>Ga0105091_10001256_pt1 | contig 11013 bp, 6 predicted proteins | sample PPLLak1March2015_FD_87022 | JGI IMG/M metagenome (GOLD analysis project Ga0105091, IMG submission 87022) | Freshwater sediment microbial communities from Prairie Pothole Lake near Jamestown, North Dakota, USA - PPLs Lake P7 Core (1) Depth... | ecosystem: Environmental > Aquatic > Freshwater >... | reverse complement strand
GCAGTCCATTTAAAAGGGCATACAAGCTCATTACCTGTTTCCCAGCCAAGCAAAGCTTTATCATCCTTATATAATTCCCCGGTATAAATATTTTTCCTGTTTATGACAAATTCAATTGTCTTTTTAAAATCGGAAATTAATTGCTGATCAGTCCAGAATTCATTTTTGCTTTTTCCTCTGAATGCCGCGTATTCAGCAGGACCTCCCCACCACCACCAGTTATCCACCAGCGGAATTATAACTCTGACACCCACTTCATTGGCAACCTGCATTACCTTATCCAGAGCTTTAAAAGCTTCTTCATTAAAAACACCCGGGGCTTCAACATGCCGGATTATATTTTTCGATTCTCCAGGTTTGCGGACAGATAAAACATACATTCTGGCTGCTTTACCGCCCAGCTGTTTTATTGAATTGAGTGCATCTCTTATTTCGTATTCATCCGGCAGACGCCAGGGATTAGGATTTTTAAAATCAAGATAATCTTCGATATAATGAAGGTTTGGTATGTTGAATGAAACAAAACGAAGCTCGGTATCCCCATCCATTAATTTGTCTTTATCAGCCGTGATAAAATTCGTAAATCTGCTTGAAGAACAGCCAATAAATAACAATACAATAATGAAAACTATCGATAGGTATTTACTTTTCATTCTTTATTCCAAATAAAAAAGCGGAATAAGTTTTTTCATTAAAAGAAATCCGGCAGTCTTATAGAAATTCGTTTTAAAATTATTCTAAGAATCAATATAAAACTCTAAAATTATGCCGATTTATGCAACCAGATTCCGGAAAAGGATTATTAATATTTTATGGTGCAATTATTTATTTTATTTAGAAATGAAAAGCTTATTATTAAAAGTTATTTATTAAATTGATAAACAATTATAAAATTGTAAAAGAAAAGCCGCCTTTATTTTATTTTTTAAGTATAAATTTATTGCATAAGAATTGCAGCTAATCTGACGATTCAGCTTTTTTTTATCCTGCAAAAAAAGGAATAAAATGATTATTCAGGAACTATATAATCATCTTGAAAATGAAATATTAGGAAAATGGTATCCCTTGGTAATTGACATGGATTTCGGCGGATATTTTTCAAATCTAAGCTATGATTGGAAAATACTGCATGAACAGGAAAAAATGATCGTTACTCAAGCAAGACATATTTGGACTGCATCAAAGGCTGCCGGATTTTTCGGAAATGATCAATACAAACAAGCTGCATGTCACGGTTTTTATTTTCTTAGGGAAAAAATGTGGGATAAAAAGTTCGGAGGATTTTTTCAGATAAGAAGCCGGGACGGATCCATTTCGGACAATAACGGCTGGTTCGATGAGAAAAGATTATACGGCAACGCTTTTGGAATTTATGGACTCGCCGCACTTTATGAAATTACTCAAGATGAAAAAATTCTTCATCTTGCAAAGGATTGCTTTTATTGGATTGAAGAGCATTCAGCCGACCGGGAATGCAATGGATATTTCCAATTTCTGACAAGAGAAGGAGTTCCTTTTGATAAAAACTCGGATTATAAAACCAAAGCATCCGATGCCCCGGAAGCAGGCTATAAAGATCAAAATTCATCTATCCATCTTCTGGAAGCTTATACGGAATTGTATAATGCCTGGAAATCACCGGAACTCTATGAACGATTAAAAAATATTTTGTTCCTCATAAGAGATACGATTACCAACGAAAAAGGTTATTTAAATCTTTTCTTTGAGAGGAACTGGAAGACGGTTTCGTTAAGGAATGCACCTGAAGAAATCAGAAAAAAGAATTACGGATTAGATCATGTTTCTTTCGGGCACGATTATGAAACGGCTTTTTTAATGCTTGAAGCTTCGCACATTCTAGGACTTGAGAATGATGCAGCCACTTTAATAAAAGCAAAAAAGATGATTGATCATGCAATAGAAAACGGCTGGGATAAAAATACCGGAGGGTTTTTTGATGAAGGATACTATTTTGATAAAGAGGGTAAGTGTGAGATTATAAAAGATACAAAAGTCTGGTGGTCTCAGGCGGAAGGATTAAATGCTCTCCTTCTTTTCTCAAAAATTTTCCCTAAAGAAAAAAAATATTATGATCTATTTCTGCAGCAGTGGAAGTATATAAAGAAATATTTAATTGATTATGAATACGGTGACTGGTATTGGGGAAGCCTGGAGAAGGAGCCTTTTTACCGAACGGAACCTAAAGGTACGATCTGGAAGGGCACTTATCATACAGGCAGAGCTTTAATGAACTGCATAAAAATGCTTTCCGATGAAAATTTCCCTTTAATGAAAAGCAGTGAAGGTTTTAAAAAAGAAAAAAATAACTTTGATGAATTTATCGAACATTGGAAAAATTTAGCTGAGAAGCTTTGAGAATTGGATATTTGAATTTATTTGGAATTTGTTTTTTGTTATTTGGAATTTCAGATTTATCAGGGGAACTCTACTCTGGTTTGGTGTAAACCTGAACAAGCACATCGGCTTCAAATGCCAGCTGGTATTTTCCTTCCGGTTTATCCCAAACCACAAAATTTTTCTGCGGAGTTTTCGGACCTCCCGGAGCACTTACGGTTTGACTGTTTGGTGTTCCCAGAATTTCCATTACCTCGACCATTGTCATACCCGGCTGAATTTTTTTATATTTTCTGACAATCTCCGTTGCAAGCGGGGTAATTTTTTTCAATGCAGTTTCTGCCTCATTTCTTACTGCGGTCACGGGATCTTTCAGCAGCAATGCTAACGGTTCAATTGCAGCCGAATCTCTGAAATTGCCTAATATTTCGGCAGACTTCTTACGTACATTATTATCTTCGTCTTTTAGTGCCTCAATCAGTGCATTAACTGCCCTGGGATCCCCGATATTGCCCAGTGCTGAAACAGCATGCTGCCGCACAAATTTATCATTATCCTGGAGTAAAGCAACCAGCGATTCCACGGAAGAAGAATCCTTAATCTCTCCTAAAGCGTCGGCTGCTACCCAGCGGACAACAAAATCCTCATCTTTCAGGGCATTAATCAGAGACTCAACGGCAGATACATCCTTAATTTTACCTAAAGCTTTGGCAGCATCCGAACGGGTACGGGCATTATTGTTATTCAGTACATTAATGAGAACAGGAAGTGTATGGTTCACAGCTTCGGAGTTTCTCCAATTCGGGTCAATATTCTCTAATGCAATTGCTGCCTGATCGCGAACGCTATCATCGGCGTCTTTAAGTGCCAGCACTAAAGGTTCAACTACACTTTGGCCCCTCAATTCCCCCAAAACTCTTACGGCTGTCCAGCGGATATGAAAATCATTATCGTTTAGGGCAGAAATAAACATCGGCAGCGCAGCATTGCCGGCTTCCGAATTTCTCCAAGCTATCCCCATTCTAACAAGATGCTTATCCGCAGCCTCCCGGACATGAAAATCATTGTCTTTAAGTGCTGCAATAAACATCGGTACGGCGTTTCTTGCTGATTCCGAGTGTATCCAGCTAGGATTAATTTCCTGCAAAGCATCTTCCGCGTAATTTGGACCCGAATAATCAAACAGCAATGCGCTGTAAAGTGGTTCAACAGCAGGCTCCCCAATCATAATCATAACCTTTTTCACATTGGTGGAAATTTCATAGCTTTTGTCCTTAAGCAGCGGGAGTAATTTCAATACGGCTGATTTTACTGCTTCCGATTTTTTCCAAACGGGATCAATTTTTACTAATGCATCATGTGTAATGCGAATGTTGTCTTTACGGTATTGTTTTTTAAGTGCAATGATAAGCGGTTCAATAGCACGGGGATCCCCGGTTTTTCCAAGCGCTTCTATTGCTTTTCCTTGAGCCCAGTCGTACCCTTTCTCAAGAGCATCAATTAAAACAGGAACCGCAGAACCTGCACTTTTAGGATCAATTTTTACAATAGAAGCTGCAGCTTGAAAACGTACAAATTTATCACCGTCCCTCAATGCTGCAATTAATGTTTCAGTCGATTGTGTATCTCTTAGCTCCCCTAATGCCTCAGCTGCTTTGAAGCGTAAATCATTATCTTTCTCACTGGTCAGAACTTTTATCAGACCTTTCAGATCCCCCTTTGATTTCAATTTTTCAATATTCGGCGGTCCAAAAAGAGGCATTTGAATTACCTAAAATTTCTTAATCTTTAATATAAATGTTATAATCTATTTTGCAAAACAAGATCATGACTATTCACGAAATTTGCTGTCGAAGGTAATATTTAAACATAAAAAATGCCATGCAGGTTCAGCCTGCATGGCGGAAATATTTTAATAAAAGATAAAATTTATTTCAAATAAACCATCTTAATAGTTTGGCTGTAATTATCTGCTTCCATTACAAGAAAATAGATCCCGCTGCTTAATCCGGAAGCGGAATAATTTAGAGAATGTTGTCCTGGTTTCTGAAAACTGTGCACCAATGTTTCAACTTCTCTGCCTAGAATATCAAAAATTTTTAGAGTTACAAAAGATTCATTTGAAATTTGATATTCAATCCTTGTTTGAGAATTAAAAGGATTAGGATAATTCTGAGATAAATTAAATGAATTACTTTGGAGTTTTTGATCTTTTACATCTAATAGAATTCCGAACTCTGCCCCATTAATCCTGGCATATTGAAGAAAATTAAATACTGGATAGTATCGCGGATATATCGGATCCTCAACGGTGTATCTATAATAAACCAGTCCAAAACCTTTAGCAAATCCAAATGTCGGCCAATCCGGAATAACCGGTTCTGATAAATATCTAATATAGGTTGGAACAGATAATACAGTATCATATAAAAGACTATCATAGAAGGCTTTAGGTATATATTCGCTATTTATGAAAATTGGTTGCCAAATTGTATCACCTACAGAAGCTTTAAGGCTGTCTATTATTATTTCAAAAGTGTAATATGGATTAGACCGGTAGATATTAAAAGTAAGAGAATCAACACGTTGATAATGAGTTTCGGAGTAGTGATAAGGTCCTGTTGAATCGATAATAACAGAATATTTTTTCCCATTAAATATAGTGTCCCCGATAATGTCTCTTGTCCATGTATAGCCTTCAGAGGATTTAAATTGCCATTTATTACCCACCTGAAGCGGGTAATATAAAAAAAGAGAATCATCCTGCGGATAAAACTCGCAGGATGATAAGATTACGATAGAGAATATATAGCTTAAAAGATTTTTACGACTCATCTTTTAATAATTTATTTTAAATAAACCATCTTAATTGTCTGGCTGTAATTATTTGCTTCCATTAAGAGGAAATAAACGCCGCTGGATAATTTTTCCGCTCTATATTTAACTTCATAAGTTCCGGCAGATCTGTATTCATTATCAGAAATAATATCAACAAGCTTTCCGGCAACATCATAAACAGAAAGTTTTACTATGCTGCTTTCCTTTAACTGAAATTTAATAGTAGTAGAGGGATTAAAAGGATTCGGATAGTTATTATATAAAACAAATTTATCATGAATATTTTGAGCTATATTCTTTACCGAAACAAGAGAAGGTTCAACTAATTCAATTCCTTCCCCTGTTCCCAGGTTCCGGGAATATTTCTTGTCAATAGCATTATTCCAATGTTCATGCGTTCCAAGGCTGGCTAAAAGAGTTCCGTCCCCTTCAGGATCATATCCGGTAAAAGGATATTTGATCCCATCAGCGTCTAAAATGCTGTCCGGCCAATTGGAAGGATCCGAGGCTTGATGGAGATAATCTTCAACACCGTTCATTTGAATGTATTGTCCGGCGCCGTCGCTGTTGTTACGTTCATCAGTAAATTCATTCTGCAGGAAATCGTAGCCCACAGATTCAATCGCAACCGGATCTAATGATAAGAAAATTGAAGACATCCAATCATTATTAAATGGAGCAGTCTGGAATTTTTTTGGCGAACCAAGCTCATGATCGGCAGCCCACAATGCATCCATTAGGTAGAGTAGATTTTTTCCGCCGAGTATTTCATCCCCCATCAGATCAACCTGGATACGGTATAAACCGTAACCTTCTCGTGCCGGTCTTCCAGCGCCCATTTCCTCAGGCCAAACCAGACCATTGTGCAAATGCGAAGCATCGCCGCGGGTATGTGAGCCGAAGTGATTTTTTGCAAATGCAGTCATGCCTGCCCGCCTGTGTCCTTTAAGCATCGGAATATTGATCATATAATCGGCTTCTTCAAAAATTTTATAAATACGATCATCGTACGCAGGATCTTCGCCCGGTCTTCCGGGATCCCATACATAGGTTCTTAAAATCTTACCGCTGTCTGAATAGAATATCACTTCACTGTCGCCGAACAATGCCTGTTCCCTCCCCAAGGCTGAATAACTTGCATCATGATCAAGGTAATGCACATCAGGGTATTCAGTATTCCACATATCGTAGGAGTGTTTATAACTATGTTTCATCGGGTCGCCGATATAAATCATATTTTGGGGAACTCCCAATGTATCTATCAACTGCCGTAAAACTGCCAATACAATCTGCGGAGATGTTTCTGAAATATTGAAATATGAATTTTCTCTTTTTGAAAGATTATTGGTATTGAAGTTGCCTCCCCAGGAGCTAGTAGCGTTAGTCTTTATAAATATTTTTTCAGAGGATTGATATCCGACTTCACCTTTACCCCTACCATTATTATAGTATTTGAATATGCCGTTCCAGGCTGCAGTATCGCTTATTTGACCTGTCAAAGCTTTTAATCCTTTTGACAGCATTACATCTATCACTGCTTGATTGTTATTCTTCTTTAAAAACCAACTGTCATCACTTTCATTTGTGATACCGTCAGAATTATGGGAAAGAGTACAATTTTCATTAGTCGCTTCGGGATCGTGAATCCATACAACCCTTCCCGGATAAATTCCTTTTGCAACACCAAAAGGTAAGTGTGAGGGAGGTGTGAATGTTTTTATTGAAGCTTCTGTTGTATGATCAAGTCCCTGGAATATTACCGTTACTCCAAGCCCTAAAACAAATAATAATGATGCGATCCAGTAATTAGCAGTCTGTAATAATTTTTTTGCTTTGAGAAAAATTAATGCAGTTAAAAATAATCCGGCAATATAGGCAATAAATCCGGATGCGAACGGCATTGCTGCCCTAACACAAGGGTAATTTATCCTGCTTGGCTTTGATATTACACGAAACAATACCCAGAGCAAAGCAAGAAATCCGGCTAGTGGTAAAAATAAACGAGCAAATCCCTTAACCGGTTTTAAGCCTTTAAAAGCGCCTGTCTTGGGACAAATTTTTATAAATTGTTGTATCGGATTCGTCATGGGAGGACCCCTTTCTGGATAAATTATATTTCATTTATCAAACATAAAAAACAATCCAAATTGTCATTAAATGCAAATGAAATGCCATATTCTTATCCAGTAGGTAATGCTGAAAATGCATCATACTGCATAATAACTTATTTCAGCAGAAGTAATTTCTTAATACTGATAAATTTACCTGTATGTAATTGACAAAAATAAACTCCGCTTGAGAATCGCTCGGCATTCCATTGACGTGAATGGACACCTTCAGATAATTCTTCATAAATAATTGTCTTTACTTCTTTCCCGTTTAGATCATAAATTTTTAATGAAACAAATAAACGTGACGGAAGATAAAAAGAGATTTTTGTAGATGGGTTAAACGGATTTGGATAATTCTGTAATAAAATAAATTTATTTGGATTCAGATGTTCATCTACCGATGTAAAAGTATTTTGCAGACAAACAAGATCAATTCCTTCATACCTTTTTTCAACAGCATTATTCCAGTGCTCATGTACGCCAAGACTCTGTAAACGTGTGCCGTCATTTTCAGGATCGTAATAAGTACCGGAGGGAGGATTGTCTGCCATTGCAGCTTCATGCAGATAATTATCAACCGCACCGTAAACAGTAGTGTCATTTGGATTCACTGCAGCTTCAGTACGGAAGAAGTCCAGCCCAACAGACTCAATTGCAACATTATCTTGCGATATAAATAAACTTGATGTCCAATCATTATTAAATGGTTCGGAAAGCCATTTACTTTCCGGAGATACTGCATCCTGTTCACTCTGTACTGAGTAAAGTGCATCGATCATGAAAAGCAATGTTTTTTGGCCGATATCCTTATGCCCCATTAAATCAACAAGCGTGTTATAAGAACCCATGGGCCTGCCGTAAAATGTCCACTCTTCACTGCCTGGAATTATGATGTTGTGTACAGCAGTATAATAATGCAGACCAGCAGCATGGGGGGCGTATGGATAAGGAGTTCCATTTTTATCATCACAGCTGATTGTGCCGAAATGATTTTTCGAACAGAACGTTACCCCCATGTAACGGTGTCCTTTAGAATTTCCAAGGTTGATTAGGTAATCAGCTTGAGTAACTGCGGCAGGAAGATAAGCAGGATTGCCGCCATTAATTTCCATTGTTAAATCTTCAGACCAATGAACAACGGCTGTATCCCTGATATATTTCTCTCTTCCGGCTACCTGCTGCCATCCCATAAAATGGACACCGGGGAATTCATTTTTAACTTTATTATAGACGACATCCGGAACCAAACGGTTTGAATCATAAATTGTAATATCATCATCCGTTACACCCGCATTTATTACAAGCTGCCTGATAACTGCAAGCACAGCTTGCGGGGAAGGAAAGGATGCATTACCGGGATTAGAATAATTCCGAGAGCTTATTTGATTCAGATTTATCTTTATTGCAATTTTTTCTCCCGGCTGATAACCTATATTTCGTTTATAATGTTTTTCATTGAAGTACTTGAAAATTGCATCCCAAGCTTCTATATCAGAGCCTGCAGCGCTTAAAGAGCGCAAGGATTTAGATAACATCGAATCAACTTTTTTCTGATTTGTATTTTGGTCATTCCACCAGTTGCCGCTTTCACCATCCCAGCTGGTAGCTGAAGAATCCCACATCCATACTACTCGTCCCGGAAAGATCCCCTGGCCGGTTCCCATTGGTGTGTTTGGGGGTTCAACCGGTACAAAAAGCGAATCTGTATATTTTATTGAAGCATAGGATTCATTATCGGTTTTAAGAACAGTGAACAGCCCTGCAGCAGCGCTCAAAAAAAGAAGTATTGAGGCCAATAAATATTTTGACTTACGAAAGTAGTATTTGCCTGTTTTATAAAAAAATACTGCTGCAGCCGATCCGATAATGTAGGTTACAAAACCGGCAGCAACCGGTGCTGCTGCTTTAATACACGGATATTGCACACGGCTTGGTTTAGGAATTACACGGATTATAATCCATATTAATGCGGATAACCCTATTAAAGGGAATAGAAGTCCCGACAAACCTCTTAAAGATTTAAAACCTAAGAATCTGCCGGTTTTTGGACAAATTTTAATAAATCTATTTAGCAGGTTCCCCATAGGATTTCCCCTTTCACTTGTTTTATATTAAATTCTTAAACAAGCTACAAAAAAATAAGTGCTATTCAAAACAATTTCTGTATGGCATAAAGAGAGCAGTATGAGAAATCATTTTAATTATGCTTGTAATCGGAGAAATTTTTTGAAATCTTTAAATTCTTTGCAATTAATTTAATTCTTTGTTGTACACAAGCAGCGCTTGTTAATGGGTCCGGCGGTGTATTGATTACATAATCTAATAATTTATCAATACTGGAAACCGCCACATGAACCCTGGTGTCCGATGAAGCATAATAAATGAACACCTCGCCATTTTCTTTTTCTACCCACCCATTGCAGAAAACCACATTAGAAACATCACCTATTCTTTCATCTCCTTCAGGAGCTAGGAAATATCCGCCCGGTGCTGCTATTATTTTACCGGGTTCTTTTAAATCCGTAAGGAATAGATAAAGTACATATCTTAAACCGGCAGCCGTGTTTCTGACTCCATGCGCCAGCTGCAGCCAGCCTTTGTCCGTTTTCAAGGGAGCCGGCCCCAATCCGTTTTTAACTTCCTTGACAGTATGATAAGCCCTGTCATCAACAATAGATTCACTATTTAAAACAGCATTTTTGATATCATCGCATAATCCCCAGCCTATTCCGCCTCCCGTACCTGTTGCTATAAAACCATCTTGAGGACGCGTATAAAAAGCATACTTTCCGTTTACAAATTCGGGATGAAGAACAACATTCCTCTGCTGCGGGGATCTTGTTTTCAAGTCGGGAAGCCGTTCCCACTTTTTAAGATTTTTTGTCCGCACAATACCGCATTGAGCAATTGCAGCGGAAGTATCACCTGCAGGAGCGTTCGGATCCTTTCTTTCCGTACAGAATAAACCGTAGATCCATCCATCTTCATGTTTAACAAATCTTATATCGTAAACGTTTACATCCGGGATTTCGGTTTCAGGCATGATAATGGGATAATCCCAAAATTTAAAATTATCCACACCATTAGAAGACTCCGCAATCGCAAAAAAAGATTTCCGGTCATTCCCCTCAATTCTTACCCCCAGCAAGGTTCTGCCATTAAGCTCAATTGCTCCCGGATTAAATGCTGCATTAATTCCGATTCTCTCCAATAAATCAGGGTTGGAATTAAAATCCAAATCGTATCTCCAAAAAACGGGCGTATGTTCAGCAGTAATTACAGGGTATCTATATCTTCTGAAAACACCATTGTTCTTATCCGATTTTTTATTTTTTTTCCGGATTAATTGTTTATGCTTTTCAAAAAGCTCTTTTACTTTTTTATTGAATCTGTTTTTAGTCATTAACTTCCTTTGTTAATTCTTTTCTTCTAAAATTGAATTTATTTCGTTCGCTAAATTAATGTTTTTAGAATTTTCACCACAGCATTCTTCAATTTATTTCACCATAATGGAAAATAAACCAGTAATTATTTTGAACTGGAAAATGTACCTTCGCAAAGAAGATTCATCAGACGTGAATACTTTTTCAGAACTGCTAAAGTTGAAGAATCTGCATCGAATACTGAATTCAACCCTTGTGCTTCCTGCGGTGGATCACCCAAGAAAGGATCTCCATTACGCCATTTAAAGTCATTATGCTTTGCTCTT
>Ga0105091_10001254_pt1 | contig 11019 bp, 8 predicted proteins | sample PPLLak1March2015_FD_87022 | JGI IMG/M metagenome (GOLD analysis project Ga0105091, IMG submission 87022) | Freshwater sediment microbial communities from Prairie Pothole Lake near Jamestown, North Dakota, USA - PPLs Lake P7 Core (1) Depth... | ecosystem: Environmental > Aquatic > Freshwater >... | reverse complement strand
TACGCCCTACCATAACTTAATCTACACTATTCCGACTGGTTTTATAGGGAATGAAACGGTATATGACGACTGATGCGCGGATGTTGGTGCAAGGCTGGCGGGCGGAAACCGCCGGGATGATACCGGAAGCGGTGCTCACCTGGGCGGCTCGTCAGTTCCCCGGGCGAATTGCCCTTTCCTCCTCGCTGGGCGCCGAAGACCAGGTCCTCACCGACATGATCGTTCGGAGTGGCAGCGCAATTCCGATCTTTACCCTCGATACAGGCCGCCTGTTTGAGGAGTCCTATGAGCTCATCGCGCGAACCGAGGCGCGGTACGGCATCAAGTTCAAGGTCTACTTTCCGGATCCGCGCGCCGTAGAGCGGATGGTCAATGGTTACGGAGTGAACTTGTTCCGCGAGAGCGCGGAAATGCGCAAGCTCTGTTGCGAGGTTCGCAAGCTCGGCCCCCTGCGGCGTGCGTTGGTGGGATTGGACGCGTGGGTGACCGGCCTCCGGCGCAGTCAGTCCGTGACCCGCACCGAGGTTGAAGTCCTTGAGTGGGACGAAACCAACGGGCTTCTAAAGATCAATCCGCTGGCCAACTGGGAGGAGGACGACGTGTGGGGTTACCTCCGCGAACGCCAGGTGCCTTACAACGTCCTCCACGATCGGGGTTTTCCGTCGATCGGATGCAGCCCGTGTACGCGGGCGGTGCCGGCCGGTGATGACCCGCGATCCGGGCGGTGGTGGTGGGAACGACCCGAGCACCGGGAATGCGGCCTGCACACGCGGCCAGGATCCGTTCTGCACGCGCTCGGCAAAGCAACGGGCGTCGGTTTGCGAAACGCATCTGGGTCTTCCCGCGAGGCTCGGGAAAAATGACAGAGCCATCTTCTCCGCAAGAGCTCGGTGTCCAGGACCCCGCCTCTCTCGACAAGCTGGAGCAACTGGAGGCCAAGAGCATTCATATCCTCCGGGAGGCATACCGGGAATTCAAGGGGCTGTGCATGCTCTGGTCGATCGGCAAAGACAGCACGGTCCTGGTCTGGCTGGCCCGAAAAGCGTTTTTCGGCCACGTCCCGTTCCCGCTCATCCATATCGACACCGGCTTCAAGATCCCGGAGATGATCGAGTACCGCGACGAATGTGCCAGGCGTTGGAAGCTGAACCTGATCGTAGGGCAAAACCAGGTCGCGTTGGAGTCCCGTCAGACCTTTCCGGATGGAACTCTAAATCGCCTCGCCTGCTGCCGCGCCCTGAAGAGTGAAGCACTGAAGCACACCCTTTCCGGAGAATGGCAGCGACGGCACTTCAATCATGCCACTGCATCCTTCGAAACCCGGACGGGAGGAGCCCCGTTTACCGGCGTGATCGTCGGTGTGCGGGCGGACGAGGAAGGGAGTCGTTCCAAGGAAAGGTATTTCTCGCCGCGGGACGAGAACAGCGACTGGGATCTGGACGATCAGCCTCCCGAGGTGTGGAACTTCTTCAAGACGGATTTCGCTCCCGGAACTCACGTCCGGATTCACCCCTTGCTCGACTGGACGGAAATCAACATCTGGGAATACATCGAGCGCGAACAGATTCCTGTCTCTCCCCTTTATTTCGACGGCGGAAATGGTCGTCGCTACCGCTCCCTGGGGTGTTACCCGTGCACCAAACCGATCGAGTCGTTATCGCGCACGGTGTCCGAGATCATCGCTGAATTGAAGAGCGGGCAACTGGCCGGAATCGCCGAGCGCGCCGGCCGCGAGCAGGACAAGGACGACCGGGGAACCCTCGAGATTCTCCGTCGGGAGGGCTACATGTGATGAGGGCGGAAGCGAGCACCGGCGGCGGTTTTAACCTGGCCGGGGAGATGGTCTCCGGACGGGAACAGATGCAGGTGGTGGTGGTCGGTCACGTCGACCATGGCAAGAGCACGCTGATCGGTCGGTTGATGACGGACCTGGGGACATTGCCCGAGAGCAAGATCGAGCAAGTCCGGGAATACTGCGAGCGTAATTCCCGCCCGTTTGAATTCGCCTTTCTGCTTGATGCTCTGAAGGACGAGCAGAGCCAGGGCATAACGATCGAGACGGCACGCTGTTTTTGTCGGACCGCCCACCGCGACTACATCATCAACGACGCACCCGGTCACATCGAATTCCTCAAGAACATGGTCACGGGCGCATCCCGGGCTGAGGCCGCGATGCTCCTGATCGATGTCCATGAAGGCGTGCAGGAGAACTCCCGCCGCCATGGCTACCTGGTTTCCATGCTGGGCATCCGGCAGGTGGCGATCCTCCTTAACAAGATGGACCTGGTGAACTTCAGCCAGTCGGTATTTCAGGCGATCAGGGCTGAGTACCAGGCGTTCCTTGAAAATCTGGGTGTCCACCCAACGTCCTTCATTCCGATAAGCGCGCGGGACGGCGTGAATCTCGTGTCCCGTTCCCACCTGACAACCTGGTATGAAGGCCCGACGGTCAGCCAGCAGATGGACGCCTTTCGCAAGGAGAGCCTTGACTGGCGCCGCCCCTTGAGGATGCCGGTTCAGGATATCTACAAGTTTACCGAAGAGCTCGACGCTCGGCGGATCATAGCGGGCTCGATCGACACAGGAACCGTATCGGTCGGGGACGAAGTCGTCTTTTATCCCTCTGGAAAAACCAGTCGCGTGCGAAGCATCGAGGCGTTCAACTCGTCTCCTCGTCGGCGTGAGACGGCTGGCCGGGCAGTCGGACTGACCCTCGAGCCGCAAATTTACCTGACACCGGGTGAGCTGATGTGCCGGTCAGGAGAGACCGGTCCCGGGCTTGCGACTCGGTTCCGTGCCAACCTTTTCTGGCTGGGCAAGTCACCGATGCTTCCCGGAAAGCGTTACAAGCTGAAGATCGGAAGCGCGCGCCGGCCGGTCGAGTTGGTGCAGGTTCAAAACGTCATCGATGCGGGCGATCTTTCGTCAGTCAGGGGCAAGCAGCAAATCGATCGCCACGACGTCGCGGAATGTGTCCTGGAAACCGGCAAACCGGTCGCATTCGATTGTGTTGCCGTTCTGGAGAGAACGTCGCGGTTCGTGATCATTGACGGATACGAAATTGCGGGCTGCGGAACAGTCCTGCAGCCGATTGAAGTGGGCGCCTCCCTGCTGAGCGAGCAGGTCGATCACCGGGAGCGTAGCTGGCAAAAAGGTTCGGTCCGGTTCGAGGACCGAGCCGCCCGCAACGGGCACACCGGGAAGTTCATCGTGGTCGCCGGCGCCAGGGAGAGCGGCATGAGAGAGGTGGCCAGGCGCCTCGAAGCCCGGCTTTTTGCAGCCGGCTGCCAGAGCTATTACCTCAGCATCGAGAACCTGTTCGATCTGTCTGCTCCCGAGGCAAATGAACCCGTGACCCGACAGGAACACCTGGAACGGCTCGGCGAGCTGGCTCACCTGATGACCGACTCCGGGTTGCTCTTCATAACCGCGCTCGAAGGCCTGGACGACCATGAAGTGGAACGGCTGCGCATCCAGAATCACCCGTACCAGCTCTTCCTGATAACCGTGGGCCCGACTCAGCTGGAGCGAGCAATTCCCGAAGCGGCCCTTGAACCGGGAAGCGATCCCGGGAAGACCGTCGAAATGGTCTTCGAACGGCTCCTCAGCTCGGGACTTCTGCCCGAGTACCAGATCTGAAGCTGCAGGGAGACGAGGCATGACGAAAGACAACCAGGGCAAGTCAAAGGCTGAATCGGTCAAAGAAGAGAGCCGGGGACTTCGAGGGAACATCAGGGCTGAGCTGGATTCCCCGGAACCCAAGCTTTCTGCCGAAAGCGTGCAACTGGCCAAGTTCCACGGAATTTACCAGTACGACGACCGGGATTTGCGCCGGGCGCTTCTGAAAGAAGGTCAGGGCAAAGCGTTCCGGTTCATGGTTCGGACGAAGAATCCCGGCGGCGGCCGGCTTTCGCCTGAGCAGTGGCTGGTGCTCGACCGCGCTTCGGATCTACACGGGGACGGAACTCTGCGCTTGACGAGTCGCCAGGATGTCCAGTTCCACGGAGTCGGGAAAGAGCGCCTCCGATCGCTGATTCAACTTCTCAATTCCGAATTGTTGAACACGTACGGGGCTTGTGGGGACGGAGTCCGAAATGTCCTGGCATGTCCAGTGAGCGGACTCGATCTCCATTCCGTCTTCGATGGGCAACATTGGGCCAGGCTGATCTCGGAATCTCTGGCCTTTCGTTCGACCGCCTACCTCGAGATCTGGCTGGACGGCGAGAATGTAACCCCGGTGGTAGAGGAGCCGCTCTACGGGAAGGGGTATCTCCCCAGAAAGTTCAAAATCGCCGTGGCAGGCGAAAACGAAAACTGCACGGATGTGCTGACCAACGACGTCGCCCTTGTCCCGATGGTTGGCGAGGGGACCTTGTCGGGTTTCCAGATCCTCGTGGGAGGCGGCCTGGGAAGCTCCCACGGGAACAAGGAGACGTACCCACGACTGGCGACTCCGCTGGCCCGAGTAGCTCCCGAGCAGTTGATCCCGGCGCTCGAGGCGATTGTCGCCGTCTTCCGCGATAACGGCGACCGAAGTGACCGAAAGCACGCCAGGCTGAAATACCTGATCGAGGAGCGAGGGATAGAGGCCTTCAGAAACGAGGTGGAGACAAGACTGACTATCAAGCTTGCTGATCCGGGGAAGATTGAAACCGGTCTCGTGAAGACACACGTCGGCTGGCATCGGCAAAAGCAGGAGGGACTCTCCTTTTTCGGCCTTTTTGTTGAAAACGGCCGGGTCCATGATCGGGGACCGAGGCTGAAGACCGCCCTGCGCGAAGTCGTCACCCGCTTCCGGCCCCGGATTGTCCTCACGCCTGACCAGAACCTGATTCTGGCAGACATCCACGAGAGCGAGCGGGAAAACGTCGAGCTCCTGCTCGGTCAGCACGATGTCCTCCTGCCCGCCGAAATATCCCCTCTTCGGCTCAAAAGCATCGCCTGTCCGGCACTTCCCACGTGCGGCTTGGCTTTGACCGAAGCCGAGCGGATGCTGCCCGGCTTGCTCGACGAGCTGCAAGACCTCGGTTGCGCCGGCGAGCCGATTTCGATTCGAGTTTCCGGGTGTCCCAACTCCTGCTCACGGCCGCCGGTCGCGGAAATCGGCTTGATTGGCCGGTCTTCCAACGGCTACCACGTCTATCTGGGGGGAAGTCCGAGGGGTGACCGGCTGGCCGCGCTTTACCGCGAAAATGTGAACCGCGAGGACCTGGCAGGCGTTCTCGCTCCGATCATCCGCGACTGGATGACGAGCAGGGGATACGAAGAGGCGTTCGGAGACTGGTGTCATCGGGTTGGTGTCGCGGAGGCCGGTCTGGTGGCAGCGCCGGCATCGCCGTCCGTCCGGCAAGTTGCGAGGGAAAGCTGATGCGGTTTTACCCGATCTTTCTGGACCTACGGGGGCGAAAGTGCCTGGTGGTCGGCCCCGGGAAGCTGGCCGACGAAAAGGAGCACGCGTTGCGGGAATCCGGGGCGCAGGTCATCCGGCGCGCCGAGTTCAGGGAGGAAGACGGTGAGGGCTGCTCCCTGATCGTGGCCTCGACCGATGACGTGGCTGAGATGGACCGACTGCGGGATTTCGCCGACCTTCACCGCATCCCGCTTAACGTGATCGATCAGCCGACACACTGCAGCTTCATCGCACCGGCCATTGTCCAACGGGAGGATCTGCTCATTGCGGTCTCCACGTCTGGCCGATGCCCGGCCCTGGCTTCGAAGATTCGAGAGGAGCTGGAACAACGCTACGGGGTCGAGTACGCGGAGCTGGTGCGGGCATTGGGCGAGACCCGGCCGCTCGTTAAGCGCCGGTTGGGTTCCTTCGATCAGCGGCGCGCCTTCTACCGTGGAATTCTGGAGCTCGACCTGGTGTCCGCCGCCAGAGAGGGCGGCGCCGATCGTGTGAAGGACCTGGTCGAGCAGGCGTTAGAGGATTCTTGATATGAAGCGCCATATTACGGTTGGAAAAGTCATTCTGGTCGGCGCGGGGCCCGGGGATCCGGATCTGATGACGGTGAAAGGCCGGCGTTCCCTCGAGAAAGCCGATGTGGTCGTCTACGATCGCCTCGTCAGCCAGGAGGTTCTCCAATTCGCAAGCGACACGGCCGAGAAGATCTTTGTCGGCAAGAAGGGCGGGTACTACGAATTTCCCCAGGGAGCCATTAACCTGCTTCTGGCCGAAAAAGCCCGGCAGGGCAAGCAGGTTGTCCGGCTGAAGGGGGGAGACTCGTTTGTCTTCGGCCGGGGCGGTGAGGAGGCTCTATTCCTGTCCGAGGCGGGGATTCCATTTGAAGTCATCCCCGGTGTCAGCTCCGCCTTCTCTGTTCCCGCGGCGGCCGGCATCCCGGTAACGCATCGCGAGCTGTCTTCCTCGGTGGCTGTTATTACCGGCTGCCAAAGCGAGGACGCCGCTGTTCCCGTCAGGTGGGACCAGCTGGCCACGGCGGCCGACACCCTGGTTGTTTTGATGCCAGGACGCAAGCTCAAGCATATCGTCGCCCAGTTGGTCCTCCACGGGCGCAGCTTCGACACCCCCGCGGCACTGATCGAGTCCGGGACTCTCGAGAGTCAACGCCGGATCATCGCCACCTTGCGTAACATCGAAGCCGAGGCAACGCGAAACGCGATCCGGTCTCCGGCGTTGCTGGTCGTGGGCCAGGTGGTTTCCCTGGCCGAAAAACTGGCCCCGGAAAACGGGCTTGCAGAGTTGGAAACCGTGAACCCGGCAGGACTGATGCGTTTGGGGGGATTCTGAATAGAAGCCAGCGGCGCCACGTAGGTCCGACTTCCAAGTCGGACACCGCAGGGCAGGATGCCCGCCGAATGCATCCATCCGCTGAGCCTGAATGGAGCGTAATCGCGATCGCAAGGAGCCGCGCACGAAGCGAGGGTGTCGGGAAAATTCCAATGACCCCAACGGGGTCACGTAGCAAAGCCCGGGGTTGCCCGCGTTTTTGGGCGGGCTACCCCGGGTTGGGATGTTTTCGTGACGCGCCAACCCTGTAAGGGTTGCGTATCGAGCTCGGTACGCAACCCTTTCAGGGTTGATACCTTACGTCGTCCCACCCAGGGTAGCCCGCACAAGACGCGGGCAACCCTGGGCTTTGCTACGCAACGCCTTCGGCGTTGACACCACTAGACTTCGGCCAAGCACTACCCTCCTGACCCTTCTCCGACACCCTCTTCCAGGGCGCGGCTAGACGTGAGGGACTTTTCGAGACCTCGTCCCGTCCGCACTGGAAGCGCGCACGTCTCGTCCGCTTTCAACGGGCATCCTCGGCCGTTGTCCGACTTGGAAGTCGGACCTGCGCCCAAGTTCACTGTTACAAGACCCAATGAGTTAACATTGATGATAACTCTGACTTTCCGAGGAACCAATTTTGAAAAACCGACGAAAGCTCTGGTTGGCAGCCGGTTTTGCCGTCCTGGCTTTAGCCCTTGCCCTGGCCGCCTTCCAGTTGTACCGGGTTGAGCCTCGACTGCGGGCCGAAGTGGTCCGCGCGATTGAACGGGACTTCGATGGAACCGCCGAGATCGCCGAACTGCGGCTTTCGGGTTTTCCGATGCTGACCGTTACGGGTAAGAATCTCGTTCTTCGAAAACACGATTCGGCGGGACTGCCACCGCTTATTTCGGTTGAGGAGTTCCAGGCGACCGCCGGAATTTTAGGTATCCTCCGGTCTCCACGACGGATCGAACGCGTCGCACTCAAGGGGTTGAAGATCAACGTCCCGCCCAAGCGCGAGAAAGACGGGGAAGGGGAGCACCCCGCGAACAACGAGGGGAACGGCCTTAAGAATGCCGCGTTCGTGACCGGGACGGTCGAGGCGGACGGCACGCTTCTCCAGATCCTGCCTAAGAAGACGGGCAAGCAGCCGCTTGTTTTCGAGCTGTACAAACTGAAGTTGAGGGGGGCGGGAACAGGTCAGCCGATGGCGTACGATGCTGTCTTGAAGAACGCCAAGCCACCCGGTCTGATCGACGCGCAGGGTCGTTTCGGACCCTGGAACACCGATGACCCGGGGAACACCCCGACAACGGGGCAGTACATCTTTAAAAATGCGGACCTGTCGGTTTTCAAGGGTCTCGCCGGCACGCTCTCTTCGACGGGGGACTTCGGCGGCGTGCTCCGACGCTTGGAAGCTAACGGTACAACCGATACACCCGACTTCGTCATCAAGAGGGCGGGGCACCCGGTTCACCTGCGCACAAAGTTCCACGCAATCATTGACGGAACCAATGGCGATACTCTGCTGCAACCGGTCACCGCGCGATTCGGAAAATCAGAGGTCGTGTGTCATGGCGGCGTATATGAGAGAGAGGGAACGCGCGGAAAGTCGGTGATCCTTGACGTCCAAATCAATGGAGGACGGATCGAGGACGTGCTGAAGTTCGCCGTTCGCTCCCGGCCTCCTATGGTTGGACGGATTTCACTTAAGGTCAAAATGGACATCCCGCCGGGCGACCGGGACATCGTCGAGAAACTGCGCCTTGACGGATCGTTTCAACTCGCCCGTTCGGAATTCGTGGATCCCGGGATTCAGGACAAGATCGAGAGCCTCAGTCTCAAAAGCAGAGGGGAGCATGACGACGACGCGGACGAGCGAGTCGTGTCCGACCTTCGGGGCCGGTTCCTGCTGCAAGATGGAAAAGCTTCGTTCTCGCAACTCTCGTTCATGGTCCCCGGGGCGCAAGTCCACCTGGACGGCCACTACGGACTCGTGAGCGAGGACTTGGATTTCAGGGGCAAGCTGCTGATGCAGGAAAAACTGTCAAACACCCAGACCGGGATCAAGAGCGTCTTCCTGAAAGTACTCGACCCGTTCTTCAAGGGGAAAAAGGCCGGGACAGAACTGCCGATCAAAATCACCGGCACCCGCGACGCTCCTAAATTCGGGCTGAACTGGTAGTCCCAAAACGGGACGTGGAATGAGCGACCTGAGAACAGTGGAACCGAGGGAGAACCACAGGGGAGTGTCCCATAAGCGCTAGGAGCCCATGCCGCAATCGCTCAGTCCCTTCTGCCCCCGCACGCCAAAATGACTTGGCAACACGCCCTGCAGATACGGCCCCTAGTAGAGATACGCGTACACCGACGAAGTGACGTTGTTGAAATTCGCCAGGGCGCCGATAGTCGGCGTGACTGCGGTCAGATTCGCCACGGCGATCACTGGAAGCCCGACCAGCACTAGGGCGGCGCCGCCGAACCAAGTACCGGAATACAAGATGCAGGCGCCGGCGGCACGCACCGAAGAGATCGTGTTGTTGAAGCCGGGGAACCACGTCAGGTCTGGAAGCGGCACCCCCGCACACATATAGCTACCGGTGAAGCCAACACCCGTGTATACGCACGCCGGGTCGAATACCGGTCCTTCAAGCGGATTCGCCTTCGTCGTGGCGCGGAGGAACAGTTGCTCAGAGTCAAGCGGAAAGCCGGTCCGCCCCGCCAAGGCTTCGTAGTCTTTCTTGATGCGCTTGGCCAGGGCCGTCTGCCGAGCAGCCAGTCCCGTCAGATCGCCGTTCTGGGACCGCCGCGCCTCTGTGACACCCTTTCGGAGCTTAGCCAACACGTGATCCAGCTTCAGTTGAGGCGCCGCAGCGTAGAGGGCTTTCATGTTCTCGAACACGTAGGCCATGTTTCGTTCGGGCAGGCCAGGACCCAGCGCCATCACCGGCTCCTTGAGGCGCGTTAGACCGTCGAGTTCCGAGAGTGTCTTACGCGAATATATCGCGCCTTGAAAGCAATACTTCAGTGCCATAGAAATCTCCTCAGGCTCACTTGGCTGTTGCGCGGTTCTTCTTGACGACCTGACGATTGAAATACTTATCCAATTTGTCGTCTTTTGTCGGAGCCCCACGGTTGGGCTCGCTCAGGATCTTCAACCTCATCTCCTGGAATTCCTTGGAGGTTAGGTATTCCCGCAATCTTTCCCTCGCCCGCTTCTCTCTTTCCGATTCTCGCTCCGGTCTGCCTTCGGCCTGTCTTGCCTTCGGGTTTGGAAAGATCTCATCGTAAAGTCTCTGGGCCTCAACTCGTTTGCCGACAAGCTTCTTGAAAGCCGGTGTCTCTTCCAGTTGATCCCGCCGACCGTTCTGCAGCGCTGCCCTGACCTTCTTGTCTTTCAGGAATTTACCAAGCAGGCGCAGCCTGGGATCCGGCACCGGAAGGCGGGTCAACCATGACAGTGAAAGACCTCTGGAGCCTGATGATGTCCCGACACAGGCTTCGGGTATGGCCGGGCTGTCGATTCCGAGAAGGAGTGCGATCGCGATGCCGCCCTTGCGCTCGGTCACGAAATCGCCGTAGATCTCCGAGATCCGCAGGTGTACGCGGTCACGAAAGACTTCCCGGTACCCGGTTCGGTTGGGGTGAACGACGCCGAAAGGATCACCCTGGGTCGAAACCGAATCGGCGAGTCGATTAATGTAAGGATTCCCGCAATCACAGAACCCATGCGACCCCATCAGCTCTTCGAGGTCCACGAGATACCAGTCGGGAAACTGATTCGGCTCATTCGAATCGTTGACTCGATCCCTTATGACCTCGTTCAGCGGTTCGATGAACTCGTTTTTGGTGAAGCGATACTCAGCGACTGGGTTGGTAACCGGATCGACTTCGAGGAGGCAACAGTTGTAGGCAGCCGCAAATTCCACCGGCCCGGGCGCATTTCCACAACGTCCAAGAGGCCCTCTTGTCGAGTCCGGGTAGGTCGCCATTGCGATTTTGGCAGTCGGAAAGCGCGCCTGAACCTCATCATCGAGATCGGCATAGGCGTCACTGAGTGCCTCCAGGTTCTCTTCGATCTCATCCGGCAGATCATCATCATCGGCGGCGTTGCCGGGGAGAATAATGAAATCGGCCACGTAGCTGCCAAAACCCGCATTATTCCCACCAATCGAAAGCAGGAGGAGGTTGAGCTCGCCGTGATTCTCTCCCCCCTCGCCCAGGAACTCGTCTTGGACGATGTCGAGTTGGATCGGATGAGGCGCACTGAAATCAAGAACGGCCCTGGTTTGCTCTCT
>Ga0105091_10001252_pt1 | contig 11024 bp, 9 predicted proteins | sample PPLLak1March2015_FD_87022 | JGI IMG/M metagenome (GOLD analysis project Ga0105091, IMG submission 87022) | Freshwater sediment microbial communities from Prairie Pothole Lake near Jamestown, North Dakota, USA - PPLs Lake P7 Core (1) Depth... | ecosystem: Environmental > Aquatic > Freshwater >... | reverse complement strand
GCCAAAAACAATCCTAATGCCCAGACGCGCGACTGGTTCATGAGCTTTGACCACGCATGCGCATTAGGAAAATATAATTCAATTATAAGCGGCAGAATAAAGGTCACTGACTGCTCGCAGATAACAGACGGCGCGGTATGTTTGTATCTGGCCTCACCTCAATTTGCGGCTAAGCACGCCGCAAGCAGGGGATTAAAAATTGAGGCGCTGCCGCGGATAGCAGGCTGGGGACATACAACCGCCCCGATGGAATTTGCCGCAAAAATTAACCATTCATCACAAGATGAATATGTCCTTCCCATGACACGCAAGGCGATAACAGATGCCTTCGGCCGTGCAGGCATAAAAGACTGCTGGGATTTAGACGTGATAGAGACGCATGATTGCTTCACAACATCGGAATATATGGCGATAGACCATTTTGGATTGACCAAACCGGGCGAATCCTGGAAGGCGATAGAAGAAGGAGTAATTGAGAAAAACGGGAAATTACCCATTAATCCTTCAGGAGGGCTTATCGGCTGCGGTCATCCCGTTGGCGCAACCGGCGTAAGGCAGTTATTGGATGCATATAAACAGGTGACCGGCACGGCCGGCGATTACCAGGTTGCAGGCGCCAAAAGAGTTGCCACCCTCAACATCGGCGGCAGCGCAACAACTAATGTCTGTTTTATAGTAGGACTTGGAAGCTAATACTTCAGGGATTTATAATGATAGAACCTAAATTGATTATTCGTGATATGATGCTGGAAGATCTCGATGAAATCGCAATGCTGCATAAGCATTGTTTCCCAAATTCGATTTTTTCCACACTGGATAATTCGCTGGTTAAATGTTTTTATAAACAGGCAATCGAAGAGCCGGACAGCTACGCTGTAGTTCTGGAAGATATAAATAATAAACGAATAGCGGGTTTTACAATTGGCACAAAACATTTAGGCTATCGTAACCGGCTGCTCAAAAATCATCCATTCATCTGTATCTTCGGCATTTTTAAGGGATTATTCACAAAAGTATCAATATGGAAAGATATAGTCATACGTGTATTTAAAATAAAAAAAATATTGACTGAAACATTAAAAGAAGTCAGCGACATTCCCCCTGCAAAAGGCCCTGAAGCACTCTTCATGCCCATTGCTATTCATAAAGATTATCGCGGCAAGGGAAATGCTGACATGCTTGCCAAATATTTTACAGAAAAACTATTCAGTGCCGGCGCCTGGCGTCTTAGAGGCAAAATCACCGTAGATAATATCCCAAGCCAAAAGCTGTTCATTGATCGCCTCGGATGGAAATATAAAAAAATGAATGATGGATGGCTGATAGTATGGTTTGACCGTCCAGACTCAACTCTGATAAAAAAATAGATAAATGCATGGAAGAACCCGTTTTATGTTTACGCGAGATGAAGCTGGAGGATTTAGATGAAGTTGCCTCTGTGCATAAGCACTGTTTTCCGGGATCAATTTTTTCTGTTTTGGATGACAGACTTGTTAAATCTTTCTACAGACAGTCGATTGAAGAGCCTTATAGTTATGCAGTTGTTCTGGAAGATACAACTAATAGGCGAATTGCTGGTTTTGCCGTAGGGACGATGCATGATGGCTTTAGAAAGCGCTTCCTTAAAAGGCATCCGTTTATCTGTGCTTACAGCGTAATTAAAGGATTATTTGCAAGCGTTTTCATCTGGAAAGCTGTAATTACACGTGTATTTCTAATAAATAAAATATTCAAAGAAAAAACTAAATCAAAATTTAGCGATGGCGACAGTATTCCCCTTTCAAACGGTCATGAGGCAATGTTTATGCCTATTGCTGTTCACAGCGACTACCGAGGCGGCGGAAATGCTTTCAAAATAGCAAAATATCTCACTGGACAGCTTTTCAATGCGGGAGCAGCAAGATTGCGCGGAAAAATTGCTTTTGACAATATCGCAAGCCAAAAATTATTTATAAAGCTGGGATGGAACTTGAAACAAACTGAGGACGGATGGGTGATAATGTGGATAGACAGGCCCGAAAAAACGGCACAAAAAGAGCCGGCGTAAGCCGAAAATCGTTTGTCACGCACTTTAAAAATCTTTTGATGGAAGCATTAGCTTAGTGACTTCTCAACAAGAAAATGTCCTTATTACTTACGGCTGGTGCCGCACTTCATATGCGGCCGTTTTATCTCTGGGCAGAAGAAATATCGGCGTTCATGTCACCGATGCCTCAGGCTCCGCAATGTCCAGATATTCACGATACTGCCGGTCTTTTACCAAGGTCCCGGATTTTTTTATTGAGCCGGACGCTTATTTTAAGGCGACTTGCCGCACGCTTGAAAAAACAGGTGCCGGTGTACTGCTGCCCTCGCACGAAGATGTTGGAATATTTTCACGCAGAATAAATGAAATGCCCAAAAATGTTCGTATCGCGATTCCTGACTGGGAAACTTATAAAATTACTGAAGACAAATTCGCCATCGTTAAACTCGCTGCAGGAGCGGGCTGCCCGGTTCCTTTAACTGTCAACGTTGAATCGTTGTCCCATCTTGAGGATTTGTCCGGGTCACTGCAATTTCCCATTGTGATTAAAACAAGAATCGGTAACAGTGCAAAAGGCGTAAGACTTGTTCATACCCGCCAGGAGCTTTTAGCCCAATTCAAATCTCTTGTTGATACCTATAATTTGTCAAACGGCAGATTGCCATTTGTGCAGGAATTTTTGCCCGGCGATGCGGTTGGGGTTTGTGTTTTGTATGACCATGGCAAATGTATTGCAAGTTTTGCTGAAAGGTACTTACGCTGCAAAGAGCCGCAAAAATTCGGAACATCTACCTTTAGAGAATCGCTTATTGACGGCAAACTCATATCAAATGCCGTTGCTGTTATGAATAAATTGAAATGGCATGGAGTAGCTCATTTTGATTTCGTGGCCGATAAGAACGGCCAATATCGATTGATTGAGATTAATCCTCGATTATGGGGAGCGCTTGCCCTTTCTATATTTGCCGGGGTAGATTTTCCATACCTCTGGTATCAGACAGCTTTGGGTAAACCATTAGATAAATCCCCTTCATGCGGATATAAATCTGTTAAATGCAGATGGGCAGTTGGTGATTGCCTGGCATTTTTTGATCGGCTCAAAAAAGGCAGATTCAGTGAAGCTGTCAAAATATTGTTACCGCAATGGGGTTGTTACCATGATGACTTCGTTCTTGCCGATCCGCTCCCTTTGCTGTTTGAGATTTCTGATTACGCAATGAAATTCATTAAATCAGGAGGTTCTTTGAATCCTGTACAAGGTAATATGGTTAGGTGAGCCGTAGTTGTTCATACGATTGCATCGAAAGTTATCATTTGTGCTTTTAAGGAACAGAATTTGATGTAATCATCCCTCGCAGTCCTGCCATTTTTAAATAACCCTTCTTCCATATAATCAATAACGATATTCCCGCCAAAGCCAGGCAGGCGAGAAAAGCCCACATACCCGATAATTGACTTATCGCAAGCCCTGCAATGTCGTACAGCGCAGCCAGAAAATAGCATAGTATTACTGTTTTTGTAAGTGGAATTCCACGGTCCATCATCTGGTCATAAATATGGCCGCGGTCAGAAATGAACAGTGGTCGTTTATTGACAATCCTTCTTATAAAAGCTGTTGCGGTATCAACTATCGGCAGGCCGAAAATGACCACAGACGCAGCCAGCCACTGAAAGCTTGCCTGTGAGAATGTTATCATTAATGCAGCCATTATTAATCCCAGCAGAAGGCTGCCGGCATCACCCATAAAAATACGTGCGGGAGGGCGATTGAAAATTAAAAACCCAAGCACACTCGGTATCAAAGCTAAAGATAATATTATTCTTGTATAATCTCCTGTATTAATTGAAATAGTTCCAAGCAATGCAGCTAAAAACAGCATGCCAATACTCATTATTGCAGTGACCCCTCCACACAAGCCATCCAGACCATCCAGCAAATTTAAAGAATTTGTAGCGCCTAGCACAAAAATAAGCACAATAATGGGGTCTGCGATAAAATCGAACAAGCCTCCCCAATGAGGTCTTATTCCGAAGCCAACAAGTATAAGGCCCGCAATTACTTGCCCTATAATCTTTTGCCATGGCCTTATATCTTTGATATCGTCAATGCATCCTATTAAACATACGACAGCACCCGCCGCAAGTATCCCCATAAGATATTTGCTTGTTAGTAAACCGCTATGTGCGTCTTGTTCGGGAAGAAAACAAATGCCGATAAATATGCCTGCGGCCAGTCCGATGTAAATCGCGATACCGCCAAGGTACGGAGTTGGTTTTTTATGTGTTTTGACCTGATTATCCGGCTTATCTACAATATTAAAGCGAATTGCCGTTTTTTCGCAAACAAGAGTCGCTAAAATAGAAACTATAAATGCGGCAGGTATAACCGGCCAAAGCTGCAAAAGCCGGTTCAGAGTATGTTGGGCAGCAATGAAATTTTCAAACATTCTGTTTTCCTAAATAAAGCTTCTACACTTTATTATTTTATTAGCTGATTGTCCAGTTAGTAAATTAACTTATCTGGACAGCACGTTGGAGAATATATAAACTAAATCAAAATAAGCTTAAAAATCCTAAGGTATACAGTGGAAAAATTTTTAATTACTTCAATATTATTTGTGCTTTCGTTTTGCGTAAAGGCTTCATCGCTGGAACCAAATGAAATTCTTGTTATTGTCAACAGCGATATCGATGCATCCAAAAAACTGGGGGATTATTACTGCAGCCGGCGTAATATCCCTCAAGAAAATATACTTGGCTTGCATCTTGGTGCGGGTTTAACCGATTTAATAACAAGAGAAAATTATGATTCTAATATCGCCGAGCCTGTTCGAAAATTTTTATCACAGCCCGATAGCCCGAATATAAAATGCATTCTGACGACATACGGTGTTCCATTTAAGGTTGGCCCGCGAATTCTTACAGAACAGCAGCAGGAAAATCTCAAAAAGCTCGACACCTCTGTTAAAGATCACGAAAGAGAGCTTAAAAATTCACCTCAAGATAAGCATCCGCAAATAAAAAAAGAAATCAATACCTTAAAAAAAGAAATCAGCAGTATTACGGCATCCCAAACAGATGCCGCTTTAGACAGCGAACTGTCTGTGGTCTTATCCGGCCCTTATGAACTTCATGGCTATCTTTTGAATCAGCTAAACAGGCACTTCAATTATCCAAAAGAGTTGATTACAACTATTATGGTTTCGCGCCTCGATGGCCCTTCTTTAGAAATTGCCGAAGGCCTGGTAGATAAAGCGTTAACTGCTGAGAAAAACGGCCTTCACGGCAATGCCTATATTGACTCACGCGGAATGGCGGATGACAAAAAACTGTCTTCATATGGAAGTTTCGACCAGAAAATGCGAAGTCTTGCGGTTCTGCTGCGATTCCGGACTAAATTTGAAGTTAAAGAGGAAAGGACAGAAAAACTTTTTGGGGCCCAAAGCTGCCCCAACACAGCTATTTATTGCGGCTGGTACAGCTTGAGAAAATATGTTGATTCCTTTGATTTCGTTGATGGGGCTATAGGCATTCATGTCGCCAGTCTTGAGGCCGTTGACATTCGTGATTCAAATAGCACTCAATGGTGTCCTTCATTGCTTGTCCATGGTGTGACAGCAACCTATGGCCCTGTAGCAGAACCATATCTAAATGCCTTCCCTGACCCCCAGGAGTTCTTTCTTGAATTGATTGAAGGGAAATGCCTGGCAGAGGCATTCTATCGAACACTTCCTTTTTGCTCATGGCAGATAATGCTGATTGGCGACCCCCTTTATACGCCTTTCGCCAAAAAAGATTCCTGAGCTTTTTTTGAATATAACATTATCACCGCAGCTGCTGAAATGGCTGCTGTGCAGACTGCCATTTCCATTAATGTAAAATACCTGCCCAGAAACATCGAAGATGCCTTAACAAAAAGCATGAACCCGAAAGGCAAACTTATTAAAACTAAAAAATTATTTAAAACTGTTTTTGAAACAACATAAAATTTAATAACTCTCGCCCATATAAATGTAAAACCTGCATAAGCAAAGATATGAAAAATAAAATCTAAAGCGGGGGCAACTTTAGAAAAATCTGCTTTTATGAGCACGGCCGCTCCGAAAATCATTATTGCCCAAACAGTCAAAAGTGCAGGCCAAAAAGTCAAAAAACCCAAAACCAGCAGCCCTGTAACTACTCCGCTAAGATTAGCAATAAAATCAGAAAAATCCTTCATCCTGCCGAAATACGGCTGTGTTAATTCATCAAGTCCGCCGTAAATAACCAAAATCAGGAAAATTATCCAAACTGGCAGACTGCCTAATCGCACTTTCTCTTGGGGCTTAATCGAAAACCATAAAAGAAAGGTTAAACCCAAATACGCCAGAAAATGCAGCCATTTATCCGATACCCTTGCCTGATAAACAATTTCAGGTACGGGGATATGTGCAAGAATACCAAATCCTATCCAGTAAATTATTAAAAATATAATCGTTAATTTTTGTCTTTGTATCATTATCGGCTTCATTTAATATTTTATTGGTTTTTGCTCATTATCAGTGAGTGTATAATAATAGATTATAGTTTTTCATTCATTAATTATTTTAGGGACAGAGTAATGCTTTCAAAATCCCATAACGGAGCGGACAGCAAATATTGAAGGATGGCTTATGAAATCTGATAATACTTTTAAATCTGTGCGAATATTTAGATTCGTTTGCTGTATGACTGCGCTGTACATATTTGCTTCGGATGGTTTGGCCCAATCTCCAAGACGCCCGCGAACTGGTGACGAAATAAAAACCATACAGCTTCCCGAGCCGAATAAAACCGGCAAACTCAGCCTTGAGGCAGTCTTGAATAACAGGCGAAGCACTGCTCAATTTGCCGATAAGCAGCTAAGCAGCGGGCAAATAGGCCAGCTTGCCTGGGCAGGCCAGGGTATAATCGACCGTGCTCAAAATATTCGTACCGCGCCGTCCCCCGGCGACATACATCCGATTGAGCTTTATTTTTTTACCAGCGATGGGTTATCTGTCTATATTCCCGAAAGTCATTCACTTAAAGTGATTTCATCGGCCGACCTTCGAAAGCAGCTTTCAGCCGCATCCTTCGGCCTGGGACCTGTTGAGGATGCCGCATGTGATATCGTTATAGCCGGCTCTTCGCGTAAACTTGCAGCCGAATATGGAAATAAGGCACCTAAACTGCTTTTTTTAGAGGCGGGCTTTATATCTGAAAATATCCATCTCCAGGCGGTATCGCTTGGCCTGGCAGCGATGCATGTCGAAAAATTTGAAATTAGAAATGTCGCAAAATTATGCGAAATGCGCAGCGATTACGAGCCTGTGATAATTCTTTCGATTGGGTATCCTTTTGTCCCGCAAACATCTCAAGATGAAACTAAAGTCACCGATAAATCAAGTAAAAAAGCAATCATCGTAGTGCCTCCCTTCCAGTTTGCCGATAGCGAGCTTTTGGATATTCAGAGGATTTTTAATGATTCGGGCATAGTAGATGTGGTTGCAAGTTCAAAAATCGGCGCCCTTCAGGGGGCATTTGGCGGCATTGCCGGCTCTGAAATAACTATCGATAGAATTAATATCAAAGATTACGATGCCCTTATTTTAATAGGCGGTCCAGGCGCTGTCGATTATTTTAATAATCCCGCTGTCCTCAATCTTGTAAAAGAGGCCTCCGCGACGAATAAAATTATCGGTGCAATCAGTTCTGCCCCGATGATTCTCGCAAATGCCGGAATCCTGCGGGGAATACGCGCGACATGTATTTTTCAGCAGCGTGAACAATTGAAAAAACAAGGAGCGCAATTCACCGGCGCATCCGTCGAAACAGATGGTTCAATTATTACGGCCAATGATTCTTCAGCCGCCGTCCAGTTCGCCCGGGCAATTGTAAGTAAGCTCAATGCAAATGCGCTTGTACCCCGTAAAGCACCTTAGAAGCTAATTGCCGTTAGTGTGATTGTAGCGGTTTGTAATCGGAAGACGCCTGTCCCTTCCAAACGCCTTATGAGTAATTTTGACTCCCGGCGGCGATTGTCTCCTCTTGTATTCATTGCGGTCAACCATCCAGATGACCCTGTTGACGGCCTCTTTGGGCAATCCCTCTTCGATTAGCTGCCGGGCCGATTTATCCTCCTCGACGTACCCCTTTAAAATCTTGTCTAATAAATCATACTCAGGCAGGGTATCGCTGTCTTTTTGATTGAGACGCAGTTCCGCGGTCGGCACGCGCTCGATAACGCTTTTAGGTATGATTTGGCGCCCCTTTATCTCATTTATATAGTTGGCCAGATTGTAAACCATTGTTTTAAATACATCTTTTATTACCGAAAAGCCGCCCGCGGTGTCCCCGTAAAGTGTCGTATATCCTACGGCTATTTCGCTTTTATTTCCCGTCGTCAATACAAGGGCGCAAAGCTGATTACTCATCGACATAAGTATTGTGCCCCTGATTCTTGCCTGCAGATTTTCATATGCAAGCCCCTTGCAATCCCACCCGTCGACTTTTTCCAGTGAACCGTTAAATTGCTCCAGAACATCGCCAATCGGGATACACATAAATTTTATCCCAAGATTTTTGGCGCATATCTCGGCATCGCTTATCGTCTCGGCGCAATTGAATTTCGAAGGCATTGTAATCCCGATTACATTCTCAGTGCCAAGCGCATCAGCGGCAATCACCGCCGTTAGCGATGAATCAATTCCTCCGCTCATTCCTATGAGCACCTTATTGAATCCGTTCTTGCGGACATAATCCCTTGTCCCCAGCACAAGGGCCTGATATGCCTCCTCCAGCAATCCAAGTTCTTTAGCATTGCTTTGGGCCTCGATTTTTATTTCATTACTGTTCTTTGTAATATCCGCTATAAGCAAATCATCCTCGAACCCCTTTGCCATCGCGGCGATTTTTCCCGATTTATCGGCAAACATGCTTCGGCCGTCAAAGACAAGCTCATCCTGTCCCCCGACAAGGTTGCAGTAGCCCACCGGGCACTTAAACGTCTCTGCGCACTGGCCTACTATTTCCTGTCTTCTGCGTATCTTTCCAAGATGAAATGGCGATGCCGAAATATTGAGCAGCAAATCGATTTGGCCTTCATTTTTTAAAAATTTCCCAAGCCATTCTATATCCCAAATGTCCCTGCAAATAGTTATAGCTATATTTAGCCCGTCCAATTTGACTATCATCGGCTTATTGCCTGCCTCGAAATACCTCTGCTCATCGAAAACACCTTCATTGGGCAAAAGGCCTTTGCGGTAAACATTAGTAATCTTTCCCTTTTGCAGGACGCCTGCCGTATTGAAAGTTTTACCCCGGCTGTAATCGGCAAATCCTGTAAGTATCGTTATATCAGGACACGATTTGGCAAGCTCTGTTATAACCTTGCGGTTATCTTCCAAAAAATGCCTCTTTAAGAGCAAATCCTCCGGCGGATACCCGCAAAGCGCAAGTTCGGGAAATACCAGAAGATTTACTCCCTTTTCTTTTGCCTGCGCATAAATCTGCCGCATCCTTTCGGCATTGCCTTCGAGGTCTCCAACTACAGCGTCAAATTGTCCTAAACCAATGCGCATCTGAACTGTTTCCCATGATACTTCAATTATTTCTTCCCATCTATATATACGCTTACGACATAATCATCAAGTGATTCATTTTTTTGATATGCCTAAATCCGCTTATTGCCTGAAATTTTCTTTTTCTTGCCTGCTGAAAAGAAAAGACGCGAATATGCCTATAGCCAGTATAACCAATATAATGGCCAGCAAAATATAATGGAAATGCTTTCCGAAAATTTCCTTCACCCACTCGGCAGCAAGCATTTTCACTCCGATTAATACCAGTATTATCGAAAGTGAAACTTTAAGATACCTGAACTTCTTTATAAGTCCGGCCAGGGCAAAATACAGCGACCTCAGGCCCAGTATCGCCAAAACGTTGCTCGTAAAAATAAGAAATGGGTCCGCGGTTATCGCGAATATCGCAGGTATCGAATCAATTGCAAAAATCACATCTGTTGTTTCAACCACAATTAATACCAACGCAAGAGGCGTCATCATGAGCGTCCCTTTTTTCACCTGTTCAACATGTTCATCACGTTCGGCCTTTTGTCCGGGCTGCTCACTTTCATAGGAACCGGGCTCTCCGGCACGCACAAAGAAATGCTCACCATGGAATTTAGATGTTACAGGGAAAATCCTTTTGGCCGCTTTCACTAAGATATTTTTGTTCGGGTCTGTCTGTTCTTGCCTTGCCAAGAGCATTTTTATGCCGGTAAAAACGAGAAATGCGCCGAAAATGTAGAGAATCCAGTGAAATTCCGCGATTAATTTTACACCTACTGTTATCATCACGCCTCGCAGCACAATCGCCCCGATAATACCCCAGAATAAAACCCGATGCCGATAGATCGCGGGCACAGCGAAAAAATTGAAAATCATTGCCATTACGAATATATTATCAACGCTCAATGATTCCTCGACTACGTAGCCCGTCAGATATTTTATCGCCGCATCAGAACCGTCGTTTATTGCGCCATCGATCGGATCAGCAGAAACTCCAAGGCCCAGCCATCGATGTTCGTATCCGAAATATATAAATATGGTAAAAGACAGACCCAGCGTAATCCAGATTGCCGACCAGATAAGGGCCTCCTTCATCGTTACTTCATGTGCTTTGCGATGAAAAACTCCCAAGTCGAGCATAAGCATCGTCAATATCAGGCAAATAAATATAATCCAAATCATATTTATCTCTCTTTAAAATTCTTATGCGTTTAATATGCTGATTTTTAATCTCGCTTCATCAAGGATGAGATTATAGCAGTTTATCTATTAATGCTGATAAGAAAATTGCTTACAAATAATGTGTTTAGTTGTGATTAGCGGGCGATTCTCGAATAAAAATTATCTTTTTCGAGCAGTTCGAGCGGGCTGCCGTGCCCGCTTATCCTGCCGTTTTTTAGAATGACAATCCTTTCGACGTTTTTTATTGT
>Ga0105091_10001251_pt1 | contig 11025 bp, 10 predicted proteins | sample PPLLak1March2015_FD_87022 | JGI IMG/M metagenome (GOLD analysis project Ga0105091, IMG submission 87022) | Freshwater sediment microbial communities from Prairie Pothole Lake near Jamestown, North Dakota, USA - PPLs Lake P7 Core (1) Depth... | ecosystem: Environmental > Aquatic > Freshwater >... | reverse complement strand
TGGCGATGCAACAGCGAGCTTGGATGCAGGGCTTGTGGGATGCTTCTAATTCTTTCGAGTTGCCAGCTAAATTTACGCCAATTTATTCACCTTGATTGGCTTCTAATGGAAAATCTCGGTTGAAATGACACTAGCAGCCAAGAGAGGCATTGCGTATTTGTAAGTAATTAATTTCATAATTTCCTCCAGTTTAAGTTACTTCATTTAATTCTTCATGCATAGCATTCCCCCGCCACACATGAAGGCGCCTACTTGTTAAGCTTGTATTTTCCTGCGCGCAATTCCCGCCAACCCCAGCAAGCCGGATCCCAATAGCCAGACTGCCGCAGGTACTGGAACGGACTGCACGCTCAAGCGCACTATATCGGTCGTGCCATTCGCGTCGATCAGGTAAGCGATGTTCCACTTCAAGCCTGCATCTAGCGGTGCCAGCAATAGCGAGCCGAAGCTGCCATTCAGATGCTCTGCGCTCAGGATGTCGAAGGTGTCACCCTGATGCGGGTTAAACAAGCCGCTGCCCAGATCAAACAGGCTCACGTTCAGCGTGCCGTCGAGGTTGGCGGTGCCGGTGACATTCAGCGTGTCGTATTGCGAACCGGCAATCAGGCCGCCGAGTTCCACATCGAAAATACCGGCCAAGGATTGGGTGTAGTCCCCGTTGATGGTCATGCTGCCCGGCGAGTTCCCCACGGCCACGGTGCCTGCGCTGTTCAACACGCTGCCGATAATGTTGCCGCTGCCTTTGAGCATGCCGCCCTGAATATCCAAGCCACTGGTATTTAAGGTGCCGTTAATGGTGGTGGTGCCTGCGGTTTGCGTGAGGGTGCCGGTGTGGTTGACGGTGTTGCTGATCGCCACCGTGCCTGCATTGTTGATGTTTCCGCTGGCCGTCCCGCCTGATAGCGCCAGTGCGCCCATGTTGGCCAATCCGCTGCCAACGTTCAGGCTACTGTTGCTGGTGAGCGTGCCGTGGTGGGTTGCGCGACCCGCCGTCAATGCGCCGCCGGTCACGCTCGCGCTGCTGCCTGCATTGAAGGTTAAGGCATTCGTGACGTTGAGTGCCTTGCCCGCACTCAGGCTCAAGCTATTGCCCAATGGGCCGCTGCCCACATTCAGCCCACCCGCCCCGGTAATGTTCAACGTACCTGCGTTGAAGTTGAAGGCACTGCTACCCGCACCGCGCACGATATTGCCAACCGTCAGCGTGCCGCCATTAAGGTTGTAGGCACCTGTAGAACCAGAATTCAGGCCCAAGTGCAATGCACCAGCGACAGAGTTTGTACCACCAGACTGCGTATAGGTACCATTTCCACTAGAATGAACACCAACATAGAGATTATTGCTGATGGCGTTGGTTGAACCTGCCTTCTGTTCAAATGTGCCAGTGCCAGCCGAACCTACATGCAAATCTCCGGTGTTTAACGCGCCACCGGATAAATAGTAGGTTCCGTTTGCACCTGAATTGGTGCCGATCCACATGCTATAGCCCACGTTATGCGTGCCGCCATATTGATAAAAACCCCCTCTCCCAGATGAGCCTACTACTAGGTCACCGTTGTTTAACGTGCCACCACCTAAATCATAATTTCCATAGCTGTTCGTATTAGTGCCAAGTGTGAGCGTATTGCTCACACTATTCGTGCCGGAACCTTGCTTGAAGTACCCGGTTCCAGACACCCCAATGTTTGTATAGGCTGCGCTGACACTACCACCACTTAGAGAGTAGTACCCAGTTGAGCCCGATAAATTCCCAAGGATAATGCTGTTACCCACAACGCTTTGGCCACTGAATTGGTATACGGTCGCCCAGTCTCCCTTGTCGCCTACTATTAGGTTAGAGGCAATGCCCAGGGTGGCATTATTATTTATGGTTAAAGAAGCGTTATATCGATATGTATAACCACCGCTTGCTTGAGCAGCAGCAATACTGTCGAGCGTTAAGTTGGCGACTTGCGGGCTTGTAGTATCGTATTTAATACTTGATGCATGCCAGATGTTATTTCCAGCGGTGTTTGAGTATTTATACAGCATAGATAAGGTAGGACCGAAAACGGACTCCCCTGCCCCCGGAACCGCCGCTCCACTTGCACTACCTACCGCATTACGCCAACACTCCGGATTTGACCAGGTGTTATTTGTCCAGGCGTTACTAGAACAAACCCAAAATTTATCCGCCATCGCCGGTGTCGCAGCCGCCGAGAGCACCAATCCCACCGCCAGCGCCATTTGTTTCTTCGTAAAGTTCATGGGAGCCTCCTCTTAAAGGTTATTTTGTTGAATCATTTCGTTGCGCCCTGTGCCTGGCTGATCAACTGCCCCACCTTGGAGGTGGGGCTAACCGGCTCGATCAGGGCAATTTGCCGGGCGTTGAGGGCCATGCGGTCCGGCCCGTGCAGTTCGTTACTGCGCTTGACCAGGGCGCTGGCTGTTTCCTTGGTTTCCGGGTTTACCTGGTTATGGACGTAAAACACGTCCTTCAGCACCGGCCAGTCTGTGCCAGCACCTTCAAGCTTGCCGAAAAACACTTGGCCATTGGCCATGAATACGGCCTGGTAATCGGTCGAGAATTTGAGGGATTCCTGCTTGGCGGCAGCGCCAAGGCGGAGATCGCGGTCGCATCCGCTGAGTGCGGCCATGCTGGCGCACAAGACGGCAACCACGAGCAGATTTCGGGAATGGAATTGCACCTGCTCCTCCAGATTAAGGTTGGTTCGTTCTTGATTAAGTCTGCGTGGTTACCGTCAACTACATGGCTAGTAGTCAGTCATGCTGAAACGGCCAGTCAAACCCGACATGCCGGCGCAAGCCGGAATGTCGAAGTTCGATATCCATTAGATTCAAGTTGACTGCCTACTGGATTTTTAAGCAGTTTTGCGCCTGCGGGATACGCCCACCATGCCGATCAGGCCGGATCCCAGCAGCCATGCCGCAGCAGGAACCGGGACGGCGGTGACTGGCAATGCGGCTATATCCTCATGATGGAGAGTGGTTCTGACTGTTGTGGGACTACCATAAGGGATTTCAGTATGGTCGGAGACTCCTCCTGAAATACCCAGGTTCAAGTTACTGATGCCAAATTGAACGCTGGGATTCCCGTTTATCTTGTACTCAGCTTCAAAATACGTACTGTCATTCAGATTTAAATATTGATAGTTGTGAAGTGATACATATGCAGGGTCGGTATTGAAAATGGTATCAAATTGATAAGACCAGGTTCCGGGGGCGCTACCGATCCTGAAGGTCAGGGTGCCATCTGCGGTTCCAGCCGTGTAGGGATTGGCAAAGTCGATGTTCATGCCCATGTTGAAATTCAGGTAGGTGCTGCCGCCGGAGAGCAAGCTTGCACCTGCTTGCCTTTGAATAGAGCCTGACAGGATATAGGTTTGGGGAGTATCAATGGGGGGGGCAATACCGGCTGAATAACTTATGCTAATACCTTGATTGTTATTTATATAATGGTATGGCGATGTGGTTGTGTCGTAATAGTGGTCATATGAGCCCATGACGCCCGGTTGAGCTGGAACGTACACATATTGATCTGCACTTCTTTCAGTATGGGCGGAATCCCCGGAACTGGTCGTAGACGTTGAATACAAGGATGGCCTGGCACCCTGCCAGTCAACGGAGCCGGTATCCAGTGTCAGGTTAAAAGGGGTTTCGGTGGGTTGGTTGCTATAGAGCGCGGCATTTGCCCCATTTGCTGAAAGTAGCGTCATTGCTCCCACAATGATGCAGGTCTTGGTCGATTTCATTTGTCTGCTCCAGTTAAAGTTATTGGTGCCTGCCAGTTGCGTTTGTCAGGTATTGCGTATGTCAATTAGCAAAGACCATGCCAATTAGATGCCGAACTCCCCGGAACATTGATCCCAGAGGTTTGAGTGAGAACAGGACATAGGGCCTGATTTATGCTGATGTAAATAACCCCGACGGCACGTGCTTGATGTTTGGCATAGTCGCACCGCCGAATTGAATGAATTGGCAAGCTCCAGAAAACCTATGAGATGCCGGTCAGCTGGGCTGCACAGGGAATTTGCAGTGCCATAAACCGAGACCAGCACCACAGATCGCAGCCGGCAATTCATCACCCATATGGATGATAAATAGTTCGACACATCATTTTCAGCTTCACAAAACAAGTGAAAAGGGGAATGATATTGTTGTAATCCAGGTGCATATCTACAAAAAAGAAGAATGCGGGAGGGGGTATGGATCCACTGGTGCGACTGAACGATATCATCCCACGCATCTACGCCTGCGCTGGCGAACCTCGCCAGTGGGCAGCCCTGCTCGGGGAGATCAGGCAGCTCTTCAATGGTTCTTCAGTCCTGCTGTTCACCCCTTTCAGGAGCGCCGAGCTGGGCGGTTTCTGGCTGTTCGAGGAAGCCGACCCGGGGTTGATGGCACCCTATGTCGAGCACTTCGTTGAGCGGGATGTCTGGTGGCAGGCGGCCGTGGCTAGGGGGCAGACGGGCGAAGGGGTTGTGGTGGTGGGCGATGAACTGGTGCCGCGCCAGGATTTTCTCGTGTCCGAGTTCTACAATGACTTCACCCGGCCAAACAACATTGGGCGCAACCTCTCGTCCATTCTGCTGGATGGCAGCGGCGATGCCAGCATCCCCCGTACCCATTTCAGCGTCTACCGGGCTCCCCGCAGCCGCGCTTTCACGGATGCGGAACTGGTCATGGCCCGCCTGCTGGTGCCTCATCTGCAACGGGCGCTATGCCTGACTTTCCAGTACGGCAACCTGCAGGCAGGCCTGAGTGTCGCGGAAATCGTCTATCGTGACCTGCCTTGGGGTGTTGGCCTGGTGACCGCAGACGCCAGCATTCGCTATGCCAACCCCGCCCTTGAAAGCATCCTGTCGGCAAATGACGGGCTCACTTCACGTGAAGGCCGCCTGACGGCCACCCGCCCGTCGGAAGCGGCGTGCCTGAAATCCATTCTGGCTGCCAGGGACTTGCCTGGGATGATGAGCCATCCGGAACGGGCGATGCGAATCCGGCGCCACTCCGGCAGGGCGGACTATGTTCTGGAATTCACGCCGCTGCCCCGCGATATCCATCTTCCGGGGCTGGGAGGGCCGGTTGTGATGCTGGTTAAGGTGACTGATCCGACGGCAGCTCAGGCCGCGCCCACCAGCCTGTTGCGGGCGCTCTACCATCTCACCGAAGCAGAGTGCCGATTGGTAAAGACATTGCTGGAGGGGCTGACGCTCAAGGAAGCTGCCACGCGCTTTGAAGTGAGTGAAAACACGGTCCGCTCCCAGTTAAGGGCTATTTTCCAGAAGACCGGTGTGCGGCGGCAGGAGGAGTTGATCAGGCTGGCGCAAGGGCTTGGGGCGGGTTGATGAGATTTACTCGATGTTTTGTATTTGCTCGCGCATCTGCTCGATAAGCACCTTGAGTTCCATCGCCGTCTGTGTCGTTTCGGACGCAGCCGATTTGGAGCCCAGGGTATTGGCTTCGCGGTTCAATTCCTGCATCAGAAAATCCAGCCGCTTGCCCACGGCTCCGCCTTTTTCGAGGATGCGCCGCATTTCGGAAAGATGGGTTTGCAGTCGCGACAACTCTTCGTCCACGTCGATTTTCTGGGCGAACAAGGCGATTTCCTGGCGGATGCGGTCATCGTCGCCAGTCCCCATAATTTCCTTGAGGCGGGCGGCGAGTTTTTCCTGGTAGGCTGCGATCAGTCTTGGAATGTGCGGCAATACGGCTGCCACCAAAGCGTCCATCTGCCCGACGCGCTGCAGCAAAAAGGCTTTGAGTTTTTCTCCCTCGCGCTGGCGGGTGGCGGACAGTTCGTCAAGCCCCCTGCGCAACAGGGGGAGACAGGCTTCATGCAGCCCTTCCATGCCGACGCTGTCGCCTTCGATGACGCCGGGCCAGCGCAGCAAGTCCGCCACTCCGAGCGGTTGGCCGTGGGGTAGCAGCGGTTGCAGCAAACGTCCGAGTTCCGCCACGTGATCGGCCAGTGCGGCGTTAAGCCGGAGAGATGTCTGACCCGCGTTGCGCGGGGTGAAATTCAGCCGGCATTCGACCTTGCCGCGGCTTAACGCTCCGCCGATCATCTCGCGTAGAGCTGGTTCCAGCGCGCGGAAGGACTCATCCAGGCGAAAATGAGGTTCAAGGTAGCGCGAGTTAACTGAGCGCAGCTCCAGGCTCAGGGAGCCCAGATCCAGCTCCTGTGTCACTGCGGCAAATCCGGTCATGCTGTAGATCATGGGGTGTCCGTTTATGGTTATGTGCTTTACTTTGCCGAGCCAAATCAGAATAATGGTCGAGGATCAATCATACAGATGGTGCAATGGCCTCACAACCCAATCAGGCTCTTCCTCACGGCTACCAGTTGCTCAATTACCGTATCGACAAGCAAATCAGCTCAGGTGGCTTCAGCCTGGTCTATCTTGCGTACGACGAGAACGAATTGCCGGTAGCGATCAAGGAGTATTTGCCCAGCGCCCTGGTGCTGCGGGAATCGGGCTCGTTGGTGCAAGCCACTTCAGCAGAAAACCTGAATGTGTTTCGTTATGGAATGAAATGCTTTTTCGAGGAAGGGCTGGCGCTTGCCCGGATCGCTCACCCCAACGTGGTGCGGGTGACCAACTTCTTCCGAGCCAATGAAACGGTTTACCTGGTGATGCAGTACGAGCGCGGCCGGACGCTGCAGGAGTATATTCTGCACCGCAAGAAAGAGATCAAGGAAAACTTCATCCGGCGCATTTTTGCTGAAATGCTCGGCGGCCTGCGCGAGGTTCATGCCCACAAAATATTGCACCTGGATATCAAGCCATCGAATATTTATATCCGTATTGACGGCTCTCCGCTGTTACTGGATTTTGGTGCGGCACGGCAGACGCTGACCCAGGAAAAATCCAGCCTTAATCCGATGTACACGCCAGGTTTCGCTGCGCCGGAACAGTACGGCCACGATCGCGAGGCGCTCGGCCCATGGACCGATATTTACGGCGTCGGCGCAAGCATGTTCGCCTGCCTTTCCGGGTTTGCCCCCCAAGCCGCCAACACACGCATGGAACAGGACAAGCAGGAGTCGGCAAAAAAACTCTGGGGCGGCCTCTATTCCGATCATTTGCTTGAGCTTATCGACTGGTGCCTCAAGCTGGATCCGCTGGAAAGGCCGCAGAGCGTGTTCGTGGTGCAAAAAGCGCTGCTGGAGAAGGATAAGGTACCGGAGGTGATCCAGAAAAAGCCTTCGCTGTTGCATAGCATCCGCAATAAATTCGGCAAAACAAAAGCAGGTGAACAGTGAAATTTTCGATTTTCCAGTCCAGTCGTCAGGGTGGGCGCAGATACAATCAGGATCGCCTGGCCTATTCCTATAGTCGGGACGCGCTGCTGATGGTGGTGGCCGACGGCATGGGCGGCCATTTTCACGGCGAGATCGCTTCCCAGATCGCAGTGCAGTTTCTGGTCGAAAATTTTCAGAAGCTGGCGACCCCGGCGCTAAAGGATCCTTTCCGCTTCCTGCTCGACACCATTAACCAGGCGCACGAAGCCATTGGCGATTACGTCCTGGCGCACGGCCTGAGCGAACACCCCCGCACGACCTGCGTGGCTTGCGTGGTGCAGGGCAATCATGCCTACTGGGCGCATGTCGGAGATACCCGGTTGTACTTCTTTCATGGCGGCAAGCTGGCGACCCGCACCCGCGACCATTCCCTAGTGCAGCAATTGTTCGAGCGGGGGCAGATCACCGAGGACGAGATGACGACTCACCCCGATCGCAACAAGGTGTTCGGTTGCCTGGGCGGCCCGATTCCCCCCGATATCGAGTTGTCGCGCAAGATGCAGTTGCGCGAAGGAGATACTCTGCTGATGTGTTCCGATGGCCTGTGGGGTCTGCTTTCGACGGATGAGATCGCCTCGATTCTCGATACTTACCCGATTGCCACCGCCATTCCGGAATTGCTCGACCATGCCGAATTGCGAGGCGGCGAGGATGGCGACAACCTGAGTGCGATCGGCATGCGCTGGGGCGATGAAAAACTCTTCACCCCGCGCTCGATATCCACCGCAACCATGCCGCTGGACAGCTATACGGTGCAGCTTAATTCCTTCAGTGTGGAGCAGGGTGCGGATGGCGAAAAGGATGTAACGGAGGCGGACATCGAGCGCGCAATTGCCGAGATCCAGGCGACGATCCGGAAATATTCGAAATAAACAGGCGGTATAATGGCGCCTTTTTCCGAACCAGAGGACACCATGCGGCCCAGCAAACGCAACCCGGACCAGCTCCGCAACATCGTCATCACCCGCAATTACACCAAGCATGCCGAAGGCTCGGTGCTGATCGAGTGCGGCGACACCAAGGTGATCTGCACCGCCAGCATCGATGAAAAAGTACCGCCGTTCCTGCGCGGCAAGGCCCAGGGGTGGACCACAGCCGAATACGGCATGCTGCCGCGCTCTACCAATACGCGTATCGATCGCGAGGCGGCCAGAGGCAAGCAGACCGGACGCACCCAGGAAATCCAGCGCCTGATCGGGCGTTCCCTGCGTGCGGTGGTGGATTTGAAAGCGCTCGGCGAGCGTACCATCCAGATCGACTGCGACGTCATCCAGGCCGATGGCGGCACCCGCACCGCCAGTATCACCGGCGCTTATGTGGCGCTGCACGATGCCGTTTCCTTCCTGCTGGAGCAGGGCAAGCTCACTGAATCGCCGCTGCGCGATTTCGTGGCTGCCATTTCTGTTGGCGTATATAAAGGCGTGCCGGTGCTGGACCTGGATTACGTCGAGGATTCGGATTGCGATACCGACATGAACATCGTCATGACCGGAAGAGGCGGCTTCGTCGAAGTACAGGGCACGGCGGAAGGCGCGCCGTTCTCGCGCACCGAAATGGGTGCCATGCTCGACCTTGGCCAGAGCGGGATCGCGCAGCTGGTCGCCAAGCAGAAATCGGCGCTGGGGATTTAATTAAGCATTCTTCACCGCGGAGGACGCAGAGGACGCGGATGAGTTCAAAATCAGGTTTTCCTCTTCGTTCCTCCGCGTCCTCTGTGGTAAAAAAGGCTTGAACATGAAAAAAATCGTCATCGCCTCCAACAATGCAGGCAAGCTGCGCGAAATCGGCGCCATTCTCGCACCGCTGGATTTCGAGGTTTTTCCACAATCCGCCTTCAACATCCCCGAAGCGGAAGAGCCTTATTGCACCTTTATCGAAAACTGTCTGACCAAGGCGCGCCACGCCTCGGCGCACTCCGGCCTGCCCGCCCTGGCGGACGATTCCGGGATCTGCGTCGATGCCCTGAACGGCGCGCCGGGCGTGTATTCCGCCCGCTTTGCCGGCGAGCCGAAATCGGACGAGCGCAACAACCAGAAGCTGATCGAGTCGCTGCAGGGGCATACCAACCGCAAAGCGCATTACTACTGCGTGATGGTGCTGGTGCGCTGGCCGGATGACCCTCAGCCTATCATCGCCGAAGGAGCGATGTATGGCGAGATCATCGACACCCCTCGCGGCGATGGTGGCTTCGGCTACGACCCTTACTTCCTTCTGCCCGAGTATGGCCAGACTGGCGCAGAAATCCCGATGGAACTGAAGAATCGCATCAGCCACCGTGGCCAGGCACTCGCCACCCTGGTCGAAAAGCTTAGAAGCGTGAGGGGTGAAGGGTGAGGGGTGAGGAGGAGAAAACCACACAACCTCTCATGCCTCACGCCTCACGCCTCACCGACCCTCCCCCGCTTTCCCTCTACATTCACCTGCCATGGTGCGTCAGGAAATGTCCCTACTGCGACTTCAGCTCCTTCGAGTCGCGCGAGGGATTGCCGGAACAGGAATACATCGCTGCGCTGATCAAGGATCTGGAAGCGGCGTTGCCCCTGATATGGGGACGCAAGGTGGTGAGCATCTTCATGGGCGGCGGCACGCCCAGCCTGTTTTCGGCGCGGTCTATCGATACGCTGCTGACCCAGGTGCGCACCCTGCTGCCGGTCGAAGCCCACGCCGAAATCACCCTGGAAGCCAATCCCGGCACCGCTGAGGCGCAGAAATTCGCCGATTTCCGCAGTGCCGGAGTGAATCGCCTGTCGCTCGGTATCCAGAGTTTCAATCCGCGCCATCTGCAAGCGCTAGGCCGCATTCACGATGACCGCGAGGCACGGTTCGCAGTAGAGTTGGCTCTGCGCAATTTCGACAACGTCAATTTCGACCTGATGTACGCCCTGCCGGAACAGACCATGGCGGAGGCGCTGGCCGACATCCGCGAGGCGGTGTCTTTCGGGCCGCAGCACATCTCGGCCTACCACCTCACCCTGGAACCCAATACGGTGTTCTACAACAAGCCGCCGGCGCTACCGGACGACGATATGTCGGCGATGATGCAGGAAGCCATCGAGGCAGAACTGGCCGGGGCCGGCTACGAACATTACGAGACTTCAGCGTTTGCCAAAAAGAACCGGCGCTGCCGCCACAACCTCAATTACTGGTCGTTCGGCGATTACCTGGGGATAGGGGCAGGGGCGCACGGCAAGCTTACATTCCATGACCGGGTTCAGCGCCAGGTGCGCCACCGCCAACCGAAAACCTATATGGAACGGGCACTGGCTGGTAAAGCGCTGGAAGAAGATCGAACCGTCGCGGTTGGGGAGTTGCCGTTTGAGTTCATGATGAACGCCCTGAGACTGACGGAGGGCTTCCCGGTCAGCCTGTTCTCTGCCCGCACCGGACTGTCGCTGACCACCGTCCTGCCCATGCTGGAAGAGGCGCAGAGGCGTGGTCTGATCGAACGCGATGCCCTGCACATCCGACCGACCCTGCTGGGCCAGCGCTTCCTGAACGAACTTCTGCAATTATTTCTGGTGGAATAGTTCTATTTGGTGCAATAGCGATAGCGCTTTGCATGGGCTATTGGTCGGCAACGTGCCATTATGTAAAGCTTTCCATAATGGCACTTATGCAAAGTCGATGATTATGGAAAGTAGCCGGTTTGAGTGGGCGCCAACCGCCGCTAGTGAGCGGCTGGTGCCGATTTTGCGCTTCACATAATCAAAGCTTTGTCA
>Ga0105091_10001249_pt1 | contig 11037 bp, 8 predicted proteins | sample PPLLak1March2015_FD_87022 | JGI IMG/M metagenome (GOLD analysis project Ga0105091, IMG submission 87022) | Freshwater sediment microbial communities from Prairie Pothole Lake near Jamestown, North Dakota, USA - PPLs Lake P7 Core (1) Depth... | ecosystem: Environmental > Aquatic > Freshwater >... | reverse complement strand
TATTGACGGGACAGGTCAAGGATTTGACGTTCCGTTCCGGGGAGAAGATCAACGAAGTGCGCGTCGTCCGGCAGCCGTTTCAGTTTCTGTATTCTTCGGGCGGCATTTACCACGTGATGGACCGCACCAGTTATGAGCAGCTCGAACTGCCCGAGTCCTTGCTCGAGGAATCCAAGGACTTTCTGAAAGAGAACATGAACCTCGACATTCTGATGGACGGTGACAAACCGCTTGCGGTCGAGCTGCCCAATTTCGTCGAGATGGCGGTCACGAAGGCGGAGCCGTTGGTCCGAAGGGACGGGAAGGCAGCGACAATTTTCCAGATCAAGAACGCAGCGACGATGTACAGAAGCCACAGAATCACGTAGTTGGCAGTTACATTGACTCCGAACAGATGATACTGGATCAGGAAAGGTACAAAGAGCAACGGTCGAAGGTGAGCCAGATCAACCCACTTCGCGTTGCCGGCGATCAGGTGTTCCATGTCCTGGCCCCAATCGTCCGAGTAGAGCGAAGGAACGAAAAACAGACCGTAAGCCAGGTAGGCAACGACCAGCATCACGAACAGAACCCCGAGCGTACGGACGAGCGAAGAAGCTCCGATTCTGTCGCGAGTGCCTTCCACCGTTTGGTTTTCCATCAGTTACCGGTTTGTCCAGCCTGCCACGACCGCCTCGCCTGATGATGGGGCGCGGCAGACGAAAACATTTCCGCTGCCCACACTGCCGGGGAACACCCGAACCGTCTGGAAATCACGGTCGACCGATGACATGATCTCCGGGTAAACGGCACGGACTTCAGGCGGGAAAGTGTAGACCAGCCAGGTGCGCGGAGAATTGGCCCTGATCGCGTCCAGTTGGGCCAGGGTCTGGACTGCCGGCCAGTTTTTCCGGTACAGCTTTTCGTAGGTGAACCCGGCCAACCCGACGGTTGCAACAGCATCGCCCGGAGCAATCTGGCCCTCCACAAAATTGAGCGCGCCTAGAAAATCTTGCTTCGGAACGTAAGCATGACGGATCGAGAGAGCCGAGAAAACAATCAGGAGCAGACAGGCAGCAACCTGAAGGAGAGGAGTCGTGCGGGCGGGAATCCGGGAGAGAGAAACGGTCGTGCTGACCGCGCGAAAGATCCCGCGCACTGCGACCACGCACATGAAGCCAAACGCGAAGAAGAAAAAACGAGGCCAGAGGTGATGCCCGGTCGCCACGACCACGGCCGCGGTGGCGACGCATGGAATTAAGAGGAAATCGATCACGGCTCTTTTCCGCTTAACCAGGTCCCAGGCGCCGAGGGCAAAGACCGCCAGGCCGGCGGCGATCACCAGACCGTTTGAAAACGAGATTCTAAGAGCAGCTGCGAATTCGTAGAGGGCCCAAAGTGGGTTTTTCCAGGCAGGAACAGTGCTGACCTCGTTGCCGTGATAAAGGATCTGAGGCAGGACCAGGGCATGAAGCTGGAAGATGAACAAACCGGTGAGCCCCAAGCTGATCGCGAAATCCGCATGGCGCTTCAATTGCCGTCCATTCGGATCACGGACGGCATCAAGAGCGTAGCTGGCCGAGTGCCCGAGCATCATGAACAGCATCGACATGTGTGTGTAGACACCGAGGGCGCAAAAAACCGAATAGAGCAACCAATACCGCTTGTCGGCCCGCCGTTGGGCTTTAACGAAAGCCCAACTGGCCAATAGAGCCCAGAACAGGAGGCCCGAGTATCCTCGGGCGTTCTGGCTGAACCAGATATGCTGGTAGGAAAAAGCGAGTAGTGCAGCGCTCAAGAGCGCTTCGGTCCGCCCGGTCACTTGCGCGGCGAACAGATAGAGAGCCCAGATGCTGCCGACGCCGAACAGGACCGCCGGCAGGCGTAACGCCCAGCCGCCGGCACCGAAAGTGTCGATCGCCATTCGAGCAAGAATCGAGAAAAGGAAGTGCTGGTTCTGGTCCCTGTAAGTCGAAACGATTTCTCCGAGGGGCATGCTCACGTAGTTGACATACGTGATGACTTCGTCGTGCCAGAGGCCACTGTCCAACTGGTACAACCTCAGACCGAGTGAGACGAGGAGCATAAGGGCAAGGAGCAAAGGATGAAGGATGAAGGATGAAGAGGGGAGAGACTTGCCTTCTTCCTCCTTCATCCTTCTTCCTTCTTCCTTCTTCCTTTGACAGCCCCACACCCGGTCAAGCACCAGCCAGGCGCCGCCGAGCAGCATCAGCCCGAGTTTGAAGAGCAGGGCCCCGAGAAAGAGGTCCTGCTGGAGGGCTGATGAGAGTGTGCCGCGAAGGGCGCCGAGCAGCAGTCGGGCGGGGAGGAGCAACCCGAGTAGGATCAGCGAAACCGCGGCTAATCGGGTTGGGCTCAAGGGAATTCCCGCCACCTTAGGCTTTGCCATTTCGAATAGTGACGAATGCGTTATAGGTCCTGGCGATGAAATAGCCAAGAGCGAAACCGCCAACCAGAAAGTAAACAAAGCCGATCAGGCTGCCGGCGAACGTGACTCGGTAACCGATAAGGAACTGATTGAGGAGCGAAAGGTGCGGTCCCACGACGTCCCCTCCCTTCAGTACGAGCCAGTTAGTGGCAACAAAGATTCCGATAGCGGCAGTCAGACCGACCACGAAGCCCGACAGCTTCGCATTAAGGTGCATCAGCCGGGTCAGCACTAAATCCTCGACGGCCGAATGATGCTCGGTGTTTGCCCGGCTATGGCCGGTAACGGGACTTCGATGAGGATCCATGTTCCGATTGCCTCGCTTGCTGAACGGCTGAGCGTAGCTCCGCCGTCTCAGTCACAGACACTGTTTGCGCGCAGCTTTCCTGCGGTTGAAGAAGGGGGTCTAGCTCCACGTATTGGGACGTGGTCGATGTGGGCCTAGTTTAACGGCCGGGAACGGGGGCGTCTCGTCATAGTCTTGAGGTTTCAGGACGTTCCATTGAGAATTTGCGACAAATCTTTTGGAGGCCATGGACAAGGAGCTGAAGGGAAGGGCGGAGGGAACGGTTGAACGGGCTCTTGCCCGGTCATTTCGGCCGGAGGCCGTTCATCATGCGGCGAAAGCGGGTGACTCTGGACCGCCCGGGCACCGCCCGGACCAGCAGGCCGAGCGCCCTGCGGTCACCGAGCAGCTCGGGACGACAGGCGAACGCTTTGCGCACGAAGAACCGGCACCTGCTTGGAGCTGCCTGACTCGCGTAGGACACATTCCCGAGTGCGTAATATGCGGTCCCATGCGCAGTTCGGCGGAGGTTGGCCAGCCGGGCCGATCCTGGCCGCTCGAACACCGTTTTGAGCAGGGAGATCAGCTTGGCCGCCGTGTCTACGACGTCTTCACGAGATGAAGCGCCGCGAAATCCCGCGGGTTGACACCCGAGAGCCAGTTCGTAGAAAAGGTCGAGATCGACCGCCAGGGATTCATCCACCTGGAATGCCCGGCGCAGGAATGTGGCGCACTCTGTCCAATCGCACTTTCGTTGCAGCGAGGCTGTCAGCGCACAGTAACGGTAATAACCACCGTAGGCGCGCCGCTTGTCCGCCGGCCAGATTTCGTACTCCTCATCATCCGGACCAAAGTGCTTTTCAACCAGCGCCCGCGCTGCCTGACATCCCCCGTCTGCATCATTGGACAGACTGCTGGGATGCACTCGGTACTGCACCAGACACTCCTCAGAGCCGGCGAACACATGTCCCTGTTTGAGGAGTCTGATCCAGAGCTCCCAATCCTGCAGTCGGCGGAAGGCGACATCGAACGAACCGGCCGACATCACGTTCTGCCGATTCATGACAATCGTGCTCGGGATCAGGAAATTGAACCGGAGCAGCGTCTCATAGAATTCCTGGGGGGGCAGTATCCTCATCCGGCCAGATTGCGGGAGGTTCGCGCCCTGCTGGTCCACGTAGACGACCCCGCAATAGAAGACCGCGGCGTCGGGTCGTTTTCGAACGAGCCCCATCATGGATGACAAGAAAGAGGGCAGCCAGATGTCATCACTGTCAAGAAGGGCGACAAAGGGGGCGCGAGCGCAACCCAGTCCGGTATTACGAGCGCCGGCCAAACCCTGATTCTCCTGCCGGACGTAACGGATGCGGTCACCGAAACCCCGTGCCACCGCTGGAGTGTCGTCTGTGGAGCCATCGTCAACGACGATCACTTCATAGTCACCGTACGTCTGCGCGAGGACGCTATCGATGCATTTCGGCAGGTAACCAGCTTGGTTGCAGGCGGGGATGACAACCGAAATCGAGGGCGAATCGATTTTCATACCTGTATGCTTTCGAGCCTCTGGGGGACTGAGAGGAGGTTTGAGGTCCCGGCCAACACTTCCCGGCACCACAGTTCGAAGAACAACAGCAGCCACAGCTTGTAACCGTTCCTCGCTGTTCCACTTCTCTGCTGCTCCAGTAGCGTACGCACCGTTACCGATCTAAACAGCGGGCGGACGTGAGCCGAAGGGTCTAGAAGCAAGTCGCAGGCCATGCCGTGAAGGTCATCGCGCATCCAGCGATCGATCGGCAGCCCGAATCCGACTTTAGGGCGGTTTAGAACGGTCTCCGGCAAAAGGTCAGACGCCACCTGTCGCAGAATGCGTTTGGTGGCCGTCCCGTCGACCTTCATCCTCGCCGGAAGTGAAGCCGAAAGCTCCACCAGCCGATAATCCAGGAAAGGCGCCCGGACCTCAAGCGAGTTGGCCATGCTGGCGATATCCACTTTCACCAGGATGTCGTCCGGCAGGTAGAGTTGATGGTCGGTATAGAACATCTGATTGAGAAAATCGGCGCCGTTATGCCGGTGCATGGCCGCTTGAACCAACTCAGACGGCAGAGACTTGCCGGCGCATGCCTGAGCGACCTCTGCCGTGTAGAGCCGCTGCCGGTCTCGAGCGGCAAAGAATGTGATCAGGCGTTCGAACGCCTGCGGGGGATTCCTCCAGCCTTTGATGGCGACACCTAATCCCATGGCCGTCCCTTTGGCAGCTCCCAGCCCCGGCCGGAGCTCCCGGTTGTACCATGCAGAGCGTACCGCCTGAACTCCGTCGCGGACAAAAGCACGAGCCAGATCGCCGTGACGAGATGCGGCAACATACCAGGGATATCCTCCAAAGACCTCATCTCCCCCATCTCCGCTAAGCACCACTTTCACGGACTGGCCGGCGAGCTTGGAGACATAGTAAGTAGGCACGGACGAGCCGTCGCCATAGGGCTCTCCGTAATGGCGAACCAGTTTGGGCAGCACATCGACCATCCGGGGTCGAACGGAAAGCTCCGTGTGCACCGCTCCATAACGTTCGGCCACTTGCCGGGCGTAGCCTAACTCTCCATAAGCATCGTCGTCGAAACCGATCGAGAAAGTTCGAACCGGGCGTCCGGTCAGGCGGGTCATCAAGGCCACAATGGTTGCTGAATCGATTCCTCCACTGAGGAAAGCGCCCAGCGGAACGTCGCTGATCAAGCGCCGTTGGACACTGTCCTCGAGCAGGCTGCGGATTTCGGCCGCAGCCTCGGCTTCGCTGACGTGGTTGCGGGGCTCAAATGCAACATCCCAGTACCGCTTGATTGTCGTTGCCCCTTTTTCCCAGGTCAGGTAATGAGCCGGCGGCAGCTTGCGCACCGCTTTGATCATGGTCCAGGGACTGGGGACATAGGTCAGTGCCAGATAAAGGTCCAAAGCCTCCAAGTCGATTTCACGGGGAATGGACCGGTCTTCCAGGAGGGCGGCGATTTCCGAGGCGAAGCTGAGACTTTTGCCGGTCAGCGCATACACAAGCGGTTTCTTCCCCAGTCGGTCGCGCGCCAGGAAAAGGCGCTGTCTGGGCGCATCCCAGAGAGCAAACGCAAACATCCCGTTGAGATGCCGCAGGCAGTCGACCCCGTGTTCTTCATAGAGATGAACGATCACTTCGGTGTCGGAATTGGTTTTGAACCGGTGCCCTTGCTTGAGGAGGGTCTCGCGCAGCTCGGGGAAGTTGTAGATCTCCCCGTTGAAGACAATGGAGATGGTGTCGTCTTCGTTGCCCAGGGGTTGGTGACCTCCCGCCAGATCAATGATGCTCAAGCGGCGGTGTCCGAGACCGACCTGTCCCCGGACGATGCTACCCCGGTCGTCCGGCCCCCGATGGGCGAGAGCATCGGCCATCGCGTGGATCAGGCCCTGAGAAACAGGTTCATCGTTGAAATTCAACTTACCGGCAATTCCACACATGGAGTTCCTTGACAAAAGCGGTTTCGCAACTTTGTTTGGTTGCAGATGGCATGGCCGAACCTGCGGGTCCGGCTGCCGGCTCGCAGAGCCAGCGAGAACAAACCTTGTGGATCATTCACGATGGAGGCCTCACCTTGCCCCGTAACGCCCCCTCCAGCACGCCTTCCAACTTTGTCACTGTCCTGGCCCACGAGTGCCTCTCGATTGCCACTTGCCGGGCTGCCTGGCCGAGGGAAGCACGCAACTGATCGGCCTTCAGCAGACCGGCTATTGCTCTCGCAAGTTCCTCGGGATTGCCGGCCGGCGCAATCACGCCCGTCACCCGGTGCGCGATCAGTCGCTCGATACTTGGACCGGCAGTCGCCACAATCGCTTTAGCCGCTGCCATGTATTCGAAGAGCTTGAGCGGAGACAAGGCCGCCTCGGCTTCCGTTCCGTGATGGCAAACGACCGCAACATCGGCAATCGCGAGAAGCGAGGAGACCTCCGCCTGCTCGACTTTGCCCGTGAACACCGCGCGATCTGCCAGGCCCAAATCGGCGGCCTTTCTCTCCATCAGCGGTCGGAGCCGGCCGTCGCCGACGAGTACCAGCTTCACCTGCGAATTCGTGGAAGTGAGTTCGGCGAATGCGTCCAGAAGGAGGTCAACTCCGTGCCACGGCTCAAAGCTGCAGACCAGAATGACGACGGGGCGGTCGCCGATCCGGTGCCGCAAGCGGACGGCTTCGATATCGCGCGGGCAAAGAAATACCTCCAAGTCGGCGCCGTTCTGCACGGCGAACACCTTCGAACGGTCAAGCTTCCAGCTCGCAATCAGACTTGACCGGAGCTGTTCGGTTACGGCTACCAGCCGGTCGGCCCGTCGATACATCAGCTTTGTGATCCGGTTGATCGCGACCCACTGAGCACGGGAGAGCCTGATACCGAGGTCTTGATATTCCTTGATTAGATCGCCGTTCAGCTCCAGGACAATCGGGACGCCGATACGGCGGGCGGCAATCAGTCCCCCGTAGCTGAGAATGCCGCAGCGTTCATACAAAATGTCGCAGCCGTCCAAGGCTTCAACGCAAGCATCGGAGAAGCGGAAGCTGTCGAAAAGCCGGATAAACGGCAGGCGAAGACGGCTTTGAATACCGCGAAGCACACTCTCGACCGCGCGAAAGGGCCGAGATTCGCTGTTGCGGAACTCGGCTGGATTCCAATTGACGAGGTCATCGGACCACTGGATCCGGTTGTGTTGTATAGCCACGGTTCGGACCTGGTGACCACGAGCCTGCAAACCGCATACGACTGCTTTGACATGAAGTTGCGGCCCGGATAGGACATCCATCGGGACCGAGTCGGCCTGCATGATGTAGCCGATTTTCAGACGATTGTTTGACACGTCTCTTCTATGATTTCGCGAATCTGAGCCTTCTGGCGCTCGGCGTCGAACTTGTCGCGAGCGAGAGCTTCCATTTCGGCCTGCCGCCGGTGCCGTTCCTTTTCCGTCAGTCCGCAGTAGGCGATGATCTTTTCCAAAAGCTCGTCTTCAGTGATGAAAATGTTCTCCGGGGGCAGGACTTCTTCAGCCCCGTCCCAGAAGTGCGAGAGGCAATGGCAGCCGGCTGCCATTGCTTCCAAGAGGGCGACCTGCTGGCCTTCCCAGTAGCTATTCGAGATGAAGATGTCTATCGCGCTAAGCCAATCGGTGGTCTCTTCGACGTGGTCGTGAAGGGTTACATTGTCGGCTAACCCCAGTTTTTCGATGGCTCGCTCGATGGCCACATAGTAATCGTCGAAATAGCCGTTTTCCCAGCGGCCTCCGGCTACATGCAGATGAGGTTTCAGGCCCCTTTGTTTCAGTTTATGGACCAGGATGACCGTCTCGTAAACCCGCTTAATCGGGTGAATGCTGCAGAGCATACCGAGGTTGAACCGGAAATCATGCCGTGGGCGGCGTCGGAACTTCTCCAGGGGAACGCCGTTGTAGACGACCGCGGTCTTTCGGGCATGATCAGGGAACAGCTGCGCAAACTTGTGCTGCATCGCCTGGCTGACCAGGATGATTTTATCCACCTGGTCCCAGTTGACCTTCTGCGCCCAGAACGTGATCTCGTAGGAATGCAGCCGGGTGACGATGGGACAGTAGCGGGGCATGTGACTCGCGGGCACGAGAAGCTCGCTCGCCCATTCGAAGAAGGAGAGATCGCTCCTTCGAAGCGTGGAGCGGATCCCGTGCTGATAGGCCCAACGGTTGATCCTTCCGTAAAGCAGCGGGATATTGTAGGCCTTTTCCTGAAAGACCTGGGTCTGATAGTGCTTGTTCAGATCATCGAAAATGTGCCTGAAGAAGCCCCATTTCCCCTTTTCACCGACAAAGACGCCGACTTTTTTCATGAGAATGCAGGAGGACTGACACGGACTGACACGGACGAACACGACAGTGTGGACCTTTGACCCTTGTCCGTGTCCGTCCGTGTCCGTCCGTGTTTAGTGGATGTAATCCAGCAACCGCCGCAAAGCTCGCAGTTCTGCCCCACGATAGGTCATGGCGCTGTACAGGAAGACGGCGGAGTTTCTCAGGAAGGCCAGCATCCAACCGCCGAGGAACCCCCACACCAGACCGTAAGCGAATCCAACGAGGCTGCCTGTGGCGGTAACACGGTAACCCGGAAGGTAGTGACTAAGCAGGACCAGATTCGGTCCGACAATATCTCCTCCCTTGAGAACCAGGAACAAGGTTCCGACGAGGAGAATCAGGCCGCAGGCGAGTCCGCCTGAAAGCCCGAACGCTACCGGATCCAGTTTGGCGAAAATCCGGGACAGAGCATCCTGCACCACCTCGGTAACCAGCGGCATGTCCCTTTCTTCTCGGATTTCCTCGTGATATTCCTGTTCCGCGTTCACGCTCCACAAATCGTTCGCTTCTCCGTCAACGGCGTTGCGAACTGCCAGGATGCCGGTAAGCATGGCGTGATCCTGGTTGTTGTATCGATGGAGCCCGTTTCTGCCGATCGTCTGAAAGTTCTCAAACCCGCCGACGAAGTCCTTGACCAGGTGGAGATAGTCCCCGTAGTCGGAATCGTAAATCGGGTAGGACTTAGGAACACGAAAGACGCAGCCGTCCTCCACATCCGCTGCGGAGGCTAGCCCGATCCGGTCGATTTCCCGTTTGCCCAGTTCAACCAACTCCTGGTCGGACATTGACCACAGCTCGTCTCCTTCGGTGCAGAAGTACTCGAGGCCCAGGCTGGTCCTGGACGGATCGGGGACCATGTCAGGGCTCCAGTTCTTGAAGTTCTGGATTCTCCCCACCTCGACCTCGGGGTCATGAATGTAGATCCAGTTGTCGGGGAACAGTTCGGGTTGCCGGACAATCAGGCAGACGGTGAGGAAATCGCGGTACTTGAGCTTTTTGGAAGCCTCGAGGATCTCGGGGGGAGCGGGGGGATCCAGGCGCTGGATGAACTCGGTTACCGGCATGCTCGAGATGAAATCATCTCCGGGAATGCACTGGTCTTGACCGTTCTGCTTGATGGTCACCGCGAGGATCCGATGCCCGTTGCGGTGGATCTTGGAGATCTCGGATTCCATGTGGACGCTCGCGCCGGCCTCTTCGACCTTCTGGCGCATGGTCTCCCACATCATCCCGGGACCGAGCCGCGGGTATTCAAAGCTTTCGATCAGAGTCTTCACCGTGGTGCCCGGGCTTTTGATCATGCTGATCAAGGCCACCTTCAGGGAAAGGTCCTTGATGCGTTGGGCGGCCCACTCTGCCTTCAGTTCCCTGCAGGAGATTCCCCATACTTTCTCGGTGTAAGTCTTGAAGAACGTTTCGAAGAGCCGCTTGCCGAATCGGTTGGTGACCCACTCTTCGAAGGTGTCCTCGGTCTTGTAAGGAAAAAGCGCCCATTTCAAGTAACTGGCGACGATCAACCCGCTCTGCACCGGTCCCAGGCCGGCCAGGGCATTGAAAGGCTTGAGAGGATAATTGAAGAACTTCCTCTGATAGTAGATGCGGGACAACCGCGGGCGGGTGATAAACTCCTCGGATAGTATCTCCTGCCAGATGTGGTTGACCTCTTTCGACTTCGTGAAGAAGCGGTGGCCTCCCATGTCGAACCGGAATCCCTTGTATTCCTGAGTGCACGCGAGTCCGCCGACGATATCGTTCTTCTCTATGACGATCGGCTTGAGTTGTCTTTTGGTCAGCTCATAGGCTGCGGTCAATCCCGCCGGACCGGCCCCGATGACGACAATGTCTCTTGCCGCATTTTGGATGTTTGGCTCAGTACTCAATTGCTTCGTGCCTCACCGTGGTTGAATGGTTAAATCTTGTTCTGAAACGAGATAATGAAGTAACCGGATTTCCTGATTCATCGACCATTTCATCGATCCTCAGCAAACCCTTGCCGCATACGACGACAGGCCTGGAATCCTGAACAAAAATCACCTTTCCGCAGGTCCTGTTCGCGATCCTTACGTCGGGTAGGTCTTGCGCCTTGAGGATTCTGACGACCTTCCCGTCCATCGTTGCGGCCGCGCCCCGGTAGGGAAAACCTACGGCGTCGACAGTTCTTCTTATGGTGGTTGCCGGCCCCGTCCAGTTGATGAAGTAGTCCTCTTCATCTCGCCAGAGGCTGTAACTGGCTTGTGCCTCGCATTGAGGGGTTCCCAAGAGCGCTTGGTCGTGGAACAGGCTCTCGGCGATTTCAAAGGCGAGCTCCCGGTAATTGGCCAGAGTCGTCTTTATCGCCTCTTGGATTGTTATGGGGTATGAGATCGTTGACGATGACTGAGAAATGATGTCACCGCGATCGTAATCCCCGGTTGCGTAAAGAGCGGTAACGCCGATCGTCGT
>Ga0105091_10001248_pt1 | contig 11052 bp, 9 predicted proteins | sample PPLLak1March2015_FD_87022 | JGI IMG/M metagenome (GOLD analysis project Ga0105091, IMG submission 87022) | Freshwater sediment microbial communities from Prairie Pothole Lake near Jamestown, North Dakota, USA - PPLs Lake P7 Core (1) Depth... | ecosystem: Environmental > Aquatic > Freshwater >... | reverse complement strand
GCAAACGAAGAGAACATGCAAAGCAGCATGGAAAGAAAAAAATGCTTTTTCATTATGTTCACCTTTAAACTGGAATTTAGTTAGTTCTTTTTGTCTGCACTGTTATTCAGCAATTCCTGAACCGCCGTTGGCAAGCTGCCACGTTTGATCAGGAACGCTTCCTCTTTCTTGGACATCCAAGGCAGCAACATGAAGGTACCAAAGTAAATCACGGTAGCTACCTGGCCAACTATGGTTGTGGTTGCGGTAACAGTTACAGCGCCTACATAGCCCAGCACCAGCATGTTCGCAATGAAGATGAAGAACATGGAACGGAATATCGGACGGTAACGTGCGCCACCCGGAATACGTGAGCGGTCTAGGAATGGCAGTGCCGCAAAAATTACCACGGAGAGACCCATTGCCACCACACCGCCGGCCAGATCAGGCACTGAACGCAAGATTGCGTAGAACGGCAAGAAGTACCATTCAGGAACAATGTGCGCCGGAGTCTGCATCGGGTTGGCCGGAACGTTGTTGGCTGCTTCGATGAGTGTATTCGGAATGAAGAATACAAATATGCTGAAGACCATCAGATATACGGCCACGCCAAACAGATCCTTGATGGTGAAATAAGGATGGAATGGAATGTTGTCCTTTTCCTTCAGAGGCATGCCGGTTGGATTGCTGCTCTTTACTGTGTGCAAGGCGATCAAATGGATCATGACCGCACCCACGATAATGAACGGCAGCAGATAGTGCAGTGCATAGAAACGTGTCAGCGTTGCATCGCCCACCTGGAAGTCACCACGCAGCCAGATCACAACATAATCGCCGATGAATGGTGTGGCGCGGAACAGGTTGGTGATAACAGCAGCGCCCCAATATGACATCTGACCCCAGGGTAACAGATAGCCCATGAATGCGGTTGCCATTAGCAGCAACAGCAGGCCTTGGCCGGTCCACCACAGCAACTCACGTGGCGCACGGTATGAGCCGTAAAACAGGGTCCGCGCCATGTGAATGTAGATCATCGCAAAGAATGCAGATGCGCCGGATGAATGAATGTAGCGCAACAACCAGCCATAGTTCACATCGCGCATGATGTGCTGGATGGAATCAAAGGCAGCATTGATGTCAGCCTTGTAGTGCATCGCAAGGAATATACCGGTGATGATTTGCATCACCAGAACGATGCCAGCCAGTGAACCAAAGTTCCACCAGTAGCTCAGGTTACGCGGTGTAGGGTATTCGGCCGTATCTTTTACAAAGTGGCTGAGCGGGAAACGCTCATCAATCCACGCAAGAGTTTGTTTGAACATACTATTCTCCTAATGACTTAGCCAATAACGATTTTATCGGCACTTACAAATTTGTAGGGGGGGACCTCAAGATTCTTTGGAGCGGGGCCCTGTGTTACGCGACCGCTATGGTCATACTGGCTACCGTGACAAGCGCATACCCACCCACCTTCATTCAGATTGGGAACGCAACCCAGATGGGTGCAGATACCGACCACAACTAGCCATTTTGGATCCTGTACGCGCTTTTCATCCGCCTCAGGCTGGATCTGGCTAAGCTCTTTCATCTTGTTGATTTCTTCTTCTGTGCGATGAAGAATGAACACCGGCTTGCCCTGCCATGCCACTGTATGCACACCACCAACCGGGATATGAGTCAGATCAACCTCAGTGGTGGCATTGGACAGCACGTCGCCACTTGGATTCATGCTGTTAATCAATGGCCAGCTTGCTGCCGCTGCGCCACCCACTCCCATAACTGTTGTAACCGCGCCTAAGAAATTCCGGCGTTGCGGGTTGTCTATACTATCTGATCCAGACATAACTACCTCCGTAAAATAAAATTTAAACTAAATACCTAAACCATTTGGACGTTTCATAAATTGACACGTGTTTTCGCAAATGTAATATCAGAACAAGCATGCGCGAAAATCATGTGAATTTAAGAAACTTCCATGTTATTGCTACGACTGCCGAACAAAAAAAATTAAACACCCGTTATTAAACGGGTGCTGCTGAATAATAATTCAGTTTACTTTGGTGTGGCAGTAACCGTTTTTTGTAACGCTTTACGAATTGCTTCCGGCGCTTCCATAATATTCATGAAGCTATTGCTGCCCATCATCTTCAGGTCAGGGTAGCTCAGTGCGATACGGAAGCGTGCATATAATGCATATACTGATTTTCCGGAAACCAGTATTTCATAGGGCAGGTGAGCTGTTCCTTTATTCTCGCCAAAGTCGATCACGCTCATGATGTACTGGTCTGCTTCTGGGGCGCCAGTCATCTGCGCACCGAATTGCTCATCTCCAGGTGTGGATTCCTTGGTGATTTTGGTTGAGCCTGGTTTTCCAGCCATCGCTACACCAAATAGACTTTCCTGCTTGCCAGAGAGGTCGATACGGAAGACCTTTGATACGCCCTCTTTTTTAGCTGCCAGGCCTGCTTCTACCGCTGCTATTGCTTCTTCGTGGCTTGGGAATTCAGCCAGTACGCTTGGCTCATCGAAGTATTCCATACCAAACATATAGTGGTACTTGCGCAACTTTTTGGCTGTGAGACCTTTTGCACCAAATTCTTCAACTTTTCCCAAGGCTTTTTCCAGTTTTGCAGCAACGTCCTTCAGATCGCCCTTCATGCGGTATACATTAGCCATGTATACAGGATTGGTGTAGCTGATCTGTATTTCATTCTTGACTTTAGTGATGGAGACTCTCTGCGCAGCACCGTAGCCGCCATGCTCGGATTCGGTGGCATTCTTTTTGAGTTCGTCGTTTGTGATGATCAGAATATTTGCAGCTGGATAGGGTGAGTAAGTGCCCACAATAGTGAAGCCATTGGCGGTCAAGGCTGCGGTTGCAGCAGCCGATTTTGCAGCGACATCACCTGCGCCTTTAGAAGCAAGGACGAAAGGCTTCAGTACTTCATCATCGGCTGCTATTGCAGTATTGATGCTAATTAAAGCCAGTGCTGCCAAAAACAATGTTTTTATTATATTCACAGTCTTCTCCCCTTCATTAAGTCGTTGTTAAAATTGAGCTGCTACTGATTTCTTCAGGCTTGCTTAGCCTTTTAACTATTTTGCACTTGCCATCATGGTTATTGAAAGCAGCGCATTTTACTACTTATAAATCAACTTTTCATTTTCTTTTAAGATTTTATTGGCCAGGTTTAAACCATGTAAGCTTTTTCCTGAGACTCACAACACCGCCAATAATAATGAGAGTTGGGGCCAGCAGGGTTTTTACTTCCGGGTTTGCCGGTAACTTGGCGAGGGTATCGCAAACAACCTTTTGGCGTGGTGTGGTTCCCTGTTGCACAATAGCTGCGGGTGTATCACCTGACAGGCCATGTTTGATCAGTTGGGCGCACAGCATGTCCAAACCTTGAAGACCCATGTATACAACGATGGTCTGTTTGGGACGTGCCAACATTTCCCAGTCGAGGTCCATGCTGTTATCTTTGAGGTGGCCGGTCACGAAAACACAAGATTGTGCATAATCACGGTGGGTAAGTGGTATGCCGGCATAGGTTGAGACACCGGATGCGGCTGTGATACCGGGTACAACCTGGAAATTGATTTTATGTTCGGCCAGCTTTTCGATTTCTTCTCCGCCTCGGCCGAAAATAAATGGATCGCCCCCCTTGAGTCGCAATACGCGCTTGCCTTCCAGCGCCAACCTCACCAGCAGATCGTTGATCCCCTCTTGCGGCAAAGTATGGTTGCCGCGCATTTTCCCGACAAAAATACGTTCTGCATCGCGGCGGGTCATTTCCAGAATAGGTTTGGAAACCAGATTGTCATAGAGCACGACATCTGCTTTTTGCATCAGCCTGAGTGCTTTGAAAGTCAGCAGATCCGGGTCGCCGGGGCCTGCGCCAACCAGAAAAACCTCACCTGCTGCGGGTTGTTCATTTCGGCTTTCGCTTTCTATCATCGATTGCAGCATGGTTTCAGCGGCTTTTTCATCACCGGAAAATATTTTCTCCGCGATTGGGCCTTCAAACACGTTTTCCCAAAAGATGCGTCTCTTGGCAGGATTGGTGACGTGAGTTTTGACAGCAGATCTGAAGCGAGCCGAAAATGATGCCAACTGGCTATAGGCCTGTGGAATCATGGTTTCCAGCTTGCCGCGCAACATTCTAATTAGTACTGGTGACGCGCCACCGCTTGAAAATGCGACCACAATCGGGGAGCGATCCAATATCGACGGCACAATAAAAGAACAAAGGGCGGGGTTGTCGACCACATTGACGGGAATATTTCTCAGTTTCGCCTCTCTGGAAACTGATTCATTTGCCAATATGTCATTGGTTGCTGCAATTACCAGAAAATGGCCGTCCAGGTGGGATGTTTTAAACCGTTCCTTGATATGAGTGATGCCAGTCAGATTTGTGAAAGGCGATCCCAGCTCAGGAGAAACGATGGTAACAAGAGCTCCCGCCTGGAGCAGAAATGAGGTCTTCCTGAAGGAAACTTCTCCGCCACCAACGACCAGGCATTTTTTTCCTTTTACATCTAAAAATATTGGTAAGTAATCCATTTTACCTGTGTTTCCGTTCAAAAAATATTGAATATAATCAATATGTTATCATTAACAATGTACTTGAAGTGCAGGTGACTGTTCAGTTTGTTTGATTTGCCTGATATACGCTACAAAACGGGTAGCCCAGAAGCAGTTTCCTACGCTCCGCAGGTGAGAATAAGAGGCAAACAGGTTGTTTTTCAGATAGCCGTCGTGCTTTCCGTCAATGCCATGTCCGCGTGTGACGCGGTAAGCGAATTTAGAGTCGAAGGGCAGATTCTCAAGGCTTGAATAATGAAATTCGTGAGCCCTGATCATCTTGTCGTTCTCGGTTGAACGCGGCCACGGATGTTGCTGTTCTTCTGCCAGATGTACATAACCGCGTCCGATTGGCTTGTCATGCATTACCACGTCACCGGGTATCGCACCTACCATGGCGCGGGTGTTGCCTTTATAGGTGATTTGTCTGGATAGATACATCAAACCGCCACATTCAGCATACACCGGCATGCCGTTCTCAATTGCTTGCCGTATGTCAGTCCGCATAGTGACATTAGCTTCAAGTTCGGCTGTAAATATCTCTGGAAACCCGCCGCCGATAAACAGTGCGTCAACCGCTGGCAGTTTTGCATCCAGCGTAGTGTCGAAGGGGACAATCTCTGCGCCAGCAGCAACCAGAGCATCCATATCGTCTGCATAATAAAAACCGAAAGCACGATCTTTGGCGATGCCAATCCTTACCTTCGTGGCTGAAGGTATGATAGAAACTGAGGCTCTTGCTGGAAGCTTGAGTGGTTGTTTTTGTGATAAAGAGATCAGTTTGTCCAAATCGACCTGATCTTCGATAGCTGCGCCCAAAGCAGCAATTCTGGCTGAAGATTCTTTTGATTCATTGCTTGGCATCAGTCCGAGATGCCTTTCAACAATCATCAGTCGTTCATCATGCTGAATAGCGCCGATAACAGGTACATTGGTGTAGTGAGATATCACCTCCCGAAGCTTGGACTCGTGCCTGTTCCCGCCAAGATTATTCAGAATGACTCCGGCTATTTTTATATCCTTGTCAAAAGCCTGGTATCCAAGAATCAATGGAGCTATGCCTCGCGTCATGCCGCGCGCATCAATCACCAGGACAACAGGCAAATCCAGTACTTTGGCCAGTGCAGCATTGCTGTTACTACCATCGAGAGCAAGGCCGTCGTATAGCCCTTTGTTGCCTTCGACCAGATTAAATTCGGAGCTGTTGCGAACGAAGGATGTCACCACTTCGTCCTGATCTGTCATGTATAAATCAAGATTGCGGCAGGGGCGGCCACTGGCTTGCGTCAGCCACATTGGATCGATGTAATCAGGGCCCTTTTTGTAGGGCTGAACGGAAATGCCGCGCTTTGTGAGCGCGGCACATAAACCTATACTGACCGTTGTTTTTCCGGAAGACTTATGGGCGGCAGAAATCAACACCCGATTCATGGTATTAATGGCTGTTCTTTGCGGTTTCTGCAGTAGCATCTTGCGGCATGGTGTTGAAGACTCGGGTGCCGATGAGCGTGATCAGGTACGCGATGGCAAGACCGCCTGAACCAAGAAGAAATTCAGGCAGAGAGGGAACATATTTACCGATTTGTCCATCGCCAAAACTGCTGCTTGCTTCATATCCGGGGAATATCGACAATGGGTATGCCTGTCCGCCTATAATGAATACATAAAGCAAGGCAAAGCTGCCAATGAGAACCAATGCCGATGCGACTACGACAGACTTTGAGCCGCCAAGCCCTGGTGTGTAAACCAGAGCAACTGGGATAAGGCTGCCAAGAAGAATATAACCTCCCCAGAACAACATAGGGTAGATGCCACCATCGCGCAGGATAAAGAGTTCAAAACCTGTTTGCTTGGCGAAATAGAGGTTAGTCATGTGATAGGCCGCAACCAGATACAAAGAAATGATGACGAAGAGGCCAAGCAGGTTCTTCATACGATTCAAGATAGCAGCATCAATGATTTTGTTGTTCCATGCAAACATTGCAGCCTGCACGAGAAGGAATACTGCCAGTCCCCATGCGAAAGAAAGGACGATAAACATTGGTGGCAACAATGCCGATGCGTAAGCCTGACGTGCAACCAGGAAAGCGAAGATCAAGCCAGTAGCGGATGTAAGAAGCACGCGCCAAGCGAACATGGCAAAGCCAACTGGTTTGGAAAATCCGTAAAAACGCTTTTCCATCGAAGTCCACAGATACAGCACCGCCAGTCCGAAGAACCCGCTATACAGGAAAATATTCCATGCAAATACTGATGTAGGATTGAAATGTGTAGCAGCAACGATCATGCGATCCGGGCGTCCCAAGTCCAGCATCAATACGGCCAAGCCGCCAGACAGCAATCCAATGGCAATTATGCCCGCCAAAGGTGTTCTGATTTTGTATGGAGTCTGTCCGAACACCGTACCGATGGAACCTATGTTTAATACACCAGAGGCAGCAACAATCATGAATATTGCAAATACATGGGGCAAGCCCCAGACAATCTTGTTATTCATCCCGCTTACAATATGGCCGTGCTCCTCCATAGAGTGCATGCCCAGATAACCAAGAAACACAACCAATACACCCAATGCAGCCAGGATGTAAAAGTTGCGTGAATCGTTGCGTGATAAGGATGTTGATGACATGTGTTTTATATTCCCTCGTAACGAACGCCAGTATTCAAACCTAGATCGGCTCTTATCTGAGTAGATGCAACAGTGCGGATACGTTTAGAAATGGCGCTTTCAGGATCATTCAGATCGCCAAACAATATTGCATTATGACCAGCTTTGGAACAGGCCTCTGCACAGGCAGTTGTTTCGCCCTTGTCGACACGGTGTACGCATAAAGTACAGCTTTCAACAGTTCCTTTTCCACGTGGCACTTCAGTCTTCTGATCAGTCAGCACTTCATGAACAAACGATCTTGCCTGATACGGGCATGCCATCATGCAATAGCGACAACCGATGCAAATATGTTTATCAACCAGCACGATACCATCAGCACGTTTGAAGGATGCCTGTGTCGGGCATACATCTACACACGGTGGCTCTTCGCAATGCTGACACATCATGGGCAATGATGAAATACGCTCTGTCTGCATGTCTTTGAGCTGAACCTTGCGGATCCATTGTGAATCAGTTGCCTTGGTGCCACCTGACAGGCCATTCTCGGTATTGCAAGCGGTAACACAGTCATTACATCCGGTTTCGCACTGATTATTGTCGATCAGCATTCCCCAGCGAACTTTGTTGCTTGCCGGTTCTCCGGGCGCTTTGCCGTGTGCAAGATCAAACAGCATCATGCCTGGTGCAATTGCCAAACCTGCAAGGCCGACAGATGATTTTGTCAGGAAATCCCTGCGGTCAAGATTTGTTTGCGGATCAAGTTTAACGTCGTTCATTTGCTTGCCTCCACCGTGACATTTCTCTTGCTGGAATGGCATTCGAAGCAGTCCAGTTTTACTGCGGCGTATGTGTGACAACCTTGACAGAAAGCCTCGTTACTTCCAAGCACGCTATTTGTCTTATTGCTGGCATGGCACTCTACACATTCTGCCAGGCTATTTTTTTGTCCGCGTATGCCTTTACGCATTGTTTCGTCCCGTTGATGCTTGAGAAGATTCATATGAATTTTGCGCATTGCCTGTGGTTCCTCGACGCACTGACCACCCTTGCCAACATCGAGATGTGGAGTTTGTGTCTTATCCTCGTCGTAATCCACAGAGGCGATTAATACCGAGAATAGAATCGCAGCGAGTCGAGTACCAATTTTCATTATTCACCCAAGCCCATTTGAATGTAACCAGTTGGACAAACGTCTGCACAGATATGGCAACCGATACATTTGTTGTAGTCAGTGTCAACATAACGTCCCAATGTTGCTTTAGCTTTTGGCACACGGAAAACGGCAGTTTGCGGGCAATACACTACACAGTTGTCACACTCGAAGCACATACCGCAGCTCATGCAACGCTTACCTTCTGCAACGGCTTCTTTTTCAGTGAGTGCAAACAGACGCTCTTCGAAGTTACCCAGTGCAGTTTGTTTGTCCAGGGTAATAATATTGCGCATATTTCGTGGCACAAACTCAAAGTGTCCGAGGAATAGCTCATCGTGCGGAATGACATAACGGTCTGAACGGTTGTCGAAATTGTGCACCGCAGCAGTTGAGTGATCTGTACCGCGCATTGGTTCGTGCGCCTCAGTAACTGTCAGGCCCTTTTCAACCAGCTTTCTCATCAGGTCAAATTGATGCGCATCAATTTTTGGACGCTTGCCCAACTCCTGTCCAGCCAGGAACTGGTCAATACCATCAGCAGCGATAGAACCGTGGCCAATTGCAGTTGTCAATAAATGCGGCTTGATTGCGTCACCACCGGCAAAAATGCCGGGTTTGCCGGGAATCTGGTAATTTCTGTCGGTTGTAATAGCACCCTTGCCGTTGTCAAACTCTTCAAGGCCGGTAAAGTCCACGCCCTGACCAATCGCGGAAACGATCAGGTCTGCTTCAATATCGAATTCAGAACCTTCAATTTTCTTGATATCCAGTTTGCCACCTGCAAATTTGGCTTCACATTTAGCAACACGCAGAGCGGTAGCACGTCCATCTTTCTTCACTACGCCTACAGGCATTATGCCGCCCATGATATGAATGCCCTCAGCCAAAGCCTGTTCGATTTCGTGCTTGTTGGCAGCCATTTTGTCGATGCCGAAAATGGATATCAAGGCTACATCTGCGCCCTGTTTGGCAGATATTGATGCAACGTCATGAGCGGCTTGGCCCGCAATTGCCTTGTCCATATCCGTAGGCTTTGCATTTTCAATATGACCAAGACGGCGTGCAACTGTGGCAACGTCAACAGAAGTATCACCACCGCCTACAACAACTACGCGCTTGCCAACGTGCTGAAGTCTGCCCTGGTTAAACGCTTCCAGGAATGAAGTCGCTGTAACGACGTTTGGTGCGTCTGAATCAGGTACTGGCAGTGCACGTCCGGCTTGTGCACCCATACCCAGGAATACTGCATCAAAATCTTTACGAATCTGTTCTAAAGTGATGTCTTTGCCCACGCGGCAATTCATGCGTGTTTTAACACCTAACTCTATGATTCTATTTATTTCTGTATCCAGAATGTCGCGTGGTGTACGGAAGCCAGGGATACCGTAGCGCATCATTCCGCCCAATAATTCATGGTCGTCGAAAATCGTTACATCGTGGCCTTTGAGGGCTAACTGGTATGCACAAGACAATCCACCAGGACCGCCGCCAAGAATAGCGACTTTTTTTCCGGTTGGCTTGGTTGTATTAACGTATTTCAAGTTGTTAGCAATGGCATACTCACCCAGGAAGTGTTCAACAGAGTTGATGCCAACGTGATCTTCAACTTCGTTACGATTGCAGCCTGTTTCACAAGGAGCAGGGCAGACGCGGCCCATTACAGAAGGGAACGGGTTTGCTGATGTCAGACGACGCCATGCGTACTCTTGCCAAGGCACTCCTGCTGGCGGCTTTTCTGTGCCGCGAGTAATAGCCAAATAACCACGAATATCTTCACCAGCCGGGCAGCTGCCTTGGCACGGTGGAGTAGATTGAATATAAGTTGGGCACTTGTATGAATAGCTGGCCTGAAAAATATGGTCACGTAGCTCTGTGCCTTTTGAATCACCGTCTTTGAAGCGGCGGAAATTGAGAACTTTTACTTCCGTAGGTGCTGACATTACTTATCTCCTAAAATATAACTTGTATCTTATTTGTCGCCAAGCTTGATTGCGTTGCTTACCAATTGGTGCACACCACCAATCAAGCGTCTGTCGAATCCGTAATAGGGTAATACTTTGGTAAATTGGGCCTTGCAAATTGCGCATATGCAAGCCATAAAGTTAACGCCGTGTGCGTCAACTACATGCTGCAGTGCTTCCATACGTGGTAAAGAACCTTTCACACGCAAGTCAAGTAAATCGTCAGTCAGCAAACCACCGCCACCACCACAACAGAAGGTTTTTTCATGTGTTGTGCCTTCAGGCATTTCATAGAAGTGGTTAGCGACAGCTTTGACAATGTTTCTTGGAATTTCAAATTGGCCGCCGTACATATCGCCCATGCCTGAACCGCGTGCAACGTTGCAGGAGTCGTGGAATGTAATGATATGTTTATCGTTGGCTTCTTTATCAAAAGTAATTATTTTGCGCTCGGCCAAGTCCCATGTCAGCTCGCAAATGTGCATAGGTTGCTTGTAACGATGATCCAGCTGCTTTTGTAACTCAATTGCATAAGGATCATTACCACCATCGCCTACGCCAATGAGAGTATTCCAGAAACTATATGCAACACGCCATGCGTGTCCACACTCGCCAACTACGATGCGTTTAACGCCAAGTTCCAGTGCTGCCTGGCGGATACGCAAAGCAATTTTGCGCATCTGCTCATAGTTGCCGATGAACATACCAAAGTTACCAGCCTCGGACGACATGGACGACAGTGTCCAGCTAATACCTGCTGCGT
>Ga0105091_10001247_pt1 | contig 11059 bp, 11 predicted proteins | sample PPLLak1March2015_FD_87022 | JGI IMG/M metagenome (GOLD analysis project Ga0105091, IMG submission 87022) | Freshwater sediment microbial communities from Prairie Pothole Lake near Jamestown, North Dakota, USA - PPLs Lake P7 Core (1) Depth... | ecosystem: Environmental > Aquatic > Freshwater >... | reverse complement strand
GGCACCATCAAGCTGATGGGCGATATGCTGAGCGGGACAGTGAATGTGGGGGGCACGCTGGATGCCAGCGCCCCTAACGGCGGGAATGGCGGCTTCATTGAAACGTCTGCGGCGCAGGTCAAAGTCCAGGACGGCACCCATATCACCACCGCTGCAACGCAGGGGCAGACCGGCACTTGGCTGATCGACCCGGTCGATTACACCATCGCCGCAGCGACTGGCGACATCACTGGTGCGCAACTCAGTGCCAACCTTGCCACAAGCAACGTCACCATTCTTAGCAGCTCCGGCGCTGTCGGCGTCAATGGGGACATCAACGTAGCGGATACTGTCAGCTGGTCAGCCAACATGCTCACCCTCAATGCCCAGCGCAACATCAACATCAACACAGCCATGAATGGATCGGGCACTGCCAGCTTGTCTCTGCTGTATGGCCAGGCTGCCGTGGCCGCTGGCAATACGGCCACTTACAACGTACTGGCACCGATCAACCTTCCCGCCGGCAATAATTTCACCACCCAACTGGGTTCGAATGGCGTTCCGACAAACTACACTGTCATTACCAGCCTGGGAGTAGAGGGCAGCATCACCACCACAGACCTGCAGGGGATGAACGGCAATCGGGCCGGAAACTACGCCCTGGGCGGCAACATCAATGCTGCACCAACCTCGGGCTGGGACACGGGTGCTGGTTTTGCGCCAATCGGCAACACCATTGCCAATCCTTTCACCGGCAACTTCGATGGGCTGGGTCACACCATCACCGGGTTAACGATTGCTCGGCCTCTTACGAACAACGTGGGCCTGTTCGGTTACGTTGTCAATATTCCAGGTGCCATGTTGAGAAACGTTACGCTGACAGGAGGCAGCGTGTCAGGCGGCAGCTACGTCGGCACCCTGGCAGGGCACATCGATGGCAACATTGACAACAGCCACACCTCACAACCGGTGACAGGCGCCGGTGACTACGCTGGAGACCTCGTGGGCTGGAGCACGGGCAATATCAGCAACAGTTCCGCCACAGCGGCGGTGGTCAGCACCGGTGACTATATCGGCGGTCTGGTGGGCTGGATCACCGGCGACATCACCTGCTGTTTCGCTACCGGGCCGGTGACGAGCAATGGTAGCTACGTCGGTGGTCTGGCTGGCTGGGTCACGGGGAACATCAGCAGGAGCTACGCAACCGGGACCGTGAACACCAACGCGCTCTATGTTGGCGGCCTGGTGGGCTGGATCACCGGCAACACCAGCAACAGCTATGCCCAAGGGTCGGTGACAACGCTCGGCGGCAATGTGGGCGGACTTATTGGCTGGAACACCGGGATTATAAGTGACACCTATTCTACTGGGGCAGTGAGCGGCGCCGTCCCAGTTGGCGGGCTCGTGGGGAATATGGCTGGCGGCACCGCCACCAACAGTTTCTGGGATCTCACGACCTCCAATCAAGGTCTCAGCGCCGGCGGTGCCGGCGTCAAGGGCATGCCCACCGCTGACATGATGTTGCAACTTAACTACACCACTGCCACGCCAGCCAATGCGCCTTTGAGCCCGACTTGGGACTTCACCAATATCTGGACCATGGCCACGGATGGGGCAACATATCCCAGCCTGCAAGCTTGTCTAGTCCCAGCAACTTGGACAGCGGTGCCCCCACCGGTCGTTGTGCCCCCACCGGTCGTTGTGCCCCCGCCAGTCGTTGTGCCCCCGCCAGTCGTTGTGCCCCCGCCAGTCGTTGTGCCCCCGCCTGTTGAGACAACAACAGTCGAAACTACAGCACATGAGGCGCTTGATGTAGAGCGGAACCTCGAATCCCCCCCAAGGCGGACAGCAGTGCCACCATGGATGCCGACCGTAGTGTTAGCCCAAACACCGGCTCAACTACTGACTGTCGCGCAGCCTGTCGTGCTGGCCAAAGTACCACCTGTCGTGGAGGACAAAACGCCGATTGTCGCTCCAACCGAGAGGCCACCCATGATCTATGTAGCGCCCCATCGTCCACGCAAGCAAGACCGCAACTGATCGCGGGCCACACCGCTACGCCGATTGATGAAACATTCGCTCGATCACACCACCATGGCCAAGGTGATTTGCCTTGGCCTGCTGGCCGCAGTTTTTAGCGTACGGCCAGTTTACGCGACGAACGATGTTACATATCAAGGCATAGCAGCCCGCTCCACTGCCGAGTCTGAACCTGTGCGGGATCATAGTCCCAAACGGGCGAACTTCGAGCAGGAGAGCGCGTCCCGTGATGCCCGGCATGTGGCAGACTGGGTCATCGATTCAGGCGACAATCGCCGCTTGCCGTTTGTGATTATCGACAAGACAGACGCCAAGGCATTTGTCTTCCATGCGGATGGCCGGCTTCGCGGTGCCGCCCCGGTGCTGCTCGGGCTGGCGCGAGGCGACGATGCTGTCCCCGGCATCGGAGAGCGCAAGTTGTCGAGCATCCGACCCGATGAACGCACCACGCCAGCGGGCCGCTTCGTGGCCGCTCTGGACCGCAATCTCCGTGGGGTGGAAATCCTTTGGGTCGACTACGATACCGCAGTCTCCCTGCATCGGGTGATCACGACCAATAAAAAGGATCGCCGCGCGCAACGCCTGGCTACACCGACGCCACTTGACAACCGCATTTCCTATGGCTGCATCAATGTCCCGGTGGACTTTTATGAAAACGTGGTGAGTCCTGCTTTTAGGGGGACGAACGGCATTGTCTATGTGCTGCCGGAAACCCGGTCGCCACAGAAAGTCTTCGCTTCGTATGACGTCGACGAACACGCGCGACTGCAAACAGCGAGCCTGCCATTGCCGGCACAAATCACCTACGAATCCGCTCAACATTAAGCAAGGTGCACATCACCAAACGGTAAGCCACTGCACCACTATGTGCGCCACCGCACTGACCTCGTTGGCCTTTGTGGCTATGCTGTTTGTAAGGTTTCGGTGCGATGCGCGTTTAAGTCTCGTTTGGTTCTGCCGCGTTGTACTGGAAACGTCAAGGTCCGACAGCAGCTAGGGTAGCTGTTTGTCGGTGGAAGCTGGTGTCAAGAAGTATTTTTTACTCACATTTTGGAGAATCAACCATGAAACAACTCGGCAAATATCTTTCCGCAATTTTCCTCGCCATTACGCTGGTATCCGTAGTGGGTTGCGCGTCCACATCAAGACAAGAAGGAACCGGAGAGTACGTCGACGACAGCGTCATCACCACCAAGGTGAAGGCAGCTATATTCAACGAACCCACACTAAAAGTCGCCGAAATCAACGTCGAGACTTTCAAGGGCGTGGTTCAATTGAGTGGCTTCGTCAGCTCACATGCCGCTGCAAACAAGGCGGTCGAGTTGGCACGTAGTGTCAAGGGCGTGGTATCCGTCAAGAACGACATGCGGGTCAAGTAAGCAAGCCGCCCGGGGAGCCTGCCGGACTTCACGTCCGGGAGAGTCCCTCGGGGTTCCCAATTTCATTCCATGGTAATGCCTCAAGCAGATCATCATGCAAAAAAACCAAATACTCAAAGAAGAAAGACGCAAAACCGTTGCGGAGCTTTTAGAGTTGCTCCTGGTTGTGCAAAGAATGGGCCACAGGCTTGCCGACGAAACGCATGGAGAATCCTACGATTTGGTTCGGGATCTCAATGATCTTTTGCATCAAACACGCGTAAAAATCGAGCAGATTCAAGAAACATCAAAGAAGATTAGTTAATTCATGCCTGGTGGATTCATCAGCGGCATGCCTCATGCCACGCTCCACTGGGCAAGGCGCCTGAAGATTGTCCTGATCGAGTCCCTGATTTCCTGGATCGAACACCGGGGCGCCAGCAAGGGCGCTGCCCTGGCCTTCTATACCTTGTTTTCCATGACGCCCATCCTGGTGCTGGCCATCGCGCTTGCCGGCTACGTCTTCGGCGCCGAAGCTGCCCAAGGCGAGATCATTGCCCAGGTGCAAGGTTTGGTGGGACCAAATGGTGCGCAGGCGATTCAGGCATTGCTGGCCGCAGCGCGAGACCCCGCCTCTGGCCTGGTTGCAACGCTGGTGGCAAGTGTCTTGTTGCTGCTGGGCACCACGACAGTCTTCGCTGAACTGAAGGGCAGCCTGGATGAACTATGGGGCATCGAAAAGCCTTGTAAATCCGCCTTCAGCGTCCTTTTGAGAACCCGGCTCCTGTCCTTTGGCATGGTGCTGGTTCTGGCATTCCTGCTGCTCGTCTCTCTCGTCGTCAGCGCGGCAATGGCCATGCTTGAACGCTATGCGCATGGATTTTTAGGCAGTTCAGCCGAACTTCTCACGACGGCCTCTTCTTTCATTTCGTTCGGCGTCATCGCCTGCATGTTTGCCATCATCTACAAAACCTTGCCGGACGCGCCGCTGTCATGGCGCGACGTCTGGATCGGCGCCGCCTTCACGGCAGGATTGTTCAGTCTGGGAAAGTATGCAATCGGTTTGTATCTGGGCAACAGCGGCGTGGCATCGAGCTTTGGTGCCGCCGGATCGTTGATCGCTTTGCTGCTATGGGTGTACTACTCGGCACAGATTTTTTTCCTTGGGGCGGAATTCACACGGCACTATGCGCTGTGGTTCGGCAGCCTGCAACATGAGCGGCTGCGTGTCGAGGACATGGAGCGCCGCACCGCACAATCAGGGAGCTGAGTGCCAGAAGTACTCTGCTCAGGTGACCCCAATGTTCGTTAACGCACAGACCGGCTTGCCTTGCCGGACTATCCTGCGAACTTGAGTCGTTCAAATTGATCGCAGCAACAAACAGGGGAAATTCATGAATATGTCGCAAAAATTCTTTGCCGCCGTAGTCGCAATGTCCGCAGTGATGCCGCTGGCACTGCAGCCAGTCGAGGCACATGCGCAGCAATACAGCCAGTCCCAGGCCACACCCCGCATTGAGGGATTCAGCGTCGATGAAGTGCGTCGTCTGTCCCCTGGAGCGGAACTCGATTTTGCCATCTACGGTACGCCGGGTGGTCTGGCGAGCTTGCACATTGAAGGCGCGACACACAATCTGATTCTGGTCGAAACCGAAGCCGGCCTGTACGAAGGCACTTACACCATCAGCAGCCGCGACAGGATTGCTGCGCGCAGCCCGGTCACCGCCAATCTGCGTGTAGGCAATCAGGTCGCCAGCGCGGTCCTGAATGAGTCCCTACAAGTTGGGGTCGGTTACCACAGCAAGAAAGCCATGGCCGGTCCGCAGCCAAAAATCGAGCGCTTCGATGTCGAACCAATCATTAATCTAAGCGGCGGCAATGATTTACGCTTCACGCTAATCGGCACTCCTGGCGGCAAAGTGCATCTGACCATCAAGGGCGTCAAGGGCAAGGTCCTGCTGCCAGAGGTAAAAAATGGCCAGTATGCCAACACCTACACCATCAAGAATCGCGACCGCATCACGTCGAACAGCACTGTGACTGCCCATCTGCGCCTCGGTGAGCATGTGACCAGCGTCACCCTGGGTAAAGACTTGCAAAGCGCTGCCGCGCCAGTGCCCGTCGCCCATATCTGCAACAACTGCGGCAAGGTTGAGGCAATCAATCTCGTCGAAGTCAAGGGCGAAGGCAACTACCTCGGCACCATCGGCGGCGGTGTCGTCGGCGCCTTGCTGGGCAGCCAGATCGGCGAAGGCGGTGGTCGTACTGCGGCTCAGATCGCCGGTGCGTTAGGTGGCGCCTATGCGGGCCATACTATCGAAGGCAACGTACGCAAATCAAATCACTATGAAGTCGTGGTTCGCTTGCAAAATGGCGCGACGCAAGCCGTGACCTTTGCCGCCGACCCTGGCTATCGGGTGGGCGATGAAGTTAAAATCAACAATGGCGTAATCGTGCGCAATCCCTGAATCCAGGCGCCGCTGGCGGCGTGCATGCGGAGTTTCTCATGAGTTGTGGTGTTCGTCTTGACTGGGTCACCCGTGCCGTCAGCGTGATCGCCATCGCTCTGCTGGCCTCCGCCTGCGCGACGCTCCCCGAAGTGCGCTATCTCAACAGTTCGCTGGTGGCACCGGCGAACCCGACCGTGACTGACGCGCAGGGCACGCTCAGCACAAAGAAATCGAAATCCCTGCTAGCCAGACGATGGCGCAATTCGCACGTGGATGTCGCAGCACTGGCCGCGCTGGAAGAGGCTGCTACCGGCAGCCCGCTGATCGCCGGCAACAAAGTCACCCTGCTTTATGATGGCCCGCAAACCATGGCGGAGATGACGGCGGCGATCAGCGCGGCCAAGGACCACATCAACCTGGAAACCTACATCTTCGACCAGGATGAGTTGGGCATCCGCTTTGCCGAACTCCTCATCGCCCGCCAGCGCGCCGGAGTGCAGGTCAATGTGATTTACGACAGCATCGGCACGATAGGCACGCCGCAGGCCTTCTTCGACAAAATGCGCGATGCCGGCATTCGCCTGCTGGCCTTCAACCCTGTCAACCCTTTGAAACCAATAGGGCCATGGGGGCCGAACAACCGCGATCACCGCAAGATTCTGGTGGTCGACGGTGCCGTCGCCTTCACCGGCGGCGTCAATATCAGCAGTACTTATGCCAACAGTTCGCTGTTCCGCTCAAAAGCCAAACCCGAAGCCAGGATCGGCTGGCGCGATACCCATATCAAGATCGAAGGGCCGGCAGTCGCCGCGCTACAGTGGATATTTCTCGATAACTGGACCAGCCAGAACGCCCCTGACCTCCCTGACAGCAATTTCTTCCCCCCATTAAAAGAGGCTGGCAACAAGCTCGTCCGGGTTCTGGCCAGCGAACCCGGCAGCAACTATGACATTTACAAGGCTTATGTTCTGGCGATACAAGAAGCAACCCAAACAGTGCACATTACCAGCGCCTACTTCGTGCCTGACGCGCAGATTCTGCAGGCATTGAAAGCGGCCGCGCAGCGTGGGGTCGAGGTCAAAATCGTTTTGCCCGGCGTAACCGACAGCGGCCTGCTCCTGTATGCAGCGCAATCTTTCTACAACGAAATGCTGGCCAGCGGAATCAAGATCTATCAGCTGCAAATTGCGGTCTTGCATGCCAAGACCGCCGTGATCGACAACGTATGGGCAACGGTGGGTTCGACCAATATCGACACCCGCAGCTTCCTGCACAACCATGAAATAAACGTGGTGGTCTTTGGCGAAGAATTCGGCTACGCAATGGAGAACGCGTTTGCGGAGGACCTGCGCGATTCCGTCGAAATTACCCAGGAAAAATGGGCGCAGCGTCCTTTGAGTGACCGGATCAAGGAATGGGCTGCCCGCAGGCTCGATTATTGGCTGTAACGGAGTAATTATGCATAAATATATCTGCTCAAACTTGTTGAAATTCATGATGTTGATCTGCACCACAGGTGTCGCGAACGCCGCGCTAGCGGTACCGGATCACGCTGAGAACCTGCGCGCAAAATACGCTTCGCTAGGGGAACAACTGCGGCTGAATCAATTCAAGCGGCCACTGGTACTCGATTCTGCTGAAACACCGAACAGCTTGAAGGGTGACATCTACGCGATCGTCGATTACCCGTTTGACACGGTAAGTGCTGGCTTGAACAATCCGGATCATTGGTGCGACGTGATGCTGCTGCACATCAACACCAAATATTGCCATGCGCAGGCGGGGCCGTCGGGCACCATCCTGAGCGTCAATGTCGGCAAGAAAACGCCCGAAGAACTGGCCGATGCGCCACGTGTCGAATTGAAATACAGCGTTGCTGCCGCAACCCCGGGATATCTTGAAATCCAGCTCAACGCCAAGGATGGACCGCTGGGCACCAGCGACTATCGTATCCTGCTGGAAGCGATTGCACTCCCGCACGCCAAAACGTTTTTGCATCTGACCTATTCTTATGACATTAATTTTGCCGCACGACTGGCCATGCAAACCTATCTCGGCACGATCGGCCGCGACAAGGTGGGATTCACCGTGACCGGCCAGACCGATGGTCAGACAGACTATGTCGACGGAGTGCGTGGCGTGGTGGAACGCAACACGATGCGTTATTACCTCGCGATTGATAGCTTTTTGGGCGCAGCCCATACTGCGCCGGCAGCCCAGCTCGAGAAACGCCTGCAGAGCTGGTTTACTGCTGTCGAGCGCTATCCGCGCCAGTTGCACGAGATGGACCGCGGTGCATATCTTGAAATGAAGCATGCTGAACATTTGCGACAGCAGACAGTGCATTGAGTCCATTTTCTTTCATGGCACATCCCGACAATGAGGCGTATTATCTAATATAAGAGTTTTCTAATGTATTGGAACCATCATGAACAACGAAGAGAAACAGGCGCTTGCGGAGCAGGCCTATGAAAAAGCAGTGAACTATGAACTGGATTATGGCTGCTGCCCGCAATGCGTTCTTGCCACCGTCCAGGAAACCGTGGGGATTGTTGACGACGCAACGATCAAGGCCAGCCATGGGCTTTCCGGTGGCGGCGGACTGGTGGGTCTGGGGGCCTGCGGCGCCCTGACCGGCGGGTTGATGGCGCTCAGCTCGAAATTCGGGCGCGACCGGGACAAGCTGGACAAAGGCCGCTACATCAACAATTTCAAGAAAAACAAGGAACTGGTGGAGCGCTTCCGCGCCGAGTTTGGCGGCGTCACCTGCGAAGAACTGCAAAAGCAGTTCACCGGCCGTACCTACGACATGTGGAAGGCCGAGGAATACAAGGCCTTCGATGACGCACGCGGCAAGCAATGCGCACACGCCACTGGTACCGTCACGAAATGGGTAATCGAAATGCTGTAGGGCATTCACCCGTTTTGATCACAAGGGACATATGGACATGCGGGATACCCGCATCCATGAACTCCTCCCTCTCCCGGACAAAGCCCAGGCGCTCGTAAAACGCGGCGATGTACGACTGGGAATCCAGAGCCACGGACTCCAGCTTCAAGGAGCGGCAATACGCCAGCGCCTTGACCATCATCTCGCTGCCGACACCCCGGTTCCGGTACTCACGTGCGACGGCAACACGGCCAATCTTGCCGGCTTTACCCCTGATGACGATACGCATGACACCGACACTGTTCTGCTTGCCATCCCGCACCAGCAGGTGGTGGGCGGCGGCATCGTGCGCATCGATTTCCATTTCTTCCGGCACCTTCTGCTCAAACACGAAGACCTCGTATCTCAATTCGATGGCAGGCATCCATAACGGCGATGGCTGCTGGAAAAACTGGAAGTCCAGATTCAGCATGCTGGATCAGTGCCGACAGGCACCCTCGTATTTGGCGGCGGTTTCATGGCAAAATTCTCCAACAGGATAGCGACTCGGGTTTATCATTTTGAACTTCATCTTGTACCTGTTTCACTAGCAACCAACCCAGCATAAGGTATCCATCCATGCCCTCCTCCACCACAACGACCGACGCAGAACTCAAGCAGCTTGAAAACGCCCTGGCTTCCCCTGCTTTCAAGGGTAAGGCGCTTTCATTGGACCGTCTACAAGGATTTCTCTGCGCCGTGGCGAGTTCTCCCGACACCATTCTGCCGAGCAAATGGCTGCCCGATGCGCTGGGTGGGAGTCCTGATTTCGAGTCCATGGAGCAGGCGCAAGAAGTCATGGGCTTGCTGATGCGGTTTTATAACGAGGTGACGAAAACCCTCCATGATGGGCAGCCGCTCAAACTGATTTTGAAGCCGCGCTCCGCTACCGACCTGGCGCCGGATTATCAGGCCTGGTGCGAAGGCTATATCCTGGGCTGGGCGCTATCGACGCAGGAATGGCTGCGCCCCGGAAACGAAGCGCTAAAAAAACTGACCTTCCCCATCCTATTCCTCTCGGGGGCATTCAGGGAAGATGCCCAATCCAAGGGAAAAACATACATACCGGACGAAGACGATGTGAAGATGCAGCAGGAGTGCGCCGACACCCTTCCTGGCGCAGTGGCGGCAATCCACAATTTCTTTTTATCCAGGCGCAAGGCAGGCCCGATTCCGATAAAACGGGAAATGCCCAAGGTGGGACGAAACGATCCATGCCCATGCGGCAGCGGCAAGAAATTCAAACAATGCTGTGGCGGGGAAAAAGTCCTGCACTGAGCACAGACACTCCTGCTGATAAGGCTTGCTTCGTTTGGCGGTATGCGTAAAACTCCAAGTATCAAATAAAAAATTGGAAAGTGATGCGATTCATCAAACTCAGTCTGTCTTTTTTGTGCCTGATCTGGACCACCTGCGCTTGCGCCGAACAGGCGATCGGCTTTGGCTTGTCACAAAAATACTGCCTGGGGAACATCTGCCTGGGCGATCCTGCCGCCGATCATCCCGAGCTGAAAGCCAAATCCATTTTTGGCGACATGAAAAAAGTTTCCATCCCGACCTGCTACAACTCGACCTTTCCAACGCCGATTCACGACTTTCAGGATGGTTCGCTGGGGGAATTCATCATTCAGAACGACCCGGCCAATCTGGATAGCAATGTTGAAAAATATTACCGCGTGCAAACCATCCGTATCCGCTTCAATCCGCCGTTGGCTCAGGATGTCGCCAGAAAGCTCGAGCAAGACATCGTCACACGCTACAAAATGAAAAAAGCCAGCTTTGGCACTTTTACGCTTCAGGACGGGAAACGTAAAATTTACTTCACTAACAATGGCTCCACGACTTTCAGCCTGTCCGTGACGGGCATTGATGGCAGTGAATACGCCGCGCAACCCGGCTGCACGCGAAAAGCCCCCAAACTATAGCGCCCCTTTTCAGGCGCGGTTATTGCTTGATACAAAGCATCCCTTATCCCGGGATAATGCATCGCCAGATGCGTTGTAACCCAATGGAGCAGGCATCATGAACATCTCTTCCGCTGCGATCGCGTTCAACATCGCGACCTTCCGTTCACAGGCGCTGGGCTCGCTCGCGAGTTCGGCTATCGACGCCAAGCGTGGCACCTTTCTGGAAGCGCTGGCGAACCCTTTTTCCGCGTCAAACGATGCCGCGACCAACCCCTTGTCCTGGCTCGACAGCAGCAGTAGCGTTACCAGAGTAGCGCCCGTGGGCCGCAACATGACGCTGGCCGATCCGGAATCGGCCTACCAGATGATGAGCGTCATCAACAACGCCGATGTCGC
>Ga0105091_10001245_pt1 | contig 11074 bp, 8 predicted proteins | sample PPLLak1March2015_FD_87022 | JGI IMG/M metagenome (GOLD analysis project Ga0105091, IMG submission 87022) | Freshwater sediment microbial communities from Prairie Pothole Lake near Jamestown, North Dakota, USA - PPLs Lake P7 Core (1) Depth... | ecosystem: Environmental > Aquatic > Freshwater >... | reverse complement strand
TATGAAAATATATAAACTGATGAAAGAGCCAAATCAGGCCGCAACGGATGCCGCGATTGAAGCTATGGTAAAAGACTTTAACGACAGGCCTGAGCTTTCGGTCGAGTTATACTGGATTGCATTTGGCTATGAGGAATATCCCGATAAGATGCCGCAGGCGGAAAAGATTTATGAACGGATAATAAAGGAATGTCCCGGAACTGAAGAGGCGGACAAAGCTCAGCTTGGTAATAATAAAGATACATGTGATAATGCTTTTTTAGGAACAGTAGATCCACCAACTGGAATGTTGGGTATATGCGCGGGGAGTAGTTGTGCATATAAGTGTTCTGAAGCTGCTTATGCATATTATGGAGCTGTGGCTGGTGATTGGAACGCATATAATGCCTCGCAGGCATGTTCCTGTGCTCCGAATTAATAACATTCTAAATTAGGAGTATATTTATGAAAATTTTTAACTTTGGAAAAATATTAACAATATTATTTTGTTTATTCGCCTCGAATATAGCCGAAGCGGGAATATTATGGGAAAAAGAATTGATAGCAGACGCAAATACAAATTCTGGACCACTTGCTTCCTGCTTAAACAAAGAAGGAAATGGAATAATCATAACAACTATCGAATGCCCCAAAGGTTCGTTTCCTAGAAAGGGTGACGCTATACTGTGGGAAATATCGGACGATGGAAATGCGGTTCGTAATTCGCCCAAGAATAATGATGGTACCAAGATCTTGACAAATGCTATTCCCATTGGCCTTGGTTGTGCTATAGCCACTGATACATCGGGCAATATTCTCACGATAGGGATATTAAATAAACAAAAAGATGAAAAAGGATTAAAGATTGGACTTATTTCGAAAACTGATAAGCCAGATAAGTTCATGTCGCCCGCCGGCTCTATAGAAAGCCATTCGATAAGGAAGATGATATCCTTGCAAGATGATAAATTTGCTTTGGTTGGAGATCAAAATGGAGACGGGTTATTGTTGCTAATTGATAAAAAAGGAAAGATATCAAGAGAAGAAAAATTTAAATCAGACCGATATAGTATCTTTAGCGATTGCGATTGGATAAAAACTAATAATTCGCCTTTAGTGACAGTAGGATATTCCAATAAACAATCCAGTGAACCAAATACAGGGTTATATGGAGATAATTTAATATTATTATATGACCCGAATCTAAAGATTATCCATCAGGATTTTTTCGAGGGCTGGAAATCTATATCGAATGTAGCATTAGCAGCACTGTCTCCCAAGGTTTGTTATCTCGAAAATGGAAATATAGTTGTTTTATATAACAAACAAAAGGATGAATCTGAACCTAAAACGAAGGTATGGGCGAGATGTTATACGCAAGAGCTAAAACTTCTATGGGATATGGAAATTTATGCTGGAGAAAGTTTCCCCAAAAAAATGCCCTTTTATTTTTATTTAATTAATAATGGTTCAAAAGGATTTGTATCGGCGATTAAAAAACCGGAAGGAAATTTGGAATTTTGTTACTTCAGCGAATCTGGCAGTAAGATTGGAAATTATGAATATAAAGGCTTGATTAGTTCGTCTGGATTTGACGTTATCCGAACGAAAGATAAAATAATCGCTGTATTTCAAGAGTTTAGCGGAGAGGGAAGTATAAAAGATATCACTATTAAAACCAAAGTTATAGCTTTAGAGATTTAAGAAATATCTTTTGAAGTATTTGGATTCTTTTTGGCCAGATGATGTTTTTATATTTTCAGCTTGCAGCAAGTATCAAAGAGAATGCCTTTTCCTGCAAATCTTTCGAAACCGCTGATGTAAAATCGGCAGTTTCGTTCCGAAGTATGTTTACCGCGGAACCAATCGGGGCATAAACCGCCGGCTCAGTCGGGCCAAATACCGCAATAGTTTTTATTCCCATTGCCGCCGCCAAATGAGTTATCCCGCTGTCATTACCCAAAAAACCGCGTGAGCAGCTCAATACGGCCAAGACATCGGTCAGCGACAAATTACTTAATAAAACTCCGGCCGCCCTGATTTCATTTAATGATGTTTGATTCAATATCTCGGTCTCGGCAGGACCAAGCAGAAATACAGTATTCAAACCTTCTTGTTGAATTTTCCCGGCAATAAAGAGAAAGTTTTTAAGATTCCAGCATTTATGTGCGCCGCCGCTGCCCGGATGTATCACTACAGGTTTTGACCCGGGCACAATTCCGTTTTCAGCCAGGACCTCTTTTCCCTTGTATATATCAGCCTGTGTCGGCCGTATCAAAGGCATAGCGATTGCCCTGTTTTTTTCAGCAGGTGACAATCCGCTCATGTTTATAAATTGCGCCCTGTAAAATTCACTGATATGAAAATTGCTGCCTTCCTCCGGCTTCATGGCCAGTGTCATGACTTCTGCGCTATGACTGCAATTGACGGTGAAAATCAGGTTTTTTTCGAAATCACTGTCCGGCTCGCCTAAAAAGCTGGCTATCCAGGAATAACCGGCAAACTCTATTATCATAGGGTCGCCATCGGCAATATCGAAGTCCCGTTCGCTGGCAAATAACCTGTGCAGACTCATCGAATCCAGAGATTTCACCCCATCAATGCACGACCTGCCGGGCAGAATGCCTAAATATTCTGTGTGGCCGATTATATCAATCCCGCCGGGACAAACAGTTTCCTTCATCAGCTCCGCTAAGGGAAGCGTCAGGATGCAATCTCCTATCGCCCCCGGCTGCAAAATCACTCCTCTTTGGCCGAGCTGAGAGGCTAACATCAGCTTCTCGCGTATTTTTTCTATGATGTTGCTTTTTCCGCTCATATTTTGGTTTCCTATTATATCTAAAACTAATAAAAAAACTCCATCGAAACTCCTTTAAAATTTCGATGGAGTTTTATTTTTTAATGTCAGTTTGCTTATTCGGGCATTCTGGACGGATCGAAATCAGCAATATTGGTCGCGAATGTCCAGCGATATCCTTCCGGGTCTTTGAACTCAGCTATCCTGTCGCCCCAAAAGGCGTCATTGGGCTCGGAAATAATTGTTGCGCCGCCTGTCTTTGCCCTTTGAAACAGCTCATCTACATTCTGACAATAAATGTAGAGTGAAACAGGGCATTCAGTATTTGAGGATGCGGGCGATTTGCTTGGATTTCCCATCTCGCCTTCACGCCCGAACATAACTACTGTAGAACCTTCATATTTCAATTCGCCGTGAACGGTCTTGCCAGTTTTATCCGGTAACACTATGCCTTTTTCAAGGCCGAAGGCCCTCTCGCAAAAAGTGATTTCTTTATCGACATCTCGCACTGTAATCGCAGGAGTCAGCCATGCCATTCCCGTCATTTTTGGATTTCTTAATGTTTGCTTTTCCATTTTTGGACTCCTTAAAAGCTTGGAAAAACGCTTTTCGTTCTAATTATTAATACGTTTGAGAGAAAATAGAGGTAATCAGTTTTAACCTTAGCATAGGAAATCATTCCAAATTCAGATATAATGCTTTTTCCTGGTGATACGTATAAAAATAAATGAAATTTGAACTTAACGATTCTATGAAACCCGCGGGAGACCAGCCGGAGGCGATACGCCGGCTGACAGAGGGTCTGCGCGCGGACAAAAAATACCAGACATTAATGGGCGTTACCGGTTCAGGCAAGACATTCACAATGGCTAATGTCATAGCTCAGTATAATCGCCCTACGCTGGTTATCTCACATAATAAGACACTCGCGGCCCAGCTTTATGAGGAATTCAAGGAGCTGTTTCCAAAAAATGCCGTCGAGTACTTTGTAAGCTATTACGATTATTACCAGCCGGAAGCATATATACCGCAAAGAGATATATATATCGAAAAAGATGCGTCCAAAAATGCCGATTTGGACCGCCTGCGGCTTTCGACAACTATGAGCTTATCCACCCGCGAGGACTGCATCATTGTTGCCTCTGTTTCATGCATTTTCGGATTGGGCAGCCCCGAGGAATACAAGACCAGCGTCGTCGGCGTGCGGGTCGGCGAGACAATTGATAGAAATACGCTGCTGGGACGGTTTGCGGATATTCAATACGCAAGAAATGACTTCGATTTTCAAAGGGGGAAATTCAGGGTCCGCGGCGATGTCGTAGAGCTGCACCCATCTTATGAGTCATTTGCGATTCGATTCGAATTTTTCGGCGACCAGATTGAAAAAATCAGCTATATAAATCCCACAAGCGGAGAAATCCTTGCCGATGAGGAGCAGGTCTTTATCTATCCGGCACAGCATTATGTAACAAGCCCGGAGACTTTGGGCGGGGCCATTGAAGGAATAAAGGCTGAATTAAAAGAGCGCCTTATGCAGCTTCGCAGCCAGGCCAAATTGCTGGAGGCACAGCGGCTCGAAGCCCGCACAAAATACGATATTGAAATGATGCAGGAGATCGGCTTTTGCAGCGGCATAGAAAATTACAGCAGGCATCTTGCGGGATTGGCGCCGGGAGCAAGACCCTATACATTGATAGATTATTTTCCAAAGGATTTCCTTTTGTTTATTGATGAGTCGCACGTAACCATTCCGCAAATCAAAGGCATGTGGGCAGGTGACAGGAGCAGAAAGGAAGTCCTTGTCGAGCATGGATTTCGGCTGCCTAGCGCGCTGGATAACCGGCCTTTGCGTTTTGAGGAATTTCAGGAATTCTGGAATAAGGTGGTATTCGTCTCAGCAACGCCGGCATCCTTTGAGCTTGAAAAGAGTAATCACGAGGTCGTTGAGCAGATAATAAGACCGACAGGGCTTATTGACCCGGAAATTTTTGTGCATCCCGCAAGAGACCAGGTTTCGCATCTTTTGGGTGAAATCGAAAGTAGAATCAAGGTCAATGAAAGAGTCCTTGTTACAACGTTGACCAAAAAACTGGCGGAGGATTTATCAAGCTATATCGCCAGAAAAGGCATCCGCTGCAAATATCTGCATAGTGAAATTGAAACTCTCGACCGCGTCGAGATATTGCGTGAATTAAGGCAGGGTAAATTCGATGTCCTTGTAGGCATAAACCTTTTGCGTGAGGGACTTGATTTGCCCGAGGTATCGCTGGTGGCGATACTCGATGCCGATAAGGAAGGTTTCCTTAGAAGCGAAACATCGCTTATACAAACAATTGGAAGAACCGCCCGAAACGTCAATGCGAAAGTCCTTTTATACGCCGATAGAGTTACCGACTCGATGAAGAAAGCTATTGACGAAACCGAGAGGCGGCGTAAAATACAGCTTCAATACAATAAAGAGCACAACATCACTCCTGAGACGATACGCAAGGAAATCCGCTCAGGATTGATTCTTGAGTTTAAGGCAACCAAGACCGCCCGTGATGCGCTGCGGTATGAGCCTGATGAATATGAAAAAGTCGAGATGGCCGGGCAAATCGAAAAGGAAATGCTCGAAGCGGCTAAATCGCTCGATTTTGAGCGTGCAGCATTTTTGCGTGATAAGCTCAAAGAATTAAAAGAGCTGCCCGAATTTGTGCTTCTAGAATCGAAAAAGAAAAAGAGTGAGCATCTGGCAGTTAAAAAACTTAAATTTAAAGACTCAGAACGGAAATGAAATGAACGAGCTTGAAATGGATAAAGTCCGTCCCTTGATTGAGCTTGCTGTCGAAGAAGACCGCGGCCAGGGAGACATGACCAGTGAACTGCTGTTCGGCGATGGCGTGATTGATAAAGCTGATATTGTAACGCGAGAGGAAATTGTAGTTTGCGGAATGCCTATCATAAAAGAAGTTCTCAAGATTTACGATAAACATCTCAAGCTTAAGGTGCACGTTAAGGACGGCCAGCACGCATATGTCGGATGTCACGTTGCGACAATTGAAGGGCCCCTGCGTTCGATTCTTACGGCCGAGCGAGTCGTGCTGAATTTCCTTCAGAGGCTCTGCGGAATAGCTACAACAACCAGAAAATATGTCCGGGCCGTCGAAGGGACAAAGGCAAAGATATATGATACAAGAAAAACACTGCCCGGCTGGAGGATAATTGAAAAATACGCGGTGCGCTGCGGCGGCGGATACAACCACCGTCTTGGGCTTTATGATGGAATCCTGATTAAAGATAATCACCTTGCTCAATTGGGCAGAAATTTTCAGCCGAAGCTCAAGAAAATTATAAAAGAGGCCCGCAAAATTAAACACGCCAAATTCATAGCCGTCGAGGTTGACCACGTCGATGACCAGCTCAATTTTGTATTAGCTATACCCGGTATCGACATCGTTCTCCTTGATAACATGGGCCAGTGGCAATTGAAGCATGCCGTTGAAATGAAACGAAAGATGTGCGGCAGAGGCAAACCATTGCTTGAGGCATCAGGCAATATTACGCTTGCCAATGTCTCGGCTATCGCCCAATGCGGGGTCGACCGCATAGCAGTCGGCGCTATCACCCATTCGGCTACTGCCGTAGATATCGGAGTTGACAGGTGAGTAAAATGGCGTCCCTTTTGGATGCGCTTGACCCGGATAAAATAAAATCACACCTCAGGACAAAACGCATCGGCCGAAAGGTTGTCGTTTACAATTCTACCGCAAGCACAAATGATATCGCCGCCCAATATGCAGCAAATAAAAATAATGATGGCCTTGTTGTCTTGACTGAAGAACAGCTAAAAGGACGCGGCCGCAGCGGAAATCGATGGATATCCGGCAAAGGCGACTCCGTAATCTGTTCAATACTCCTGACTAATTGCCCCATCAGCTCGGAATTATTGTCATTAACAATCGCAGTTGCTGCCGCCCAGGCAATCGGTAAATGCGTAAAGGGGCAGGCACAAATCAAATGGCCAAACGATATTATCCTCAATAACAAAAAGGTTGCCGGCATCCTCATTGAATCAAAAAAAATAAAACAAAATACAGCTCACATCATAGGGATTGGAATTAACTGCCACCAAACCAAATCCGATTTTCCCGCCCAGTTGCAAAAAACAGCGACAAGTATCGACATCGAAACAGGCGCTCAAATTGACAGGATTTCGCTGATAAAACGGCTGCTGACTTCAATAGAGAGCTCACTTGAAACAGCTGAAAATAATAGTCCTGACATTATCGAAGACTGGCAAAAATTAAGCACTCAGCTTGGCCAAAGAGTGTCGCTTATCTACAATAAGAAAAGATATTGCGGTAACTGCATCGGCATCGACCCTCAAAAAGGCCTTGTTTTACAACTTTATACCGGCGCAGTAAGAATGTTTCACGCAGCCCAGGCATCTATTGCCAAAGAATAAAATGCAAAATCTTGAAGGCAAAATTCATAGCCAATCTTTACAAATCCGCGATTGCGGCATGGCTGATTATAGAGAGATTCTGGAACTGCAGCACAAATTGGCAGAGCAGCGTAAAAAAGATGAAATAGGCGATACGATTTTGATTGTCGAACATCAGCCGGTGATAACATTAGGTGCGAGGCAATCCGCAAATAACCTGATTACAGAGCAAGAGAAATTGAAAGCACAGGGTATTGATGTCGTTGAAACCCGCCGCGGCGGCGGAGTAACCGCCCATAATCCCGGCCAAATAGTCTTTTATCCGATTCTTAACCTTCAGCAATTGCATCTAAATATAAATCAATACATCCGCAAACTCGAACAAATAGGCACAGAACTTCTTGAGCATTTTGGAGTAAAAAGTGAACGCCAAAAAGGTTTCCCGGGCCTTTGGGTTGAAAATAAAAAAATCGCATCTATTGGTGTTCGCGTCTCAAGGCAAATCACACATCACGGAATGGCGATAAATATCCAAAATGATTTGAGCATTTTCGACCATATCGTCCCCTGCGGCCTCGAATATATCAAAATGACCTCCGTCCTCAATGAAACCGGCAAAAAAATCGAAATGACACAAATTAAAGAACATTTATCTCAACTGCTGCGAAAGCATTTCAAATCAGAAATCAGAAATCAGAAATCAGAAATAAAAAGATTACCAGATTGGTTGCGCCGGCCAATGCCAATGGCAGGGGAATTTGATAAAACAAGCAATATTGTGAGTTCTCTCGGCCTTCAAACCATCTGTATGAGCGCCAACTGCCCCAATCGCGGCCAGTGCTGGTCAAGAGGCACCGCCACAGTTTTAATCCTCGGCAATATCTGCACAAGAGGCTGCAAATTTTGCTCGGTCACAAAAGGTAAACCCTTGCCAGTCGATACAACCGAACCAAAAAGAATAGCCGAAATGGCGAAGAAACTTAATCTGCATTATTTAGTTATCACAAGCGTAAATCGAGATGATTTGCCTGATGGCGGGGCCGGACATTTCAGGGATTGCATCAATGAAGTCCGTCGGCAATGCCCAAATATTAAATTTGAAATCCTTGTTCCTGATTTCCGGGAGTGCCAGGATGAGGCAATTAATATCCTTAGTGAGGCAATGCCATTCGTATTTGCGCATAATGTTGAAACTGTGCCTTCGCTGTATCCTAAAGCAAGACAGGGCGGCGATTACAAGCGCTCGCTTAACCTTCTTAAAATCGCAAAAGAAAAATTGAACGTGCCTGCTAAATCATCGATTATGCTCGGCCTTGGCGAAAGCGATAAGGAAGTTGAAGACGTTCTTAGGGATTTATTAGATGCAGGCTGTGACCGCCTGACCATTGGCCAATACCTAAAGCCATCCAAAGATTCCCTTGAAGTCACAAATTACATCACACCCGACAAATTCAACTGGTGGAAAGAAAAGGCAATTGATTTGGGCTTTGATTGGGTAATTTCAGCTCCCTTTGCCCGCAGTTCATATTTCGCGGAGACGACTACGATGGTATAGGCATAATCCATCATTAGCGTCAATCACGGCTTAATCCACTATGATAACATCTCCTTTTATCGGCGAGTATTCCGTTTGCGTCTGTTCCCGGCCGTCTTTGATTATAGTTACTTTTTGAAACAGGCACTTTATACCTATGCCATCCTGAATGACAGGAGTGTTTTGCAAATGGTAATGCAGGTGCGGCTCGGAAGAGTTGCCGGAATTTCCGCAAAGACCAATTAGCTGGCCTTTGGTGACTTTATCACCAGCCTTGACCTTTATGCTGTCGAGTTTAATGTGCGCCATGACCGACACTTCGTTATCTTTATGCTGAATGAGCACGGCGTTTCCCACCGCTGAATAGGGGTTCATTGAGCCGGGGACATTATCGCGCACGCCGTTGATTGCCTCAATAACAACGCCATCGGCTGGCACAAGTATCTCTCTGCCGAATGCAAAATAATCCTCGTTTGTCTTACCTTCGCCTTTGTGTGTCCTGCCTGCATCGTCCGCAATAACGAAATCGAAAGCAAATCGCTGGTTGGGAACGTCGTGGTGCTGATTAAGCTCTTTTGTGTCCCCGCCCCAAAACACCAGCCATTTGCCCTTAAAGGGCATTGCCAATTGCGTCTGATGATTTTCTACCGCAGGTATATCCGGAGTATGAGGCAGAAACCACAGGCCGATGATTTTATTCTGACCATCGAGGACCATCTTGATATCAAGGATCCCTCGTTCAAAGTGAGCGGGGAAAACAACAATATTGGGAGGGGTATATCTGCCGGCATCTAATTTTTCGATTTTGCCGTATTGTGCCGCAAGCCCCTGAAAGAAAGGTTTTAATTTCTCCAGCGGGAAAGCATCCAGCATTACCTGTCCGAAATCCGCCTGTACACCCGGCCAGTTAGCGTCGTTAATGGCCTTGACCATCCTGTTGGTAACCTTCTCAAATCTGTCCGTCGCCTGCGCCGCTGAAGACGCGGAAGGCAGTAAAAACAACGCTAATGATACTAAAACCAGCTTTCTCATTTTATTTCTCCTTCTTAAAATTCCAATAAAACCCGGGCCGCATCGCAAGGTTTCATAAATAATAGTAACAGAAGAAGGCAATTTCTTACAGAATGTTTAATTGTAATCTTCTCATTTGACAAGCGGCTCTTTTTCTTATAATCTTTTCCAGGCTTCGCCAAAGCTTTGCTGAAAAAATGTACTTTTACATTCTTAGGAGAAAAACCCAATGCCCAGACGCAAGGATATCAAAAAGGTTATGATTATCGGTTCAGGCCCAATCATCATCGGTCAGGCCTGTGAATTTGATTATTCCGGCACGCAGGCCTGCAAGGCCCTTCGCAAGCTCGGCTATAAAATCGTGCTGGTCAATTCTAATCCCGCTACTATTATGACCGACCCCGGCATGGCCGATGTTACATATATCGAGCCGCTCAATGTCCCTACCCTTGCCAAAATCATTGAGGCAGAGCGTCCGGATGCGATTTTACCGAATCTCGGCGGTCAGACAGGATTGAACCTTTCTTCGGCGCTGGCCAAAGAAGGAATCTTAGATAAATTTGGTGTCAAAGTCATAGGCGTTAATATCGATGCTATTGAACGAGGAGAGGACCGCGGCATCTTCAAAGATACAATGACAAAGCTTGGTATTGATATGCCTAAAAGCGAACTGGCATACACAATTGAAGAGGCCGAGAAAATCGCCGAAAAACTTGGGTACCCGGTCATTATCCGTCCTGCATATACAATGGGCGGCACAGGCGGAGGCGCGGTTTTCAATATTGAAGAGCTGCGAGTCATCGCCGCCAGGGGACTTTCTGCCAGTCTTGTAAATCAGATTCTCGTGGAAGAAGCGGTCCTGGGCTGGGAAGAGCTCGAGCTCGAAGTTGTCCGGGACAGCAAGGGACAAAAAATCACTGTCTGCTTCATCGAAAACGTCGACCCGATGGGCGTTCATACAGGTGATTCATACTGCACCGCGCCGATGCTTACAATTGATAAAAAACTGCAAAAGAAGCTTCAGAAATATTCCTACGACATCGTTGACGCCATTGAAGTCATCGGCGGCACAAATATTCAGTTCGCCCATGACCCAAAAACAGGCAGGATTGTCGTAATAGAAATAAATCCGCGAACATCACGCTCTTCAGCCCTTGCGTCTAAGGCAACGGGATTTCCAATTGCGTTTGTATCATCATTATTAGCAGGCGGCCTGACACTTGATGAGATTCCCTATTGGCGAAAAGGGACTCTCGAAAAATATGAGCCATGGGGCGATTATGTCGTTGTAAAATTCTCGAGATGGGCTTTTGAGAAATTCAAAGGT
>Ga0105091_10001242_pt1 | contig 11087 bp, 7 predicted proteins | sample PPLLak1March2015_FD_87022 | JGI IMG/M metagenome (GOLD analysis project Ga0105091, IMG submission 87022) | Freshwater sediment microbial communities from Prairie Pothole Lake near Jamestown, North Dakota, USA - PPLs Lake P7 Core (1) Depth... | ecosystem: Environmental > Aquatic > Freshwater >... | reverse complement strand
GCCGCGCCCCCGCCGGCCGAGCCTTCCAGGGACCCGCCAAGATAATCGAGAATGTCCTTGCGGAAGTAGACGTGGAGCTTTTCCGAAAGCGACCAGTTCTGATAGGTATAGCCGGTCGAATTCATCAGGACGCCCCACGGGCCGAAATCGCGGTTGACCCAGATCTGGAATGCGGCCGAGCGGGTGGCGGGATCGGTGAGAATCGGCTTGACGTGCCCCCAGAACAGGCGCAGGTAGTCGCCGTTCGACATCGGCGGCGGATCCGCCACGCCTTTTTCCCTGGCTTCGGTGATGTACTCGCCGTCGATGAATTCCCATTTCAGGGTGAAGTAATCCTGGTTGTGCCACCACATGCGCATCTGCTCGAAGCTGATGTAATCCTCGCCGAGGATCGGGACGACCTTGCTGTTGTTCTGCTCGCCGACCACGATGATCGCCGCATCGCGGATCTCCATCCCGGGGTTGACGTCGAAATCGATCTTGTTCGGGTAATCCCGCAGATACCACCAGTACGGGTAGCGGACGAAATTATCGTACGCCACAACCAGGTCCTTCCCGCCGGTGGTGAGGTAGGAGAGGCGTTCGATTTCGCGCAGGGCGATTTTGGGTCCCGGCGCGCCGTGGGCGTAAGCCATGTATTCGTTGGGGTAGTCGTAATTGACGTAGGTGGCGAAGAACGCCGTCCGCGCGGTCAACAACCCGAGCACCACGAACGCAACCAGCACCGCGGTGCGGATGCTCCGGGTGATGTGGGGCGGGATCTCGAATTTCCATTCCCGGAACCGGAACAGTTCCCCCAAGGACCGGGTATCCAGGATGTACCCCGCTGCCCAGGCGGCGGCCAGGATCATCGGCGCGGAAATCAGCATCGTCTGCTGCGGCATTTTTTCGCCGGCGTAGGAGAAGATCACCAGACTGAAGAGCGCCCAGAACAGGAAGAGCGGGATGGCCGGGACCGGCTGGCGCTCGTCGTCGCCGACCGGCGCGGCGGCCTCGAACGGCGTGCCGGAAACGGCGGTCCACAACCGCCGCCGCAGGGCGATGAAGAAAGCGATCACCGCGCCGACCGCCGGAAGGTATTCGTAAATCGGGATCTGGACGAAAAGGTAATAGAACCACGGCTGGCTGCCGCGGCTCTCCCCGTGCTGGACCATCCAGTATCCGAGGAAGCGCACCAGGCCGTCGAACAATCCGCCGACCGTGGTCAGGATGGTGGTGAAGAACAGGATGAATATCCCGAAGAAGATCAGGGCCAGCTTCCACCAATCGTGGCGCCTCCACCAGAAGCCGATCACGATCGCGGCGATCGCCGGCAGGACGATGTAGGGGAGCACGCCGGCCACCATCGCGGCATAAGGCTGTTGGAGATCCAGCAGCGTGCGCAGGTCCGACGCATACGAAAAATTCATGTCGATCGGCGCCGTCACGCCGAACAGGTTGCCGACCGTGGACATCCAGACGGCGGCGGTAAGCGGCAGAACCAGCGTTCCGAGCAGCACGATCAGGTCGAAGGACCGTTCCCGGCGGACCACGGCGCCCGAATCCTGCATCAGCAGGACGATGCCGACGATGGCGACGGCCAGGCCGAAGATGCCGACCACGATCGACGGGAGGAAGACAAGCGGATCCGGATTCTGCTCGAACAGCTTGCCGGCCTCCCTCCACATAAACGCGGTTATGCCGAGCAGGACCGCCGATACGGCCAGGCTGGCAAACAGGCGGATTTTTGTGAGTTGTTTGATGTCCGGCCGGAGCCCGAAGCGGACGAGGAAAAAACCGACCAGAAAGATCATCTGCCCGCCGGCAAAGATGAAGCCGGTGGCCTTATCGGTGAAGTGGAGCGCGTTTACGACGGTGAAGAGGACGAGAGTCCCCCATTCGCCCTTTTCGAGGTAGCGCAGGACGGCGTACAGGGTGAGCAGCGCCCAGACGACGATGAAAGCCTCGTTGCGCTGATACCGCCCGTAATAGAGCATGTAAGGCGAGATGAGGAACAGCACGCCCGCGATCAGCGCGCCGTTGCGCCCGAGGTAGGGCCGGAAAAGGAACAGCGCGATCGCGACGGTGGCGATGCTGAACAGCGCGGCCGGCAGGCGCGCGGTAAAGTCGTTATCCCCCAGAGCCGCGAATGAGAGCGCGATCAGGTGCATCTGCAGCGGGCCGTGGGTCATCGGGTCGAACCGGTATTGGGCGCCCTGCGAGAAATCGTACGAGGGTACGAAGTGGTTCACCTCGTCGTGGCTGGCCACCCGGTCCCCCAATCCGTACAGCCGGGTGATCACGGCCAGGATCAGCAGCGCCACCGCCAGCAGGTTTTCCAGGTTCCGGGGAAAAATATTCCCGAGTTTTTGGTCCAGGTCTCGCCAGGGAGGGGGGGTGGTTTCGGTTCTTACGGCCGGTTGATCGGTCATAGGGTTGATCTCCATTAGGCGGTTCTGTAATATTTCGACCAATTGTATCCTAAACCCAATTCATCCACGAAGGACACGAAGAGCACGAATAATTTAATAAATAAGGCTCTTTTTTGAGGGAAATTCACAAGGAAAATGGGTAATTATTATAATATTTTTATCTTCGTGCTCTTAGTGCTCTTCGTGGAAATTTTTTTTTAGTATTGGAAAAAACAAAGCGCGGATGGGTTGCCATCCGCGCTTTTCGCATTTTTTTGCCTGTGAGAAAAGGAGGGGGCCGCCTGCCGCCTCAGCCGTTCTTCTTGCGGTAATCCTTCATGAAGCCGGCCAGGGCTTCGACCGCCGACATCGGCTGGGCGTTGTACAGCGACGCGCGCAGTCCTCCGACCGAGCGGTGGCCCTTAAGCTCGAGCAGCCCTTCCGCGGCCGCGTCCTTGACGAACTTCTTTTCCAGGTCTTCGCTGGGGAGCCGGAAGGTGATGTTCATCCGCGAGCGGCTGCTTTTTTCCGCGTGCCCCTTGAAGAACCCGGGTTCGCCGTCGATCACCGAATAAATCACGTCCGCCTTGGCCTGGTTGCGCTTGGCGACTTCCGCCAGCCCGCCGAGATCGAGCAGCCACTTGGCGACCAGCCCGACGATGTAGATCGAGAAGCAGGGCGGGGTGTTGTAGAGCGATTTGTTCTCCGCCATCACTTTGTAATCCAGGATCGAGACCAGGCCTTCCGGCACGCGCGCCAGCAGGTCTTCGCGCAGGATCACCACCGCCACACCCGCGGGCCCGGCATTCTTCTGGGCACCGGCGTAGAGCAGGCCGTACTTGGAAATATCGAGCGGCCGGCTGACAAAATCCGAAGAAGCATCGCACACCAGCGGAACGCCGGCGGGCGGCACCGGCTCGGTCTGCCATTCCACGCCCTGGATGGTTTCGTTCGCCGTATAGTAGAGGTAGGCCGCCTTCGGATCCAGCTTCAGTTCGCTCTGGGCGGGAATGCGGTTGAAATTGACCGCTTCGGTCGTCGCGGCGATGTTGACCGGGCCGCTCTTCTTGGCTTCCTTGATCGCGGCCTTGGCCCAATTGCCGGTGAGGACCGCGTCGATCGGGACACCCGCAGCCCGCAGGTTCATCGGGATCATCCCGAACTGCAGATTGGCGCCGCCCTGCAGGAACAGGACCTTGTAATTGGCCGGAATGTTGTAGAGCGCGCGCATATCGGCTTCCGCCCGGTTGATGATGTCTTCGAACTGGACCGAGCGGTGGCTCATCTCCAGGACCGACATGCCGCTCCCGGCGTAATTCAGGAGCTCGTCGCGGGCTTTCTCGAGGACCGCCTGGGGCAGGACGGCCGGGCCGGCTGCGAAGTTGCACAACCGCTTGGTGTTGGCATCCGTGTATATGGTCATGGGCTGTCTCCTTGTCTCGTGTTTCCGGCGTATGGGATTTGGGAATAAAAAGACTCCTCCGTCCGAAGGGACGAGAGGAGCTCTCGTGGTGCCACCCTACTTGGGAGACCATCCGGCATCCGGAACTGTTGCCGATCGGTCCCACTCTTTGGGGCGCGTCGCCGCGCCTTCTGCTGAGGTAACGGTTGCAGGTCCGTTTCAGACTACCGGGGGATGAACCCTTTGGTCTGAAAAACTCGGAGGCGCTTGCCGCTCCCGCGCTGGGATCGGACTTCCACCAGGGTGCAACCCTGTCCGATTCGCTGAGCCCGGTTTCGGGACGGCCTTTCCTCGTCTACGTTTTTCGATATATGAGATTGTGATGTTTATAACATAGTCCGAAAGGCGAGTCAACCCCCCGCGAGGGACCGACGCGGTCTTAAGACCGCGTCGGTCTGCCTGCACCTTTACGCGGCCTTCCCCTGCCGGTAGGCCAGGCCGACCATGGCCAGGTAAATAATTCCCGCCGCGGGGATGCCGGCCAGCATGACCAGATAGCCCGGACAGCAGAGGATGACCGTCATATACGCAATCAGGTAAAAAAGTAGAGGATGTACATCAGGCCAAAACACACAACCAGTGCGGCGATATAGCCGACCGGATTTTTTTTCACCGCGCCGAGAATCTCTCCGAATTGAAATGCCGCGCTCAGCCGGCCTTCGTCGGCATAGCGGCAGAGCGCCACGGGCAGGGGGATTACGCTCAGCATCAGGAGCGCCATTCCCAATGCCATCGAGGCGAAGAGGATGAACATCGGTATGAAAATTGCGAACACGGAGGTCGTGTCGGCCGTTTCGGGCGAAGGGATTATCAGCACGAAGGAGATGATATAGAGAATGAAACCGCCGATCAGCGTGATCAATCCGGGCAGGATATACGCCAGCGAGATGATCGTGGAATAGACCCCGTCCATCAGCAGCCGGCTTTCCCCGGACCAGTCCGGCATTTCCAGCCTGCCTTCCCGGATGGCCAGGCGCAGAATCCGGATCGAGTACCCGGAAACAAATAAACCCGGCAGGAGCGGGACGATGAAACCCGCCAGGGTCAGACCGGCGGCAATCAGGAAACGGCGGAAGGCTTGACGGTCGCGGAATGGGAACGAAAGAACGCGGTTGAGCGGTACGCCTTCAACATGGATAGTCATGCAATCTCCTTTATTAAGCCAAAAAGAGCTGTATCCGGAGCAAGTCAAAAACCTCACCACGAAGACGCAAAGGGCGCAAAGAGTTCATAAAAAAACTAACAGATCCCTTCGCGCCCTTTGCGCCTTTGCGGTAAAAGGGTTTCACAGGCATAACGACCCGTTGCAGACGGGACCGTCCCGGTCTAGGATGATGCCATCCCGTACGGCGTCGGATCCATGATTTCCGGCGCGCCGTCGCCGTCCACATCCACCCAGCCCAGCATCAGCGCCGGGATGTTAACGATCCCGCAGGCATCCGCGGGATCGGATTGCGGTCCGCTCGTGCACGGCCAGTTGTGCGAACCCGGATACCCGAACAGGTGGAAGACTTCATGGGTGAGCATAGTCCCCGCCAGCCGGTTGTCCACCCCCGCCAATTGATTCCGGGCGTCGACCGTGATCTGGATGTTGATCTGGGTCCGGACGGTGGGACAGCCGGTGAACGCGTACCCGAAGGAAGTCGTTTCCGGGGCGCCGCCGTCCGCGTAGCGGTACGTGCTGGACGAGTCCAAATCCACCTGGGCGATCCAATCGAAATTCGCAGGATCCACCCCGGCGAATTGCCGAATTTGGTTCGGCGTGATCAGTTTTCCGGCGACACCCGCCGGGACGGGGATGGCCACTCCCGTTGTGCGGACGTGAAGGATCGGCGCTGAGCCGGGGCCCGCCGAGGGAAATCCCGCAAAGGCGGCGTTGGCTTCCGCGGTCGCCGTGTCCAAATCCGCCAGGAGCTCATCCCCGCCGACCCCGAGGTTCCCGAAATCCAGGAACACGACGAGCATCGCGTAGTCTCCCGCCGGACGGCAGAGCGGATCCTTCCAAATGGTTTTTTTATAATCGACGATGGTATTGGGGAAAATCGGCGAGGTCCAGGGTTCCGTGTGCCCGTCGGGGAACAGATCCACTTCATACAAATTATTCCCGATGTACGCCGTGCTCACCCATTCGTCTTCCACGCCTGTTCGGAATTTGCGCGCGATGGCGGGCGCGGCCGGGTCGAGGCCGAAGGCGGTGCGGTAGGTTTCCAGGATCCGGTCGCGGATGTCCTGCGGGACCTCGCCCGCCGCAAGGCCGGGGGTGGGGGAAATCGCCGGAAGGCCGGTCACCGTCACCGAAATCGACACGCCGGCGACGGCGGATTTATCCGCGGTCATGGTTTCAAGAATCAGCTGATAGGTGCCGGATCCCAACCCCGGAAGCCAGGCGAATTCTGTCCGGAAGGGATCGGCATTGCCGGTGTTTTCCACGAACTTGGCGAATTCTCCGGGTTGAACGCCCAGGGAAATCCCGACCGCGGGTACTCCGGAAGCCTCGGCGGTGACGCGGATCGCTTCGCCCGGCTTGGCGGCGATCGTCATCCCGTCCGTCAGACCGAGAAAACATATTTGCAGCACGCCGTCGGCCGAGCCGGCGCATGTATCCCCGCCGGAGGCCGGGACCGCCGGGATTGAAACCGTCATCGGCGTGGGCGAAGCGGCGCCGGATGGCGGAACGGCGGATGGGAAATTACATGCGCCGAGGAGCATGATGGCAAGCGCCAGAAAGGCGGCCGTTCTATTGCGGTTATTCGTATCCATGGCGTCCTCTCGTCCTGAGTAAGAAAAAGGGCTGTCTGCAAAGAATCACCGGGACCTCCATGATCGTCATGCCGCGCCTGCCAGACCTGACAGGTCTTAAGACCTGTCAGGTCTCCTCGCGAAACAAGGGTGTGCCAAGCGGGCATCCATTCTAGAAGACGCTGGATTCCCGCTAAGATCCCGCGGGAATGACGACCAAACCAAGGCTCTTTATTTTCGCATATCAGGATTAACTTAAGCCCTATACGATACGTAAATATCCGCCTCGATCTTTTTTTTGCAAGTCGGCGGAAAAATAAGGATGGGCGGGAGTGTTCACGTCGGGGGGTAAAGAAGAAGTAGAGTGTGTTTCCACCGGGGCTGATGAACGGGCTGTCTCCGCCGCCGGCGGTGTTGACCGGCTCTTCGAGCGTGACCGGCATGCTCCACCCGGAAGCGGCTTCCGGCGGCCAGAAATCCGATTAGGCGTTCCTTTTTGATTATCGGCGGGGATCATCCCGAACCGGCTTTTCGAGGTTGGGAACGGGGTGGCGGTGGATGCGGCGAAGGCGCACGCCAGACTGGGTAGAAATATTTTCGCAAGCGCAACGGTGCCGCCGTGGCGGGTCATGTCTTTATGGGGTTACTCGCCGTCCGGGATGCGGTAGGAGGGATGTTTCGTCTCGTCGTTGGTGGAGCGGAGTTCCATCATTTCGCCGGTCGCGAAGAAAAGCGTGCGCTCGCAGATGTTCGAAACCCGGTCGGCGAACCGTTCCAGGTTGTGGGCGACCCACAGCAGGTGGGTGGCGTGATCGATCGTATCGGGATTGGCGATCATCTGGTTGACCAACTCGCGGTACACCATGTTGTAGAGCTTGTCGACCTCGTCGTCGCCGGCCGGGATCGCCTTGGCGGCCCGGGCGTCGCCGGCGATGAACGCGTCCAGCGAACGGCGCAGCATTTTGGTGGAAAGGGACGCCATCGAATCGAAATGGTCCAGCAGATCGGGCGGCAACGGCTCGGGGCCGAGCATGGTGATGATGTGCCCGATGCCCTTGACGTAATCCCCCATCCGTTCGAGTTCGGTGATCACTTCCAGGATCGCGGCGAGGATCCGCAAGTCGCGCGCCATCGGCTGCTGGGTGGCGATCAGCGTCAGGCAGTCTTCCTCAATCGCGAAGCGCTTCTTGTTGATGACCGCGTCGTGCGCCTCCAACCGGCGCGCGGCGGCCAGATCCCGGCGGCGGAGCGCGACGACGACCTCCAGCAGCGATTGGTCGACGGAGGATCCCAGTTCGAGGATTTCATCCTGGAGGCGGTGCAACTGCTGTTCGAACAGGTTGCGGGTCATGGAAAATTCTCCTTGCAGACGACCCATCCCTTGCGGGATGCGTCCATAGATTATATGACAGGCATGCCATTTTGACATGCCGGCCGGTTGAAAGCTCCGATCCCCCGTATTTCCGCGGCTTCCAGGCTCCGACGGCGGTTCAATCCATCTTCCCCGTCCCGCGTCTTTCCAACAGGTACAGTATTTCCACCAGCATATCATCGCGTAATTTTCGGACCGCCGAAAGTCTTTCCGCCTCCGTCCCCTCCATCAGCGCCGGATCCGGGTAGTCGTGGTGGACACGCTCCCCGGAACCTAGCCAAAGCGGGCATTCCTGCCGGGCTGAATCGCATAAGGTAACGACCAGGTCGAAGGCGGTGTTCCGGAACCGATCGGCGCTTTTGGGTTGTCCAGAAAATGGGATGCCGGATTCCGCAAGCACCTTGGGAATGAGCGGATGGACGGAGGCTGCCGGGCGCACGCCGGCGCTGAAGGCCTCCCAGCGGTCGGCGAGGCGGGCATTGACGATCGCTTCCGCCAGCTGCGAGCGTCCGGAATTGCCGGTGCAAAGAAAGAGCACACGTTGTTTTTTCATGTGAAATTTGTCCTTCCTTTTAATCCCCGCCGGAGGACGAGAATTCCATGATCTCGCCCGTAACGGTGAAGATCGTACGCTCGCAGATGTTGGAGACCCGGTCGGCGAAGCGCTCAAGGTTGTGCGCCACCCAGACCAGGCGGGTGTAATGATCCACCGATTCCGGATGGGCTGTCAATCCCTCGGCCAGCTCATGATAGACCTCGCCATACAATCCGTCCACCACATCGTCCTCGGCGGGGAGCGCGCGGGCCGCCCGTTCGTCGCCGGCGGCGAAGGCCGTCAGCGCGCGGTGCAGCATGGAGTTTCCCTGTGCCGCCATCGAATCCAGCCGGTCGGGAAGGCTGCGCGGCAGGGGCTCCGGATGCAACTGGGGGATGATGTGGGCGATACCCTTGATGTAATCCCCCATCCGCTCGATGTCGGTGATCACCTCCAGGACCGCGGCCAGGATCCGCAGATCGTGGGCCATCGGCGGCTGGGTGGCGATCAGCGCCAGGCACTCGCGTTCGATGGCAAAACGGTGGGTGTTGATCAACTGGTCCCGCGCTTCGATCTTCTTCGCCCAGGCCGTGTCGCGATGGCGCAGCGCGGAGACCGAATCCAGAGCGGATTGTTCCACCATGCTTCCCAAGACCAGGACTTCATCCACCATCTGCTTCAGACGCAGGTCCAGTGCGGCGCGTGTCATTTTATCTCTCCCGTCCCGCGGCATCGCTACCTAACATTCTCTTCGTGCCCTTCCGCATTTTCTTCGTGTCCTTCGTGGTTTATCCGAACCGGCCGGTGACGTAATCCTCGGTCCGTTTATCGGACGGACGGGTGAAGATCCTTTTGGTTTGATCGAACTCGATCACCGTGCCGGATCGGCTGTCGCCGTTAAGCAGCATCATCATCGCCGTGTTATCCGAGACGCGGGCCGCCTGTTGCATGTTGTGGGTGACGATGATGATGGTGTAATTCCGCTTAAGTTCCTGCATCAGCTCCTCGATCTTCAGCGTGGCGATCGGGTCGAGGGCCGAGGCGGGCTCGTCCATCAATACCACCTCCGGCTGGACGGCGATGGTGCGGGCGATGCACAGGCGCTGCTGCTGGCCGCCCGAGAGAGCCAGGCCTGAGGCGTGCAGGATGTCCTTGACCTCGTCCCACAGGGCGGCTTGGCGCAGCGAGCGCTCGACCAGTTCGTCCATGTCTCCCTGGTAGCCGTGGATGCGCGCCCCCCAGGCGATGTTCTCGTATATCGACTTCGGGAAGGGATTGGCTTTCTGGAAGACCATCCCGATGCGGTGCCGGACCTCGACCGGATCCACCTCGTTGGCGTACAGGTCCTGGCCGTCGAAGAGCACCTGGCCTTCGGCGCGGGATCCCGGGACCAGCTCGTTCATGCGGTTGAAGGCCCGCAGCAGGGTGGTTTTGCCGCAGCCGGAGGGGCCGATAATGGCGGTGATACGGTTGCGCCGGATGCGCATATTGACGCCGCTCACGGCTTTAAAATCACCGTAGAAAATGCTCAGGTCCTTGGTCTCGATCACGTAATCGACGCTTGCCGCTTGCGACATCAGAACCTCCGGGTGAAACGGTTGCGCATCACGATCGCCGAGGCGTTCAGGCTCAGCAAGAGAATGAGCAGGATCACGATCGCGGCTGCCGCCAGGTGGCGCCATTCCGCCTGCGGGCGCGAGGTCCACTGGTAGATCTGGATCGGCAGAGCCGTGAATTTGGAAAAAGGCGAAGCGGGGTCGAAGCTGATGGCGGTGGAGGCGCCGATCACCACCAGGGGGGCGGTTTCGCCGATGGCGCGGCTGACCGCCAGGATCGTGCCGGTCAGGATGCCGGGCAGGGCATTGGGCAGGACGTGCGACCAGACCGTCTGCCAGCGGGTGGCGCCCAGGGCCAGGCCGGCCTTACGCAACGATTGCGGCACGGCTCGGAAGGCCTCCTGGGCGTTGATGATGATCAGCGGCAAAACCAGCAGGGCGAGGGTCAGCCCGGCCGAAAGCAAGGTCCGGCCGTTGGCGGTGGTCGGATCGACTATGCCGAAGACCGCGCCGCTGGTCAACCCAGACATGGCGCGCACGAAGATGGCCAGGCCGAGGATGCCGTAGATGATCGACGGCACGCCGGCCAGGTTGTTGATGTTGGTCTGAATGAGTCGGTTGAGCCGGCTGTCGCGGGCGTACTCTTCCAGGTAGATTGCCGCTCCCACTCCGAGCGGGAAGGCGACCAGGATGGTGATGGCGATTGTCCACAACGAGCCCAGGATGGCGGTGCGCACACCGGCGTTAACCGCCTCGGACGATTGCGGCCGGCTGATGAATTCGAAAGTGAGCCAGGAGACGAAGCGCAGCTCCGCCGTTGGAAATTCCTCGGCGGCCCGGCGCTGGATCTCCACCGGGCGGGTCAGAGATTCCCACAGGGTCCAGGATTCGACTACCTCATAGCGGACCACGCGTTGGATAACCAGGCCATAGACGTTCGAACGGCTGCGGTCGGTGAAGGGATTTTCGTTATCCAGTTTGGTTAAGGCGCTCTTCGACAGGTTCCTCCGCAGGATCTCCACCAGGGCGTCCT
>Ga0105091_10001241_pt1 | contig 11088 bp, 8 predicted proteins | sample PPLLak1March2015_FD_87022 | JGI IMG/M metagenome (GOLD analysis project Ga0105091, IMG submission 87022) | Freshwater sediment microbial communities from Prairie Pothole Lake near Jamestown, North Dakota, USA - PPLs Lake P7 Core (1) Depth... | ecosystem: Environmental > Aquatic > Freshwater >... | reverse complement strand
AGATCTATGCGGTTGACTTCTTTGGAACTGAATTCAAAATGTGCGTCTCTGGCTTTGCCACGGCCTTTGCTTATTACCAGGCTTTCCAGCGTTCCATTAACGACCTCGATATAACCTGCCGGCTTTTCGTTTTGCCACTCCACGGAGATTTTTGTTTTCCCCGGAACATCTGACCCTATGCCAAAAACATGGGCCTGTACAATCAGGAACAGCGATAGTAAGAAACGGAATTTCATTTTGAAACATTGATTGATTTCAGCCACAACCTCAGGTTTTCGGACCAGGAAGCTATATGTTCATTTGCGCCCAGTCCGAAACCATGTTCGCCTTCCGACAGGATATGCATTTCAGCCGGGATCTTATTGGCTCTGAGGGCACTGTACATGAGCAGGGAATTCTCGGCCGGAACACCTGAGTCATCATCAGCATGAACCAGGAAAGCAGGAGGTGTATCTTTTGTGACCTGCAGTTCATTTGAAAAATATCTGACAAGAGAGGGATCAGGATTTTTACCCAGCAGTGCATCCCTTGAACCGGTATGTGTGGTGGCTTCGGCAAAGGTTATAACAGGATACATAAGTATCATGAAATCAGGGCGGCAGCTTTGACGTTCAACCACATCGGATGCTGATGGATTGCCTTTATCGAAATGCGTCCCAAGTGTTGAAGCAAGATGACCTCCCGCAGAAAATCCCATGACACCGATTTTTTCAGGGTTTATATTCCATTCGGCAGCATGATGTCGTACAAGCCTCATTGCGCGTTGGGCATCCATCAGGGGAACCTTATGAGGCTCAATACAGTTGCCATAAGTGGGCAACCGGTATTTCAGTATCACCGCAGCCACACCGATAGAATTAAAATACCGGGCAATATCAGTACCTTCCAGATCATAGGCCAGGATCCAATACCCGCCTCCGGGACAGATAATTACAGCCTGTCCTGTTGCCATTTTCTTGCTGGGCAGGTAAACGGCTATATCAGGAACCTGCACATTACTGATAATGATGATATCCTTATGTTCGGTTTTTTCAACTCCTCCCACATCTTTGGAATTGGGTATATGACCGGTATACAAGGACAGTCTGAATTCCTGTGAATAAGTGCTTCGATAAGCAAGGAGGAAAAATGCAATGGCCGTGACTTTACATAGAATCTTCATTTTTTTATTTTTTTAGTTTTTAAATCACCTATTTCACTAAAAAAGGAGAATTGGCTGTAGAAAAATTACCCTTGTCATCATAAGCATATACAAACAGCCTGTATGCCCCTTTTTCGACAGGTGCTTTGAATCTGATATCCTGTGTTTTTTTGTTTTCAAGTCCACCCAATGGTTTTGGCTCTTTTTCTCCCTGTCCGGCATATGCCGCATATTTGGCTTCCGGCCTTACTTCCCATGAGAATGAGAATTGGTTACGATCCCCTTTATTGCAAAAGGCCCGTGCCGTATATTCAATTCCCGGTTCAAGATAAACCGGTTGCCTTGAAGGATACCTGTCCACCGTTATTGAATCAACGACCGGCAAATCCTCCGGTATGTCCTGTTTCCCTTTCCACATCGATCCCATGAGCTCAACCATTGGTGATTTGTTGCCATGGATGTCAAACATGCAGAACCACGTGTGGGTGGTTTCCTGTTTAAATCCTTTCCAATAAAAAACAAATGACCCGAGGCATTGCTGCCTGTCCCGTATTATAGCCTTCATGTATTTATCCCTGTAACAGTCCAGCTTTTCGCGTCCGGTTTGTTCATAGGGTGCACCCCATGGAGTTTTCATTACTTCCCAATACCCGCTGGGACCCCATTCGGTGATAACATAGGGTTTTGTCCAGCCATACCGGTTCAGTGTATCCCGAAGCGTGTATAAGTCGCCATAACTATTTACACCCAATAAATCAAGATCGGGACAACGTTTTACAATATCGCTGACTTTGTGCATCATGCTTGTTCCGATTACGGTCATAACAGGATGATCCGGATCAATCTTGTGAATGGATTTTGCAATGTCATTTATAGCGTCCCATACCTTTGGATTAAAAGGCTGAAGCGGAGGAATGTAATCCAGTTCGTTTCCAATGGCCCACATAAGTACTGAAGGATGATCCATTGTTCTTTTGACAATTTCAAGCAAGGAATCCTGTTGCTTCTTTACCGATACGGGATCGCTGTAATCCATTCCATAGCGCTCAGCATCAGCAGGCAGGTTTACAAGCGCATATAACCCAAGGCTGCCAAGCTTGTCAAGTTCCGATTTTGACCATCCTGTACGGACAGAATTACCTCCATATTCTTTAATTTTTTCAGGGTAGCTGTTCCCTACAACACCCTTTATGAAAAACGCGCTGTCATTTACATGCAATTGCCAGCTGTTGTCTCTGTTTTCAATCTTGACCCCGGTCTTTTTAACCCTGTAAATATGCACCGCCCAGTCCTTGAAATTTACAACCGCAGGAAAATCTTCCGGACATTTTAACTCTGCAATTCCGCCTCCATGAATGATAAATTCATCCGAGATTTTATTATTTACCAGGTCAATCCATTTATAGCCAAATAGATCTGTTTCAGAGAAGCTCCTGAAGTCGAACTTAAAAGAACCTCCGTATCGAAGGTAGATCATGTATTCCTTGCCGGGATTCCCGGCACAATATGGCGAAGGATTTTCAAGAACCAGGTCAGGACTGGGGGACAATTCCCACCAGTTGATACTGCGGATATACTTTGCCATGAACCCAAGGGAAACAGCACCCGGATACAGCAGTGTATTTGTTGCAAAACTGGTGTCCATGGGCCAATCGCCAATTCCGGTCGGTCGTTCCGGCAAATGTGCCCTCCAGATATGTCCTCCTCCGTAAGAATGACCGGCGGCACCTGATAATATAGCTGTCCAGGCTCCAAAGCGTATATCCATGGCAGACGGGTTTCCTTCAATGAACTCATACCAGGGTTCCGTTACCACTATAGGTTTCGCCGGAATCCTGCCGTAAGCTTTTTTAATTATATAAGGCGTTAATTCATTGCACCACCTGGCATGTCCGGTTTGGCACTGATTATAGTCAAGCCATGGCTGATCATGAATTGCATCAGCGGTGGACCATTGCGGGGCATCCGCTCCGCCCTCCCACATGGGGGGTGTCGGATGGGCTCCAACAATCCGGTCATAAGGATCTTCGGATTTAACCGATGATCCGATCATGTTCCAGAATTCAGGCGGAAATCCTCCGTAATTGTACATATTATATTCTCCGGCCAAAACCCAGATTACATTATAAGCATGCAAGCGGTGAATTACATATCGCCACCATCTCAGGAAATTTTCGGCGCCGATACCGGCATTAATATTTTCCCGGCTCCACCAGGGATGAATCCACATTGTAATTCCCTTTGAATTTGCATAGGCGATCATCTTCTCCACCTGTCGGATCTGTTCAATATCAGGATGCTGAAAAGTGTGATCCAGGAGTGAGCTTTCCTGTCCCCAGCCATTTCCGGCAAAAAACAACTGGCCGATATTAAAACCCTGTTCCGATCTTGTATCAACGAGTTTCACAAACGATTCGAACCGGATGTTGCGATTGGTCCAGTCCCACCAGGTATCCGCAATCCACAGGAAGGGGGTTCCGTCTGAATAACTGAAATATCTTCCCGGTCGGGACCCGATATTATTCACACAGATAAAGCCGTGCCGCAAAGGATTCAAATCCTTTTCTTTTGCGCTCCATTCCGATACGTTGATCTTCCCTTTTCTCTTATTCAGTCCCCTGTCCTTTGACACAGTTTCATAAATCCAGGAGCCACTGCATGGGGGCGCAAAACGTATCTTCCAGTTATTTCCGCCATCCCAGAAACCAGGGACCATATAAGTTTTGAGATTGGCTTCACCGGAAATGCCTGTAAATTTTGCTTCCACATAGGCTTTATCGCCGTCTTTCAGGCATTCGATGTAAGGATTTTTAATTCCGACTGATGCCGAAAGACTTATTTCAACTACATCCCAGGACTTATAATTACCTGGCTGACAGAATGTATAATAACAAGATATCCATTGTAAAAAGAGAAGAGCTGTTAAAATAGGTTTCATTGCCGTTATTTAATTTGTTAATCGAATACAGCCAGCGACTTTGGTTTGAACATGGTGAGTCATCTTATTCGTTCTTAATTTTTCCCCTATAATTAAAACCCAGGGATTTTTATCCGGGGCGGTGAATATTTTCCCGGATTCGGTTTTTCCCTGTTTCACGAAATCTCCGGTTTTGGGATTAAACCAATAGTAAGGAAGGTCAACCGGCAATTGGCTGATCTTTATACTTCCGCCGGACTCCAGATAAGCGATGTAAAATCTGCCATCCTTTGCCAGAAGCGGTTTGTTACCTTCTGTGAGATCCCAACGTTTTTCCATATCGGTAAAATCAAAATCCTGAAATGCTCTGGATACATATCCTACATAATTTCCTCCTTCAAGATCAAGTGCTTCACGCCAGGAAACACGTGAATTTGTCCATTCAGGCCACCCGGGTTCATCCGCTGTAATTTTCCACTGCCATAGGCCGGCTGCCCCGTAAATAACACCCATTGTACCCCCGTGCATTAATTGTGACCAGGCGTCCTGACCCTGCCACCAGCCTAAACCAAGCTTTCCTCCTCCCATGCCTTCGTATGTAGGTTCCCCGTTGAGATTCGCTTTTGTCGGCTTGTTCTCATACATGCCTTCCACTTTATAGTAAATATGTTTTCCATCATGGCCTGTCTGTGACCACTGAAAATCCAGCCATGATTCACCCTGATAGGAACGGTTAAAATGATAACAACACGAACTGTCTCCTTCAGCCCATCCTGCCAGATAATTATCCCATGGATTATAGTGAATACCCGTAGGCTGTTTGTAACAATCCCATTTTTCAATGGTCTCTCCTCCTGGTTTTACCCCGCGATCGCGTCCTGCGGCATCTAAACTTATAAGCCAGAAAGCCGGTGTACTGCCATATCGGGCTACGAGATATTTACAGTATCGCGAATATGAAGCGGAGTCGACTTCAGCACCAATTGCGGTTTTGCCTTTCCATCCGTATCCATGGGCAAATGGCGCATATAGGGGTGCTATCTCATGTTCGACCAGTATCTGAACAAGCGAATCAAGGTATTGATAATAGTCGGGTTTTAATTTGGTCAGCCGGCCATCCTGCAGATCTTCAAAAGCCCTGTCAAAACCCTGAATGGTGTTCCTGAACTCCGGACCTTCCGCAAAACGGTCGGGTTGCAGAGATATGATCAGCGCTGTATTAAAACCTTTCCTGTGGCGGTCCTGTGCATATATTTTTACCTGTTCGCGGGTTGCGCGAAAAGGTATGGCCCACGGTGTATCACCCACAACAAGAAATGGTGTTCCGTCAGCATAGATTACATTTCGCTTACCCGGAGACATTTTTAAAAGTCCATGCTTTAGAAGCCTGTTTCCCTGCCTGTAAGTCACAGATACAAATGAGCCGGTACGGCCAGCCAGTCCTTTGTCCTCTGCCGAGGCAAATGTGGTCCACGTCCATTTAGAGCCGGAATCCGGAGGAGCAAAACGGATTTTCCATATATTGCCACCATCCCAGAATGCCGGTCTTAACAAAGTATCACCTTTATCATTTCTGAAAACGGCCCATGCATCAACATCTACGTAGGCATTCGCATAAGATTTTTCTGAGGCAAGGACTAATTCAAAGGATGTCCATTGTTGTACTTCCGGAATTGTGTCAGCATTCTGACGGCAACTCATCACAAGGATGCAGACAAACGGGAATAAGCGCATATTTCCTGAAAACAGGAATTGCAGAAGTATGGTCCCCATATTATTAGAATAGTTATACTGAGTTATTAATGTCTGTTCCCTGATTTCTTTCTATGCACACCAGGGACGGTCACGTATAATTTCGCCTTTTAAAATATCACAGGCGATATTGACATCTTCCACCATTTGAAAATCATACATTCCGGCACATACGAAATCAGCTCCATGCTCAAAAGCGTACCTGATCCCCTCGGCAGGTAAAATTGAGCCGGCAGCCATCACTTTGAAGGCAATAAAGGGCTCGGGAAGTGACTTCATGTATGAAATGGTTTCTTCCGGACTGAAGCAGAACATATTATCGTGCCATTCCGGATTTTTTGCGCTCCAGTAATTGTGATGATGAAGGGTCTTCATCCAGAAATCAGGTTTAAAACCTGTATCCACGCATGCTTTGATGGTTTCTATCCGATGGGCTCCGATTCCCGTAAGTAATCCATTTTGCCTGATGAAATCCAGGACTTTGGCAATAGCATCGGGCTTTCCGTTACTCATATAATAATCAGCCGTTTCCCCCTGGATATAACAGGCAACAGCCCCGGTATCAATGGCCTTTTTCACTTTGTCGAGATACTCATTAAAAGGCATGGGAGACGATCCCTTATCATCATAAACCAGGCCGGCACAGTCTGAGATAAACTGAATTTTGCCGATTCCTCTTTTCCAGTATTCATCAATAAGTGAACACAATATTGGATTTGTAAGCAGGGTATTGATACCGCATTTTTCTGCAAGCAGCAGGGTGGCAAATATCTTTTCCTTCTGATGGTAGGCTTTTACCAATTGTGAAACATATATAAGGTCGCGTGAATGGGCCCATCCTGAAAGCAGGTTACCGCCCAGGATCAGCCTGCTGAATTCCTTGTTCCCGATCTTTGCCATAGGGACCGTTCCTTTTAATTCCTTCAGGCTGGCTATGTTCAGGGTTTTGGCACTGGCACCTGTCACAGCATCGAGGAGGTTCTTTTCTTCATAGCTTTCCCACTTCTTTTTCTTATACAAGGCAATGCCAAATAAACCCAGTATGGGAATTGAGGATAATCCGCGCAATAAGGCACGCCGGTTGACCATTGCACTTAAATCAGGATTGTGACGGTTTTCATCAGTAACCGGTTTTTCAGTTTTACTTTCCGGTTCGAGGGAGTCCTGGTTGGTTTTCAAAAAATAAGCCAGACCAAGGTATTTCCCTGTTGAAAAAAGGTACAACACCAGCAAAGCAATAAATTCAACCAGGTTTTTGTCGACGATCAGATAGTTCCCTTCATGCGGGATGGCGAAATCCAATGCCGTAAGCGGAGGATTTGCAATCCAGAACAAAGCGATCAGCACCATGCCGGCAACAGAGGCAATGCGGTCGAATATGCCCAGGAACAGTGCCAGTCCGATAAGGATCATGCCCCAGCTCACCGTGAAATCCACGATCCCCAAAACACCGGAATTGTTGGCAATCCAGTGAAAAAACGGGGCAAAAATCCAGTTTGATAACAGCAGGTAATCAGCAGAGGTCCATGCCGGCGTAAATATTTTTGATAGACCCTCGAACAGGAAATGCCAGCCTATGGCTATGCGCAATATAACCAGGGTATAAAGTTTAATTCCCGAAAGGTGCTGCGTTGAATCTGACTTCATTTTATGTTTTATTTAGTTATTGAATGCGTGGCAATATACTCATCTATTTCGGAACGGAAGGGTGCTGAAGGTTGAGCTCCGAGCCGTGTAACGGAAATGGCTGAGGCAGCACCGGCGAAGCGGACAGCATCAACAAGCGATTTACCTTCTGTAAGGGCAACGGCAAGACTTCCGCAATAAATATCCCCGGCGGCCGTGGTATCAATAGCTTTCACCTTAAAGGCCGGCACAAATTGTTGTCCTTCCCCGGAAGAAATAAAAGATCCCCTGGCACCCAGGGTTATGACTGCTATTTTACAGCCCAAGCCAAGCAATGCTTGTGCAGCAGACTTGATCTCATCGTCGGTTTCAACCTTCAGGCCGGTTACCATAGCGGCTTCCACTTCATTTACTATAAAGGCATATGTATGTTTTAGCACCGATTTATCAAATGGGCGTGCAGGGGCCAGGTTAAAGAGTACTTTTTTGTTATGTTTTTTGGCAAGATCGAAAACGTAAGCCGTGGTTTCAAAGGGAATTTCCATCTGCAGGAGTATGATCTCAGCCTGAAGAAAAACATCCAGCGCCTTATCAATATGTGCGGGTGCGAGTTTAAAGTTGGATCCCGGGGCAACCGACAGGTAATTGTTTCCTTCCTTATCCAGCATAATCAGTGCTGATCCCGTAGCCGATGAGGGATCCCTGAACACATACTGTATGTCAATCCCATCCTTTCTGAAGCTGTGCATGAGTTCATCGGCATACAGATCATCACCCAGGCAGGTCACAAAAGTAACCAAACCGCCGGCCCTGACAGCTCCTACAGCCTGGTTGGCACCTTTACCCCCGAAATTCTGCATAAAAATGCCTCCTGTTACCGTTTCTCCCTGGGCCGGCAGCTTTTCGTTCTTTATCAGGAAATCAACGTTTGTGCTTCCGATTACCAGAATCCTTTTACCCATTTCTTTTTTATTAATTTTTCAGTATTCTATTCATTGCCAAAACGCTTACCGGCTTCTTCCAGTATGGCTTCGGTTGCCGTTGCACCGGAACGTGTGGCCCCTGCCGCCTTCATTTTGAGCAGGTCATCGAGAGTCCGGACGCCTCCTGCACATTTAACCTGGACACCGGGTCCGGAGTGTTTTCTCATCAGCCCGACATCTTCAATGGTGGCTCCCCTGTAACTGAAATAGTTGTTGGGTTGTTTCACAAAACCATACCCCGTTGACGTTTTTACAAAGTCTGCACCGGCACGTGTACAAATTTCACAAAGACGGATCTTGTCTTCGGTTTTGACAACATAGTCAGTTTCGAAGATTACCTTCACAATTGCCTGGTTTCTGTGGCAGGTATCGGTAACTGCTTTTATTTCATTTTCCACATATTTCCAGTCACCCCCCAGGGCCTTTCCAATATTGATCACCATGTCTATTTCCGTGGCACCATCCCTGCATGCCTGTTCTGCTTCAAAGATCTTGACCGCCGTGGAACTGTTCCCATGGGGAAAACCTATGACACAGCCTACCTTTACGGAGCTGTTCTTTAAAAGCCCAACAGCTGCTGTCACCGCATAGGGTTTTACACACACGGAAGCCACATCATATTTCCGGGCAACTTCGCATTGGATCTTCAGATCTTCATCCGTATGGGTGGGTTGAAGGATCGAATGATCGATCATTTTTGCCAGTTCTTTAACTTTGTTCATTTTGAAATGCTTTTAAGTTAAAATCGAAATGGGTACAATATAAATATCCACTGAAATGTTTCTAAAGGTAATATTTCTGATCTAACCGGATACACTGTCCTTGGAATATTAGGAATTCAATTTTGCATTTTTCCCGCTAAATCCTTGGTAATTCCCACGGACTTCGGTATACTGGCGTTATCAGTTCATTTGCCGCCTTGCTGTTGGTGAACCGGTTATTCTCATCATCCCAGAGAAGCAACGGTTCACCCACACGTGCCGCAATGTTGGGAATATGCGCGTGCAGGGCAGCTGCCCTGGCAATCTCCGGCGGACACACAGTCTGCCGGCGGCTCTTAATACAGTCAATAAAATTGCGCACATGGAGGTTATGGGATTCGGTACCCTCCGTGTAGGAGTATTCTTCAGCCAGGAATTTTTTCCGTGTGTCATCCCATTCGGGGAAAACCTGGATTTTCGACCTGTTTGCAACAATCGTGGCGTGATCACCGATGAAAGCCAATCCATAGGACATATCATAAGGGCCCCGTTGCAGGCCTGCCGTCATATCCCAATTAATGACAAAACCCTCTTTTGGAAAGCTAACCGTCATGGAATCAAAGGTTTCCCTCGCCCTTTTTTCCTGAAAGGTATTGGCGGCATAAGCAAGCACTTTTTCAGGTCCTTTCACAAGGTCTTTTGCCCAAAGTCCCATGTCGAGCAAATGGACGCCCCAGTCACTCATCAGTCCTCCGCCATAATCCCAGAAATGGCGCCAGCTGCCATGAAAACGGTTTGCATTGAAAGGCTTTTTCGGAGCCGGCCCGAGCCACATATCATAATCCACCCCGGGGGGAACCGGTTCGTCCGGGACAATTGCAGTACCAACGCCATATTCAAAATTAGCCCATATATTTACCTTTCGCAGGTTTCCTATTTTGCCGGATTTTATAAGATCCATGATTTTTTGAAAAATGAAGCCGGACCGTTGCTGCTGGCCTACCTGGACTATCCTGTTATATCGACTGGCTGCCTTCACCATGATATTGCATTCGGTGATGGAATTCGCCATGGGTTTCTCAACATAAACATCCTTACCGGCCTGCACGGAGTATACCATTGTAAGACAATGCCAATGGTCGGGCGTGCCGATGATAACGGCATCCAGTTCCTTAATTTCGAGCATTTTCCGGAAGTCCTTATACGGCCTGGGATATTGGCTGTATTTTTGTGTCACCTCCGCGATCCTCTTATTCAGGACATTCTCATCCACATCGCAAATAGCAAGGCAATTAACAGATCCCGTATCAAGATGATGTTGCAGGATTCCAAATCCCATGCTGTTGCATCCGATGAGCGCAACATTAACCTTATCACTTGGAGCCGAAGCGGATTTTACCTCGCGGGTCCCCGGGATCATAGCCCCCACTGCCATTGCAGCAGAACTTTTTAGAAACTGTCTTTTATTCATATCTGGATATTTTTATTGGACCGGAAAAATGTATCGGACTGTGAAAAAAACCGTTTAATCATAGGTCAATGTAAGTTAATTCCCTGAGGGGAACCGATTTCCCCTTCCAGAGGAAAACCCCGGTCAACCCGGGCGGTAATTCCACTGTTCCTGAAATACCGGTTTTTTCCCTGGTTTTCAGATCAAAAACAATATTTCCCGCGGGATGGGGCATTTGACCTTTTAAATAGATGAGTGAACCGGGGGCAGGTTCCATCTTAACCGTTTTGAAGCCCGGCGAGCCGGAACGGATGCCGGCTATTGTGGCCAGGAAATCATAGTTGGGACTGGCACTCCATGCGTGACAATCCGAACGGGTTGGATCCGGGTTTTCAGCAAATGTCGTAAGTCCTTTTTCCAGCATTTCTATCCAAAGCCCCAGTGTTTCAGTATACAGATCCGCCAGTCCGGCTTTTTTAAGAGCCTGGGTAAGCTAGAACCTGCAATAAATCGTGGGT
>Ga0105091_10001240_pt1 | contig 11090 bp, 11 predicted proteins | sample PPLLak1March2015_FD_87022 | JGI IMG/M metagenome (GOLD analysis project Ga0105091, IMG submission 87022) | Freshwater sediment microbial communities from Prairie Pothole Lake near Jamestown, North Dakota, USA - PPLs Lake P7 Core (1) Depth... | ecosystem: Environmental > Aquatic > Freshwater >... | reverse complement strand
CCGAGCTGGCTACCATCGGCTCGACAGCACCGTTCGTTGGATTGTTCGGCACGGTGTGGGGCATTATGCATGCGCTGGAAGGAATTGGAAAAAGCGGATCGGCCAGTCTGGATATTGTGGCCGGGCCAATCGGTGAAGCTCTCATTGCCACTGCCATTGGCATCGCCACCGCACTACCGGCCGTGATGGCCTACAATTTTTTCCTGCGTCGCCTGAAAGTCAATATCACCGAATTGGAAAATTTTGCACATGACTTTATGCGCCTTGCGCTTAAACAGAATTTTAAACTTTGAAATTTATTTTCAACTATTAAGCCCCAAGGCTATTTATGTCGTTCAACAACTCTTCGCAGCAGGACAATATGATGAGCGAGATCAACGTTACTCCTTTGGTGGACGTAATGCTGGTTCTGCTTGTTGTATTTATTGTGACAGCACCGTTGCTGGCACCGCAGTCGCTAAAGATTAATTTGCCGCAAACCGCAGCGATAAAGCAGGATGTCAAGCTACAAGCCGTTCGCTTGATGATAGATGTCCAGGGCCATGTTGAAATAGATAGTCAGGCGCTGAACGATGTACAGCTAGCGGATATGCTGAAGCAGCGTGCCGCAGATATGAATTTTCAATTGCAGATTGAAGCTGACAAAATGGTGCCATATGGACGCGTGGCTGAGTTAATGGCGATTGCACAGCGGAGTGGAGTGAGTAAACTGTCTTTCGTGACGATTGCCGGTGCTACAGGTGGCGGCCATTAATTTTGTGTCTATCCGGTATAAAAATATTTTGCTGTTCGCAAGAGCGGGATAGCTGCCTGTTCATACAAATACCAAACTGCTAAAGGCAGATGCGAAAAAACTCAAGAATATATCTGCGGGTATTTAATATATAGCATCAAGTTTCCAGTTTACGCTTGGCTGCAAGGGCTATCCGCCATATTAGCCACCCACTTTCCAGCAACTTAAACCAGCGGTTAGGGCGTACCGCCATAGCAAGTGCCACTGAGCCTGCCATTATCAGGGGGTGCTTTGCCAGATAACGCACAGCGACAATGCCTTGATCTAAAAATTTAACGGGTTTGCTAACTGATTCGAAAGATTCGGCTAATTCAATACGCTGGTATGCGGCCTGATTAATCAAAGCGGCTCGTTGTGCGGCCAATTGTGCTCTTTTGTTATTCATGGCGTGATTGCAATAGCTCGCGGTCTTTAGATAATTCAGAGAGCGTTGCCGAGAATAAACGTGGTTTGCTTGTTGTCATTTTGTAAACTGTTCTCCATGCAAAGGCGGCGCCCAGAATAAAAATTACAAGCATGAAGCCGATTGCTGAAAGTCTGTAGCTATCCCAGAAGACGACGACAACTAGCAGGGTGGCAAGAATTACTGCCAATACCGCGCAAAACAACGCGATGAAAATCCAGATAAGCATGGCGGTCAGCCATTCACGTTCTTCCTCCAGTTCTGTTGAAAGAAGCTCTAACCGCGTCTGAACCATAGCAATCAAAGTGCCTGCCATGGTTTTTACGGAATCAAACAGACCACCCTTGCCTGCTGAGTTATCTTCAGTAGACATCTTGCTTTAACGGCGTGAAATAAGTGCGCCAATCAGAACGCCAACCACTGCAGCGACGCCGACAGCTTTCCATGGGTTCTCATGAACATAAGCGTCTGTTTCCTTGGCAGCATGTTTGGCTTTGTCCATAACAGCCTCTTGCGCATCAGCAAGGCGCAACTTGGCTGCATGCAAAGTGCCTTCTGCCCTGATGCGAGCTGCCGTAATACGTTCACCGGTCTGGCTGGCAGTGGCTTTCAGCAATTCCTCAGCGTCAGCAACAACCGCGCTTAAATCTTCCATTAATTTTTGTTTGGAGATATCTATAGATGAATTTTTCATGATCAAACTCCCTTAAGTAGTTGAAAAAAGAACCGCTGCTTCCGGGCCGAAAACCCGATTTCTTTGGTGAAACTGCCACTTTAAATCAAGATGAATCAAGGCAATAAAACCCTCCCTTTCGTTTAAAGCATACTCCTGTAAAAATGACTTGCGTAGCGTTCTGAATAGATATAAGGAAAATCCCTAGTGAATTTTTTATAACGACCAATAGCGAGTTGTTTCAGATTTTTTACGGTGCAATCTATCAACTAGACCAAACCTAGCTTGTGATGCTTGTCATGTTTTTCAAGAGTGAAATATTAATACATCGGAAATTATTTGATAAATCGCGACGCATTTTTGGGTGTAATTTTTGCGCTGTTTGCTGCGATTGGCTTTTCAGTCAAAGCCATTCTGACCGGCTGGCTTATCTAGATCATGTGGATGCAATTGCATTACTTGCTTTGCGCATGGCGTTTTCTGTGTTTTCTTTTGTGGTCGCGGCAATCTGGGTGAATCATCAGCCTGAATTTCAGGAGGCCGGTGTTGAAATAAAAATTGCAGGCGCGTGCCTGCAATTAACGTAAAGCCAGTATTATAAAATCAAGTAATCACTGTGGGTTTTTCACGGCCAGATCGCTGTTTGAATTCAGAAATTTCCAGCGCAATTTTAACCAAGCCGGCCAGTACCACTTGGGCATCCAGCTGGTGATTGGCCACATCCGCGTCATAGGCTTCCAAATATATTCTGAGTGTTGCGCCCTCAGTGCCGGTGCCCGACAGCCTGAAGATAATGCGCGAGCCATCGGTGAAAATTATACGCACTCCCTGCTTGCTGCTGACGCTGCCATCTACCGGATCGGTGTAGCTAAAGTTGTCGCAGAGTTTCACCGTGTATTTGCCAAACGATGCGCCGTTCATATTGCTGAAATTTGCCTGCAGATGGCCCATCACACCTTCTGCCACTTCATTGGGCAAGCCTTCGTAGTCATAGCGCGAATACACATTTCGGCCAAAGCGGGCCCAGTGCGCGCGTACAATTTTTTCTACCGATAGTCGCTGCACCGCCAGGATGTTGAGCCAGAACAATACCGCCCATAGCCCATCTTTTTCGCGCACATGGTCCGAGCCGGTGCCAAAACTTTCCTCGCCGCACAGGGTCACTTTTCCCGCATCCATCAGGTTGCCGAAAAACTTCCAGCCGGTGGGTGTTTCAAAGCAGGGTATGTTCAGCGCCTGCGCCACGCGGTCAACCGCCGCACTGGTGGGCATCGAGCGGGCAACGCCTGCCAAGCCCTTTTTGTAGGCAGGCACCAGTGTTGCATTGGCGGCGAGCAGGGCGAGGCTGTCAGAAGGGGTGACGAAAAATTTATTGCCCAGAATCATGTTGCGGTCGCCATCACCATCGGACGCCGCGCCAAAATCCGGTGCATTGTTGCCATACATGATTTCGACCAGATCATGCGCATAGGTGAGGTTGGGGTCAGGATGGCCGCCGCCAAAATCTTCCAAGGGGACGGCGTTCATCAGGCTGTCGGCAGACGCACCGAGTCGGCGCTGCAAAATTTCCAGCGCATAAGGCCCGTTTACCGCGTGCATCGCGTCAAACTTTATGCGGAAGCCGCCCGCCAGCAATTTGCGTATCGCGGCAAAGTCAAACAGGGACTCCATCAGCTCGGCATAGTCGCTCACTGAGTCGATCACTTGCACAGTCATCTCGCCCAGCTTGCTGCTGCCGACAGTGTCAATCGACACGTCGGCGGCTTCGAGCATGCGGTACTGGCTGATGGTTTTGCTCTTGGCAAAAATCGCCTCGGTCACGGTCTCGGTAGCGGGGCCGCCGTTGCTGCTATTGAACTTGATGCCAAAATCGCCGTCCGGCCCGCCGGGATTGTGGCTGGCCGATAGAATAATCCCGCCAAAGGTCTTGTATTTGCGGATCACGCAGGAAGCAGCAGGGGTCGACAGAATACCGCCGCATCCAACCATCACGCGGCCTATGCCGTTTGCCGCCGCCATCTTCAGGATAATCTGTATCGCCTGGCGGTTGTAAAAGCGGCCATCGCCCCCCAGTACAAGCGTAGCGCCTTGTGGAGCAGCGATGCTGTCGAAAATGGCTTGCACGAAGTTTTCCAGATAATGAGGCTTCTGAAATGCGGTAACTTTTTTTCGCAAGCCCGAGGTGCCGGGCTTTTGGTCAAGAAAGGGCTGAGTGGCGATGGTGCGTAGGCTCATAGAGTTCCTTACAGGTTGAATTTTGCGTAACGAATCATACCATCCAGATAGCGGGGGAATTTACGCATTTTAGAGTTAATGTCTTTACAAACAACTATCATCGAGTGTTAAACTTGAGCCGCAAGTAGTCTCAGCCGGGTTAGTTCTAGTGGTAAAACAAGGCACTCGTAACGCTTAGTCGCAAGTTCGATTCTTGCACCCGGCACCATTTTCACTGCGCTACAAGACCTGTGTTCACAGGGTGAAGCAAGGGCAGCCGGTTGTGTAGCAATACAGTATCGTGACCAGATATGGATTTTTAGGGGTGAGCAATGAAATATAAACACTTTAAGGGTGGTATTTATGATTTTATTTGTGAAGCCAAGCTTGAATCGAATCCGCAAATTGTCATGGTTATTTACCGGTCTTGTGATGGCGATACTTGGGTCAGGCCGCGCGATGTTTTCTATGAGTTGCTGGAGCATGAAGGGAAAATAGTCAGGCGTTTTGAACCCATTAGCTAAGAATTCAGGATCAATTAATCGTCCAGTTTGAATATTTTATAGTCATCATTTAACGTAATAAAAAAATGGCTGCCACCCAAATCGACTACAAGAGCATTCCTGTTCAAGCCGGAATTATTTCAAAAATACTAGGCTTGGATGTCGATTCCAATAATTGCTTTCAGGAGCTGGACGATTTAATCAGTTCAGACCAGGGCGTTGCATCGCTATTGCTGAGGGTAGTTAATTCGCCGTTTTATAGCCGTGGTAATAAAGTCGCGACTATCCCTTTTGCCATCAGCCTGCTGGGCTACAGCGTGGTACGCTCGCTCGCATTGATGGCGTTTAGCCGCTCATTATTTTCCCAGACACGCAACGAGATGTTTCGCCTGCATATCTGGCAACATTCCTTGTTGACTGCAATTGGGAGCATGACTATTTGTCAGGAATATGGAAATTCAAAATTAAACGATGAGGCATTTATCGCAGGCCTGATGCACGATACAGGCAAGGTTTTAATGTTCAATCACAACCCCTCCATGTATCAGGATGTTTTCAAGTATGCATTTGCAAATAATTGCACCAGCGTGCAGGCAGAGCATCATTATTTTGGCTTTGACCATTGCCAGGTTGGCGGAGAGGCCGTCAAGGAATGGAGGCTACCAGAGCGCTTCAAGGATTACATGGGTATAGACTTAAGCCAGCCCGCGTTGACCCCGCAAGAAGACACGGTACTGGTTTGTCTGCGTGCTGCCAATTATATGGTCAAGGCTGCAGGCATAGGTGCAAATGAGATAGACAACTACGACATCAAGAAATCTGCATTACTCGGCTTTGGCTTCAATGAGACATTGTGTGAACATTTTCTGCATGATCAGTTTGTCGATAAGCTGATGGAAAACGAAACTTATAAACTCTGCGCGAGCATATAGATGCATTCACCTGCTGTCACAACTCCACCTCAACCGCTTTTGGTCACCTCGCTTGAGCACAGTATCTGGATTGGGCTGCAGGCCGATCTGGAAGCATCGCTTAAGCGGCTTGATCTCGCGCATTTGTGTGCCCCCAGCATGCTCATCCTGCATGACTTGATTGATTGCGCTGTCAGGGCTATGCACCGCAATGTGTTTTTGCAATTGGCCGATGCTGATTTTGGTATGGGGCTGGAGGCTAATGCCGACAGCATGGAAGCACTGTATGCAGCCGAAGTGGCCGAGCACGGTTCGCAGAATATCGCACAATATTGTATGCAGAATGGCTGGCATGTAGCGGTAGAATTTCCGCTGGCAGACGACACTATCGTTGCAATCAGTATCCCGCTTAAATTTGAAATTGCAACGTGTAATTCCACCAGGCTGGTGGAGGCGCTGGGCTATAGGCTGCAAGAAAAAGTGCTGGGCGGCCCTGCAGCAGGCAGTGTGGTGACGCTGACCAAACAGGCGGGAAAACTTTCATCTGTGCACTTGGGCGGCCTGCTCGATGAGGCGGACAGCTCAGACAGCGTGCAACGCATCTACGAAAAGCTGGGATATGGTGTCATACATTTCTCCAGTGCTGGAGAAGTCATCGCCGTATCCCGTGCCATGCTTGAGAGTGTGAAGCTGGCCGTTACCAAGGATTCAATTTCCAGCTTTTGTGCCGCCATTCCGTTCAATTTTTACAATGATATTATCTGGGGTATGGCGCTCTCCGGCCAAAATGGCGAATTTGAAAACTACCGCATCCGCATGCGTATCTCGGGTGAAGAAAACGTTTCTGTACTGTTTAATGTCAGCGGTTTTCGCGACGAGCAATCGATCATTCATTCGCTGTGGCAGATCGTATCGTTGGCAGATGGCGGTGGCAGTCTGGGCGAGGGCTCAATACTGAGCGAAGCCAGAGTGCACAAAATCACGCGCAATTACGTGCCGCAACTGGTGGAAGAGAAAGCCAGAGAGGCCGTCAGGATGGGTAAGGACAAGCTCATCAACGAAGAATGTTTTGTGGCTGTGCTGTTTTGCGACATCGTCGGCTTCACCTCCTATGTGGAAAGCAACGCCAGCAGCGAATCCATTATCAACACCCTGAACACCATCCTGCGCCGCGTATCCAGCTCGGTCAAGCGCTTCCACGGCTCTATCGACAAATTTATGGGCGATAGTGTCATGGCCATTTTTCGCGACCCTGCAAATGCGATCAAGGCCGCGCTCGATATGCAAAGTCACTCTGCCGATATTAATGGCCTGCGCTCAAGGGCCGGGCAGGAAACCCTGCGCCTGCGCATTGGCATCCACTGGGGCGAAGTCGTTATCGGCAACGTGGGCACTGCAGAAAGGCTGGACTGGACCGCGATAGGCGACGTGGTCAACACCGCCTCGCGCATTGAAAAAAACTGCCATCCCGGCTCTATCCTGATCAGCCAGACCACGCGTGATGCCATCAACCCCGCTCAACATCCCGAAATCCGCTTCGACGATGTTTTCCATATTACGGTTAAAGGCAAACGCGAAGCTTTATCGGTGTGCCATATCAAAAATTTTGACGAAAAACAGGTAGTCTGAAACAAAAATCTAGCAGAAGAACAGAACAAAAATTTAAATAAAACGAGTGCGGTTTTAGTCGTAATTGAGCTAACTTGTAATGGCCAAAGCAGTTTTTTATTTATGCACAAAATCTGTGGATAACTTTGTGGATTAAATTTTTGGCGACAGCTAACTCCCTCTCCGGAAACCCTTTTTTGCCCCTGCCTGTTTTTTGCACTATATAAATATATTCAATATAATCAATACGTTAAGATATTCATTGTGGTGAATGCAGGATAATTCCCCTCAAGCCTGTGTATTCATTTGTTTTGTGTATTATTCTGCTTTGTCAATATGCTTTTTGGCCTAGTTATGATAAATATTTCAGCAGGCTTAGGCGATGCAGTAATTGTTGAATGAAATCAAAGCGCGTTCAAAATTGATGAAATAATGTATTAGAAATGTACAAATAAAATCACAGTCCAGAAAAAAACTTTAGCAATTTTTTTGCAAGATCTGCTTCGTATTTTTCCATTGGTACCGTGCGTTTAATCTTGCAGATTCTTCATAAGCCAGAATAGCCCTCCACAAACTCCGGACTCTCGGGTAAGCTTCATCCTTTCCAATTGCACCGAGATTTTCACCATGGCCCAATATGTAATGTCCATGCTCCGCGTGAGCAAAACCGTCCCTCCCAAGCGTCAAATCATCAAAGACATCTCCCTCAGCTTCTTCCCCGGCGCCAAAATCGGCCTGCTGGGCTTGAACGGCTCGGGTAAATCCACCGTGCTGCGCATCATGGCTGGCGTGGACAATGAATTCGACGGCGAAGTGCAGCGCCTGCCCAATATCAAGATCGGCTATCTGGCGCAGGAGCCGGAACTCAACCCCGACAACACCGTGCGTCAGGAAGTCGAGTCCGCTCTGGGCGAAGTGATGCAGGCGCAGAAGAAACTGGACGAAGTGTATGCAGCCTATGCGGAGCCAGATGCAGATTTTGATGCACTCGCTGCCGAACAGGCGCGCCTCGAAGCCATTCTGGCAACAAGCGGCTCAGATTCCGATCACCAGATGGAAATCGCCGCCGATGCCTTAAGGTTGCCGGAATGGGACGCCGTGATCAAGAACCTCTCCGGTGGTGAAAAACGCCGCGTCGCGCTGTGCAAGCTGCTGCTGGAAAAGCCCGACATGCTGCTGCTAGACGAACCCACCAACCACCTCGATGCCGAGTCTGTTGAGTGGCTGGAGCAATTCCTGGTGCGCTTCCCCGGCACCGTAGTGGCCGTTACGCATGATAGATACTTCCTCGACAACGCTGCCGAGTGGATATTGGAACTCGACCGTGGCCACGGCATTCCATGGAAGGGCAACTACTCCAGCTGGCTGGAGCAGAAGGGCGAACGTCTGGCACAGGAAAACAAACAGCTGGATGCCCACGCCAAGGCAATGAAAGTGGAGCTGGAATGGGTCAGGCAAAATCCCAAGGCACGTCAAGCTAAATCCAAAGCGCGTATCGCAAGATTTGAAGAGCTCAATTCGCAAGAGCACCAGAAGCGTAATGAAACCCAGGAAATCTTTATCCCCGTGGGCGAACGCCTCGGAAATGAAGTCGTCGAGTTCGACGGCGTCAGCAAAGCCTACGGCGACCGCCTGCTCATCGACAACCTCAGCTTCAAGATTCCGCCCGGCGCCATCGTCGGTATCATCGGCCCCAACGGCGCGGGTAAATCCACGCTGTTTAGAATGATCGCCGGTAAAGAGCAGCCAGACAGCGGCACGGTGAAAATCGGCCAGACCGTAAAAATTGCCCACGTCGATCAGTCACGTGATTCACTGCAAGCCGACAAAACCGTGTTCGATGCCATCTCCAACGGCAACGATATTCTCACCGTCGGCAAATACGAAACCCCGGCGCGCGCCTACATCGGCCGCTTCAACTTCAAGGGCGGCGACCAGGCCAAACTCGTTGGCCAACTCTCCGGCGGTGAGCGCGGCCGCCTGCACCTGGCGCAAACCCTCATCTCCGGCGGCAACGTGCTGATGCTCGACGAACCCTCCAACGACCTCGACGTGGAAACATTGCGCGCGCTGGAAGATGCCCTGCTGGAATTCGCCGGTTGTGTAATGGTCATCTCGCACGACCGCTGGTTCCTCGACCGTATCGCCACGCATATTCTTGCTGCGGAAGGCGATTCCAAGTGGACCTTCTTCGACGGCAATTACCCGGAATACGAAGCGGACAAACGCAAGCGTCTGGGTGAAGAGGGCGCCAAGCCGAAGCGGATTCGGTATAAGCCGATTAGCCGTTAACCGCTTTTGTCCCCTCTCCCACCGGGGGAGGGTTAGGGAGGGGGAGCGCTTTGTGAAAGTAATGACGTGAGTAATTCAACAAAAGAAAAGCGCATCGTCATCATCGCCGGGCCGAATGGTGCGGGCAAAACAACTTTTGCTCGCGAGTTCTTGCCCTATGAAGCTAATTGCCCAAATTTTGTAAATGCTGATTTGATTGCGGCGGGATTATCTCCCTTTGCGCCTGAGCTTGTCGCTTTCAAGGCGGGGCGCCTGATGCTTGGGGAGATAGCGGATCATGTAAAGCGCGGCGATAGTTTTTCTTTTGAAACAACACTTGCAGGTTTGACCTATGCACAAATGATTCCAGTCTGGCGATCATCTGGTTACGCAGTGGAGCTGGCCTTTCTGTCATTGCCTGATGTCGATATGGCGATAGAGCGGGTAGCGATGCGCGTCAAGCAGGGCGGGCACAATGTACCTGAAGATGTCATCCGCCGCCGCTTTACGCATGGCATCAAGAATTTCGAGCGTTACAAGATGCTGGTAGATAGCTGGCAACTGTACGATAATTCAAGAATCCCAGCCGTTTTGCTAGAAGAAGGACAACATAAATGAAAGCCCCCGTTTCACACCTGAAAGATTCGAGCCTGAAAAATGCGCCGCAGGCATTGCTGCGAGCTGCAGAAAAAGCCCGCAAGCTGGCCGAGCAAACTGGTACACAATTGGTTTTGCGCAAGTCAGTAAATGCGACAGCCAAGTAAAATTCTTGATGCAGTGCATCAAACCGCTACCGGCTTGCACAAGTCCGGCACGATCACTGATGTTACGATGCGGGAGTTTGACAAGCTCTGCCTTCATCCCGTGCATGCCTTACAACCCGAGAAAATAAATAAAATTGCTCGAAAATGCCAAGTGGTATCGCGCTAAAGTTACTGAATATCGTTGAGCGTAACGGTCTCGACGTATTAGTTTGAAGGTGGTCTCGTCCCCCCTTCCCTGAGGGAGGGCTAGGAAGGGGGAGAAAACTTTTAGACTAGCAAGCAAAGGGGAAGCCAGCTATATGTCAGCCTACTGGAGAGTGAGTGAAGTTAAAGTGATTGGGGACTACGCAGTTCAAGTGCGTTTCATGGATGGCCTTGAAGGTGTTGTGCGTTTCCTGCCGGGATTTTTTCGCGGCGTATTTTCACATTTGATAGACCCCGCACAGTTCCGGCAGGTCAAAGTAATTAGTGGAGCAGTAACCTGGCCCGGCAACCTTGATCTTGCACCGGATGCGATGCACGAAGAAATTAAAGTTCGTGGCGGCGAGTGGGTGGTGGATAAGTGAAGTGGCTCATCACTTGGGCGGTACCTGTTTAATGAAAATAACCGATATGCAGGCACCTGTCTCTCACTTGAAAGATTCCGATCTGCAAAAAGCTCCCCAGGCATTGTTGCGTGCCGCTGAAAAGGCGAGATTGTTGGCAGAACAAACTGGTACGAAGTTTGTTACTCGATGTTTACAGCGAATTTGAAAAACAGAAATAATGTCAAATGTAAGGCCTGCTCCTCGTGGTTCCAAGCTATTTTGCGTGTCACCATGAGTGAAAACTGCCAGGCTTGCCTTTAAGCTTCTTTCCGCTAAAATAACCGTATTCGATCTTTATTCGGTGACCTGTCATGCAAGAACAAATCATTAGTCTGACCGATTTCAAAACTTCCGCGAGCCGCT
>Ga0105091_10001237_pt1 | contig 11104 bp, 9 predicted proteins | sample PPLLak1March2015_FD_87022 | JGI IMG/M metagenome (GOLD analysis project Ga0105091, IMG submission 87022) | Freshwater sediment microbial communities from Prairie Pothole Lake near Jamestown, North Dakota, USA - PPLs Lake P7 Core (1) Depth... | ecosystem: Environmental > Aquatic > Freshwater >... | reverse complement strand
TTCTGGCTGGGTCGAGTAAAGAGTCACGTCAAAGGACTCAAGGTCACTATAAAGTTCGGCTATGCGAGCCGTATTCGCTTCTCCGGCAGGAGAGCCATCTGCTGCAAACGCTGGAGTGGCTGAGATGATAAATAAAATAAATAAGAAAAGCGCGGCTTTCATTGTCTTTTTTCCCCGATTCGATTACCAAAAAGATTGTTTTGATGTTATTTAAAAGAAATGTAGCGAGAAAAGGAAGTTTTTCGGTTTAAAGAGAAAAGATAAAACCCGATCAGGGATGAGAAGTAGAAAAAAGCACATAAGGAAAAGGAAAAATAAGGAAACAAAGCTTGAAACGAGAAAATAATAATTGAAATAAGAAAATGAAGCTTGATAAGAAGATAAAGGTTGAAATTAAAGGTTGAAATAAGAAATAAAGCTTGAGAAGTAAAAAGCCTGAAATCGGGTCAGTTTTTTAAGTAGATAAACAAAACCTGCAGTGAATCCGAAACTATTTATTCTTTAGTTAAAGTATAAGAGGATAAATATTAAAAATAAACAAGTTTACTTGATTTGCATCCTCAGGGGAAAAATAACGGCCAATTTATTAAAAAATATAAAAGTAAGTGTTAAAAAAATAAGTGCTCGAGCAGAAGGTGTGGTAAAAATGGAAAAGAAAAGCGTTTTGATCCTGGGAACCGCCTCCCATGTTGGGAAAAGTTCAGTCGTGACTGCCATATGCAGGATCCTATCGAGAGAATACAGGGTTGCCCCCTTCAAGGCTCAGAACATGAGCCTGAATTCCTGGATCACAAAGGACGGAAAGGAAATCGGAATTGCCCAGGCAATCCAGGCAAAAGCCGCAGGCACCGAGCCCACTGCCGACATGAACCCTGTCCTTCTAAAACCCAAAGGAGACTGTGTTTCCCAGATAATCCTGCTGGGGGAACCTTATGCTGACAGAAGCGCAGGCCAGTACTACGATTCCATTGCAGAGATGAATGAAGTCCTCGAAGGGGCTCTCGAAAGACTTTGCAAGGAACACGATATTATTGTCATGGAAGGGGCAGGCGGGGCTGCCGAAATTAACCTCTACGAAAGGGATATCGTAAACGTCGGCACTGCAAGGCTTACTCAGGCCCCTATAATTCTTGTTGGAGATATAGAAAGAGGAGGCGTTTTTGCAAGCCTTTACGGCACAGTTGCACTTCTTCCCGAGGATGTACGGAAAAATGTCAAAGGATTTATAATCAATAAGTTCAGAGGCGACCTGGAAATCCTGAAGCCAGGCCTGAAACAACTTGAAGAAAAGACAGGCATCCCGGTGCTTGGAGTCCTTCCTTATTTCAAGCTCAATATCCCCTCGGAGGACTCGGTCTCGCTTGAGGATAAAGAGAGCGTAAAAAACGAAAAAGATATCGAGATCGCAGTTATCCGCCTGCCCAGGATCTCGAATTTTACGGACTTCGAACCCCTTGAAGGACTTGCTAAAATCCGCTATGTAGAGCTTGACGAAGACATCGGAACCCCGGACGCGATCATGATCCCGGGCACAAAGAATACGGTTAACGACCTGCTCGACCTTAAGGCAAGCGGGATGGCCGGGAAAATTCAGGCCTTTAAGGGGAAAGTCCCGATTTTCGGGATCTGCGGCGGTTACCAGATGCTCGGCAGGACAATTTATGATTCCGGGATCGAAAACGGAGTCGAAGCGGAATTCGAAGGTCTTGGACTTTTGGATATAGGGACAAAGTTCGGAGAATACAAAAAGAGAACAATCCAGGTCACGAAAAAAGTGAATGCTTACGGCCCGATACTGGCTCCTATAGACGGGGAGGAGATAAAAGGATATGAAATCCATATGGGGATAACCGACTCCTACCGCAATGTATTCGGGGATGACGGCGCAATCGACGAGGCCGGCCTGGTAATTGGCACCTATCTTCACGGGCTCTTTGACAACAGGAATATAAGAGATGCCCTTATGCGCTACATTTACGAGAAAAAAGGGCTTGAGTACAGGCCTGAGAATGCCGTGACCGAAAGCGACGCCTACGAAGAACTCGCAAATGTAGTTGAGCAGAACCTTGACATGGAAAAAGTCTACGAGATAATTGGAGTCTGAAAAAATGAGTATGTGCAGTATCTAAATACTGCATGTGTCGTGATCTTCAGGTGCTGTTAGGCAGAACACCTGATGAAACTTATTTTTAGAAAAGGGGCTGAGCGTAAAAGAAGTATAGGGTAAAAAAGGTATTAAGCGGTTTCAGGAGAGTATTGGGAATAGTCGGAACTAAAAACTATATTATTGGGGAATAAAGTACAGTATTCGCGGAGGGTATAACCGACCTCCAGAAACCGCTCAATAATAAATAATTTATTGTCAATTATTTATGCATTGTGAATTTGTTCTATTATAGTTTCGAATTTTAACATTTATGTTAAAGTCCCCACATATCTCTAAACCTGAAAACATACCTGCACCCTGTTTATTCTCTTTTCTCCTCACTTTCGGTGGTTTTAATTCACTATACCTGCAAACCAGCTCAATACAGAAATTCCCAGTCGGGTTCCGCAACCACGAAAGAAAAAAGACCCGGAAAAAAACAGTGTCCGTGTTCCCTTTCTCCCACTACTTCTAACAGGCGTCAGCTCTGGCCTTAACTCACTGAAACCTCTGTAGTGGCGAGAAACACTGAAAACACGGAAAAGATTTAACGCTATAAATCAATTCGCCTGCGCGGGCGAAAGGCAAAATTACTTTCCTAATTATCCATCCCCAGCGAGTAAAAAATAGTTTCTCTTACCCATAGTTACCCCTTTTGAAATAGACTCCGTTTTTTATTTATGGTTTAGTCCGGCTGAATGAACAAAGCAATCTTTTTGCCCTTAAATCAGCCCTCTTGAGCGCAACCGTTGCGCCGGTTGATCACGCCGACAATTCCGTTTCCAGGGGTTTTTGATCAAACTTTTTTTCAAAAAGTTTGCAATCAAGCCTTTTTCTAAAAGTTTTGCGAATCTCGGGCGAAAATACGTAAAATTTCTGTCCCATGAATATGCCCTCTTGAGCGCAGCGAAAAGGGCGCCGTCCTCCCGAGACGGGACTCGGACGGCGACTCGGGCGGCTCAGAACATCTGGACCTGCATGCCGAGTCCTTTACTGATAGCCCTCTCATAAACAAGGTGTGCGCTTGCAACGTCCTGAATTGCAAGGCCTGTTGAGTCGAAGATCGTAATTTCCTCATCACTTGTCCGGCCTGGTTTCAGGCCGGCGATCACTTCGCCGAGCTGGGCATGAATATCGTTTTCCGAAATGTAATGCTTTGAGAGAGGAACGTTTACTTCTCCGGAATGGAGCGCCTGGACCATATCGTCCACAATTACCTTGGACCGGAGTAAAATTTCGGGGTCAAGTTCTTCTTTTCCTATCGCATCCGCCCCTATTGCGTTTATGTGAGTGCCCTCTTTGATCCACTGAGCCTTTACGATAGGTTTTCTGGTCGGAGTGGTCGTGACAAGGATATCGCAATTGCAGACCTTCTCAATGCTGTCTTCATAACGGATTTCACAGGGAGTAATATCTGCCATTTCCCGGATAAACTGTTCAGAACTTTCTTTTGTCCTGGAAGTGATTCTTACCAGTTCGGGTTCAAAAACATTGCAGAGAGCTTCGAGCTGGGTCTTTGCCTGGTTTCCGGCCCCGACCAGGCCTATAACCTTCGAATCCTTTCTTGCCAGATATTTTGCGGCAATCCCTCCTGCGGCTCCGGTCCGGATATCGGTCAGATAAGTTCCGTCCATAATTGCTACAGGAGCGCCCGTTTCCGGGGAAATAAGGACAATAAGCGCCATTACCGTGGGAAGCCCGCGATCCGGGTTTCCGGGGTGGACGTTTACAATTTTCACGCCAGTAATATTCTCTTCTTCAAGATATGCAGGCATTGTCCGCAGGTCCCCGTTATAAGCCGTATAATAGAGGTACGATTTGGGAGGCATCTGGACCCTGCCAAGCCCATGCTGCCTGAAAGCTCTTTCCACTACCTGCATATCAGAACTCATATCCATAACACTTTTTACTTCTTCCTGAGCCAGCCATAATACTTCCATAATATAACCCTCCAGCCGGAACCGTGAGCTGGCTCACAGCTGAAAACCAAGATAAAATTAAACAGAACCGAAATAAAAACCAAAGAGGCAAACCAACGGCCTGAGATCACACATTATTATTTTTATTTGCGCAGATATGTATATATAACATATATCTTCACTCATTTAAAGAACTCCCTTCCTAAAAGGAGACAATCGTTAATGAGAGATCTGCATGAAAGTTCAGCTGATTTTTCCGACCCCTGCCTGAAAGAAGAACAGCTCAAAGAAAAATTACTCAAGCCTGCGCGGGATATCCGGAGCATACTCCGATGGGATTATCCCAAGTTTTCGACTATCCGTTTCGTGGCTGACCATTTCCAGCTCAGCGTGGAAGAACGGCACATACTCACAAGGGTAATTATGCCCCCGGGCAGGATAGTTCCCAGGATCAATAAAAAAATGGCCTGCACAGGCATGAAAGACAGGAAGCTTCTCCTTGATGGATACAATGTTCTTCTCAGTGTGGACAGCCTGCTAAAAAAAGAACCCATGTGGTTCTGTGACGACGGCTACATAAGAGATACCCGCTATTATTTCAGCAAGGCAAAACAGGCCGAAGATATCGAAGAAGCCCTCGATGCAGTCCTCAAATTCCTTTCCGAAGCAGGTCCGAACTCAGTCATTTTTCTTTTTGACGCCCAGATAAGCCGGAGCGGGGAGCTTGCTGGTTTCATCCGTTACAAACTGAAAGAATACGGAATTTCAGGCGAGGCAAAAACCTCAAAAATTGCGGATTTCGAGCTGAAAACCGAGGGAGGAAATCCGGAAAAGAATCTGATTGTGGCAACTTCCGACGGAATTATCATAGATTCGGTCCTGCAGGTACTCGATATCCCTGCCTGCCTGATGGAAAAAATGGGAATTGAACCGGTAAGGCTGTTTTGACCGGTTACCAGGCACTCCGTTTAAATAGCTCAGCCTGCCTGTAAATTTCTTCGGCGTCTGCGTACTGCCCTTTTTCTTTTAGCAAATCCGCATACCCGTGCAGGGTTCCGAAATGCCCGGGGTCAAGCTCAAGGGCTTTTTTATACTGAACCTCAGCTTCGTGCCTGTGTCCGAACCTTGCAAGCAGCCTGGCGTACTCGCAATGAGCCTCAACATCTTCAGGATTCAGTTTAAGAGCATACCTGAAGTGTACCCTTGCCCCATGAATGAACCCGTGTTCTGCAAGCAAACGGGCATAGAAAAGATGCGGGCGTGGATTTTCAGGGTCAGCTTTGAGGGCTACTATGTAATGTTTTTCAGCATCAAGGGGTTCTCCTTTTTCTTCAAGGAGACGGGCATAGCGGAAATTGGATTCCACATGGCCAGGTTCAAGCTCAAGAGCTCGAGTATAATGGTAGCTTGCTTCGGTTCTTTCCCCGCGTTTAGAAAGCAGAATCCCGTACCCACAATGGGCGCTCACATTTTCCCGGTCAAGAAGCAAAGCTCTGCTGTATATTTCTTCGGCTTCGTCAGTTTTTTTGAGCCTGTAAAGCAGGCAACCGTAGTTGCAAAGCGTTTCTACGTGGAAAGGATTAAGTTCCAGGGCCTTTTCGTACTGAACTCGTGCAGCATCGGTTTCCTCCGTCCTCGCCAGAACTGTCCCGTATGCGCAAAGAGCTTCAATATTTTTGGGATCCTCTTCAAGCATTTCTTTGAATTCCCGTACAGCAAATTCATCAAGTCCCAGCAGAAAAGCCGTTTTTCCCGCCTCCATAAGCGTATCTTCCCGGACTTTTCCTGAGAATAGCGAGGCGCAAGCTCTGGAAATTACATATTTTTCCCTGTACATCGAATCTTTACCAAAAATAGATGAAAGTTTCAGCAGGATTTCCTGGGAAAGCGCATGCTCATTTGAGAAGGAAATGACAAACTCAATGACCTTATCGAGGTCACAATTATCGGCTGCAACTTCTTCGATTACATGAAAAACCAGCTTGTCTACAGCATCAATCTCCATGCCTAAAAACCTCCTGAAATTTACCTCTAAAGAGACTTTACTGGCTGGATATAAATAGTTGGCTGTATAACTGTATTAATAAAATATAAATAATTGACTTTGTAAGATCTCGAAAAATAATCAATTAACCAGAACTCAGAAAAATCGAGAAACCGGAAAGAGAGGATCAGATGGACTATTCCTCCCTGAATCTTCACATTAAGGGTTTCCTAATTCGTTCAGACCGTGCTTACACGTAAACTGGCCTTATCTGGACTCTTTGTCTCTTCCTTCCGGTCCCATTCAGACAACTTCTTCCCAATCTATTCAAACCCTGCTTACATGCAAACTGTACCGCGTCTCTACATCGTATGTACCTTTAAGTTCTTCTTCAGTCAGTATCCCTTTTTCTATCAATCTGCTGAGATTTCTCCTGTCAACCGATTCGACTATATCCCAGAGATCTTTCTTCATAAGATAAGGTTTTAATCTGTTTACGCGCCAGAGCTTCCATTCGACTTTCTGCCGCCTGAGTTCCACATTTCCTATTCTCAATACATCGATATCTTTTTCCGTCAGGGTATTGAGAATACGATTTCTCAACTCCTCTCTACGCTTTTCCAGAACTGAAATTGCAGAGACAACATCATCGTATTCAAGCACAACATCTGTAAGATCCATATCTTCAGGATCCTGCTCATTGATATCAAGTTCCACTATTCTGCCCCCCTTATATATCCCGGATAAAAACTTTCATAATTCTATTTAGTTAACTGGATCTTTAATTTACTGGATCTTTAATTTACTGGGTTTTTAATTGCCTGGATTTTTAAGCTTATTAATACTTAATTTTAGACTTTGGCATTTATAAGCCTGCCTTCACAAACGAAAATTGAGAACCTGATGGCATATGCGCGTGCCGGAAGCATTTCTCTTTGAGGCTTGGAAATGTTTATCGCATAAAAATTCCCTCTCGTATGTAACAGAAGGATTCGGATTGGCTTCCCTAAGAAAAGAGTATAAAAGTATTTCCAGATAGGCCTCCCTGAGAGGCCCTTGAAGAGAGGTGATCCCGTGGTATCAGGAAAGGTTTCCAGGAAAATTGCCGCAAAAGAAGAACTTCTTCTCCTTCTACCGGAAATAGACCGCATTTTTGAGTCGGAACCTGCCGTGCTTCGAATTGATACCGAGCAGGTAATGGTTGTTGGGGATATTCACGGGGATTTTCAGGCCCTCGAATTTTTAATAGAAAGAAGGGAAGAAATGAATTGTAAAAATCTTATTTTTCTCGGAGATTATGTGGACAGAGGACCGCAAGGTACCGAAGTTCTTATAAGACTTTTCCGGTTGAAGCTTGAAGACCCTGAGCATGTATTCCTGCTCAGGGGAAATCACGAAACTGTGGATATGAATCTCTACTACGGTTTTTTTGAGGAAATAGGTTTAGATCAGGGGTTTCTCCTGAAGGTCAGCCGGACATATGATAAAATGCCGATAGCAGCTGTACTTTCGGGGCACACGTTCTGCGTACATGGGGGGATTAACGGAGCAGGCAGCATTGATAATATCAGGAAGGAAGAGGCTTTTCCCTATCTCTGGAATGATCCTTCGGAACGTCCCGGACTCACCGCTTCAACCAGAGGTTCGACTGTAAAGGAATTCGGGCCAGACATTGTAGACGGTTTTTTAGAGACAAATAATCTGAAAAGAATAGTAAGAGGTCATACAGCCCTTGAGGAAGGATATAAGTGGTGGTTTGGCGGAAAACTGCTCTCCCTCTTTTCCTGCCCGGACTACGTCGGACTCGGGAATGCGGCGGCTTTTGCCCTGTTTGAAAAAGAGGAGATAAAACTGTTTGTCTTCGGGAATCAGCAGGAATAAGAGAAAGCTTACTGTAAGAGAAAGTTTACGCTTCTTGAACTGTTACTTTACTGAAGACTCTACTGGTAATAGGTCCAGAATGCCTGGATTCGTATCCCGAGGATTAATCAAAAGTAAAAAAGAAATGCCGGGTTGGATGTTACTTTGGTAGGGAAACAGGTTAGGGAAACTTAATACAAAGTTCCGGACTTATGTTTAATCCAGGATGATCCAGGTTTCTGTCATTTTGCTTCCTATATCCGGGTCAAGCTGCATGGCCTGCATGTACTCCTTTTTGGCATCGTCAAAGCGCCCCATCTTCCTCATAAGAAGGCCGTAGCTGTAGTGAAGGGGAGGATAATACGGATTCAGGACGAGTGCCTTCCTGTATTCGTCCTCGGCTTCGGATAAGCGCCCGATCTCCGAAAGAAGGTTCCCGTAGCTGTAATGTCCTTCGGCACTCTCCGGGTCCAGACTGAGCGCTTTTTTGTACTCCATTTCAGCTTCGTACCGCCTTCCAAAGCGGGCCAGGAGATTTGCATAATTGGAGTGAACTTTTGCATCGTTTTGATCAAGGGCAAGAGCTTCCATGTACTGCGCTTCGGCTTCCGAGACCCTGCCTTCTCTTGCAAGGAGGTTTCCGTAGTTAAAGAGAGTCCGCCTGTGTCTGGGGTTAAGAGAGAGAGCTTTCCTGTACTCGATTTCGGCTTCTGAAAAACGCCCTAAAAAAGAAAGTAAAACTCCGCAGTTGTGATGGAGGCTTGGATCTTCAGGGTCCAGTTCTATTGCGAGCCTGTATTCCTTTTCCGCATCCCTCAGTCTTCCCAGCTCAAAAAGCAGGTTTGCGTACCCACCTCTGGCAGGAACATAGTCAGGATCAACCGCAAGCGCCCTTGAGTAGTATTCTTCGGCCTCCCTTACATATCCGTACTCGGTCAGGAGGTAAGCATACCCTGCACTTGCTTTTACATGCTCTGGAGAGGTTTCAAGTACCGCTTTATATTCCTTCTCAGCGTCTTCGGTTTTCCCGGATTCTAAAAGAAGTTCGGCATAGGCACACCTTACATCTCCGCTCTCTGGATTTTCTTTTAGAACCTCAAGATAGCTTGCTTCCGCTTCAAGGTAAAAGCCCAGAACGTGCGCCGCAGTGCCCAGCGCAAAACAGGCGTCCTCACGGAGTTTTCCGGAGGCCCTTATGAAACAGGCTTTTGCGAAAACATATTCTTCCATAACCATTTTCTGCTGCTTGCAGGCATTGGAAAGGTCAAGCAAGGTATTGGGGGAAAAGGATTTTTCTTCCGCAAGTTCCAGGACAAAATCAACTGCAGAGCATAGATTTTTCTGGTCGGATCCGATCATTCCAATAACATTATATACAAAGTCGTCAATTGCATCGAAGTCCATATATCCGGCACCTCAGAAAAGTAAATGCCATTTTTTAGGGGATAAGTGAAACTATCAGTGTTAACATCCGGACTATATTTTACATTTGATAGAATATATTAGTGCGTGAGTAGTGCGTAGGGTTTCGGGTATAATATTATTTTATTTAATAGTGCGTTATACTACGAACATAATATTATAGCTATCATATAACAGACTATCCCTTTGTATCGCTAAATAAAACAGTTGCCTGCTTAAAGCAATAGCACTTTCCTGACAGAACATGCTTTGCAGGAGAAAAGTAGTCCTGTTAAAACAGGAAAAGCAGGAAAAATAAATATGTATCTATAAAAACGTAATGATTATTGCCTCCAACTGAAGAGGAAGGCCAGCAGATAAATTGAAAAGAAAGAGAGTAAATAGCCCCTAAAAAGGAGTAAATAGTTAACTGGAGGTATATAACCTCAGAAAGGTAGATTCAAAATCGAGAAAACAAGTGCATCAGTCCTGGATACGGATCAGTTCCATCTGTATCAGTTGGGCTTATCAATTAACACATATCGATTAACCTGTGTCAATTAACTATGTCAATCAGTTTGTGTCAGTTAATCTGTGTCAATTAATCTGCGTCAATTAATCTGTGTCAATTAATCTGCGTCAGTTTTCTTTCTCTTCTTTGTTTACGGTTTTGTGGCTCTGTCCTGAACTTAATGATAATCCTGAAACGAGACCGATAGCTGCACCCATAGACATGCCGAGGATATAACCTGTAGTCTGAGAACCCAGTGCGGGACCGAGAACAAAATTTCCAAAGAGAATTCCAAGGGCTGCACCTGCTCCGATTCCCGGCGCCATCCATCTCCCACGAGGCTGCTCTGTTTTAGTGCCTTTTATTCCATTTTTCGTACTTTTTGTTTCTTTCATGCTTTTCTTCCATTATGGTCTGTCTTTGCCTTTCTCCTGCTGGCGTTGTGAGTTTAGTCTTAGCTGCTGGCCCTGCGAGTTTATATCATCGCCGGTGTTGTGAATTTAGTTTCGGGCCCGGTGTAAAACTTAATATTAGATACTAAGCGTTGATACTCAGTATTATACTCATACAGACTCATACATTTATTTATAAATCTCTCAGCGAATAGAATTCTTTGAGAAAATAGCCCAAAAGAAAATATATAAGAAGGGCAGTAGCTCCTCACTGTAAAATCTAGGATTGATATTTAAACTATTGTTAAGATATATTGAGAATTGTTAATAAGTACGTATCAGTACAAATAAATATCCAGAATTTTGAAAATGATCAACATGTTTTTTAAACTCTTCTCCGTTTTCCTGATTATCCCCATTATTGAGCTTTATTTGCTCATCAAGATAGGGGGAATGATCGGGGCTTTAAATACCGTGCTTGTTATCCTGCTAACTGCAAGCCTGGGCGCTTACCTGGCAAAATCCCAGGGTTTCCGCGTGCTCCGCGAGTTCCAGGAGGCGACAAGCAGGGGATATATGCCCGGAAACGAACTCCTTCACGGGCTCTTCGTGCTAATTGGCAGCTTTGCCCTTCTAACTCCGGGTTTCCTGTCCGATATAATAGGGCTCTCCATGCTCGTACCCCAGATAAGGGAGATCTATGTGGGAATAGCAAAAGGGGTTATAAGAAAAAAGATACAGAACGGTCAGTGGCAGATGAGAATGTACACGAATTTTCGATAACCTGAAAAAAGGCCATTAAGAATAAAAAGGCCATTAAGAATATAGAGATTAAAGTGTAAATATTTACGGCCGAAGCTATAATAACAATTGTTTAAGGTAAGCCATTTA
>Ga0105091_10001235_pt1 | contig 11111 bp, 12 predicted proteins | sample PPLLak1March2015_FD_87022 | JGI IMG/M metagenome (GOLD analysis project Ga0105091, IMG submission 87022) | Freshwater sediment microbial communities from Prairie Pothole Lake near Jamestown, North Dakota, USA - PPLs Lake P7 Core (1) Depth... | ecosystem: Environmental > Aquatic > Freshwater >... | reverse complement strand
CTTTCCAAGCCATAACCGCCTTTTGACCAACGTCAGCGGAAATGGCGTTCTTGTTCACATAGGCAACGGCGGTTTTGGTTTCGGTTTGAGCTTGTGCCACTTTGGGAGTTTCCTTGATTGGAGTTACATTCGACTTGACGGGAGCTTTGGTCTGCTTTGCCATTTGGTTTAATCTTTCCTGTTTTGAAACGTTAAAGCGTTTGCCTCAACAAATGAAGTATTTCAGATTTGTGTGAGACACGCAAGCATTATTTTTTGTGTGTCTCACACAAGAATTAATCTACTGTTTTCAATCGCTTAGATGCAAGGCTTTCGATTGCGTGAGAAACAGCATGATGCGCTTGACCGATTTGATCCATTGCACACAATGCAATTGCAAACGCTCTGAAATCTTCCGGTTCCCATTGGTTTCGATTGCTCTGCACTTGCACGGCATAGTTGAATGTGTTGAGTAGTGAACACATGGAACTCAACCTATCGTTGTCCTCTTGTCGCACAACGCGGTTGAAAGCATTACTCAATTCGCCTTCCGGTTGATCTGTCATGCTAAACCCTTGTTTTCATTGACGAAATTGCCAATGAGTTGCGATCATACGCCCTAAGTCTTTGATTTGTCAAGCTTTATTTTCATGTGTGATACACACAAGGCCAGTTCGTTCGCGGTTTGTTCTCCGTTCGCGCTTGCGCCGTGATCAAGCGTCCGTAATGCAAGAGGGAGGGAGGGCATCCCCTGTGGTATTTTTGCCACACCCCTACGAAAGTCGTGTGGCAGAAAGGACACATGCTGCACTGCAACGCGGAACTTTGTGCAGTGCAGCATGGCCCTTGTGCGGTGCAACATGGGGGATATTGCATCGCACAAACCGTTAATCTTTGGAACTCAACTCGGCGCGGTGTTCCTCAATGAACGCCGCGATATCGTCAGCCATGGCAAGCAAGCTCGCCCACTGGCCTTGATAGAGCGTGACCGGCCAGCGACCCAGCCCGTAAACGCTCACAGCGCCCTTTTGAGAGACTTTGAGCGACAATCCCTTACCAGCCTTCAGCCGCTCAACTTCAGCCCGTAGGGCTTCTAATTCAGCGTCAGCCTTCAGATTGCGTAGCACTGCCATTTTAACCTCACGAAAAGAGCCGCCAGCATTTGCGCTGGCGGCTGTTGCGGGAATGAAAGCCTTACTTGCTTTCAGCGGTAGCGCCAGAGTTAGCAATGAGCGTATTCAACTCAGCGCCAATTCCGACGTTGTACCATTTCCCGGCTTTCGTGATCTTGGGAAAGCTCTCCGACTTGCACGCCGCGACAAGCTTAACGCTCTTGACGGCATTGCCTTCACAAACTGCCTTAGTCTTGGCAGCCAGTTCAGGGAAATCGGAGAGATCATAAACGATGCGCGTTACCTGAATTTCCGACTTGGCAAATGCCGAACCGGAAAGCAGCGCGATCGCAATGGCAGTGGAAACGAAAAGCTTAATCATGGTGATATTTTCCTGTAATTTTGGTTTGTATGTCTCACACAAACCGTTGATTGTGTTGGAGTTGACTTCGCCGCCCAACACATTCGCGGCGTTTCGTCAGCGTATGGCCAATAGAGCCAGCCGCTAATGAGTAACGAGGTCAAAAACATCATCGGGAACCCAAGGCTGTTGCTCGTTGTTGCGCTGATCAGCCTCAACCTTGCAGATTGCTTGGCTGTATTTGATCAGCGCATCATGGCAAACGCTCGCCAGTTCAGCCGCTGCTTTCGCTTTGGCAATTTGCCCGTGATAGGCAAATGTTGCGGTTTCAATGTCTTGAAGCGCAATGAACTTTGCGAGGATGCTGTGAGTTAATCTCGACTTTTCACACATGTTTCTCGTTTCCTGTTTTGTGTTCCAGCGTTTGCGCCAATGGCGTTTCGTCAATTGGGCGATGATTGAGAGCGCGCGGCATCTCTCAGCCCAAAACATCCGAAGCGTGCGGCCAATCCTTAAGGGCTTTTGCTGTTTTCAATGTGGCTGCAAGTGCACTTGCAATGCCTGACAGTGTGCCAAAGCAAAGTCTCAAGTGTACCGCGTTGCACAGAAGCCAAAGCCACTGGCGGAAACGCTGGAACGGGTTAACAATGTCAAAGAACCCGAAAGGACAGGTTTGGAACCCTGCCAAGTGACTTTCGCGCGGAATTGGCCGCAGCGATAGAGAGCACCTAGAATGCGGCGAAATGTTGGCAGTATTCAAAATGATTGCAAAAAGATGCCTGGCCGATTTGTGTCATATTATGGCCGATTTGATACCATTTCGGATAATCGGAACGGTTTTCGCGGCGTAAAACTTCATTTTTTGTGCTGCAATGCACCATAGAAATATGCCCTAGAACGCTTTTAGAGCTTCACTGATAAGCGATAAAAACCGCGCTACCTAGATGACCCAAAACCTTTGCGCTCACCTGTGAGCTTCCTATTGCCTCGGAACTCGATTTGTTATGCGCTCATTGCATAGCTCTTCACGGAATGTTACAGATTGTGTATGCGTTTTTGGAATGCGCCGACAGGCGCGGGAAAATATCCGTCAATTACTTTATTGCACCTCTCCACATCTTTTTGCTCTTGACATGTGAAAACGTTGTATGACTCACACAAGTTGTTTGCCTTTGTGCTCAGTCTGAGTATAACACCTGAGGTTGTGGTCGCGCATGTGTGGGCGCATGATACCTGTAGTTGTATTGTACTCACCTTGAGCATAATCATAATGTAACAAAAAGTGATAATCACGAGCTATGCATTTTTGAGGGTGCTCACCCACACCTAACCCATTGGAATCGCTCGACTATTCGAGCTATGCACTACACGCATGGCCCCCCGTACCCTCCCCATTTTCACAACCTGTAACAATTCGTGATTTGACTTTGTGAGGGGGCGACCGGAGGGAGGTCACACGTGTGTCGATTTCATCGACTAAGAACTCTAAGCCTAAGCTTAAATAAGACTTGTGTGTCTCACACGAACACTCTCGGGCAAGGGTACTACAAGCGCATTATGTAAAAATAATGCTTGACATCCGCGCCTAACGGCGGTATAATACCACTAAGATAGGCAAACGGCAATGGGCCAGCCTATTATACTCGTACTGGTGCGAGAGCTAAGGGTCATCCCTTCGGGGTTGGCCCTTAACTTTGTGTGTATCACACAAAAGAACCCCGGCCCATTTGCGGCGCCGGGGTTAGTTGTCAGGCAGTATCCGTCACAGGATAACAGGCGCGGACTTACCTAATATGTATATAATTATACACCAAATTAGCAGCGAAATGATGACTATTTCGCCACATGTAAGACCATTATCGGGGTCATGTGCCACTACTGGCGCACTATGAAAGATAAAGATAAATAATAATGGCCGTTATTCCGGCACCATACAATCCACCTACCATTGCCCAAGCGGCAAGTTGTCTCATCGCCTCTAAACCAAAATTGTCGCGATTTGTCATGGCAAATGGCCCCAAAAAGAAAAATGGGAGGCGGGTCTATCGTACTAGATGAGGGCTCCCCCCTATAAGATCATCTGTGAGGAGTGGTGTGGGCCATGTGTGTGTTTCACACATGGATTGGAAGAACACAGCGGAGGAGCACTGCGTTCGGTGGTTCCTCGTTCAGATGAACCATCCAGCGTATCATACTTTACTATAGTTTGTCAATAGCGGGTTCCATGCCTGCGACGATATGTCGCACTTTGTGTCTTGTGTGTATCACACAAAAAAGTAATTCTTGACACGCATAGACGAGTATAGTATAGTATAAGCCGGTGACACGTTCGGAATAGTCATGCATTCCTTGTGTGTGTCACACATGATGTTGCGTTCAGGGCAAAATCATGATTGGCCGGGGTGGTAGTTTTCCTGTCTATCATCCCGGCTTTTTCTTAAAACAGAACATGGAGAGGGCACCCATGCGTTACCAAGCTGTTGTTAAGGGCGGCCTACACGCCAATTACAGTGGTAATATAGAGAGCATCAAGCTCTCTTGGAACGACTTCAACAGTACGAGAGCAGTTCAAGCCCTCTCCAAAAAGGGGAGCTTCGCTCTGCGAGAGCTAGTTGACAATCTTCTGGGACAAGCACCCGGAAATAATGTGCGATTTGGCTATTATCGAGTCGCAGCAAGTGAGGAGTTGGGTGGCAAACGCCCGATTGAAACGACCTATCTCATCGATCGCAATACTACCGCGGCCGATGTAGTGGCTGTTAAGGCAGCACTCACAGAACATTCCGAGTTGACCCACACAGTAGAGTCGTCGGTCAATCTCGACAGAAACCCCCTCGGCACGCGATAGAAGCCCTACTCCACTAGGGCTTTTTGTCTACCTGTTGGCTCTGCCAACGGGACTTTTTTGTGCTCTTTTTCAGGAGAAAATGACCATGAGAGGAATTGCGGCTAGGCAAGCAGGCGAAGGAAGCTATCGCTACGACGAGTTGGGCAATCTTATCGTAGATGGAGCAGAAACGGAGGAACAGCGGCTCGCAGTCGAAGCCGCTGTTCTGTACAAGGAAGGGATGTCACCCAACCATCCTGCCGACATTGCAACACACAATGCTGCGGCGGGTGAGGGCGAAGCGCCTATAGAAGAAGAAGGCTACGAGGGCGAAACGCCAGAGGAAGAAGCTGCCCGAGTGGAGCGCAATCGTCAGGTTCGCGAACGTTGGGACGAGCGTCAGCGGCGCGAAGAAGATGTGCGCAGGGTTGGCGAGCAGCGCGAAGACGATGACGACGCAGTTAGCGAAGATACCCAAGAAGAGTATGAAGAAGCGGTTCAGGAGCCTGAGCCGGACGACGGGCGGCGGGGCCGACGTAACCGCAACAGGTAAGATTAGCTCCACTCAAACTTGTGTGACACACACAAACAGGAGAAAACGATGCAAGGCGGATTTTGGGCTTATATCACTGTAGTCGATCCTAGCCAGATCGGTGGAATTGGTGGACCGAGGCCAGATCAGGGTCTTCCGGGGCCGCAGCCGGGGCGGCCGCCTCGACCGGATCAGGGATTGCCCGGAAATCAACCGGGTATTGACAACAGTCTGCCACGTCCTCCGGGCTATCCAGATCAAGGCTTGCCGGGGCAGCCGCCGGGCATCTGGGGACCGGGCTTTCCGTATCCGGATCAGGGTCTACCCGGTCAGCCGGGACGCCCGGATCAGGGGTTGCCCCCGTTTCCCAGCCATCCAATCTCTCCCGGTGGACCGGGTCAAGGCCCCGGTGGCCCGTATCCCGATCAAGGATTACCCGGCGCACCTCCCGGTGGACCAGTCAATCTTCCCTCCCATGGTCATTGGGTCTGGCATCCGGTATATGGTTGGGTTTGGGAGCCTGGATATCCTTCTGCACCCGGAGGCGGTGGCAATTACCCGGATCAGGGACTTCCCGGTGATCAGCCAAAACCAGATCAAGGGCTTCCCGGATCACAGCCTCGCCCCGACAACACTCTACCGGGGTCACAACCTCGGCCCGACAATACACTTCCCCAAACCCCACAACCGAAAACACCCCAGAACGTGACTCAGCGACCGCAGGGCAAGCTTCCCGGACGGCGCTGACGCGCAACTTCTGTGTGAGACACACATGGCCAAAGTCTACAAGCCAAGAGTCAAGCGAGCGCAGGCTGGCCCAACCTTACCCCCTCCGCCCGTGCTCGCGAGAGTGGGGGACCCGTTCGTCGCACCCGACGGGTCCCTCATTGCTCCTTCTTATCCTGAGGATTATTTCCCTCGGCTTAAGGACGAGACAAAAATCGATCCGAAGACTTGGAAGGCGAAGAGGCGACGTAACCTCAACGAACTTCCCGGTCAGACGAACTTGATGAATGCTGTTGGCGCGGTCATGATGTATACCTTCTTTGGCGTTGGTGATCGAGAGATTGCCAACGCCTTGAAGTGCTCAGTTGAGGATGTGCTTGAGATTAGAGCACATACCGCTTACGCTGAATATCTCGATCTAATTGGCACGGAGATTATCAGTGCTGAAAGCGAGAACGTTACACATCGAATTGCCGCTTACGCTCATGGCGCCCTCGACACGATTGCGCATGTTTCGCGTAACGGTAAGGTCGAGTCGAACCGTCTACGAGCTTCGATTGACATCATGGATCGTGGCGGATTTAACCCCAAGATGGTGGCAGAGAAACAAGTCTCCCTCAAAAACGTGCTTCGCATTCAGGTTCTGGATGAGTACGGTACTGGAGGGAAGAGTTTGAATGTAGAGCTTCATTCAGAATTGGGAGACGACAATGGCGACAGTGCAGAACCTATCATTTCCGGGAACGATCGACCGGCCCTACACAACCCCGAACCGTAGGGGAGCAGCACTTCCAGTGCCACTGTATGCTGGTGAGATTTTTCTCAACACGGCGAGCGGGCTCGCCTTTGTGGCAGTGCCGCCAACTGGCCTGCCGATTGGTTCTTGGGCTGCTACTGATTGGGTTCAGTTCTCATACGGCCTCGGCCTTAATTAACTGTGTGAGACACACAACCTATGTCCCAGAACAACTACAAATTAAGAAAAGGCACGATCCACTGGGATTTCGACCAGTCGAGGAACAAGATCCAGTTCTTTGGTGGTGGTTTTGCGAACGGCAAGACCACAGCCCTCGTTATAAAGGCACTAAAGCTTTGTGTCGATTATCCCGGTTCAAACGGTTTACTTGGACGATCGACATATCCGAAGTTAAACGATACGCTTCGTAAGGTCTTCTTTCTCTGGTGTCCACCGGACTGGATCAAGAAGATGCCGACCCAAGATGACAACACGTGTTATCTAAAGAATGGTACGACTGTCAATTTTCGCTATATCTCACAGCGAGGTAAGCAAAATGTCGATGGGTCCACGACCTCCAACCTACTCTCGGCCACTTACGATTGGATTGGGATCGACCAAATTGAAGATCCGGAGATTGTCCACAAAGACTTGCTTGATCTTATGGGAAGACTTCGTGGTCAGACTCCGTATCGACCGGAAGGACCAGAAGACCTTTCAATGCCTGACAGTGGACCACGATGGCTCATGCTTACTAGCAATCCAACGTCCAATTGGGTCTACAAAGAACTCATCAAACCATTGCAAATATTTAAGCGAACTGGAAGAAAAGTTGATCAACTTTTAGTTCATCCGGCTACAGGTGTGCCTATTATCGATCTGATCGAGGGTGGTACATATGCGAACAAGGAAAATCTTACCGAGGACTTTATACGGACGTTGGAAGCGTCGTATCGTGGCCAGATGCGGAAGCGTTTTCTCGATGGATTATGGGCCGCCTATGAGGGCCTTGTTTATCAGGAGTACGAGGAGGAGAAACATCTTCTTACGCGTGAACAGGCAATGAACCATCTGTGGGACCTACAGCGTAGGAACTACAAGGTCAAAGCGATAGAGGGCTACGACTTTGGGATATCCTCTCCTTCGTGTTATCTTTTTGGATTTGTGGATGACTGGGGACGAGTTGTTGTATTGGATGGGTTTTATGAAAGAAACCTTCACTACACAAAACAGCCCGATAGAGTTCAGAAGATTAGGCACAAATACGCTCATCTTATCGACGTGGATGAGCAGATCAGGGCAGACCCATCAATCTTCCGTCAGAAGGTCATTGAGAAGCACGTCGATACAGGCACTCCTATTGCACAGCTCTTATCGGACGCCGGTATGGAGTGTCGCCCGGCTACGAACGATATCATCACAGGAGTTGCAAAAGTTGCGGCTTACCTCGCGGAGCAGCCTTCCCATGAGCACATCCTCACTGGAAACGCTCCCGGCCCGCTTTTGTATTTTGTCGAGGATATGGACTTTATCACCGACGAAATTACTAACTATTATTGGGACCGTTCTTCGACGGGCGAGCACATCGATCGACCCATTGACCGCGACGACCATGCGATGGATGCACTCAAGTATATGCTTTCCCACCAGCCAGAAGCTAGTCAGATAGAGATACCGAAGTCCAAAATCATTCCGAAGTATATGTTCTGGATGGAGATGGATGACGATGGAAGAAATGCAAGGCGGGCATTCTGACGAATGCCAATTGTGCTTCGAGTTTATGTGTGAGACACACAATGTACGCGGTAGCCACTCTGATCATTCTACACAGTCTGGCCGGAGCGGAGATTACGATCAATCCAAAATTGATCACGGTGATGAAGTCAAGCGACCCGAATAAGCCTAATCAGTATGTTGCTGGTGGGGCAAATTGTGCAATTAGTATGAGTGATGGGAAGTTTATCACAGTGAAGGAACACTGCAACGAGGTAAGAAAGCTTATCGACGGGAGATAACGATGAAGATCATAGCAATTGGACTCCTCGCCATGTTGCTTTCTGGATGTCTCGCCGTTACTCGTGATCCAATAGTAGTTACGCAACAAGAGTTCGAAGCGACAAACGCAAGGGCAGAATGTAAGAGGTTGGCGCGGACCCTCGTTCAGATATCAAGGTGTGACAACCGATGAGTGCACAAGATATTGTAGACTGCATGGAAGTCATTAAGACGTACAATCCCAATATGGGGAGTTTGTACGATACGTTCTTTGAGCAGGCTCCCAGTGTTGAGGACGATAAAGATACTGTCGCCCAAGCGTTTGCGAATGGGTATCAAGCTTATGAGACGCTCATTGCTCTCAACGTTGTTATGGCAAATGCGATCCACGATTATACGTATAATGTCATTAATCCATTTGACTCGGTGATGGTGAAGAACATTATACGTGAGCAAATCTGTCGAGAAGTCTACGGGATTGAAGCTACGTTTTAACTCTGTGTGAGACACACAACATGGCTGATGACTATAACATGAACGATGACGACTCGCCCGAAGGTGACACCTTCGATGTGAACGACTTCATCGATGGGAAGAAGCCAAAGACGGTTAAGGAACCTAAAGAGATTCCGCCGTACCAAGTGTATGCGGACAGCAAAATTCCTGTGAGTAAAGCCTATGGTTCGCTTTGGCGGACCATGATTGACTCCGCTCAGAAAGCCAATGAGCTTATCTATGAAGCGTGGGAGCAATGCTTTGCTTATTATAACAACCACCAAGTCAAAACCCAAGGAACTTCCAAAGGGACATTTGCCAGAGGTGACGTTACCGAGAATGTGGTCTACTCTAACGTTAACGTTATGTTGCCGGCAGTGTATGGGCGCGATCCTGACATTGCCGTTAATACAACGGATAAGGAGGACGAAAAGTTCGCAGAATGCGCAAGATCACTCCTGAACCAATTGCTCAAGGGCAAGAATCTTCTCAACTGCAAACCGAAAGTCAAGAAGGCCGTTGGCGTCGCCTTGATGACGAATTTTGGTGTGCTCAAGTTAGATTACGTGCTGAAAGCGGAATCGGCCGACTCGGCTATGGAAAGCCTGCGAGAGGTAACGCAGGAAATCGAAAAGGCCAAAAACACAAAGGCTCTGGAAAGCGCCTATGGAAAACTCTCAGCAATCGAAGCGGTCGTAAATGTCTTTGAGCCGGGTGGACCTAAGCTCAGGAACGTAATGGCTAAGAACCTTGTCGTTGACCCTGTATCAGAGATGCCCGACGGCACCGATGCAGGATGGATGGCTGAGAGATGCTTCCTGCCAACGAATTTCTTGAAGCATAGGTTCACTCGAAAGGGCGCGGACAAAGATTGCTATTACTATATCTTCAAACCAACGCATAAGGCAGTTTTCACGCATGGCTCAGGAAACTCCAAAGACGATGCCTACGGTCTGGTTCTGGAAACTCTTGGGGCTGAAACCTCACTCCAAGAGAACGAGGAAGTGGGCGGCTATCGGTCTCTCTATTACACTGAATGTTGGCTTTGTTGGGATAAAGCTACCAGACGAACCGCATTGTTCGCTGCGGATGATTGGACCTATCCCCTTTGGGTATGGGATAATTACACCAAAACAACCCGATTCTTCCCGTATTTCATCATCGGATTTGGCTTGTCTACTGGGCAGACTACAACGGTGGGAGAAGTCTCGTACTATCTAGATCAACAGGACGAGATTAACCAGATCAATCGCCAAGTGGCGAGGATCAGAAACTCGATCTTCAATTTCTTCTTCTACAACTCGCAGAAGCTGTCGCAAGCCGACGCTGAGATTTTGATGCAAGCCATCAAGAGGGGATTTGTCGATGAGCAGGCGGTTGTGGGAGTCAAGGTCCCAGAGGGCACAAAGATTGGAGATGTCTTCGAAGCACTCGCTCCTCCAAGCCTCCAGTATGAAGCCCTCTTCAATAAAGAACCAACCATCAATTCTATCAACCGAATATCGAACACTTCAGATGCAATTAGAGGTGTGCAATTTAAGACTAATACTAACGAAGCAAGTGTCCAAAGTTATCAGGACGCAGCTCGAATGTCTGTTGGAGCTAAAATTGAAGTTGTTGAAGATGTCATGGCAGACCTATGCAAAGCTCTATTGGAGCAGTGCGTACAAAATATGTCCAAGCCCGAGGTTGAAGGTCTTATCGGAAAAAAGCTTTCCGAAGGTTGGACCAACATGTCCTTGGAAGAGTACAATAAACGATTTGCCCTTGATATCGTCCCCGGCACTAGCGAAAAACCTAACTCCGTCTTCAAGAAGAAAGAAGCCATCCAAGTCGCTCAAGCCATTGGCCAGTTCGCTTCCGCCGCTCCCATGACATCAATGAAAGTTGCGCTGAGAGTTCTCGAACAAGCGTTTACTGAAGTTGTCATCAAGCCCGAGGATTGGGACTTGATGGAGAAGGAAATGGAAATGAACATGATGCGGGGCAACTCCACCGGCGCAGCCGCCCCTCCGCAGCCCGGCCAGAATGGACCACCGCCTCCTCAGCCGGGTGGTGGAGCACCCGCTGGGGCAGGTGGAGGCCCTCCCGGAGCATCCCCCGCTCCGGGAGGAGGCATTCCGCCAGAACTCGCGAACCTGCCGCCAGAGATCAAGGCGAAGGTCGAACAAATGCACTCGCAAGGCGCTCCGCCAGACGCCATTGCCCAGTTCCTCAAACAGGCCGTGGCTGGCCAAGGAGGTGCTCCACCACCTCCCACCGGCGCGATGCCCGGTGGGCCACCACCCATGATGCAATAGTTGTGTGAGACACACAGGAGTTTGAAATGAGTTTAGGTGCAGAACGAG
>Ga0105091_10001232_pt1 | contig 11122 bp, 9 predicted proteins | sample PPLLak1March2015_FD_87022 | JGI IMG/M metagenome (GOLD analysis project Ga0105091, IMG submission 87022) | Freshwater sediment microbial communities from Prairie Pothole Lake near Jamestown, North Dakota, USA - PPLs Lake P7 Core (1) Depth... | ecosystem: Environmental > Aquatic > Freshwater >... | reverse complement strand
TTTTATGGTCCGTTCCGCGAAGCTGTGAAAAGTGCCCCGGCCTTCGGGGACCGCAAGACATACCAAATGGATTACCGCACGATAACACAGGGAATCGAAGAAGCCGGAGCTGATCTCTCCGAGGGAGCTGACTGGCTGATGGTAAAACCAGCCCACGCATACCTTGATATGATCCAACGCATAAAATCACGCTTTTCGGATACCAAACTGGTAGCCTATCATGTATCCGGAGAATACATGCTTTTGAAAACAGCCGCATCAATGGGTCTGGTTGATGAACTTACTGCTTTTTCGGAAGTGACTACGGCCATCAGGCGTGCCGGGGCCGACTATATTATAACCTATTATGCCGGCCAACTAGCCGACTCACTTAAGAAAGCCGCCCTGTGAACCATCCTGTAAATTCTCAAAATGCGTTTCGCGAGGCCCTTACACTTATGCCTGGTGGCGTCAACAGTCCAGTCAGGGCATTTCGGGATATATCCGGCCATCCGCTATTTATTTCGGGCGCCCGCGGGAGCAGCATTTTTGATATTGATGACAACGAATTCATTGATTACTGCCTGTCATGGGGTGTATGCATTCACGGTCATGCCCACCCCGAAATTCTGCAGGCTGCCCGGGAAGCCCTTGAAAAGGGATCTTCCTTCGGTGCGCCAACCCTGGGGGAATCCGGGCTTGCCAGGCTCATTATTTCCATGGTGCCGTCTATTGAGAAAGTAAGGCTGGTCAACTCAGGCACAGAGGCTGTAATGAGCGCAGTGAGGCTGGCACGTGGCTATACGGGACGTCCGCTGATCCTCAAATTTGACGGCTGTTACCATGGTCACAGCGATGGAATGCTGATCTCTGCAGGATCAGGAGTGTCAGGAATATTCAGCGCGGGGAGCAGGGGTATTACATGGAATACAATGAAAGATACGCTGAGTGTTCCGTTTAACAGCCCGGATTCCGTTTTGCAGGTCTTTGAAAAACAAGGCAGTCAGATTGCGGCTGTTATAACTGAGCCGGTAGCTGCCAATATGGGACTGATCCTGCCCGAACCCTCCTTCCTTCCAATGCTGAGGCAAATTTCGAAACACTATGGTGCTCTTCTGATCTTTGATGAAGTCATTACAGGCTTTCGGATTGCCATGGGAGGTGCGCAGGAATGCTACCAGGTTCTTCCCGATCTGACCATCCTGGGAAAAATTATCGGGGGAGGATTTCCGGTTGCCGCTTATGGAGGGTCAGCCGAAATCATGGACCTGATAGCTCCTTCAGGTGATGTATACCAGGCCGGTACGCTTTCAGGGAATCCCGTTGCAGTGGCTGCAGGAATTGCGGCACTCGGAATGCTGAACAGACCGGGTTTTTATAAAAGTTATGCTGAACTAACCCGCTCCTTTGATAAGGAATTGCTGCTTATCCGTGAGAAATTCCCGGTTACTATAAATAGTTTTAACGGTATGTTCTCTATTTTCTTTGACCAAAAACCACCCCGCAATTTTCAGGAGGTAAAAGAGACCAATACGTCGATATTTCCGGGTTTTTACAATCGGGTCCTGTCAGAAGGAGTTTATCTTTCTCCCGGATATTTCGAAACAAATTTTATTTCCTCTGCCCATACAGAAGCTGATTTTCAAAAAACAACAGATGTATTTTACAATTCACTTAAAACAATTTATCAACGTGAAAACAAATGAATTTCCCTTTGATAGCCAGGAAAGTGCGCTTATAGACAAGCTTTTTGAATCGCTGGATATTTCAAAATTATACTGGCTGCACGGCTATATTCAGTCCATGATCCGGGCAAAACAGGAAAATACGCCTCAAAGCCAGGAACAACAGGCAATGCAAGCGAGATCCCTGATACCCGGAATTCATCCGAAGATGAAATCCCTGATCACTGTCCTTTATGGTACACAATCCGGAAATTCAAGGAAGGTTGCCTCTCAATTGTTCAGGCAGCTCGAAAGCCTGGGCCATTCAGCCCGGCTGTGTGACCTGGCCGATTTTAAATGCAGGGAAATCAAGTCTGAAAGGTTAATTTTTCTGGTCATCAGCACGCAGGGAGAAGGCCAGCCGCCATTGGCCGCGGAGGAATTCTATGAATATCTGCATGGCACTCATGTTCCACCGCTTACAGATCTTTCTTTTGCAGTTCTTTCCCTGGGCGATAAAAGCTACTTCAACTATTGCAAGACCGGAGCTGACGTTGATCTCCGGCTTGAACAACTGGGTGCAAAAAGGCTTATTCCAAGGTCGGACTGTGACCTTGACTTTAAAAAGCCATCAGAACAATGGATTAACGTCGTTATTCAATAATTGTCGCATGTTTTATCCCAGGCTGCACCTGTAAATAGGTCCGATGCCAGGCTTCCCGAAGTCGGACTGCCTGAAAGGAATAATCCGGTAGAAGCCATCGTAGTCAATAAAATCAGGCTGAACGGCAGGGGTTCTGAAAAATACACATATCATGTTGAACTTGAGCTGCCCTCCGATCAGATTGCATATGAACCAGGCGATTCTGTAGGCATCATTCCGGCCAATCACAAATCACTTGTGAGTGAGATCATTCATTTGCTGCGGGAAACACCGGAAACGCCGGTGATATTCGGGAATTCTTCGGGATCATTGGGCAATGTACTCACCAATGAGGTGGAACTGACAAAACTCACCCGGGAAAACCTGGAAAGTTACAGGCAGTTTTCCAGGGACAAGGCTTTAAATGAGCTGTCACAGGATTTGAATAAAACAAGCGCCCTGCTGCAGGGTTGCACATGGGCAGATTTATTACGGCTGTTTCCCGGCAGGATCAATGCCGGAGAATTTTTGGCTATTGCCCGGCCCATTCAGCCCAGGTTGTATTCAATCTCATCCAGTGCGCGGGCTTACCCCGGGGAAGTGCATATTACTGTCCGGCAAGTCAGCTATAATCTGCATGGAAAAGAGCATTTCGGAATATGCTCAACCTACCTTGCAGACCTGCCTGAAACGGAAGACAGGGTCAGGATATTTTTTGAAACAAACGAAGTCTTCAGGCTTCCATCCGATGATACCGATATTATCATGATAGGACCCGGAACAGGAGTGGCGCCGTTCCGCGCTTTCATGCAGGAAAGGGAAGACAGGGAAGCCAGCGGAAAAAACTGGCTGTTCTTTGGTGACTGGCGTTTTACGACGGATTTTCTCTACCAGACGGAATGGCAGGATTGGCATAAAAAATCATTGCTTCATCGCATTGATCTCGCTTTTTCAAGGGATCAGAAACAGAAAATATATGTTCAGCACCGCCTGGTTGAAAAATCACGTGATCTGTTCAAATGGATTGAAAATGGTGCGAAAATTTATGTATGCGGTGACATGAAGAATATGGCACAGGATGTAAACAAGGCTTTTGTTGACATCATCAGCCGGGAAGGAGGGATTTCGGTGGAAAAGGCACAGGAATATCTTAAAACGATGAGAAAGCAGAAGCGATACCTCGAAGATGTCTACTAATAAGGATTATAATTTTTTTGGTATGGAAGACACCCGCAAACAGGAAGTTCCCCTCACCGAGGTGGAACACATCAAGGAAAACAGCCGGTTTCTCAGGGGAACCATTGACGAAAGCCTGATTGACAATATAACCGGCGCCCTTCGCGCTGCAGATACCCATCTGATCAAATTTCACGGATCATACCAGCAATCTGACCGGGATGTTGAAAGTGAAAGGAAAAAACAGAAGCTGGAACCACTGTACTCATTTATGATCAGAATACGGGTGCCGGGGGGGATTGCAAGTCCGTCCCAGTTTTTACGGATCATTGAACTGGGTGACGTATATGGGAATGGCACGGTTAAATTAACTTCCCGTCAGGCATTTCAGCTTCACGGAGTGTTCAAGCACAATCTGAAACAGACTATCCGGAAGATCAATGATACTTTGCTGGATACCATTGCCGCCTGCGGGGATGTAAACCGCAATGTGATGTGCAATCCGCTTTCGGAACTTTCCGGTATTCATAATGAGGTATATACCGACGCAGTCAGAACAAGTATTCACCTGACACCCCACACAAAGGCATATCACGAAATATGGCTGGATAAGCAGCTCGTGGCAAATACCAGGGATGAAGATGAGGAGCCTATTTACGGAAAAACATATCTGCCCCGAAAGTTCAAAATGGCATTTGCCATACCCCCTGATAATGATGTGGATATTTACGCAAATGATCTGGGCTTTATAGCCATCAAGGACCAGGGCCAACTGGCAGGTTATAATGTGGTGGTCGGCGGTGGAATGGGAATGACCTTTGGCAATGCGGATACATATCCCAGAATTGCGAGCAACATTGGTTTTATTCCAAAAGAAATGGTCTTACGTGTCTCGGAGGAAGTTGTAAAGATACAGCGGGATAATGGTAACCGCAGTGACCGGAAACTCGCCCGGCTTAAATACACAATAGACAGGCTCGGGCTTGATTGGTTTATCAATGAGCTTCAAAAAAGACTGGGATTTCAATTACAGCCCTGGCGACCATTTACGTTCACCTCGAATTCGGACCGGTATGGATGGTCCCGGACAACCTCAGGCCTATGGCACCTTGCTCTATTTATTGAAGGAGGACGGATATGGGACAGCAATGCTCTTCAATTAAAAAAAGCGCTTGTGGAAATAGCCCTGATTCACAACGGCGATTTCCGTCTAACAGGCAATCAGAATCTTGTCATCGCAAACATTTCATCTTCAACCAAACCCAGGATCACCGCCATTCTGAATAGGTACGGTATAAACCAGGCTTCAGTATTTACCGGAATGCGGATAAATTCCCTGGCATGTGTAGCCCTTAATACCTGCCCCCTGGCATTCGCGGAAGCAGAAAGGTATCTACCGTCGCTTATTGATAAACTTGAGGAAATTTTAAAGGAAAACGGCCTTGAAAAGGAATCCATAAGCATCAGGATGACCGGATGTCCGAATGGCTGTGCAAGACCTTACATCGCTGAAATAGGACTGGTAGGCAAATCAATAGGCCATTATAACCTGTACCTCGGTGGAAATACCACCGGAAGCAGAATAAACGTATTATACAGGGAAACACTTAATGAGCAGCAAATTATAGGTGCCCTGTCACCGATTTTCAAATCTTTTTCACAGGAAAGGATAAAAAATGAACCTTTTGGCGATTTCGTGATCCGGAGAGGTATTGTATCCGAAGAATCTTAACACCGAACATCGAACACCGATTTAAGAATCTCGAAGTGTTTTCCGTTTTTCATATTGATCTTTCGATTTTATATAAATTATTGACCCCCATATATTATTATTCAGGGTTTTATTCTATTTTTAGCAGGTTATGTAAACCTGCATTATGAGTGTTTTAATCAATAGGAATTCCAGGGTTATTGTCCAGGGTTTTACGGGAAGCGAAGGTACTTTTCACGCGCAACAGATGATTGCGTATGGAACCCAGGTAGTAGGAGGTATTACGCCCGGAAAAGGAGGAAAAGTCCATCTTGAAAAACCGGTTTTCGACTCGGTTATAGATGCTGTGAGGGATACGGGAGCAGATACATCGGTTATTTTTGTACCTGCAGCTTTTGCTGCAGATGCCATTATGGAAGCAGCCGAGGCAGGGATCAGGGTAATCGTGTGCATTACCGAAGGAATTCCCACGCAGGATATGGTTAAAGTCAAGGAGTTCCTGAAAGATAAGAATTCCAGGCTCATAGGCCCCAATTGTCCGGGCATAATTACACCCGATGAATCCAAAGTCGGAATCATGCCTGGATTTATCCATAGAAAAGGTGGAATAGGAATTGTTTCCCGCAGCGGAACGCTGACCTATGAAGCGGTGGACCAGGTAACCCGGGCAGGGATGGGTCAGTCGACATGTATAGGCATCGGGGGAGACCCAATCATCGGAACCTCTACGCTGGATGCAGTGCAATTGTTCATGAATGATCGCGAAACCGAAGGAATAATCATGATCGGTGAAATTGGCGGCAGTATGGAGCCCGATGCGGCAAGATGGATAAAGGATCATGGCACCAAGCCCGTGGTGGGCTTTATTGCAGGGCAGACTGCCCCTAAGGGAAGAAGAATGGGGCATGCGGGGGCAATTATCGGTGGTGCGGAAGATACGGCAGCAGTTAAAATGAAGATCATGCGGGAATGCGGCATCCATGTGGTGGAATCCCCGGCCGACATTGCCAGGACCATGCATGATGCACTTAAAAAGTAAGTTGCATGAACGTTAAAGGTACAGCGCTGAAAACGACACGTGATTTTATTAAAACACAATTTCCGGATCAATACAGCAGGTGGCTTGAATCCCTGACCCCTGAATCCAGAAAGATATTTTCATCCTCTCTGGATGCCACCGCCTGGTATCCATACAGGGAAGGATATCGGATACCCGTTGCCAGAATAATGGAACTGTGCTTTAACAATGACATGAAAACCGGCGGGGATAGGTTGGGAACTTATAGCGCTGAAACCGCGCTGAAAGGCTTTTATAAGGTATTTCTGCTGGTTGCATCGCCCCAGTACCTGATGCAGAGGGCTTCCAAAATATTTACAACATACTACGATCCCAGTCAGGTAGAAGCTGAGATTACCGGACAAACCAGTGCCATTCTCCGAATTATTAAATTTGATGAGATCGATGAATCCATTGAATACCGCATTGCAGGCTGGATAAGAAAAGCCCTTGAACTTGCAAACTGCCGCGAGACCGGGTACGAGATTAAAAAAGCTTTATCAAAGGGGGATCCGGTTACCGAGATCCATTTTAACTGGATTTAAGGGCATCATGCAGATCCGGAAGTTCTCGCAGATTTCGCGGATTTCGCTGATTGCTTCTGCGGCTTTTCGACCCTGCCTACCGGCAGGCAGGTTTGCGGGAAAATCTATATTCTGCGTAATCTGCGTAATCTGCGGGAACATAAAAAATCTCTGCGGGAACCCTATTGCTCCAGAACCTTAAAATTCCATTTCGAAAAATCGGAACTGCCTTCTACTTTCTGTTCCAGGTTATCGGGCAGGGAAGGAAAAAAATCCAGCCCTGTAATTTTTTCGAGATCATCCACGGAAACGGCGAATGATTTGGGCGTTCCGCTCGCCACGTTGTTGCGGAAAAGAAACCCGATCGCCCTTTCTCCGTTAACATCAAGCACGGCCTTATAATAACGGGTCGGTATGCTGACCTTGTTCGGGCCGAAGCTGCCAAACGGGGCATCTGCAAGCACGGGTCCGCTTACGATATAAAGTGTATTGCCTTCCTTTGCCCACTCCCGGATTAACTTTGCATTGGTTTTCCAGATGTATTTATTAAAGGCCGGTTTCTGGGGAACAATATTCGACATCAGGAACGATTCAGTGACCGCCTGCGGGGATATGAACATATCCTCAACGGGGACAAGCTGAGCCATAATGAAACCTGCATCCCGGTAATCCTTTGTTGAGGATGTACCGGTAGCTACCATGGGATCTTCATCGTATTTCTCACGGAAGGTGCCTGTTGCCCTGGCCTGATCCGGAGTAAGCTGCCATGCAGCCCATGAGGGCAGTTCATATCCTTCGCTGTATGACAATCTAAAAAGGGTATGCTTTACGAGTTGTTCACGGGAAGCCTGGACCGGCAATTCATATGTTTGGGCTGAGGCATATGCACTTAGCAGTGAAGCGAATATAAACAGAATATTTTTCATAGTGTCATGAATTGCAGGTAATACGTAAATTTAAGAAAAGGGTTTGAGAAGGAGATTAAGGAATAAAGGAATAAAGGGATTAAGGGATTAAGAGGGGGACACAAATACCCCCCGCTGGGCGTAGTTTGCAACTACGCCCTAATATCTCGGATCCTTTTTATATGGCAGTTTTGCCATTTTCTCCACGGTGATGCTTGGAAATCCGAACTCTTCGGTCACCAATCCCAGAATGAGGTATACACCATATCCGCGGAACGGGTAGTTTTTCAGTGAATTGGGGAAATTGACCGTATCAAAGAATTCCCCGTCGATATCAAGAAAACAGCCAAAGTGCATCCATTCTCCCTTTACGGTATGCACATATTTAATAGTGACCAGGTTTCCGAGCATCCTGACTTTCCGTCCCACGTGGCTTATCAGGTCCCGCGCACAGGACTTTCCCCTGAATCCTGTCTCCAGCAGTTCGAAATTGCTGAGCGTTACCGGAAAACCCAGGAGTTCAATTTCATCATAGGCATCTTCGAGCCGTGTCTGTTCAAGTTCAGGCAGGATGAATTCACGGGGTTTTTCCACGAACAGCATGGGCATTTCATTTTCGTGCGTATTCTTTCCCAGCATAAGATGGGCTTCCCACAGCAGTTGTTTCTTGGTTTTCCCGGTAAACCGGAAAGCATCGAGCCGGATCAGGATCACAAGTTGCTCAATGCCGGCCGGCACCCGGGTGATGAAGTCTTCCAGGCTTGCATAATCACCGTCGGCCTCACGCCGGCTGATGATCATGTCGGCGACTTTTGATTCGAGGTTCGCGATGTGGATGAGCCCGACATACACCTCGCTGCCGTAAATACAGGTTTTATACCTGCTTTTGTTGACGCAGGGCAGGGATATGCCGGCACCGCAACGGCGTGCTTCATTGAAGTACACCCAGGTATGATAAAAACCCCCGAAATTGTTGATCACCGCGACCATGAATTCTTTCGGAAAATACGTTTTAAGGTACAGGCTTTGGTAGCTTTCCACCGCATAGGAGGCAGAATGTGCCTTCGAAAACGCATAGCCGGCGAATGAGGCCACCTGGCGCCAGACTTCTGCTGTAAGCGTTTCCGGGTACCCTCGTTCCCTGCAGTTGCAGAAGAACCTTTCCTGTATCCGTTCAAATTCCTTTTTTGAACGGAATTTTCCGGCCATGGCCCGCCTGAGGATATCTGCATCGGCCAGGTCGAGTCCGGCAAAATGATGGCATATCTTGATCACATCTTCCTGGTAGACCATCACACCGAAGGTTTCCTTCAGCTGTTCTTCCATTACCGGATGCAGATACTTGAATCCCTGTGGATTATGAAACCGGTGGATGTATTCCTTCATCATGCCTGATTTTGCCACCCCGGGCCGGATGATCGAACTTGCCGCCACCAGCATAAGATAATTGTTGCAGCGTAGCTTTTTGAGCAGTCCCCGCATAGCGGGACTTTCGATGTAGAAACAGCCGATGGCTTCACCCTGGTACAGCCGTTCGTTTACCAGTTCGTCCTTCTTAAAATCAGGCACCCGGTGAACATCTATTTTCGTCCCCCGGTTCCCGGCGATGATCTCCACGCATTCATTAATATGCCCGATGCCCCGCTGGCTCAGGATATCGAGCTTTTCAAACCCGATGGCCTCGGATACATACATATCGAACTGGGTTGTGGGGAACCCCTTTGGAGGCAAGTCAAGTGCCGTATAAGCGGTTATGGGCTCTTCCGACACCAGGATACCCCCCGCATGAATGCTTCTCAGGTTGGGAAAGTCAAGCAACTGATTTCCCACCTGAAAAAGCTGTTCCGTAATTTCATCCCGGACTGCCGTGGATGGACTGTCAACGAGGCGGTCGATATCTTCCTTGGGAAGACCATAAGTTTTTCCCAGTTCGCGAAAGATGGACCGGTCATGAAAGGTGCTGATGGTTCCCAGCAGGGCAGTGTGTTTTTTACCATACCGTTTAAAGATGTAATCCTGTACCTCATCGCGGTCCCTCCAGGAATAATCGATGTCAAAATCAGGGGGAGAGGTACGCTTCGGGTTTATAAAGCGTTCAAAGTACAGGTTAAGTTCAATGGGGTCCACATCCGTGATTTTCAAACAATAGGCTACGATACTGTTGGCACCGCTGCCACGCCCCACATGGTAAAAACCTCGGCTCATAGAATACCGGATGATGTCCCAGGTAATCAGGAAATAAGATGAAAAACCAAGCCTGTCAATTACTTTAAGCTCATGGCTTATCCTCCCGATGGCCTCACTGTTCGATTTCCCATAGCGGTAATGCATGCCATCGAGAGCCAGTTTTTCGAGCAGAAGTTTGTCATCGTAACGGCTTCCGGTAAATGTGCGCTTGTTTTTGATCGTATTGAAGTCCATTTCAATGGAGCATTCATCCGTCAGCCGTTCCGTGTTTTGAACGATTTGCGGGTAATCGGAAAAAATGATCTGCTGGAAATCAGCCGGAAGGAAGATCTCCCTGGGAGATGCCAGGTCATCCGGGGTAAGTTTGCTCAGCAGTGTATTTTTTCCTATGGCACGCAGGTGACGGTGAAGATCAGGCCCGCCTTCATCTCCGAAAGTTACCGGCAGCATTGCAATAAGCTGCTGCTGGTTATACCTGAACCGGGAAGTGACCAAACGGTTGATATCCTCCGGCCTGATGCCGATCAGCTCATTTTCTGAAGGTTTTGCGGGGGGATTACCCGCAAAGGGATAGATCACATAGGTATGATCAAAGGCAGGCGCGCGCACCGGCAGGGGAGACTTCTCCAGGTTATGCCCGGTAAGAAATTCGTTTATTTCCCTGAAACCATGATTATTCCGGGCCACTGTTATGTAAAGCAGCCGGTGGTCATCATCCCTGAATTCCATACCGGCTATGGGTTTGATGCCGTTTATCCGGCACTCGCTGATAAAATCCATCATGCCCGTGCCGTTGTTTATATCGGTAAGCGCTATGGCCCGTACATCATTTTTGCGGGCTGCGGCAACGAGCTTTTCCACCGGCATGGTTCCGTATTGCAGGCTATAGTATGAGTGGCAGTTGAGATACATATTGGTCTGTGAATATAAAATAACATCGAACATCGAACACCGATTTAAGAATTTCGAAGTGCCAGTTTTGTCTCCAATAAATTAAAATCTTCAAAATTCATCCTTTGGTATTCGGAGGTTTGAAATCTTCATTATTCATCATTCGGTGTTCGGTGTTATTGAAATCTTCATAATTCAACATTCGATGTTCGGTGTTATTGAAATCTTCATCATTCATCATTCGGTGTTCGATGTTCGGTGTTATTAAAATCTTTATTCATTATTCGGTGTTCCTTATTCGGTGTTTTTCAGGGTCGATGTAAAATAATATCGAACAAGGAACACCGAACGCCGAATATCGAAGATTTCATCATCAGATGGTTTT
>Ga0105091_10001230_pt1 | contig 11125 bp, 11 predicted proteins | sample PPLLak1March2015_FD_87022 | JGI IMG/M metagenome (GOLD analysis project Ga0105091, IMG submission 87022) | Freshwater sediment microbial communities from Prairie Pothole Lake near Jamestown, North Dakota, USA - PPLs Lake P7 Core (1) Depth... | ecosystem: Environmental > Aquatic > Freshwater >... | reverse complement strand
CGTGTTGAGCCCGGTGCCCACCGCCGTGCCGCCGACCGCCAGTTCCAGCAACGCCGGCTGCACGGCGACGATGAGGGATTCCGCGTAGTCCAGTTGCGCCACATAGGCCGAAAACTCCTGGCCCAGTGTCAGGGGAACCGCATCCTGGAGATGGGTGCGACCGATCTTGACGATGTCGGCGAAGGCCCTGGAGCGGCCTTCCAGCGTGGCACGCAGGCGGCGCAGCGCCGGCAGCAATTGCCGCGCCAGACCCAAGCTTGCGGCCACATGCATGGCGCTGGGAAAGATGTCGTTGGAGGACTGGCCGAGATTGACGTCATCGTTGGGGTGTACCAGCCGAGTTTCGCCTCGGGTGCCGCCAAGCAATTCCGAGGCGCGATTGGCGAGCACTTCGTTGAGATTCATGTTGCTCTGGGTGCCCGAACCCGCCTGCCATACCGAGAGAGGAAACTCCGCCTGGTGGTGTCCGGCGAGGACTTCATCGGCAGCGCGCATGATGGCGTCGGCCTTTTCCCCGTCCAGCCGGCCCAACCCGAGATTAACGCCAGCGCAGGCGCGCTTGAGCGCGGCAAGCGCCAGAATCAGCTCCGGTGCCATGCGCTCGGATGAAATATCGAAGTGTTCGAGCGCGCGCTGCGTCTGCGCACCCCACCGCCGGTCGCCGGAAACCGCTATGGTGCCGCAGGAGTCGCGTTCCAGCCTGTCACTGCTCATGGCATGAGCAGCTGGTCGATTTTCGCGGCGCAGATGAAATCGTTTTCCGACAGCCCGCCGATGGCGTGGGTGGAATAGCGCACGCGGCACTGGTTGTAGCCGACTTCCAGATCCGGATGATGGTCTTCGCGATGCGAGACCCAGGCCGTGGCATTCACGAACGCCATGGTTTCGTGGTAATTTTTGAAACGAAAGGTCTTGCCGATTTCCCTGCCCTCCTGTTCCCACTCGTTCAAGGCCTCCAGCATTCGCTCGATTTCAGCCTGTTCCATGGGAGCAACGCCGCCTTCGCAGGGTTTGCAGGTTTTCGTGGTCAAATCGCATGTGAGTGCTGTTTTCATGTTTGCCTCCTGATTGAACTGGATTTCATTTTAGCCATTACGGCGATTTGACCGCAATACCTGAGCATAGTTGTCAGGAAATAAAGAGGTGCCACCGAGCCTTTCAGGGCATGCCTTGTAGATCGCCTATTGGCGCGGTTCTCGGGGCATCGCATGAACTATCGCGAATCCGGCTTATCCAAGCATAAATGGATTCGGGATTGATACCATGCCGCGCGATCTTCCCATCGGTAACGGCACCCTGCTCGCCGCTTACGACTTCGACTACCGGGTACGCGATTTTTACTATCCGCGTGTCGGGAAGGAGAATCATGCGCTCGGCTACCCTTGGCGCTTTGGCGTATGGCTGGAGGGGGAATTTTCCTGGCTCGGGCGAGAAAACTGGGAACTCCAGCGCGACTACGTTTCCGGCTCGCTGGTCACGTCGGTAACCGCCACCCACGCACACCTGCCGCTACGCCTGCATTTCAACGATGCCATCGACTATGAGAAAAATATCCTGCTACGCATGGTGCGGGTGGAAAACCTTTCCGGTCAGGCGCTGGCGCCACGCCTGTTCTTTCACACCGACATCAATGCGCTGGAAAACGAGACCGGTGACACGGTATTTTTCGATCCAAAAAACGCCTGTCTCATCCATTACAAGGGGCCGCGCTATTTCCTCATGAGTTGCGCCACCGAAGCGACGCTCGGCGTCACGCATTTCGCTACCGGCACCAAGCGACATCATGGTCTGGAAGGGACCTGGCGCGATGCGGAAAACGGCCATCTCGGCGGCAACCCGATTGCTCAGGGGGCGGTGGACTCGATGATCGGCGTGCATCTCCAGCTGGCGCCCGGCGCGCAAGCGGTGTGCCATTACTGGATGGCGGTGGGCGAGAGCTATCACGAGGTCGAGGAGCTGCATCGGCTGGTTACCCAGATCGGCGTGGAACGCCTGATCGAGCGCAACATCGACTACTGGCGCCACTGGGTCGCCGCCGGGGAACGCGACTTTGGCGTCCTGCCCCCGCCGCTGGCGGAATGCTACCGACGCAGCCTGCTCATCCTGCGGACCCAGATCGATCATGGCGGTGCGGTGATTGCGGCCAACGACACCGACATCCGCCAGTTCAATCAGGACACTTACAGCTACATGTGGCCGCGCGACGGCGCCATTGTCGCCCAGGCGCTGGACCGCGCCGGATACGGCAGCCTGGGCCGGCGCTTCCTCGAATTCTGCACCCACCAGGCAGTCAACTACAATTACTCCGCCAGCATTCTGGCCGATACCGGTTTTCTCATGCACAAGTACAACCCGGACGGTTCCGTGGGCAGCTCCTGGCAGCCCTGGCTGGAAAATGACGAGATGGTGTTGCCGATACAGGAAGACGAAACCGCCCTGGTGATCTGGGCGATCTGGAACCATTACCTGATACACCGCGACATCGAGGCCATCCGCCCCTTCTACAGCCCGTTCGTGGAGCGTGCCGCCGACTTCCTGCTGGCATTCCGCGACGATAAAACCGGCCTGCCGCTACCCTCCTTCGACCTGTGGGAGGAGCGGCGCGGCATCTTCACCTATACCACCGCAACCGTGATCGGCGGATTGAAAGCGGCTGCCGGCCTGGCGTCGCTGTTCCATGAAGAAGAGCGCGCCGGCGCCTATACGAGCGGCGCGCAGGAAGTGCAGGCGGCGCTCGACCGGCATCTGTATTGCGCTCGCGAAGGACGTTACGCGCACGGCATCCTGTTCGAGGACGGTATCCAGATCAGGGATTCCATCGTCGACGCCAGCCTGCTGGGACTGGTGATTTTTGGCGGCTACGACCCGCACGATGAGCGGGTGGCGCAGACCATCCGCGCAGTCGAGGAACGCTTGTGGCTGAAGACCGGCAGCGGCGGGCTGGCGCGTTATGAAGGCGACGATTACCAGCGCATGGTGGAGCGCGAGGATGTGCCGGGCAATCCCTGGGTAGTGTCCACCCTGTGGCTGGCACAGTGCCGCATCGCGGCGGCGCGCGAGCGAAGCGAGCTGGAGCTGGCCTTGCCGCTCCTCATGTGGGCGGTCGAGCGGGCGCTTCCATCCGGCGTGTTGCCGGAACAGGTGCATCCGGAGAGCGGCGAGTTCCTGTCGGTCTCCCCCCTGACCTGGAGCCACGGGACGCTGGTGGCGGCGGTGCTGGATTACCTGACCAGAGCGCAGGTGCTCGGGGTTTCCGGGCCGCCGGCGAAATGATGCGGGAGTTAGAACATGTCCAAACCGAATTATGGAGAGGTGATCCCGCCGAAATTCGATGAAACGGCACGCGCCCTGCGCCTGGCATTTCTCAAGTTCGACCAGCGCGATGTGGCATTGCTGCACGATCTGGCCGACTTGTTCCGGGCGCGCAAAACCGATATCGCCGAGCGCTTCTACGAACACATGCTCGCCTTCGAGGACACCCGCAAGGTATTCAAGGACGAGGCGATGATCCAGCGCCTCAAGCAGGCCCAGGCGACCTATTTGATGGAGGCGGTGGAAGGGCCTTACGACGCGTCCTATTTCGACCGGCGCTGGCGCATCGGCTACATCCACAATGCCATCCTGGTGGAACCCCATTGGTTCATCGGCACCTTCCAGCTATATCACAGCATTCTTTACCCCATGATCCTGGAGCGCTACCGGGACGATGCGCAGGCGGTAGTGGCGCATATCCTGGCTCTGGACAAGATCATGAACCTGGATCTGCAGCTCGGCATCCAGAGCTATTACGTCCATTACGAAGGTTCCATGGACAAGCTGCTCGAACTGAACCTGCGCATCGAGGCTGCAAGCTCCGCCAAAAGCCAGTTCCTGGCCAACATGTCGCATGAATTCCGCACGCCGCTCAACGCCATTATCGGCTTCACCGAAGTGTTGCAGGACCGGATTCCCGGCGACCTCAACGCCGACCAGGAGGAATATCTGGGCGACATCCACGACGCCGGCCTGTTGCTGTTGCGCCTGATAAACGACGTGCTCGATCTGTCCAAGGTGGAAGCGGGTCGCCTGGAGCTGTTCTACGAAACTTTCCCCATCGCCCAGACGGCGCGCGAAACCATCTCCACCTTGCGCGGCGCGGCGGAGAAGAAGGGGCTGTCCATCCAGAGCGTCCTGCCGCCGGACCTCGGCCTGATCACCGCCGACCAGATCCGTTTCAAACAGATCCTGTTCAACCTACTCTCGAATGCGGTGAAATTCACCGACAGCGGCGCCATCACGCTTTCCGCCGCGCTGGAAAACGACCAGTTGCACCTGTCGGTGGCGGATACCGGCATCGGCATCCGCGAGGAGGACATGAAACATATTTTTGTCGAATTCAGTCAGGTGGATGATTCGCACGCGCGCCGGCATGAAGGAACCGGGCTCGGGCTGGCGCTATCCCGGCGCCTCACCGAGGCGCACGGCGGGCGCATCTGGGTGGAAAGCACATTCGGTGCGGGCAGCCTGTTCCATGTTCTGCTGCCGTTGCGCCCCGTCGAACCCAACTCGGAGGGGGGCGTCGAATAATGAGAAACGGGCGATTGGACAACGGCATGTGCGGCACGGCAGCGGCACGCTGCCCGGACCCGTCCAGAACCATTCTGGTGGTGGAGGACAACCCTCAGGCATCCAAGCTGTTGTCCATTTTCCTCATGGAGGCGGGCTACCGGGTGATGGTTGCCGGCAACGGCTGCCAGGCCATAAAACTGGCCACGCAATGCCACCCCCTGGCGATCACGCTGGACATTTTGCTGCCCGACCAGGACGGTTGGCAGGTGCTCGCCGAACTGAAGGCGTCTCCCCTCACCCGCGACATCCCGGTGGTGATCGTGTCGGTGCTGGACCGCCAGACGCTCGGCTTCAGGCTGGGCGCATCCGACTATCTGGTCAAGCCGGTGGACCGCGCCGAATTGCTTCACACGCTGAGGCGCTGCATTCCGCGCGAAGGCGAAAGCGGGGTGTACCACAAGGTGATGGCGGTGCATACCAATTTGGACGAATTGAACCTGCTGGCCATGATCCTGGCGCAGGAAAGATACGAGGTGCTCCAGGCGCTGGGACCGGAGGAAGCGATCAGCCTCGCCAGGCATACCCATCCGGACCTGGTGGTGACCAGCCTGGAGACCGGCGAAACGGATTTCTTCGCCCTGCTGGAAGGGCTCAAGGCCGCGCCTGAAACGGCGGACATCCCGGTCCTGGCCCTGATGCCCTGGGTTCTCGATGCCACGCAAAAAAATCCGGAAGCGGGTATCGAATTTGTCCTGTTGCAGGAAAACGAGCTGCTTGAGGAACGCCTGTTGTCCGCCATTACCCTGCTGTTCCAACGGGAAAAGCAGGCCGGCTAGGAAGAGCGAGGAACGCTTATGGAACAGCCAGTCAAAACCATCCTGCTGGTCGAGGATGACGAGACCAACCGCAAGCTGGTGCGAGTCGTTCTCGCCGGCAGGCACTACTACATCCGCGAGGCTGAAAGCGTGGAACAGGCTTTGGCGCTGCTCAAGGACGGTAAGCCGGACTTGATGCTGTTCGACATCCGCCTCAGCGATGGGAGCGGCCTGGACCTGATACGCACGGTGCGCGCCGACCCATCCTTCGATGCCATACCGGCAGTGGCCCTTACGGCTCAGGCCATGAAAGACGACGCAACGCGCTTCCTGTCCGCCGGTTTCGACGGCTACGTCAGCAAGCCGGTCGATACGCGGCGCCTGCCGGAAGTGGTGGCGCGCTTTATCCATGAAGGCAGGGGGGGTGGCCATGCTTGACCGGACATCCACCGCTGGGGCGACGGTGCTGGTCGTCGACGATGCGCCGCCCAATATAAAACTGTTGCGCCTGATCCTGAAGGATGCCGGCTACCGCGTGCTGGAGGCGACCAACGGCCCCGAGGCGCTGGCAACGCTACGCCGCGAAAAACCCGATGCCATGGTGCTGGATGTGCGCATGCCGGGCATGACCGGCTACGACGTGTGCCGCGAAGTCCGCCACGACACCGAGTTCGCCACGCTACCGGTAATCATGGTGACTGCCCTGTCCCTGCCGGAGGAGCGCATCAAGGGCATCGAGTCCGGCGCCACCGATTTCATCACCAAGCCATTCAACAAAAGAGAACTGCTGGCGCGCATCCAGCTCAGCCTGGCACTGGCAAAAAGCGGCAAAAATGCCATCGTTCCACAGCTCCCCGGTGCAGTGGTGCTTGCCGATGCGGACTGGACGATTCTCTGCATGTCGCCGCTCGCCTCGATTCTGCTGGGCATTTCCGCGAATGGCATCGACGGGCTGGATTTCACCGAGCTTCTGGATCAGGCGGTAAAAGACCAGGTTCTTTCCGACAGTCCCCCCACGTCATTTCAGCTATTCAATGCCGCCAACGGAAACGTCGTTACTGCCCGGCTGACCCATGTTGCCGATGTCGACGGAAAACCTCTGCTGCGCGCGATTGCATTGAGCGGGACGCCGCTACCCGCAGCGGGATGAGTCCTCTGGGGAATTTTTCTTCATCCTGAACTTTGTCGCTCCCTAACCCGAAAGATTGGGTGTAGCTGCTCGAAATATTAGCAATATCCCTTATCGCTGATGAATGAGCGTTTTGGCAAGATGACTGCATCGTCAATCAGTTTTCTCAATGAAAAAGCGTCATATGACTCCAGAAACTGCCGGCCTCCATACCGAGCTTGTTTTTAAACAGGACACGATCAAACAAGAATCATACAACGTCATTAAGGTCCATGTCGGTGACATTGTCTGCACGCTTCATCTGCCCAATCAGCAACGAGCACCTTGAAGGAACAGGTCCTGCCCATTCAAGTTAATAAATTCAATGATTAGCCGAATAGGCATGCGCATAAACTAACGGCGTTAAACACTTCAAAAGAAAGGAAGGTGCCAAATGAAAACTCTGACCCAAATGCTCCTGTTTTCGCTGGCACTTCTCTCCGTTCCCGCATCGGCAGAAATCGAGAAATTCGGCAATGTGGACATCAACTACAACGTCATCACTACGGACACGCTGTCGCCCCAGGTGGCGAAGGCATATGGCATCAAACGTAGCAAGCACCGACTGATGCTCACCGTTGCGGTCAGCAGCACGAATGAAAAAGGGCTTTCCACCCCAATCCCGGCCGAGGTCTCGGCTAATTATGTAAACATGATGGCACAGCAAAGAGTCCTCAGAATGCGCAGCATCAAGGAGGATGAAGCGCTTTATTACATCGGAGATTTCGCTTTCTCCGCACCGGACACGCTGAGATTTACGCTCAACGTGACCGAATCCGGTGCAGAGAAGCCTCGCAAGATCGAGTTTCAGCGAAGCTTTGAAAAGTATTGAAACGCGCCTGAGGAGGCAGGACGGCTAATCAATGCAGCGTCGGATGCGGCCGTTGCGTGATGGCTGTTGTGTAAACTCCACAATCAAGCCACCTTCCCACTCAAAATTCATCGTGCTTCCTCTGAACTATGGCTCCCGGTTTCAAAATTCAATCGAAGCGGCTCCCATTGATTGCTCCATGGAAAAAATCGAAATGTGCGACGAATACCTTTTTTCGGCTTCCAGACCACGCATATTCGCTTCCAAATGGCTATCGTTCAAATTGAGGCTGCGCTGCCTTTGGCGCGACCGGCTCGATGCAAGGTTGGCAGGTTATTCGACCCTCGCCCTTTTAGTCGCTTTTAGTCGTGATCAACCTGGGTAGCCCATTCAGGATCGGCCTTGAGGAACCATTTGACGAAGAGCTCGAACTGCTTGCCCCGCCTGGCGGGGTCGGCATCGAGGCTGTTGTAGAAAGCGGAAAATTGGCCGGTCATTTCGTACTCAAGTATTCCGTAAAAGACGCGTTCATTATCGCGCCCAGATGGCTCGCTACGTGAGCCTCAAACAGAAACTACCAGAATTTCCTTGAGTGCGGAAACCAGCGCGTCGCATTGCTCCTCTGTTCCAACTGTAATACGCATGAACGGCGCGATGCGTGCCGGGTTTTTGAAGTGGCGCACGATGATGCTGCGCTCGCGCAGTTTGGCGGTGAGTTCGGCGCCATCGCGCTGGGCGTGGCGCGCGAACACGAAGTTGGCGGCGGAGGGCAGCACTTGCAGGCCGAGCGCTTCGAGTTCTTTTACCAGGCTGGCGCGGGTGGCGATCACCCTGGCGCAGGTGGACTCGAAATAGGCGCGATCCTCGATGGCGGCGGCTGCGGCGGCGATGGCGCAGCGGTCCAGCGGGTAGGAGTTGAAACTGTCCTTGACCCGGTTCAGCGCGTCTATCAGGTCGGGGTGGCCGATGGCATAGCCCACGCGCAGGCCTGCCAGGGAGCGTGACTTAGAGAGGGTGTGAATCACCAGCAATTGCGGATAACGGTTCACCAGGGGGACGGCTGATTCGGCGCCGAAATCGACGTAAGCCTCGTCGACCACCACCACTGAGTCCGGGTTCAACTCCAGCAGGCGTTCGATCTCCGTCAGCGGCAGGGAGATACCGGTCGGTGCATTGGGGTTGGGGAAAATTATCCCACCGTTGGGCCGGGGGTAATCATCCACGCGAATCTCGAATCTGTCACTCAACGCTACTGTCTGGTATTCGATGCCGTACAGGCCGCAATACACCGGATAGAAGCTGTAGCTGATGTCGGGAAACAGTAGCGGCTTATCGTGCTTGAGCAAGGCCTGGAAGGTGTGTGCCAGTACTTCGTCTGAACCGTTGCCAACGAATACTTGCTGTGGCGTCACTTCGTAACAGGCGGCAATCGCCTGTTTGAGGCGATCGGCGGAGGGATCGGGGTAAAGGCGCAGGTTTTCCCCAACTTCTCCGAGCAATGCCTCCAGCGCCCGTGGGCTGGGGCCGTAGGGATTTTCGTTGGTATTGAGCTTGACGAGATTCGGCAGTCTGGGCTGCTCGCCCGGCACATAAGGGGTCAGGCCGTGAACGACGGCGCTCCAATAGCGGCTCATGATTGGTTTCCAACAAATGAATTCAATTCTATGACGGGCAATTCCCGCTCCGTGCTTTTCAACCCATCCCCATCCTAACCTTCCCTTGAAGGGGAAGGGACTGGGTGCCTGGAAGACCAGAAATTACTTTGCTGATCCCATGCGGTATTCGGCGGAACGGGCGTGAGCCTGCAGGCCCTCGCCATGTGCCAGCACGCTTGCAATCTTGCCCATGGTTTGCGCACCGGCGGGTGAAACCATGATCAGGCTGGAGCGCTTCTGGAAATCGTACACGCCCAGCGGCGACGAAAAGCGCGCGGTGCGCGAGGTCGGCAATACGTGGTTAGGCCCGGCGCAGTAGTCGCCCAGCGACTCGCAGGTCTGGCGCCCCATGAAGATGGCGCCGGCATGCTTGATCTTGGCCGTGAGTGCCACCGGGTCTTCCACCGAAAGTTCCAGATGCTCGGGAGAGATGTAATTGGCGATGGTCGCTGCTTCGTCCAGGTCCTTGACCTTGATCAGCGCGCCGCGATTTTCCAGCGCGGTGCGGATAATTTCCTGGCGCGGCATTTCGGGCAGCAACTTGGCGATGCTGGCTTGCACCGCGTCGATGAAGGCGGCATCCGGTGAAAGCAGGATGGACTGTGCCAGTTCGTCGTGCTCGGCCTGTGAAAACAAGTCCATGGCGATCCAGTCGGGATCGGTCTGGCCGTCGCAAATAATGAGGATTTCCGACGGGCCGGCCACCATGTCGATGCCCACCACGCCGAACACACGCCGCTTGGCCGCCGCCACGTAGGCATTGCCCGGGCCGACCACCTTGTCTACCTGCGGCACGGTTTGCGTGCCATAGGCCAGTGCGCCCACTGCTTGCGCGCCGCCGATTGTGAACACCCGGTCCACGCCACAGACATGCGCCGCCGCCAGCACCAGTTCGTTCACCAGGCCGCCCGGCGTGGGCACCACCATGATGAGTTCATTCACCCCAGCCACCTTGGCGGGAATGGCGTTCATCAGCACCGACGAGGGATAGGCCGCCTTGCCGCCCGGCACGTAAAGCCCAACCCGGTCAAGCGCTGTGACCTGCTGTCCGAGCAGTGTGCCGTCCGGCTCGGTGTAGCTCCACGAGTGCATTAACTGCTTTTCGTGATACACGCGTACCCGCTCCGCCGCCTGTTGCAGCGCCTCACGCTGCTCTGCCGGCAGATCGCCAAAGGCCTGTTTCAGGCGCGCCGCCGACATTTCCAGCTCGGCCATGGAAGCGGCTTCCAGCTTGTCGAAGCGACCGGTATATTCCAGCACCGCGGCATCGCCGCGGGTTTTCACGTCATGCAGGATACCCGCCACAACCTGGTCGATGGATTCGTCCTGGGCGCCTTCGAAAGCCAGCAACTCGTGCAGGCGCTCCTGGAAATCGGGCTGGATACTGGAATAGCGTTTGATGTTCAACATGATAGGCAAGCGTCGATTGGAAAGATTGAGATTATAACCCGTTGCATCAAGCCTTGAGGCAGGAAGCAAACGTATCCAGCAACGGCTGGATACGTGCATGCTTCAGCTTCAGCGCGGCCTGATTGATGACCAGGCGCGAACTGATCTGCATGATTTCCTCCACCGCCACCAGGTTATTGGCCTTGAGCGTGCCACCGCTGCTTACCAGATCGACGATGGCATCGGCCAGCCCAACCAGTGGCGCCAACTCCATCGAGCCGTAAAGCTTGATGAGATCGACATGCACGCCTTTCTGGGCAAAGTGTTCGCGCGCCGTCTGCAGATATTTGGTTGCCACGCGCAAACGTGCGCCCTGCTTGACCGCGCCCTCGTAATCGAAGCCCTGCGGCACCGCCACCATCATGCGGCACTTGGCGATTTGCAAGTCCAGAGGCTGATACAGGCCGTCTCCGCCATGCTCATGGAGCACATCCTTGCCGGCGATGCCAAGATCGGCCGCGCCATATTGCACGTAAGTCGGCACGTCGGACGCGCGCACAATGATCAGGCGGACATCGGCATGGTTGGTGTCCAGAATCAGCTTGCGCGAGGTTTCCGGATCGTCCTGCGGCACGATGCCGGCTGCCGCCAGCAGCGGCGTGGTTTCCTCGAAAATGCGTCCCTTGGAGAGGGCGATGGTAATCATGTTCAGTGCACTCGCTTAATTCGCGCCCCGAGT
>Ga0105091_10001229_pt1 | contig 11126 bp, 9 predicted proteins | sample PPLLak1March2015_FD_87022 | JGI IMG/M metagenome (GOLD analysis project Ga0105091, IMG submission 87022) | Freshwater sediment microbial communities from Prairie Pothole Lake near Jamestown, North Dakota, USA - PPLs Lake P7 Core (1) Depth... | ecosystem: Environmental > Aquatic > Freshwater >... | reverse complement strand
TGGCTGAGTTTGACCTAAAGGCTGCATCTGTTGTTCTTGTCCGTCCTCTGGCTGAGTTTGACCTAAAGGCTGCATCTGTTGTTCTTGTCCGTCCTCTGGCTGAGTTTGACCTAAAGGCTGCATCTGTTGTTGATCTCCTGCTGCAGGATATGATTGTTGTTGCTGAATTGGTTGTTGTTGTCCGTCCTGTGGCTGAGTTTGACCTAAAGGCTGCATCTGTTGTTGATCTCCGGGTTGTTGCATCGCAGATGGCATGTTTTCAAATCCTGGCATATTTGTGGCAGGCGATGTTGGAGCATTCTGTGTCAATGGACCTAGATCATGACTCGGATTAGGACCAAAAACTTGCCCATAACAATCAACTACATCATCTTGTGATAACGTGCTGTCGTCTGAAGATAGATCTGAAACGCATGTTGAATATTCTCCCAGATACTCTTCAGGGACGCCGCCAGTGCCCTCGTTGTTTGAGTCGGAACTATCATTATTACCACTGCTATCATCACTATTTTCATCATTTCCACTGTCATCCTTGCTACCGTTATCACTATTGTCATTGCTTTTATTATTATCACTGTTGTCATTTGAGTTGTCGCCACTGCCGTCACCACTATCACTATTACTAGTGTCATCATTTCCATTTTCGTCACTTGCTGGTGCGGCTTCAATACTAGTGCTTGCTAATACATTTGATGGTATCGAAGTACCTAATACCATCATCAATGCTGCAGTTATGGCTGCTATCGTTAGCAATTCTTTGTTGTCAGACATCGCAAGATTTCCTTTTACATATTTATTAAGCGGTAGGACGAAGACTAGTATAACTATGCATTCAAATATTGCTTATTCAGAATCTTATTATTTTAATATAAAGAAGAATTTAGATGTGTTGATTTGAAATTGTGTGTTATGGCTGTCTAATTTGATGTACTTCGACAACGACGACTATTAGTATCATACTAGAGAATCTAGCATGACTTAAAATTTTTCCATTATTCTAGTCGAAAGATCAAAAGCAATCTGTAGTTCATCGAAGTAAGTCTCCACATCCATTTCTTGGATTTTCCCCTCATCGATGTCTATGATATAGATCATATGTAACCTACCATTGAGAATGTCATCTACTTCTATAGGAGGATCCTTGTAATAGTTGTCACATACGAGTTTTAATTTCTGAATCACGTCGGATCTCCTTGCTCGCACAGGGAATCTAAAAAGGTTTGGGATCGGCAAAATGCTTACTGGAGTTGTAGCAAGTACAAATTTGTTAGCATGCTTGCTGTATCGAGAGATCTTGCTGGCAATTCTTGCAACATAGTACGCCGTGGGATCTAGAGCATGCTCGGGAGGTATGAAGCCAGTTTCAATTTCAACTATTGCTTCACCGTCGCCTTTGCTCGCAAAGACGTCGCAAACCAGAATATCGGTTAATCTTCTCTCAACATCGACTGTGTACCCAAACTCTATCAAGTGTTTTGCACAAACAAGCTCCATAACAGAGTGATTTATTTTCACTAGATTTCGTTTGTAGAGATCAACTAAGCGATTTCTAACAAATTCAAGTCTATCAATTACCTCTGCCGATGAATTCTTTGTCATACGCTCTGAAAGGGAGGACACGTCAGCAGTAAATCTAAATAGATCCAATTACTGATACTGGTGGCTTTAAAGAATCATTCTCTTAAATTGGTTTCAGTTTAAGGCAAGACTAAAAGCCCCCTTCCAATGATACAATGTGATCGAAGAATGGACAAGATCGCAAATGTTACAGTACTAGGCTCAGGGACTATGGGACACGGAATAGCACAGATAGCCGCAATGGCTGGATTCAACGTTCGATTGAGAGATGTCGAGCAGAGGTTCCTGGATAATGCTATGGATAAGATCAGGTGGTCACTAAATAAGTTGGTTGAAAAAAACAAGATGACCAAAGAATCTTATGAGCAGACACTTTCCAGATTAGTACCTGTGATAGACCTGAAAGAAGGCTTGAAGGATGCAGATCTTGTTATCGAGGCGGTACCTGAAGACCTTTCGTTAAAAGGAATAGTCTACAAAGAAGTAAGCTCCTATGCCGATCCCAAGACTCTTTTCGCATCAAACACAAGTACTCTACCAATAAGCGAGATGGCTGACCTAACAGACCGTCCTGCGTCATTTATAGGGTTACATTTCTTCAATCCCCCTCAGCTAATGAAATTGGTGGAAGTGATCCGAGGTCACAAGACCGATCAAATTACTGTTGAAAAATTAATGGGCTTTGTAGAAGATATAGGAAAGACTCCAGTACTTGTACAGAAAGATGTAGCTGGGTTCATAGTAAATAGGATTTTCATACCACTGGTTCATGAAGCCGTCTTCTGTAAGGAACGAGATGGAGTCACGTATGAGGAAATAGATGCTGCAATGAAATCCAAACTAGGCTTTCCAATGGGGATATTTGAACTGGCTGATTATACTGGGTTAGATGTTGTTAACAAGGCAAGTCATGAAATGTATCTTAGGGATGAAAAGGTGGTTAATCCACATCCCTTAATCGAAAAATTGTTCGAACAGAAAAAGCTCGGACAAAAAACTGGGGAAGGTTTCTATTCCTATTCGTCAGACAAATACGAGCGCAAAGATCTTGTTCAAGCTGATGCCACAGCTTTTGACCCTATTGTGATGCTGGCGGTTGCTTCAAACAACGCAGGTTGGCTCCTCTCTAATGGCGTCTGCTCTCAATCAGACTTAGAAAAAGCACTACGCCTAGGAATGGGACTCAAAAATGAACTTCTGGCGACTGCAGAGGAATTTGGGATAAAAAGGGTTGTCGACAAATTACAAGAAATGTCAGGCAAGTATGGCAAGTTTTATGCTCCTGACCCATATCTTCTCAAATTAGCAGCTTAACGCTACGGCGAAAGTAGCAAAAGCGGAAGCGGAAGCGGAAGCAACATCAAGTTACAATAAATTTAACGACGGTACCTTCAACAACGCTCTGAGACTGCTCCAACTACTGAAAGCTAACAGATAGCGCATAGATTTCAATCTAAGTGCTTTTTAATATCATCATCTAGAATGGCCTGCACGGCGGCCTTGGCGTCTGGCGCCGCCTCAATTAGCACCCTTTTCCTTTCATCCAGATACTTACCGGCGTAAACATCAGAAACCCCGCCACTGGACGAGATAGCAACTATTTTCTTTTTGATCATGTAGCCCACTGACATCTCAATAAGGGTTCCAATTCCTCCACCTACTGCAATTATTCCGTCAGAGGATGTGGCCACTATGAAATCTCGAGCATATCCGATGCCACTACAAATCACAATATCACAAAATTGATTCGCGAAACTAAAGTTATCTTGCGGAATAATGCCAACCGTAACACCATTCACTTCCTTTGCACCTCTACATGCGGCATCCATTACTCCTCCAAGACCTCCACATACTAACACAGAGCCGGAGAGCGCGATTTCTTTACCGACTTCATATGCTATTTCTTTGGCGACCTCGGTGCAACGATCATCGTTGTAGCCGATCACGCCTATCTGAAACTTCCGCACAATTTACCTAGAATCGATCCGATCATCATATACCTTGCGCTCCAACCAGAGGCAAGGTAGCCTAGCCTGGAGTGATCTTCACTAACTATCAGAGTATCACTGGCGAGTATGTAGGCTTACCCCTTCCAAGAATACAACAGGATTACTCTTAGTTTCTCTTTTTCTCAGACGATTGCAATGCCTCTCTTTTCTTCTGTTTCTTCGTTATTTCCTCCCAGTCTTCTTTTCTAATTCCGATCATTCAGGTACTCTTCACACACATTTTTTTGACAAGGAATAGAATTAACTTCTCAGTTATACTATGAGGCTAAACGGAAAACCTATCAAAGACTCGTGAAGATAAAATAATATAGGGCACGCGTATCGGCAAGCAGTATGAGTTATCGTGTTCTTGATATCTCCTTAGCAAATGAAGGAAGGAGAAAAATTCAGTGGGCATTGTCCCATATGCCTGTCTTGCAGTCTTTGACCAAGCAATATGAAAAAAGCAAACCGTTACAGGGTGTTCGCGTTACAGGTTGTCTTCATGTCACGAAAGAAACAGCAGTATTGGTTGAATCTTTAAAGGCTTTGGGTGCACAACTCTCCTGGTGCGGATGTAATCCTCTCAGTACCCAAGATGACGTGGCCGCATCCCTCGCTGAGGATGATAAAATATCAATTTTTGCCACTAGAGGTGTATCAACCCAACAATATTACGAGGACATCCACTCAGCAATGAAGATCGATCCAAACATAACCATCGATGATGGAGCCGATCTCACGCTAGAAATGCACAAAGATTTTCAAAGATTTAAGACTGTCTATGGTGGAACGGAAGAAACAACAACAGGAGTTGTAAGGCTAAGATCTATGGAGAGGAGCGGCATTCTCAAATACCCAATCATTGCGGTAAATGATGCAGAGACAAAACATGACTTTGATAATTTCTATGGAACTGGTCAATCCGCGTTGGATGGTATTATTCGTGCTACAAACATTTTGTTTTCAGGAAAAAATGTCGTCGTCTCTGGATACGGACACGTGGGCAAAGGAATTGCTCGAAAAGCGGCAGGCTTGGGAGCAAATGTAACCGTTACTGAAGTCGATCCAATTGCTGCTCTGAAAGCTAAGTTAGATGGGTTTTCAGTTGCAAAAGTTTCGGAGGCCGCCCCTACAGGAGATCTGTTTATAACAACAACAGGTTGTAGAGATGTGATCGATTATGAATCTATATTAAAGTTAAAGGACGGGGCATTATTGGCTAATGCAGGGCACTTTAATGTAGAGATTTCAGTGGATGCTCTGGAGAAAAATGCGGCTGCGAAAAATAAGATAAACGATCATGTCTACCAGTATCAGTTGTCAAATGGGAAGAGCGTATACCTTATTGCAGAGGGCAGGCTGGTGAACCTCGCAGCAGCAGAAGGACATCCCTCTGAAGTTATGGACATGAGCTTTGCAAATCAACTTCTTTCGGTCATCCGAATCGCACAGACACATGGTTCGCTTGAATCCAGAGTCTATGAAATTGAACGCGAACAGGATATGGTCATAGCCGAGGCAAAGCTCCATTCCATGGGGGTATTTATCGACCAGCTGACGCAAGATCAACAGAAATACTTGAAGGGCTTTGATCAAGGGACTTAGCTCCCAAACTCCAGATTCGCCCTCACCGAATAAAATCACCTTAAAGAATGGAGGAGACGAAGTCGAGTGAAATATATTGAAATACACGGTCTAGCATTGTAGAAGAGGTGCGAAGGGCTTGCTCTTCGATAAAAATTTGGATGGGTAGTCTAGCCTGGTTATGATACCTGTCTCACACACAGGTGATCGAGAGTTCAAATCTCTCCCCATCCACTCAATTGAAAGCGAAAAATTGGCTTCCTTTATTTTGCTGCATGCCAATCCTAAGATAAAGACGATGTAATTCGATTTCATTCAAAAGATAACATAAGCAATCGCAATAGCAGCGGTTATCCAACACTCTTTTTTTCACAGTTCAAGTCAACAGTGTCATACTAACAAAAGTCACCGCCAAGGCACACAAGAATATCTTTGTCAGCATCATCGATCTATCTAATGCAGATGAGTAGTCGTCAAGCTGTTTTGATCCCATCACCTTTATGCTCGATATAGCCGAGTACAACTCCAATGATGAAGACTCTGCTAACTCCATGGCTCGATGTGACAATGCTTGAAATGCTTCTACGATCGAATCCTCTTTGCTAAGCTCTCCAAGTGCGAAGTAGCCATTCCTAGTCCTTTTGCCTGAAGTACTATGAGTATCCGAAGTACAGATTTCCACCAAATGGCGATCTTGGCTTGTCAGTTTATTCAAAATGGCCTCACGCAGTCCATTTTTCATGTTATTAGAATCAGCCCAGCCCAGCAAGTTCCACTTGTTGTCGATACACAACGCAAGCACAGCCAATCCAGACTCACCCAAATCGTCCTCGAAGCCAGTTCCGACAGATATGTCCTTAATGTTAGCATAGCCTGCTCGAAACGGATATTCTACGGCAGTGACTAGTTTGTCTAAACAGCGCTCGGAAGTCCTGAGCAGCCGATCAGTTTGCTGAGCATCTAATGAAACACCCATTGCGTTGTGACTATCTATTAATAGCAAGGAATCAAATCCGATCTTCTTTGAGTATAGATTAAGTTGAGAGAGCACTGAATATGGAACATCCTCCATACCTTTTGGAGACATGGACAAAATTAGCATACAGACTCTTTCGAATCTAATTCCTGTCACGCTGCAGTGACCACTCTCAACTCTGATCGGTCTCGAACAACAGCTATGGGAGGAGAGCTTTTTTGCTGATTTGAGACTTCTCAAGTATCTGTCCAGCTCATCTTTGGAGGGAATATTCAATGCGTGGTCAGATACTCCATGCAAAACCATCGCCCTTCCCGAAAATGCATTGTATAGAACATATGGTAGATTGCTGCCTCCCACAGACAGGAAAGGGCCAGGATGGACTTCGGGGATAACAAGTGAGTATCCATCGGTTTTGTCAAGTGAAAATTTCAACATGAACGTAGAAACAGGTTTTTCATCTGCTTTTTCTTCGGCAATCCGCTCAAATCTTGTTCCGTCTTTTTCTGTCCAGGCGGCCAAAAATGCCTGCAAGACTTCAAACGTGCTCCTTATCTCTGGCCTTCCCGCACGATCTGCCATAATGGCCCACAGAATCCCCATACCGACTAGAGCTAACCCGTATCCAAGTGCAATCGGGTCAGAAAACACATCCGGAACAAATTGAAGTGGCACAAAGAAAAGGAGTATGATAAATGGAGCGACCAATCCTACAGGGATGGCTCGCACTAATGTTGCTCCAAAAACAGATTTAAACATGCATATTCTAAATCCAGCCACGAAGAGTAGTCCTTCCAGCAGATAACTTGAGTTGGTTGCAGAACCATCATTGGTTATCAAATTAGGAGCCAGCATTCCAATGATCAAGGTAAGCAACCAGATAAGATACGAGAACGCAGAAACATGAAAAACCTTTGACAGTCTGGTTAGGGAGGTTCCCTTCAAAAGGGTATAATCCAAATACGTCAGTGCGAATAGGGCAGCGTTGCCCACTATAACATAGTAAATGAGATACGTAGGGTTATCGAATCCAACACCAGTTACGTAAGCATTGGTGAGGACAACAAGGGCACTGAAGGCGCAACATGTAATTACAAAAGAAACTTTGCTAGTGGATGGATTAAGTTTGGTTAGAGCCCATCTTTTATGTATATTTGAAACGCTATCCTCTGCCTGACTAAACATAAAAAGTGACTTCACACAGGGAATATTATGCGAATGAGGATAGAAACACCAATTATTCCTCCTGCTATCCCAAGTACCAATTCGGGCCTAATCTTTACTCCCTTAGTCTCATCTTCAAAGAATCGAAGTAACCCTGCGCTTGAGGCTGGAAGAGGTGCATTCTTTTTCTTGCTGCTACTCATTGCTACAGGTTGAAGAACCTTAACACGGTTAAATAGATTGCGATAACGGATTGAGAATTAGTACGGTTAGTCCAGTCATGTATCAGCCTACTGCATCAAGGGATGGGATACGTAGCGTCCACTCTCATCAGGCAAGGCTTAAAAGTAAGAATTGGGGAAATATCTATCAATAGATGGCGGTTATATGCAAGAAATGTGGCCTTCCCGACGATCTTTGTGCTTGTGGCGAATTGGAGAAAGAGGATACAAGAATCATCGTTCGACTAGAAAAAAGGCGTTTCTCCAAAACAACTACGATGATTGAAGGTATTGATCCAAAACAAAGTGATGTTCAGAGTATTATTAAGGAATTGAAAAGCAGGTTTGCATGCGGTGGCACTGCAAAAGACGGGTTCATAATGCTGCAAGGTGACCATCGAGATGATGTCAAGAGCTACCTGCTTAGAATGGGTTTCAATGAGGCGGCTATCGAAGTTCAGTGAATTGGCACACCCTCATTGAATTCCTTTTGAATGGTGATAGGTGACAGGTTGTCTATGTAATAGACTAGGTAGCCAGACTTATTTTAGTTTCTTGCGCTAGTTAACATTGCTACCTTTTTTGCGTGAAAGTATAGTATTTAGATATTTTAGTATTTCAATGGGGCTAAAGCATGTAATTAGTACATAATGGTCATTTTAATTATACATACATTTGATTACACTCTTCAACCTCTCACAATCCTAGCCGCACGAATCTTTACTAATTCTTTTAGCATAGTGATGGAGTTTGCTCCGCCCTGTTTACAGCCTAAAATCAAAATTTACAACTTTAGGTGCAATTTCAATCCTTTGTATCTGTTTCTGATTGTGACCTCGGTTACTCCGGCTGCTTCTGCGACATCTTTCTGTGTCTTGTTCTCACCGTTCATCACGCAAGCGACATACAATGCAGCTGCCGCAAGTCCCATTGGGTCTTTACCTGCGGAAATTTTTCCTTCCTCCGCCCTCTTTAAGATCTCAAGGGCCTTTCTCTTCGTCTTTTCTGAAAGCCCGGCCTTGCTTGCAATTCTAGCCACACACTTGACTGGGTCGACAACAGGCATCTTTAAGTCAAGCTCTCTTATTAAAAGCCGATAACACCTAGCGACATCCTTCTTCTTGATATTACTAGCATTGGCAATGTCCTTCAATGTCCGGGGTGTTTCAGTATCTCTACACGCCGCGTATAAAGCAGCTGCTACTAGCGCTGAAATAGATCTCCCTCTCACCAGACCGCGTTCCAAAGCCTTCCTATACACGTAGGCTGCCTTTTCTATTACAGCATCCCCTACTGCCAGCTTATCTTTCAGTCGATCGAGCTCACTGAACGCTTGCCTGAAATTACGGTCTACTGGTTCATGTACTTGGCTCCTACTGTCCCAAGTTCGAAGCCTTTCAATTGTGCTTTTCATAGAGGCTGACAACGGCTTACCAGAAGCGTCCTTATCGATAGGCCCGATGATAGTAGCCAGTCCCATATCATGCATGGCTAGTGAAGTCGGCACACCAGCTCGACTCCTATCCTCATGCTCCTCCTTGGAGAATGCTCTCCACTCTGGACCCATTTCTTCGATTCTTTCTGTAATCACAAACCCACAGTTTCCGCAAAACATCTCTCCACTAGAATTATCTGTAACCATGGGGCCCTTTGTGCATCGCGGGCATCTTTCATTGAATAGTGTGATGTCCTTTACCAAGGTTTTTCACCAGAAAAATTGTCAGAATATCGCATCTAGTATAAATGTTTTATTCTAGTATATAAAGTTAATCCTATTGGACAAGGATTCACGGCCCAGATTTGAAATTCTTACAACTATGATTTAAAACGCATAACGTTTTTACTATGAATTAATATTGTTTCTATATTTTATGGAAAATGTATTAAATCATGACAATTTAGTCAATCCAATCAAACACCACATATCAAACTAACATGAAAATCAAACATTTCACCACCGGATAGCGATATTTGCAGTACAAATTAATACCGCCCCAGTGCGTAGCTATTTGTAATGATCCCAGATGAAATTATTCGTCGCAGAATTCCCCCCGTCTACGGAAATAGGATGCCACATTCTGAATCTATTGACCAGCAAGACCCGTCATTTCTTGATTTCGATGGATATCCTAGTCCTGTAACCAATGCAAATTCGTCTGAAAATACAAGCTCAAATAGCACGGATCATGTTGAAGCTCAGCGCATTGAGGGTGAGGAGAGGGCTGGTAGGCATAAAATAGATTCTCCCGATCTATTTCCTGGAAGCTACGCGCGACGCATAGCTACTGACCAAACTACGATAGCCTCAGACATTAGAAAATATTTATCAAGTAACCATGTAAATCCTTTCGGAAATGCTAGCTATTTTGAAAACCGACGACGTCTGGGGAAATTTACCTATTAGTTTTAGAACTCACTAACACTCCCCACTTATTATATGATGATGTAATTACAGAAAATTGAAAAAAGAATGGAACCCGGTTTTTTGCCACTAAGTGAAATGGGGTAACGTGTGATGAAAGACAGGATTTCAACACCAATACCAATACCAATTCTAGTTCTGCCCATTCTTGCCATACTATTTCTTATTCTTTTTGCCCCTTCTCTAGTTAGTGCTGCTGCGCAGAGCAATGGCACAGGGACTTATATCGACAGTGTGAGATTCATTCAATATCTAGACGATAATGTGGCTTTGGAGGAATTGAAATCAGGAAATCTGGATACATACTATTTTAGAATACCGCTAGAAGCAGCCACTGAAATTAAAAATATTCCGAATCTAAAGGAGTATGACAAACTTTCCGGATCATTTGGCCTGCTACTGAATCCTGCACCATCAAATGATTCTAGCTCGCTGAATCCCTTTTCATTAAGGGAAGTGAGGTACGCAATGAACTATTTAGTAGACAGAGAGTTTGTTGTAGATGAAATCCTAAAAGGATTGGGTACGCCTCTTGTGGGTCCTTACGGGATCTTTTCACCTGAGTATTTCAATGTAATTGATTCAGTCGAGTCTTCCGGACTAGGGTATAACCCTAGGCTAGCTGACCAAATTATAACAGCCGCAATGAATAAAGCTGGTGCCCAGAAAGAAAATGGAAAATGGATGTTTAATGGAAATCCAGTGACCATTTCAATACTGATGAGAAGTGACAATCAGCCTCTAAGATCGGTTGGAGAGCTAGTAGCTTCAGAGATAGAAAAGGCAGGATTTACCGTGAAGAGGAACTATGGTGACTTGAACAAAGCGAATACAGTAGTTTACGGCTCTGATCCTCAAGATCTTGGATGGAACATATATACTGAGGCTTTTGGTGGCACTGGCGGTTTTGTGAAATACAACCCAGTGATTCCCTCACAAATGTACGCTCCATATTTCGGAAATATGCCGGGCCAACAAAATCCCGTATTTTGGAATTACGAAAATAACACCATAGACAAGATAACGCAAAGAATTCAGTTCCTTAATTTTACTTCCGAAAAAGAGAGAAATTCACTTGTTAGAAATGCCACAGACTTAGGAGTACAGGAGGCAGTTAGAGTTTTTATTGCTCAATTAGTCGATCCATACGTAGCATCGTCTGGTCTTACAGGTCTTGTAAATGATTTTGG
>Ga0105091_10001228_pt1 | contig 11126 bp, 8 predicted proteins | sample PPLLak1March2015_FD_87022 | JGI IMG/M metagenome (GOLD analysis project Ga0105091, IMG submission 87022) | Freshwater sediment microbial communities from Prairie Pothole Lake near Jamestown, North Dakota, USA - PPLs Lake P7 Core (1) Depth... | ecosystem: Environmental > Aquatic > Freshwater >... | reverse complement strand
GAGCTCTCCCGTGCGAGGTGGTGCTCGAAGTAGGCGCGCTCGAACGCCTCGCGCGCCTCCCGCAGCGGCAGGTCGAGCGGCAGGCCGGCGAAGGTCGGCGCACCGTCGACCATGGGCAGCGCCCGGCTGACGTCCTCGGCGCCGATCTCGTCGTCGAGTGCGGTGAGCGCCGCGGTGCGCACCACCTGCTGCAGCTCCTCGAGGTTGCGCGGCCAGCCGAAGTTGCGCAGCGTGTTGAGCGCTGCGGTCGAGAACTCGCGTGGCGGGCAGAACCGCGCCTCGACGAGCTGCGCGAGCAGCATCGCCGCGATCTCCGGGATGTCCTCGGCGTACTGGCGCAGCGCGGGCAGCGTCAGGACGAGCTGGGAGAGCTGCGCCAGCAGCTGCGCGTCGAACCCCCGTTCGTCGGCGAGCCGCCGCGGCTCTTCGGCGGTGAACGTGACGAGCCGCACCTTCTGGCGCTCGGCACGCGCGGCGACGAACGCAAGGTTCCTCTGCTGCACGCGGGAGAGCGCCGCCAGCTCGTCGACGAAGAAGATCCCCCCGCCGGCCTGTGCGAGCAGCTCCTGCGGCCCCTCGGCGAGGGCGGCGCCCGCCGTCACCCACGGCGTGCCCGGATGCTGGAGCGCGCGGGCGAAAAGCTCGGGCATGACGCCGGGCTCGCCGCGCAGGAGCAAGGGCGCGGCGGCCTGTGCGAGCTGTCCGAGGCGCTTGCGGAGATCGGCGACCACCGCCGAGCGGCCGAGGTTCGCGAGCGCGAGCCCGGATGCGGGCGGCGCTTCGCCCGTGCGCAGTGCCCGCTTCACCGTGGCGAGCAGCTTCTGCATCGCGATCGGCTTCTCGAGGAAGTCGAGCGCGCCGATGCGGGTCGCCTCGACCGCGGTGTCGATCGTCGCGTGGCCCGACATCATCACCACCGGCATCGTGAGCTGGCCGCCGGCGGCCCATTCCTTCAGGAGCGAGATGCCGTCGGTGTCGGGCATCCAGATGTCGAGCAGCACGAGGTCCGGCCGCTCGCGCCCGCGCGCGTCGCGCGCGGCGGTAGCGTTCTCCGCGACGCGCACCGTGTGCCCTTCGTCGGCCAGGATCTCCGACAGCAGCTCGCGGATGCCGATTTCGTCGTCGACTACGAGGATGTTGGCCATGGTTCTCGCCGGGTATTTCGCATCAGTGTCCTTCTAGGCTGCAAGCGGCAGGGCAATAGTGACCGCCGCGCCGCCGCGGCCGGCCGCACCGGCGCGGTTCTCGAGGCTCACCGTGCCGTGGTGCTCGTCGATGATCTTCTTCACGATCGCGAGGCCCAGTCCGGTGCCCTTCGGCTTGGTCGTGACGTAAGGCTCGAACGCGCGCTTCATGATCGACTCGGCGAAGCCGCCGCCGTTGTCGGCGATCGCGAGCCGCACGCGATCGCCCACGCGCTCGGTGCGCACCTCGATCTGCGGGTCGGCGTGCCCGGCGAGCGCGTCCTCGGCGTTCTGCAGCAGGTTGTGGATCACCTGCCGGAGCTGGGTCGGGTCGCCGCGCACGAGCGGCAGGGCGGGGTCGAGCCGGGCCGAGATCTTCGCATGCGAATGGTCGTACAGGGCGAGCACCTCGCCGACGAGCGCGTTCAGGTCGAGCGTGCCGAGCGCAGGCGCCGGCATGCGCGCGTACTCGCGGAAGTCGTCGACCATCGCCTTCATCGCGGCCACCTGGTTGACGATGGTCTCGGTCGCCCGCGCGAGCGTCTGGCGGTCGGCCGGCGCGAGGCGGTCGGCGAGCTTCGCCTGCACCCGCTCGGCCGAGAGCTGGATCGGCGTGAGCGGGTTCTTGATCTCGTGCGCGAGCCGGCGGGCGACCTCGCCCCAGGCGGTCGCCCGCTGCGCGGCGATGAGCTGGCTCACGTCGTCGAACACCACGACGTAGCCGACGCCGCCGGGCAGCCGCGACCCGCGCACGAGCAGGGTGAGGCCGCGGTCGCCGACGTCGAGCTGCCGCTGCCAGGGCGCGTCCGCGGCCGCGGCCGCCTCCGCGAACCCCTCGCGAATCGCGCCGGCGAGCGTGTCGAGCGCGGGCGTCCCCGCGAGCGGCCCGCCGGCGCAGGCCGCCGGGTCCTCGCCGAGGATCCGGGCAGCGCCAGCATTCGCCACCTGGAGTCTGAATCCCTCGTCGAAGGTGAGCACACCGGCCGAAAGGTTGGCGAGGATGCTTTGCAGGTAGGCATTGGCCTGCTCGAGCTGCAGACGGTTCGCCTCCGCCGCGCCGCGGGCGTCGTCGAGCTGGCCGATCATGCTGTTGAACGAGCGCGTGAGCACGCCCAGCTCGTCGCGGCTCGTGACCCGCGGCCGTCGGGAGAAGTCCCCCCGGGCGACCGCAAGCGACGACTCGGCGAGCTCCGCGAGCGGCTCCGACAGCCGCCGGCTGAGGATGAACGCGAGCGCGATCGCGGCAAAGAGCGCGAGCAACAGCGTGAGGGTCAGCGTCAGGAGATAGATGCGCCTGAGGGCGGCTCGCGCCAGCGACAGCTCACGGTAGTCGCGGTAAACGGACTGCACCGTGTCGGCGGTTTCGGCGAACGCGGGCGGGACGGCCTGCACGAGCTGGACGAGCCGCGTCTCGTCGGCGATCGTGGTACCGCCGAGCGGCACGATTACCCGCAGGCGCAGCCCCTTCTCGCCGACGGTCTCGATCGCGGCGTAGTCGCGTGCCGCGCGGACCTGGCGCAGCGCCGCCGGTGGCGGCGGGTCGGGCACCAGCTTTGTCGGCTCGCGGCTCGCGCTGGCGATGACCGCGCCGCTCGGCGCGATGATCGACGCCTCGTCTACGCCGGCCTGCTCGCGCATGCGGTCGAGCGCCTTCGCCTGTCCCGCCGGCGGGAGGTCCGACAGCTCGAGCGCCATCGCCCGCGCCTTGCTGCGCAGATCGCTGAGCATGTTGTCGAGCGCGCTGCGCCCGAGTGCGAGGCCGCTCTCGAGCGCGGTGTCCACGCGCAGGTCGAACCACGACTCGATGCTCTTCGTCAGGAACTGGACCGAGACGGTGTAGACGAGCGCTCCCGGCACCACCGCGAGGACTGCGAACAGCACCAGCAGCCGGAACGTGAGCCGGGAGCCGAACACCCGCCCCTTCAGCGCGCGCCGGAGCGTGATGAGCTGGTAGCCGACCAGCCCGAGCAGCGCCGCGGCGATCACCGCGTTCAGGATCAGGAGCAGCGGGTAGTGGCTGGCGAAGATCGAGGTATTCGCGCTCGCGGCGGCGAGCAGGAAGAGGAAGATGCCTCCCAGCGCTGCGCTGGCGACAAGGAGATAGGTCATTTCGGCGCCTCGGCGGCGAGTGTCGAGCCGTTCACCTCCCAGCGCTTCCAGGGCGAGGCAAGCGTCCATTCGCGGTTGGCGAGCGCGCTCACCTGGAACGGCTTCGGCAGCTGGGCCGTGTCCAGGCGCATGCGCACGAACGCGTTGTAGGTGGTGTCGGGCTTGAGCGCGCCGCGCGGCAGGACCAGCCACTCGCGGATGCGCGTCAGCGCGTTGATCGCTTCGTCGAGCGTGGGATAGCTCCGGTGCAGCGTCCCCGTGGACAGGCGATAGGTGCGCGTCAGCGCGTGGAACGAGAGGCGGAGCGTCAGCGTGGCGCTGCCGATCCGCTCGTCGAGCCAGTACCAGCGCGGCCGGTAGCATTCGAACTCGACCAGGAAGTAGAGCGGGACGCCTTGCGCGAGGGCCTCCTCGAGGCGCGAGGTGAGCTCGAAATCGAAATCGCCGTTGAACACGATGCCCTCGTCGGTGGCCGCAAGCCCCGTGGCGCGAACCTCGATCTCGTCGGCGGCTGCGACGCTCGCACAGAGCGCGAGCGCGGCGAGGGCGAGCCTCAGGGCGCGCAGCATGCCTCAGTGCTTAGCGAAGGCCGCATAGAAGAAACCATCGTGTTCGCCGCCGGGCAGGAGCTGCCCGTCGCCGATACCGGGCAGGGACAGCCGCCGCGCGTCGGGCCGGCGGGCGAGGAACGCATCGACCACCGCCTCGTTCTCCTCGGCGAATACCGAACAGGTGGCGTAGAGCAATTTACCATCGCGCGCGAGCACGCGCCAAAGCGCGTCGGCGAGGCGTGCCTGCTCGCGCGCGAACCCGGCGAGGTCGCTCGCCCGACGCAGCCACTTGATGTCGGGATGACGGCGGACGACGCCCGAGGCGCTGCACGGGGCATCGAGCAGGATGCGGTCGAACGGCCGGCCGTCCCACCAAGAGTCGGGCTCGCCCGCGTCGGCGACGCGGACCGTCGCAGCGAGATGCAGGCGTTCGAGATTGGCCGCGATGCGCGGCACCCGCCCGGCGTCGCCGTCGATGGCGAGCAGGTCGAGCTCGGCGAGCTCGGCGAGATGTGCGGTCTTGCCGCCGGGCGCGGCGCAGGCATCGAGCACTCGCATCCCGTCGCGGACGTCGAGGAGGGGCGCCGCGAGCTGCGCGCCCGCATCCTGAACCGACAACTCGCCGTCGCGGAAGCCGGGCAGCTCGTCGACGCCGCACGGCTTCTCCAGCCGCACCGCCCAGTCGCCGACGCGCGCCGCGGCGAGGCCCGCGGCGGCGAGCCGCGCGAGGTACGCGTCGACGGTCAGGCGCCGGCGGTTCACGCGCAGGGTCATCGGCGGACGGGTGTTGCCGACGGCCAGGATCGCCTCCCATCCGCGCCGCGCGCGACGCACGTGGTCGATCCACCACTGCGGATAGCCGAAGCGTCCGGGTTCCGTGCGGCGCGCGTCGGCCTCGAGTGCCTCGCGCCGGCGGAGGTAGTTGCGGAGGCACGCGTTCACGAAACCACGCGCGGCGCCGTGACCGAGCTTCGCGCTGGCGGTGACCGCCTCGTCGACGACGGTGTGCGGGCCGCGGCGTTCGTGCCGCAACTCATGCAGCGCGCAGAGGAGCAGGGCGTGGACGGCACGATCGGGAATCCCTTTCCGGGCAAGCGCGGCGAGGATCGCCTGCGGGGCGCCGTAGTCGCGGAGCGTCGCGTAGGCGAGATCCTGCACCGCCGGGCGCGACGGCCCGCGCCCCTCTTCATCGAGCGCGGCGTTGAGGCTCGCGCCGCCGAGCACGCGCGCCACCGCCCGGCTCGCGCCGGCGAGGACCTCGGAGAGCGGCGGCGTAAGGGTCACGACGGCGGGGAGTGTATCGGCTCGCCGCAATGCGGCCGGCGCGGCGCGCGCGCCGCTGCGAAAGTTTCAGCTCGTTGCGGGCAGCTCGAAGCGGTCGCCCGGGGCGAGCGGGAAACCGCGCAGGAAATCGCGTGCGGGAAGACGCTTGCCACCGGCGCGCTGCAGTTCCTCGAGCCGGACCGCGCCGCGGCCGCCGGCCACTACGATACCGGCGGGGTCGATCTTGATCACCGCGCCCGGCTCGCCCGCGCCGGCGGTCGCGGCGGCGCGCCAGATCTTGACGTCGGTGCCTCGTATCCGCGCCGCGGCGCCCGGGGAAGGGTTGAACGCGCGCACCTGCCGCTCGATTTCAGCGACGGACCGCCGCCAGTCGATGCGGGCTTCGTCCTTCTGGAGCTTGGCGGCGTAGGTCACGCCCTCGGCCGGCTGGGGCGTCCCCGCGAGCGTCCCGCCGGCGAGACCGTCGAGTGCCGCAACCACGAGTCGCGCGCCCAGGGCGGCGAGCCTGTCGTGGAGCGTGCCGGCAGTGTCGGTGGGGAGAATCGGCATCGCTTCGCGCAGGAGCACCGGCCCGGTGTCGAGCCCGGCCTCCATCCGCATGATCGAGATGCCCGTTTCCCGGTCGCCCTCGAGGAGCGCGCGGTGAATCGGCGCGGCGCCGCGCCAGCGCGGCAGCAGCGAAGCGTGGATGTTGATCGCGCCGAGCCGCGGCAGGTCGAGGACGCCCTGCGGCAGGATGAGCCCATAGGCGGCGACCACCAACGCATCCGGCGCGAGCGCCCGGATCTCGGCTTGCGCCTCGGGCGTCTTCAGGGTCACGGGTTGCAGGACCGGAATCCCGAGCCGGGCCGCCGCCTGCTTGACCGGGCCTGCGGCGGCGGTGAGCCCCCGGCCGGACGGCCGGTCGGGTTGGGTGAGCGCCGCGGCAACGTGGTGCCCGGCGGCCGCGACGGCCTCGAGCGCAGGCACGGCGAAGTCGGGCGTTCCGGCGAACACGATGCGCATCGCGGCAGGGCGCGAGCGGGGCGAGGGACGGGCGGCTCAGGCGGTCTGCCGGAGCTGCTTTTCCATCCTGGCCTTGATGCGGGAGCGCTTGAGGCGCGACAGATACTCGACGAACACCCTGCCCTCGAGATGGTCCATCTCGTGCTGGATGCAGACCGCCAGCATGCCCTCGGCGGCGCGCTCGAACGCTATGCCATTGGCATCGAGAGCGCGTACTGTTACCTTCGCCGCGCGGGCCACCGTCTCATAGACTCCGGGCACGGAGAGGCAGCCTTCCTCGCATTCCTGGATGTCGTCGCTCGCGCGGACGATCTCGGGGTTGATGAGGACGAGCAGCTGGTCGCGCGTATCGGAGGTGTCGATGACGATGACCCGCCGGTGCACGTCGACCTGGGTCGCGGCGAGCCCGATGCCCGGGGCGGCGTACATGGTTTCGGCCATGTCCCGGACCAGCCGGCGGACCTCGTCGTTGACTTTTTCGACCGGCTTGGCCTCAGTGTGGAGGCGCGGATCCGGGTAGCGCAGGATGTCGAGGATTGCCATGAATTGCTTGTTGCGTGAAATAATTAGGTGCAGAATCTAAACAAAGTCCTTAGACTAGCTAGATCGCGCCTGATAAATCAAACACTTGCCCTTGTTCTAGATCGGTCCGAGGTGGTCATGTTCAAGTCTAGCACGGCGCTTTTCGTCGCCCTCGTGCTGGGGCTCTCCGTAGCCTCGGCGCAACAGCCCGATCCTCGCCAGACCGGGAATGTGCTCGGCATCAAGGCCGACGCCCCCGACCAATACGTCGTGCAGCGGGGCGACACCCTGTGGGGGATCGCCGGGAAGTTCCTCTCGGAACCGTGGCGCTGGCCCGACATCTGGCGCCTCAACAAGGACCAGATCAAGAACCCGCACCTGATCTACCCCGGCAACGTCGTCCGCCTGGATCGCGCGACCGGGATGCTCTCGATCGAGCGCGTCGAGCCCCGCGTACGGGTGGAGCCGCTCGTGGCCGAAGCGATCCCGACCATTCCGCTCAAAGTGATCGAGCCGTTCCTCGCCCGGCCGCTCGTCATCGAGCGCGGCGGCCTGGACAAGGCGCCGCAGATCGTGGCCACCCAGGAAGGGCGGTTCAACATCGGCGCGGGCGCCCGCGCGTACGTCGACGGGCTCGCCGACACGAAGGAATCGCTGTGGCAGGTGTACCGGCCCGGGCCCGCGCTCGTCGATCCCGACACGAACGAGGCGCTCGGCTACGAGGCGCTCTACCTCGGCACGGCGCGGCTTGTACGCCAAGGCGTCAAGAACGAGCCGTCGACCATCAATATCCTGTCCGCGGTCCAGGAGATCAGCGAGGGCGACCGGCTCGTCGTCGCGCCGCGGCCGCAGGTCTTCTCGTTCGCGCCGCGCGCGCCCGAGAAGCCGGTGCGCGGGCGCATCATGTCCATCTACGACGGCCGCAGCGACGCGCGCTTTGACTACTACCGCCGGCCCAAGACCATCGGCGCAACCTCCGGCCAGGAGCAGGAAACCCTTTACGGCGGCGAGACGGGTAACTTGGCAGTCGTCAGCCTGAACAAGGGCGCGAAGGACGGCCTCGAGCCCGGCCACGTGCTTGCACTGTATCGCTCGACCACGATATTCCGCGACCGCAGCGTCGGGCCCTTTTACATGGGCGACCCCAGGACAGCGCCCTTCCCGCTGCCGGAAGAACGCTACGGCCTCCTGATGGTGTTCCGCGTGTTCGAGAACCTCTCGTACGCGCTGACGCTCAACGTGGAGCGGCCGGTCGCCCCCGGGGACGTCGTAGCAAAGCCCTGACGCCGGCCCGCAGGCGGGCATGCCGGACGCCGAGCTCGAAGCGTGGCTCCGGCTCGCCCTGGTGCCGGGTCTCGGCGGCCAGGGGTTGCGGAAGCTCCTCGGCGACTTCGGTCTGCCCTCCCAGGTGCTGGGCGCAGGCCGCGCGGCGCTCACGCGCTGCGTAGGCGACGCACTCGCGCAGCGGATTCTCGCGAACGACGGAGCGGCAGCGGTTGACGCCGCGCTCCGCTGGGCGGAGGTCCCCGGTCACTCGATCGCCACCCTGAGCGACGCCGCGTATCCGCAGCAGCTCCTCGAGATCCCCGATCCGCCGGCGCTTGTCTACGTCGTGGGCGACGCCCGGCTGCCGGCGCGCCGCGGGCTCGCGATCGTCGGCAGTCGCAACGCGACCCCGCAGGGCGCCGCCAACGCCGAGCGCTTCGCGCGCGCATTCAGCGAGGCGGGACTCACGATCGCGAGCGGTCTCGCGCTCGGCATCGACGCCGCCGCGCATCGCGGCGCGCTGGCGGGCGCCGGCTCGACGGTCGCCGTGCTCGGCTGCGGCGTCGACGTCGTCTACCCGCAGCGAAACGCCGACCTGTACAACGCCGTAGCGGCGCACGGCGCGCTCGTGTCGGAGTTCCCGCTCGGCTCGCCGCCGATCGCGGCCAACTTCCCGCGGCGTAACCGCCTGATCAGCGGACTCGCGCGCGGCGTGCTCGTCGTCGAAGCGGCACTCGCGAGCGGCTCGCTGATCACCGCCCGCCTCGCCGCAGAGCAGGGCCGCGAGGTGTTCGCCATTCCGGGCTCGATCCACTCGCCGCTGTCGAAGGGCTGCCACGCGCTGATCAGGGAAGGCGCGAAGCTTGTCGAAAGCGCGCAGGACGTGCTCGACGAGCTCAAGGTCCCGGCGCCGGCAGCCGCGGCGACGTTCCCGCAAGCGGAAAAAGGACACGCGCTGCTCGCGCACCTCGGCCACGACCCGTGCAATGTTGACACCTTGTGCCAGCGCAGCGGCTTGACGCCCGATACCGTATCGGCGATCCTGCTCGAGCTGGAGCTCGCGGGCATGGTCGCGGCCCTGCCCGGCGGGCGATACCAGCGCATCGGCTGACAGCGCGGACTTCGCACTCGATGTTCGACATCCTCGTCTACCTGTTCGAGAACTTCTACCAGAACGAGTCCTGGCCGGAGCAGGACGCGCTCGCACAGAAGCTGACCGCGGCCGGATTCGAGAACGGCGACATCAGCGATGCGCTCGACTGGCTGCGCGGGCTCGCCAAGCTGCAGGCCGACGCCTTCCCGGAGGCGTTCGACCTCGGCGAGGGCTTCCGTGCGTTCACCCCGCTCGAGCTCGAGAAGCTCTCGACCGAGTCGCGCGGCTTCATCGCGTTCCTCGAGAGCGCGCGCGTGCTCAGCCCGTCCCTGCGCGAGCTGATCATCGACCGCGCGATGGCGGTCGAGGACGAGCGGGTCGAGCTCGACAAGCTCAAGGTGATCGTGCTGATGGTGCTGTGGACGCGCCGCGGCAACGTCGACACGCTGATCCTCGAAGAGCTGCTGCCCGAGGGCGGCCCGCGCCACATCCACTAGCGTCCGCCTTGCCTCGGGCAGGGCGAGCCCTTAGACTTCCGCGCGCCCCGACGACACTCGCGTCGGCGGGAGCCGCTGCAGCTCACCCATGGCCAAGAAGCTCATCATCGCCGAAAAGCCCTCCGTCGCGAACGACATCGCGCGCGCGCTCGGCGGCTTCACGCGGCACGGCGACTACTACGAGAACGACGAGTACGTGCTCTCGTCCGCGATCGGGCACCTGCTCGAGCTCGCCGCGCCCGAAGCCTACGAGGTGAAGCGCGGCAAGTGGTCGCTGGCGAATCTGCCGGTGATTCCGCCGCACTTCGATCTCAAACCGATCGAGCGGAACGAGGAGCGCCTGAAGCTCCTCGTGCGGCTGATGAAGCGCAAGGACGTGACCGCGCTCATCAATGCCTGCGACGCCGGGCGCGAAGGCGAGCTCATCTTCCGCTACATCGTCCGTCACGCCGGCGCGAAGAAGCCGATCCAGCGGCTGTGGCTGCAGTCGATGACGCAGGCGTCGATCCGCGACGGCTTCGAGGCGTTGCGCACCGACCGCGACCTGCAGCCGCTCGCCGACGCCGCGGTATGCCGGTCGGAGTCCGACTGGCTGGTCGGCATCAACGGCACGCGGGCGATGACCGCCTTCAACTCCAAGGACGGCGGCTTCTACAAGACGACCGTGGGGCGGGTGCAGACGCCGACGCTCGCGGTGCTCGTCGAGCGCGAACAGCGCATCAAGCGCTTCGTCTCGCGGGACTACTGGGAAGTGCACGGCACCTTCGCCGGCAAGGGCGGGGAATATCCCGGCCGCTGGCTCGACGAGCGGTTCGAGCGCAAGGAGGACGACGCCGACGCGCGGGCCGAGCGCATCTGGGACCAGGCGCGCGCCGAGGCGATCCGCGCGAAGTGTCTCGGCAAGCCGGGCATCGTCACCGAGGAGTCGAAGCCCACCACCCAGGCGCCGCCGATGCTCTACGACCTCACTAGCCTGCAGCGGGAGGCGAACGGGCGGTTCGGCTTCTCGGCGCGCGCGACGCTTTCGCTCGCGCAGGCGCTGTACGAGAAGCACAAGGTGCTGACTTACCCGCGCACCGACTCGCGCGCGCTGCCGGAGGACTACGTCGGCACGGTGAAGAAGACGCTGGACGTGCTGCGCGCGAAGAGCGGGCTGACGCGCGCGTACGCGCCGTTCGCCGACCGCATCCTGGCCGAAGGCTGGGTCCGGCCGAACAAGCGCGTGTTCAACAACGAGAAGATCTCCGACCACTTCGCGATCATCCCGACGCTCCAGGCGCCCAAGCACTTTTCCGAGGCCGAGACCAAGCTCTACGACCTGGTGACGAAGCGGTTCCTGGCGGTGTTCTTTCCGTCGGCCGAGTTCATGGTGACCACCCGGATCACGCGGGTCGAGGACGAGCCGTTCAAGAGCGAGGGCCGGGTGATGGTCAACGCCGGCTGGCTCGCGGTCTACGGCAAGGAAGCGGAGGATCCCGAGACGCCGACCCTCGCGCCGGCTCCCGACGGGCGCGCGACCGCGATCGCGATCGAGGTGGAGGCCAACCAGACCTGGCCCCCGGCGCGCTACACCGAGGCGACGCTGCTGTCGGCGATGGAGGGCGCCGGCAAGCTG
>Ga0105091_10001226_pt1 | contig 11139 bp, 9 predicted proteins | sample PPLLak1March2015_FD_87022 | JGI IMG/M metagenome (GOLD analysis project Ga0105091, IMG submission 87022) | Freshwater sediment microbial communities from Prairie Pothole Lake near Jamestown, North Dakota, USA - PPLs Lake P7 Core (1) Depth... | ecosystem: Environmental > Aquatic > Freshwater >... | reverse complement strand
TGCCAACCCGGTCGCGGGCGGCGAACAGGGTGCGAAGGGAAGCATCCCAGACAGTGAAGGCGAACATGCCATCCAACCGCTCCACCACCGCACACCCCCATTCCACGTAACCGTGGAGGATCACCTCGGTATCCGAATGGGTGGTAAAGACATGGCCCCGCGCCGTCAACTCGTCGCGCAGGGACTGGAAATTGTAGATTTCGCCGTTGAAGACTATCGCGTAGCGTCCGTCAGGGGTTTGCATCGGCTGTTTGCCACCCGCCACATCGATGACCGCAAGCCGCGCATGCCCCAGCGCCACGCCGGGAAGCCGCAGAATGTCCTGATCGTCCGGCCCACGGCTATGCAGGGTGGCGAGCGCCTGGCGACAATCCTGCTGCCAGGGAGTGTTGATCAATGCAAGAATGCCGCACATATTCGCTTATGAGCCCTTTTTCCAGAGCAGACCCAGGATTTCGTATTTTTCTGCCACGTGAGCCGCAGCAAATTTTTCGTATTCCAACCCGCTAGGCTGAAGGGGATTGGCCAAGGCCTCTCCCATGGCACCGACCAGTGCATGAAGATCGTTGACCGGCACCAGGTGACGGATCAATTCACCCGTCATCACCTCGCGTGGGCCGGAAGGACAATCGGTGCTCACCACCTGCGTGCCGCAGATCATGGCCTCGATCAACACGTTGGGCATGCCTTCGCGGTCCGAACACAATACCAGCAAGTCGGCGTGTTTTAACCAGGGATAGGGATTTTTCCTAAAACCGGCGAGGATCGTTGTATCCCGAATTCCATAGCGGCTCAGCATTTCTTCAAGTCTGGCATCCGGATTAACCAGCAACACCAGCTTGTGGCTCGCAGCAAAAGGCTTGAACGCCTCGAACAGCAGATCATGCCGCTTCTGCGGCGCGAAGCGTCCGACAGGCACAATATAGGGAACGGTGGGCAGTTCGGGTTCCGCTGCATTGGCTAAACGGCGAATGTTCTCGATCTCGAATGGGTTGTAGATCTGAACGATATTGGCCTTCAAGCCCAGGTTCGACCCCAGATCATCCGCCACACCCTGTGAAACGGCGATCAGGTTCCGGCCGGAATACAGGCGACGATAGCGATTCAGCCGCCGCTCCGCCTTAGCCGGGCTGGACTTGCGTAGCGCTTCTATTTCTGCGGAAAGGGTATTGGCGATGCGATACCACACGCGCGGCAAGCGCGCGATGGAAACTACCTCATCCACGTAAGGCAAGGTTGAAACGACCAGATCGAAGGGTGCGCTCTTCTGCAGACGACGAAACAAGCGCCACAGCCTCGCGGCTGCCAGGTACTTGCCTAACACCCCCTTGCTACGCACCCGACCAAGGGGCGAGAGCGCGTGCAGGACGAAGGCCGGGTCCAGTTCGTGCTCGACGATATTTTCGAGCAGAATGACATGCACTTCGTGAGATCTTTGCGCCAACAGAGAAGCCAGCTTGACGACCGCCTTTTCCGCACCCCCGCCTCTAAGATTAGTGGTAATAAAAGCAATTTTCATGGGGTGCGCGACAGGCAGTTAGCGCTGCACGCAGGAATAGAAAATTCCTTCCATGGCATCCAGCATGGCATTGAGGGAATAACGCGCCTCCACGATTTCCCGCCCTTTTTGGCCGAAGCGGGCGCACAACTCGGGATTTTGCAGCAGTTCCGCCAGCTTTTCTTCCAGTTGCGCCGCATTCTTCGGTTCAACCAGAAAGCCGCTCAGCTTGTCCGCCACCAGTTCGTCAATCGCGCCAACATGGGTGGACACCACCGGCAGGCCCGCAGCCATCGCCTGCATCAGCGCCTGGGGTACGCCCTCGTTGGCGTAGGAGGGTAAAACGAACACATCCATCGCGGCCAGGAGAGCAGGAACGTCCTCGCGCTGGCCCGTCAAATGGATTCTGCCGGCGACCCCCGATTGAGCCGCCCACCCGGCAATCTGCTCGCGCATCGGGCCGTCGCCGGCAATGATCAGTTCCAGTTCGGGGTGTTTCGCTGCCAGTGAAGAAAATGCCTGCAGCAGGTAAGTGTGCCCCTTCCAGCTGCGCAAGGTGGCGACGATGCCAACCACTTTTGCGGCAGGGGAAACGCCCAGCTCGGTGCGGATACGGGTGCGGACTTCATCTGGCTGGGGGCAATAGAGCGCCAGATCGATCCCGGTCGGCACCGAAATGACATGATCCGGCGGCAGGTCCAGCCCCCTGACCAGCTGCAGACGCAATGCTTCGCCGGTGGTGGCGATACGATCCACGGCGTGGCGATAAAGCCAGCGGGACGGCAGGTTGCGTGGCACCGGTGCCGAAATATGGCGGGTACGCACCACCGCCAGCCCGTTCAGAGTAAGCCGGGCCAGTGCGGTAAGCCAGGTGTCAGTCGAGCTGTGGGTATTTACCACATCGGGGTGATGCTCGGCCAGCCAGCGGCGAAGGGCAAACAAACCCTGCAGATTTTTGCGCGCAATCGGCAGGGCAACTGCGGGGATTCCCCGTTGCTGCGCTGCGGAATAAATTTTGGCTTCGGCAGGACAGAGGATAGTCACGCGATGGCCGCGGCGCATCATCCCGGCAGCCTCGGTGAGCACGCGGATTTCCTGTCCGCCCCAACCGCAGGAGTTTTCAGTGTGGACAATATGGAGCGGCGGATTAGCCATGTTCGGCATGTTCGATCTGATCCGAAGAAAATGAAGGGAGTGATAAACGCTCAGATAGCGCCGCCTTGGCACATTCCCAAACCGCCTCTACGGTGATGCGGGAAAGCGGTGTCTGGCTAGAGCACGCTTCATCTTCATCAAGAGGCAGGTCAAGAATCCACAGATGGGGGCGCTCAAGTGGCTTCAGGCCCACGCTGGGATGCAGGCAGTGATACAACGCAATCATCGGCACATCCAGTGCGCCCGCAATATGCGTGGGTCCGGTATCCACGCCAACGTAGAGATCCAGCTCGGCCATGATCGCAGCGCTTTGACGCAAGGAGAGCCGACCGGAAAGATTGACAACCCGCTGCCCTAAAGCATCATGGAACAAAGCAATCTTTTCCTGCGGGAGCCCACCGCCGAGCAATATGAAGCAGGCCTCAGGATAAGCATCCAGAATATGGCGGCACAGTTGCACAAAATGCTCGGCCGGCCAGTCGCGGTAAGGCTTGGTCGGAAAGCTTTCGAGCATCAGCCCGATCAGCGGTGAAGTGCGGGCTGGCCACAGCTTCCGCAACTGTTCCCGGGCGGCAAGCTGTTCTTCCTGCGTAACGAGGTAAGCCAGGCGATAGCCATCAGGCGCGATTCCGAGTGCCTCGGGCAACATCAGAAGCTGCCACACGCCATGCATGGAATTGAATGGTGGCGGCTCGACAACGCGGTAGAACTGCCGGTTCAGGCTCTCGTCCGACTGACGAAAGGCCACGACTTTGTGCGCCACCCGCAGGGCATAAGCTACCAGAGGCTCATCGAAGCCGGAGACGATGGCGTAATCCCATTTCTTGCGCCCCAACCATCCGCGCCACAACGCCCGGTTCTTGGTAATGGAGCCAACGCGATGGATGAAAGGCAGGTTTTGCAGTACGCTGTATCGATTGGGGTGCCCCAGGCAGGTAATCTCGCTGCCGGGAAATGCTCTGGCAATCGCCCGCGGAACAGGTGTGCCCATCATGGTGTCCCCGATGCGTGTCACATGGATCACCAAGAAAGAAGGGGAATGCTCACTGGGATGCAAGGTCTCAGGCATCTGAAATCAGGCTGTGCAAACGCGCGTAAATACCATCCTTCTCGAGCAATTCGCGATGACTGCCGATTTCCGCAATACGCCCTTTCTGCATCACGACGATACGATTCGCATGCTCGATGGTGGAAAGCCGGTGGGCGATGACAATGGTGGTGCGGCCCTGCATCAGGTTTTCCAGCGCGGCCTGGACATGGCGTTCCGATTCGGTGTCCAGCGCCGAAGTTGCCTCGTCGAGAATCAGGATGGGCGCATTCTTCAAAATGGCTCGTGCGATAGCCAGGCGCTGGCGCTGCCCACCGGAAAGACGCACACCATTTTCACCGACAAAGGTCTGCAGGCCTTGCGGCATCTCGCGGATAAACTCCATGGCATGCGCGGCCTCGGCGGCGGCGATGATTTCCGCTTCGCTGGCACCCGCCTGGCGGCCATAGGCAATGTTCCCTGCGACAGTATCGTTAAACAGCACCACGTCCTGGCTTACCAGCGCAATATTGGCGCGCAGGTCGGCAAGATTGAGCTGTTCGATATCATGCCCGTCCACCAGAATCTGCCCACTGGTAGGATGGTAGAAACGCGGCAGGAGATTCACCAGCGTGGTTTTACCGCTGCCCGACTGCCCCACCAACGCCACCGTCTCGCCCGGCTTGATGGCAAGCGAGACATGGTCCAGGGCCAGCCTGTCCGGCGTGTAGGAGAAGCTGACCTCGCGAAACTCCACTTCCCCTTTTGAGCGCTCCAGGCGCTGGTGGCCGGCGTCCGGTTCCGCCTCTTCATCAATCAGGGCAAACACGCTCTCCGCTGCAGCCAGGCCGCGCTGCAAGCTCTCGTTGACGCCGGTGAGGCGCTTCAGCGGCGCAAGCAACATCAGCATGGCGGTGAGAAATGATACGAACCCGCCCACCGTGGTCTGGTTCGCCGCAGACTGGGCGGACGCGATATAAACAATCACCGCCACCGCAATAGCTGCAAAAATCTGCACGATCGGCACGCTGGCGGAAGCTGCTACCGACTGTTTAAGGTTGAAGCGACGCAAAGCGTTGACCGCATCGTAAAAACGCCGCGCCTCATACGCTTGGCCACCGAAAATTTTCACTACTTTGTGGCACTCGATGGTTTCTTCCAGCACGTGCGTAATATCTCCCATGGAGCGCTGCGATCCGCGGCTCATGGCCCGCAAGCGACCGCTAAAGGCCTTCACGACAAGCGCAATGGCAGGTATCACCACCACCGCAACCATGGTTAATTTCCAGTTGAGGTACAACAACCAGCCGAGCAGACCGGCGATGGTAAGGGAATCCCGCACCATCACGGTAATCGCACTCGTCGCCGCATCCGTGACCTGGTTTACATCATAAGAAACCTTGGATATCAGCGCGCCCGAAGTATTGTTGGCAAAGTAACGCGTCGGCAAATTCACGATTCGGGCGAACATCAATTCGCGCAAATCCATCACCACCTTGTTGGAAACCCAACTAATGGCATAGGAACTGATGTAAGTAGCAACACCGCGCACCACGAAAATCGCCACGATCAGGAACGGCATCCAGCGCATGGTTTCCGGATCCTTGTTGACGAAGCTGCCATCCAGCATTGGCTTCAGCAAGGCCGGGAAAGCCGGTTCAGTCGCTGCCGTCACTGCCATGGCAATAATAGAAACGAGGAAAATCCGCCAGTAAGGGAAAACGTAGCGCAGCAGGCGCAGGTAAAGGTCTTTGCTACTCATCGGTAGATGGGTTTAACGCTTCAGCGCCAAATCCTTATTCTTCGCATTGAACATATAGAGATTCTTGGTCACCGGCTTTTTCATTCCGATATCGAACCATTTGGACAAATAGGCCAGCGCCTCGAAATCACGAATTCCATGTAACTCACCGATAATCCAGCGGGCTGCACCAAGGATTTCAACCGGCAAGGCCGTAAGAATGTCGTATTCGGCGCCTTCGGTGTCGATCTTGATCAGGTCGGCGCGCTTGATTCCCAGTTCCGCAAAATACGGCGCCACCGACCTGATTTGAACAGGTATTTTTTGCGTCGCCACGCCAGGATCAGAGAAAAATGAAAAGCTGCCAAAATTCTGGTCATACGCCAGCGAAATTTCCAGTTCACCATCCTGGCTTCCCAATGCAATGGGCAGCACGGTGACGTTCGGCAGCCCCTTTACGTTCTTCTCCAGCAGGGCAAAATTGTCCGGCACCGGCTCAAATGCATAAATTTTGGCGTCCGGAAAACGATGGGCAAAATATAGAGTAGCAGTGCCAATATTAGCGCCAATATCAAGGATGACTTCAGGATTGACTTCCTGCGGCACCCAGTATTCCCCTCGCGTGCGCAGCAACACGTCATTGATGATACTTGCATCCCCGCTACCCGCACGATAAAAGACCTGGCGCCCTTTCCAGATAATGCTCTCCACCCCCTTGCCTGCCTTCGAGGGATGAAGATTCTGCATAAAGGTCATGGATCGTGTACGAAGCAAGGCTTTGAGTTGGCGTTTGGAGAGCATAATAATTTCAGGGAGAAAATGCCGCCTATTATAAGGCCTTGGTGGTGCTTTAGGTTTTGAAAATAGCCCCTGTCGACTTTTGTTGCGCGTCTTTTGTTTCCCAGTCCCACGCATGCTGAATGATAGTTTCCAGATCAGCGTATCCAGGCTGCCAGCCCAACATTTTCCTGGCCAGAGTAGCGTCAGCAACCAGTCGCGCGGGGTCGCCGGGGCGACGCGTACCATAAATAACAGGTACTGACCGATTGGCAATGCGCTCCGCAACATCGATCACCTCACGTACGGAAAATCCATTCCCGTTGCCCAGGTTGTAGCGTGCACTGGGCGCGCCCTGCATAAGCTGTTGCAATCCCAGCCAATGGGCAGCGCATAAATCCTGAATATGGATGTAATCCCGAATGCAAGTGCCGTCCGGCGTGTCATAGTCGATGCCGAACACGGTGATGGCATCACGCCGCCCACTGGCAGCCTGCAGCACGAGGGGGATCAGGTGGGTCTCAGGCTCATGCCGCTCCCCCAGTTCACCCTCCGGATCAGCCCCAGCAGCGTTGAAGTAGCGCAAGGCATAGCTCTTGAGGCCATAGGCACGATCATAATCTTCCAGCATCTGCTCCACCATCAACTTGCTGCGACCGTAGGGATTGATGGGATTGAGCACATGCCGCTCGTCAATCGGGGTGTATAACGGCTCGCCAAAAACGGCGGCGGTTGACGAAAAGATAAATCGCCTCACCCCATGACACACCATGGCATCGAGCAGATTCTGGGTATTGGAAAAATTGTTGCGGTAATACTTGGCAGGATCCTTTACAGACTCGCCCACCTGAATGAATGAAGCAAAGTGCATCACGGCATCAAACTGTTGCGATGCGAATAACTGATCCAGAAAGATCGGATCAGCAATGCTCCCCGTCACCAGCTCGCCATAACGCACGGCCACCGCGAAGCCGGTTGAAAAATCGTCCAGGGTGGTGACCTTGCAATCGTGCCTGGCCAGCCATTTCACCATGTGGGAACCGATATAACCGGCACCGCCAACCACCAGAATATGCATGTTAATAGGCGTTCCTGTTAATAAAACCCTTGAATACCGTCAAGAGAATAATGCGCAAATCGAACCACAACGACCAGTGCTCAATGTAGTAAAGATCGTACTCGATACGCTTGGCCAGATCCGTATCTCCCCGCCAGCCGTTAATCTGCGCCCAGCCGGTGATGCCAGCCTTCACCAGATGTTTTTTCATGTAGTCGGGAATTTCGTCCTTGAATTTTTCGACGAACATGGGCCGCTCCGGGCGTGGCCCGACGATGGACATATCTCCATTGAGCACATTGATGAATTGTGGCAACTCATCAAGACTTGTCTTACGCAGAAACGCCCCGAATGGCGTCGCCGACTTGTTCCTCGCTCCACCCCAATGAACACCGTTTTTTTCCACATCCACCGGCATGGAGCGAAATTTCAACATCATGAATGGCTTGCCATTCCAGCCCACGCGTTCCTGGCGATAGAAAATGGGGCCAGACGAGCTCAGCTTCACCCCCACAGAAAGCACCACCAGTAATGGGCTGATCAAAACCAAGATCAGGGCTGATAGCAGCCGGTCTTCCAAAGCCTTGAGCAGGCGGCTAACGCCAACCATGGGACTGCTTGAAAGACTTAATACCGGCATGCCGGCAATTTCGGACATGGAATGGTTGATCAAACGGAAACTAGAAATATCCGGCACCCAGCGAATGTCCACCGTCGAATGACGCAACAAAAACATGATCTTCTTTACCGTATCTTCTGCCTTAAGAGGCAACGTAATCCAGACCTGATCGACCCCCCTCTCGCCGACAAACGCCTCCAGATCGTCAATAACCCCCAGCAAAGGCATATCCACTTTGGCCTCTTGTGGCACGAGATGATCGCCAAACACCCCCATGATCTGCAAACCCGCCCAGGGCGAATGCAGCAAGCGCTCCGCGACTTCCCGGGAGAGCGCATAGTCCCCAGCCATGACAATTTGCCTTTGGTTAAAGCCCCAGCGCCGTATCGACCTTAATACGAGCCGTAGGCTGATGCGGCCACCCAACAAAAAAACCCACCCCAGAATCGCCCAGTAGCTGATCCAGCCACGGGAAAACGCAGCGCCGGATTTCGTCAGAAAAGCAAAACCAAACAGGCAGAACAGCACTGTTGTCCATGCGATGAGGATGCTGCGAGCCTCTTCGGCCAAGGACACGCCCCGCCATGTTTTATAAAGTGAAAACTGCGGAAAGATCAGGCCGGCGAATAGAACGCTTACTCCGATCAGAATGAGATAACTTTCCGGCAACGACCAACTTCCCAGATACCCGTAATGGCCCAATATTGCCGCAAGCGCAATCAATCCCCAATCGAGCACATACATCGCAAGATGAAGAGAGCTCGCATGTCCCTTGATCACGCCCCCTGTTTTCATTTAATCTTTCTGCCAGTAACCACGATTCATACTCAGAAATGGCTTCACCGCCGCAGGAAGAAATGCCTCATTCCTACCCAATCGATAGCCCAAATACTTTACGCCCGTCCGCATTAACGCAGCGGGAATCAGCCACGGTGCATTTTGGGACAGGTAATGCAGCTCGGACAAGACAAATTCCTTACCCCTGCCCTCCGCTTTGCCAAAAGTCTCCAGCAGCCATTTTTCGCGCGCATGCAAAACACCCGTATCAAAATAACGGCGGAACTCAGCCAGCGTACTGTAATCATGCGAGTGATAAACCTTCGCCTCGGCACAATATGCGATATGCCAACCGCGCATCAGCATGCGCGCCGCAACCACCATATCCTCGGCCAAAATGACATCACTCGGAAACCCACCGACAGCCTCAAGCGCTTCACGCCGGTAGGCCGCAAATGAATTCGACATGAAGGGGGTTTTAATACCCAGCCGCGGCGCATCTGCCAGCGTCTTGACCCGAGACTGCGAGGGGTAATTATAAATCCTGGCATGAGCGCCCAGCGCCTTTGCTTCGGCATGCGGGAGTTGGCGGCCATAAGCGGCCCCGATACTTTTATCTCTGAAAACAGCCACCAGGTTTTCCAACGAGTCTTTATCGGCCAGAATCGCATCCTGCGTCAGAAAAACAATAATCTCCGCATCCGCCAACATGTTTACGCCAAGTTGCCGGGTGCCACCATGATTGAATTGCAAGGCAGAAATTACATGCACATCGAGGCCTGACTGCCTCGCCCATTCAGCAGTTTCGTCCGCAGAGCCTGAATCGATCACCAGGCACCATGCCGGTTTGCAGGTCTGGTCGGCCAGTGCACCCAACCAGCGTCGCCATTGTTTGCCGGCGTTATAAGTGGGTACCAGCAAACCCAGTTTTTCCATTTCTATCTTCCCCCCTCTGGAGTCCGGTTTTATTCGCCGACAAGCAGCGAAACGCCTTCTTGGTTAGGAAGAACCGCCCACCACATCGACAAGGGCACTGCAAACAAGTCAGAATCAAACGGCACCACTTCGCGCCCGCTATACAGTACGATGCCACGCTGGAAGGCTTGCGGCTCGGTTTCCTTCAAGTGACGCAAACCCTTGAAGTCTTTACCTCTCACATTACTACTTGCTTTCACCTCTACACCCGTTAACTTGCCCAGCCGATTCTCCAGAACAAAATCGACCTCTATCCCAGACTGAGTGAGGTAGTGCCACAGTGTCAAACCCTTCTCGGAGAAAGCCAGGTGTTTGAGCAACTCACTCAGCACGAAAGTTTCAACCAAACTTCCCGGCAAACCGGCGTCCCCTATCAAACGGTCTTGTGACAACCCTACCAAGTGCGCCAACAGGCCGCTATCCAGCAAAAACACTTTAGGTGCTTTTACCAAACGCATGCCCGGATTGCGTTCCCAAGAAGGTAACCCTACTCATCATGCGGACAAACCCATAAGCCAGTTAGCGGCATCAGTAATTCTGATCCCGTTATGGAACTCTTCTTGACGCAATCCATAAACTATCTGCACAGCCTCCGTATCAGGAAACTGTTCAGCAAATCGTAACAGGCCGCGATGCGGCTTATTGTCGCCCAACTTGCATTCAATCATTTGTGCCAGCGTTCCTTCCTCGCTGAGCGCGAAATCCACTTCCGTACCATCCTTGGTGCGAATGTAATGCAGGCCAGCCACTCTTCCCGCGCTATCCTGTAAAAAATGCACATGCTTCAGCAGCATTCCCGCTACCGCATTTTCCAAGCGCACACCCTGATCGCCTCGAACCAATCCCGTATCAAAAAAATACACTTTAGGGCTTTGCAAAATAGCGCGGGCAATATTGTGATGCCAGGGCTGAACGGTAAAAACGATAAATAACGCCTGCAGAATATCCAGATAGCGTTTCAATGTCGCGGGTGAAACCGCCAGATCGCGCGCTATGGATGCTAACGAAAGGGGTGACCCCACACGTTCGCGCAACAACTCCACAAACAGACGCATCGTATTGATCTCATGCAGGCGTGAAAACTCCAGCACATCTTCACGAATCAGATCGTTGAAATACTGCGCGCGCCAGCGATCAGCCTGCACTGAGTCACTAGCCAAGCACGGCTCGGGAAAACCGCCTCTTTCCAACAAATGATCCAAAGCATCGGCGGGCTCCACATGCTGCTGTTCACACCACTCGCGCACCGAAAACGGATGCAAGCGGAAAGCAAAATAACGACCCGCCAGTGAATCGCCCCCTTGCCGAAATGTTTCCATGCGCGCACTACCCGTCACCAACAGTGCCTGCTCGGGCAAACGCCCGTCCACCACCCCCTTCAACCAGCCCTTCCAGGCGTGCATTTTGTGAATCTCATCCATGACGAGTAGCTTAGCGCGTGGATTCCATGACTGGCGCTGCAACACACTCCGATCCGGCAACACATCCCAGTTGAGGTATTGAGCATTCCCGA
>Ga0105091_10001224_pt1 | contig 11144 bp, 9 predicted proteins | sample PPLLak1March2015_FD_87022 | JGI IMG/M metagenome (GOLD analysis project Ga0105091, IMG submission 87022) | Freshwater sediment microbial communities from Prairie Pothole Lake near Jamestown, North Dakota, USA - PPLs Lake P7 Core (1) Depth... | ecosystem: Environmental > Aquatic > Freshwater >... | reverse complement strand
CGGCGGCCGCGCACACTGATTTCTGCTCCAGCTTGTGCCGCTCCAATGCCATGGGATGCGGGCCAATCGTCAGTCCGGTTCCGCCGAAATCCGCCATGGCGCGCTCCACCACATTCATTTGCTCCAGTGGAGATCCCTGCTCCTGACTCGCTTTTTCGCTCGCGGAAAAGAGCGGACCGCTGGGCCGACAAGCTTTTTCAATCTGCCAGAGAGCTTCCCGCCGCTTCATGCCAAAGGCGTTCAGCGCCCCGATTTCGGCCAGCGTGGTCAGCTCGGCCTTGTTCACCCCGGTTCTCTCGATCAAATCGTCGATCGAGCCAAATGCCGTGCGCTTCCTCTGCTTTTCCACGGTTAGTCCGATGCTTTGTCGCAGTCCGCGCACATAGGTCAAACCAAGTCTGATCGAATTGCCAGCTTCGAGCAGGCACAACCAGTCGGACTTAGTCACGTCGATGGGCCTCACGCGGACGCCGCGCCGCTGGGCGTCCTTAACCAGCGTGGCGGGATGGTAGAAACCCATCGGCTGGTTATTGAGCAGGCAGGTATAAAAAGCACCTGGGAAATGGACTTTGAGGTAAGCGCTCGCGTAGGCGAGCAAGGCAAAACTGGCCGCGTGGGACTCCGGAAAGCCATAAAGGGCGAATGAAGTGATCGAACGGATGATCAGTTCGGCCGCCTCCGGCTCGATCCCTCGGTTTGCCATCCCTGCCCGCAGGCGAACCTCGATCTTGCGCATCCGTTCCTCGGAGCGTTTGAACCCCATCGCCCGCCGCAATTCCTCGGCTTCGCCACCGGTGAATCCCGCGGCCGTCATTGCGATCCGCAACAGCTGTTCCTGAAAAAGCGGAACACCGAGAGTCCGCTTCAGAATCGGCTCCAGACACGGGTGTGGATATTGGACCTCTTCGTGGCCATTTCGCCGGCGCAGGTACGGGTGGACCATCTGGCCGACGATCGGGCCGGGGCGAATGATCGCCACCTGCACCACCAGGTCGTAGAAGTGGTCCGGATGAAGCCTCGGCAGCGTTGCCATTTGAGCCCGGCTCTCCACCTGGAATACGCCCACCGTATCTGCTTTCTGCAGCATCTCGTAAACTTGCGGATCGTCAGGGGGCAGATGAGCCAGATCGATCTCCTCCCCCCGACTTTGAAGCAGCTGAATCGATTCCTGGAGAACAGACATCATCCCGAGGCCCAGAAGGTCCACCTTGATGATCCCCATGTCCGCGCAGTCCTCCTTGTCCCACTGGACAACCGTACGCCCCGGCATCGAAGCGTTCTCCAGGGGGACGACTGCGTCCAGGCGGCCCTGAGCGATCACCATACCGCCCGAGTGCTGCCCAAGATGCCGCGGCAGATCCTGGATCTGTTTCCAAAGCTGAAAAAACGTGATGACTCGTGGATCACGCGAGTTCAGCCCGGCCTGTTCCAGCGGAAGGTTTTCCACTTCTTCCCGGGAGACAAACTCCCAGGGGCGGACAAACCGGGCCAACCGGTCGAGCACCGGGATGGAAAACCCCAGCGCCTTACCGATCTCGCGGGAAGCACTGCGCTCCCGGTACGTAATGACGTTGGCGGTCATGGCCGCGCCGAGCTTCCCGTACCGCTCGTAAACGTATTGAATAACTCGCTCGCGCCTGTCTCCGCTCGGAAGGTCCAGGTCTATATCCGGCCACTCGCCGCGTTCCTCCGAAAGGAATCGCTCGAAAAGCAGCTCCATTCCGACCGGGTCGACCGCCGTGATCTCCAGGCTGTAACAGACCGCGCTGTTCGCCGCCGACCCGCGCCCCTGCGCCAAAATGTCATGCTGCTTGCAGAACTGGATGATGTCCCAGACGATAAGGAAATACCCGGCCAGGTCCAGCTTTTCGATCAAAGCGAGTTCGTGCTCGATTTGCCGCCGGGCCTTGTCGTGGTAAGGCCGATACCGTCGCCGCGCACCCTCGTCGGTAAGCTTCCTCAGGTAACTGCTCATGCTCTCACCCGGTGGGACCGGATAAGCCGGGAAGCGATACCCCAGATCCTGGAGGGTAAACTCGAGCCGTTCGGCCAGTGCGGCGGTGTTTTCCACTGCTTCCGGGTGATCCTGGAAAAGCTCGGCCATCTCTCCGGGTGGCTTCAGATAGCATTCGTCATTGATCGCGAGCAGGCGGCCGGCCCGGTCGAGGGTCGTCCTGTTCTTGATGCAAGTCAGGACATCGAGGAGGGGACGGCTTGCCGGGCTCGCGTAGCGGACAGCGTTCGTCGCAAGGAGCGGAGCACCGGCCCGGCGCGCTACGTCGACCAAGCGGAGATTCAACTGCTCTTGCCCGCGATTGCAATGGCGCACGAGCTCCGCGTATGTATTCCGGACACCGAAAATTTCCTGCAGGCCAGGCAGGGACTCGGGATCACGGACAAGCGCAACCAGACCCGAAGAGAACTGACGAAGCTCTTCGAGACCGATCTGCCCGGTTCCCTTTTCGGATCGGAGCTTCATCACGGTAATCATCTGGCACAGGTTGGAGTACCCCGCCCGGCTTTCGGCCAGGAGAGGAAGCGTCCGGTCCCCCTCAATCGTCACCTCGGCTCCGACCAGCGCACGGATGCCCGCTTCCTTGCATGCCTTGTAGAACCGAGGGGCGCCGTAAACGCCGTCTCGATCTACCAGCGCGATGGCCGGATAGCCCAGGTGAGCCGCCTGTTGCGCGAGGTCCTCCGGCTGGGACGCCCCGGCTAAGAAGCTGAATCCGCTGCAAGCGTGAAGCTCGATGTAGCTCATAAAACACTAACAACTGACCGACTGCCCGGTTGCTTCCTTTCAATCCGCAATCCGGAATCAGCAATCCGCGATTGGCTCAGTCGTACACTCCGTCCAAAAACCATTTCTTCCGGTGCAAATCGAAAAAGGCTTTGTAAATCGTTCCGTCGGTAAATTCGATGTCCCACTCTTCCCGGGCCCAGGCGCCAGAGGTCCACCAGTCCCCCGACGCGATCCAGGGGCCGGCCCAGACGACGATTCGATCCGGTCGCAGCTGCGTAGGCACCGGGGGCCGAAACCGGCGAAAAGCAATCGAGAGGACAGGATTAACAGGATTCACAGGATTGAAAGCAAATCCTGTGAATCCTGTTAATCCTGTCCTCTCGATTGCTTTTCGCATCGGGACCGAAAACGGCACCAACTGGAAAGCATCCGAGCGGTAAGTATCGAGCAGCACGGGGCTCCCTACGTTCTTTTCACCAACCAGTGCAGCAAGCCTCGCCAGCGTGCGTGCCAGTTTCTCGGGCGCGGGCGCAAGGGGCTCGAACAACGAGTGCTGCAGAACGCGAGGCGGGGCGGGTACGAGCCGGACCGATATCCCGACAATACGTCCCGACGGTGGATGCGTCTGTAGATCCAGTCGGACCAGCGAGAGCAGGACTTTCGGATTTGCCAGTGGAACCGCGAGCTTCACTTCCCGCGGATAGGCGCGGCGGGACTCGAGTTTAAGCTCTACAACGACTGCTTCGGCCGCAAGCCCGCGGGCCTGCAGGTCGCCGCACAGTTTTTCGAGCAGGCTACCCAGGGTAAAACTGAGCGGCTCGAGCGCATTGAGCGCGTAGTCAAAATCCACTGTCTCTTCAAACTGCGTCTCCGGCTCATCGGATTGAAAGGGAATGAGATCTGTTCCGGCAGCAATTTGTTGGATCCGGCTCCCAGAGCGGCCGAGCCTGCTTTTTAGCTCGTCCCGGGGCAGGGAAACCAGTTGTCCGAACGTGCGGATCCCCCACCGGCCCAGCGTCTCCAAAAGTTCCGGCGCACAAACTTCGGGCCCGAGCAGGGACAGCGCGCTCAGAGGGAAGGAGGAGAGAAAGACCGCTTCTTCGCCAGGCTCGACATTGCTCCCGGGCCGGTAACGTGCCGCAAACAGCGCGCAATTGCGGGTTGAGGCAGAGGCAACAGCCAGACTGGCCCTGTAACGTGCCAGGCGCTCGCGGGTCGTCGTTTCGCTTCTGGGCGAGACCTCGAGGATCAGGCCGTCCGGAGGATACATTTCAACGCGGGGCGTGAGATCCTGCACGAAGCGGACAAGCGCGGCCAGATCAGTCGTGAAAACTGCAACGAAACGTGGCGCTCCCATGACTCTTGCCCTTAAAGACACTCGCTTCGCAAACCATGCCCTGAAAAAGAGCGGCGCGGGCTCTGGCGGGTGTGTGCGGCTTACGCGCTAGCTGACCGGCTGACCAGCTGGCCAGCTGACCGGCTGACCGGCTGACCGGCTGACCAACTGCATACTGCGCACTGCCCACTGCGCACTTTTCACCCGAATTCCGAATTCCGAAATCCGAAATCCGCAATCCGCCCATTCCGCATTCCGCATTCCGCATTCCGCATTTCTCCCAGAGCCCCTCTCGCCTGTTCAGACCGAGAACCAGGCTGGCCAGACCTCCTGAAACGGGGGAAGGATTCACCACCAGAAAAACCATTCGGGTACCTTCGAGGCTCTGTTTGAGGCGAAACCAGGTATGCGAATGACTCTTAGCCTGGGATTGGACATCGTCCGGACCGGTCAGATCCAGGACTATCATCCCGAAGCCTCCCCCGCGGATGAGGATATCGGCCGCAGCCAGTGCCTTTTCAGTCGACCCATCACAGCGCACCCAGAGCAACCGCGTCAGATCGAGACCGGCCTGATTGGCAGAAGCCGGATCGGCGATACCGCAGGTGTCTATATAAGCAACCACCTCTCCACGGGCCGTCGCTTGACCCAATGCAGCGATGGCCAGGCTGGTCTTCCCGGCGGAAACAGCGCCGACGATCTCGGAGATTTCCCCTCGGATAAATCCGCCGGAAAGGAGGCGGTCGAGATCCGGCAGCCCGGTTCCCAGGTATTCGTGGGTTTTTATTAGTTCCGACGCGGGCTTAAGTGCTTTTCCAAACTGAAGACGCGCCATTGTTTCACCTTTTCTTCACCATGATAGAGCGAGTGAGGAACCGTGTCAATAAGGGGCAAAGGGGCAAAGGGGCAAAGGGTTAGAGGGGTAAAAGAGGCAGAGGGGCAAATGTCGAATATCGAAATCGAATGTCGAAGGAAGCTTCATTCGACATTCGCCTCAGATTCTTTTCCTCCTTCCTTTGCCCCTTTGCCCCTTTACCCCTTTACCCCTCTGCCCCTTTACCCTGCGACAATTGGCAGTATCGCGCGCAGATACTCCGCCAGCCGCGCCATGTTCCGGTCGAAATGCGCCCAGAACGCCAGAAAGGACGCGTCACCGGTGTCGGAAACGACCTTGGGAGCGATGCAGGGCACGCCGCAGAGGCTGGCGATTTTCAGCGCCCCAAAGGCTTCCATGTCGCAGATCCTAGCCCCGGCTTCTTTGAAGCACTGCGCGCGCGAGCTCGCCCGCAGGACGGGTCGCCGGACCGTCAACGCTCGTCCGCTCACCTCAAAGCCGCATGACCGAAGACGATCCGCAACCGAGTTGGTTACCTCGTACTCCTCCCCGGTGCTGAGGGCCCAGGACGCGGGGCAGACAGTCTCGCCCATTGCAAGCGAAGGGTCGAGTTGGCCGGCGGTGCCCGTGAAAACCATCAAAGACGGCTTAGGCTCTGTCCGGCTGAAATGGTCGAGCAGAGACGCCTGGGTACGAGAGAGCCCGATTCCGGTGATGAGGAAATCGAGCCGATAGGCCGGCGGGGAGCCGGCCTGATTGTGGGCGGTCAACTCACGACGAAGTGCCGAGCACTCGCGTTTCAACGCGCAGGCGACCAGGATGGGAGGAGCGGCGGACCCGGCTAGATCCAACGCAGGTCGACTCCTCCGATCCCCGCCTGGATATTCATCCGAAGCACTTTGGTGGCCCGCTCCATGTTGTCGCTGAAGTAGGTGTCACCGCGCTTCTGGAAATCTGGCAGGTCCACCCCCGACATGAAACTCTTTTGAGCGCGCACCTCGGCGCCCACGCTGCGTGGAAGGAGCAGCTCCACGCCTCCGACGCCCACCTCGATATCAACGTCTCCTTCGGATCTCCAGTCGCCGGAGAAGTCGAGCTTCGACCCTCCGACGCCGCCCTGGAAGCGAAAACGCTTGAAATCCAGGTTCCCGAGACCGGTCACCTCGAGGGAGCCGACGCCGCTCTGGATCTCCACGTGATCGCACGAAATGGGGTTGGGGGATAGCATCGTGACGACGGTCTCACCCACTCCGCTCTCGAGATCCAGGCGCTGAACCTTCATCCCGCCAAGGTCGATCTCGCTCTGACCGACCCCGGTCGTAGTCCTGAGAACCAGGGGAACGGACGGATTAAAGCGAAGGTTCAGTCGCGTGCGGCCGACCCGCCGAATCGATTTTCCTTCTCCGCTCAGCCGGAACTTGAGCACCGCGGTCGTGCCGCGGCGTTCGAAATCGACCTCCGGTTTGAACATCCGCGCGTTGTATTCGAGGTCGAGCTCGTAAAGATTTGCCGAGCTGGCCGCCTGGATCTCCAGCTCACCAATCGGGACGTCTATCTCAGCCTCGAGGACCGTCTCGTTCTGCAGGGGTTCGACTCGGTTGAAACTAGTGAGGGGCCCATCGTCCCAGCCTCCAAAATGGGGCCCGCAGGAGGCCAACAACCCAATCGCCGCAACGAAAGCCCATCGCGTTCGCATGTCACTCACCCTTCCGGATGTGAATCTTGGAATAGGTCGTCTGGAGCCGCACTTCGGTCTTCCCACCACCGATCGTCTGCTCGATCATCTGGGTCTTTTCCACGTGTTCCACACGTTCCACTCTGCGCTCGAAGTCGGACACGACTTCTCCGCCCGGCGCCTGCGCGGAGAGCTTGCAACTGACCGACTCGGGCAATCGAAGGTTGATGTCGCCGTTACGATTGCTCGCAATCAACGCGCCGGCGAGCGGCACCGACGGTTCGAGCAGGATCTCCCCGTATTCGTTCTGCACCTGCGCAGGTCCCTGGAAATGGTTCAGGGTCACCGGCCGCAGGGAAGTAGCCACTTGGATTGCGCCCGCGACATCGGACAGCGATATCTTCGAATCCTTTCCCTGGACGACAACGCCCTGATCGAGGTTTTTCAGGCCCACCTGAGAGTTGGAGGCTCGAATGGTCACCCGGCCCTTGATATTCGAGACGTTCAGGTTGCTGTACGAGGTGTTCACCTCGAGATTCCCGGCCACGTCTTCCGCCGTGAGCCTTTCGTGTGAATTCTCGGCATAGACGTCCTTCTCCACACCCGTCAAATGAACGGTCGATCCCGGGCTTTTGACGTTGACGGGGCCGGTCACGGACCGCAGGCGGACGTCACCAAAATAGTTGGCGACCTCGGCAGTTCCCTGGATGCGTTCCAGAGTGATTCCCTCCCGATCCGTGGTCACCCGCGCATTGCCCTTGACGTCTTCGATTCGGATATCGCCGCGCCGGTTCTCGACGACCACGTCTCCCTCTATGGCGCGCAGCCTGACCGCTTCAAAGCGGTTCTTTACCAGCACTTTTCCCGCGATGGAACTTACCTGGACGTGACCGTAGGCGTTTTCAACATCGATCGGCGCCTTGAAGTTGTTGACAGTCGTGCGCCCGTGATTGTTTCGGATGGTCAGCGCCAGCGATTCGGGCGCTATGATGCGCAGATCGGTCCGGATCCGGAGATCCTCGTCCTCGGCCCGATTCTTGGTGTCGGTTCCGATGGTCAGTGCGCCGTCCTTCAGTTCCGCCGTGATCCCGACATCGCGGACTCTTCGGTCCGCGTCACCGCGTTGCCGGGCCGATACGGCCGTTCGCAGTTCGACCTGGATCTGGTTGGATGTACCGGCGTCGACGCTGACATCTCCAAACGTATTCGCGACCAGGATCGATTTCACCCCCTCGGCCGGAATATCCTTTCGGCTTTCGAAATGACTTCGCCATCGGTCGTCGCGTTCCCACGGCCAGTTCATCGGTGCGTGACTGAAGTCCGGAAGATCCCGTTGAATGGAGTGGACCCGGCCAACGGTAATGCCGAAGAGAACTACGAACACCACGCCGACCAGCTCAGCGGTTCGAAACTGGAGTCGCCCCTTGAGCCGGTAGAAGTCAATGATTTTGCCTATGCCGAACAACACCAGGATTGCAGGCCAGAACGACCCGAGCACCCAGAAAGCGTTCGCCCCGCCGGCCGCATACACGAGAAAAGCTCCACCGATAGCCGTCCAGAAAATCCCGGAAAGCAGACTCGCTTTACCAGGCTCTTGTTCGAGTTGCACCTCATTCCAGGTAAAGTGCCGCACGAGCTTGGTCAATCCCAACCAGACGAAAAGAAGCGGAATACCGAATCGGAATACATGAAGCCAGCGGACGTCCATGCCATAGACGTTGACCGCCAGAAAGAACAGTCCGATCAGGACCAGGATCAGCCCCGCAACCAGGGGAGCAAGGCTCCTTGGGGTTGACATTAGAAGTTCTCCTCTCGGTTCATGGATCTGGAGGACTCTAAATCCGGAGCCGGCGGGGTCGGTGGCGGTGGTACGGTACTAACTTCGGGGGCCTTCTTCTTCGGGAGGACGTAGTAATCAAGGACCAGGTAAACACCGAGGATCACGAAGAACAGTGGCCACAGGAACTCGGTCATCTCCCTCAGGCTGAAGACCCGAAGGTTATTCAGGAAGAAAAGGACGCCGAGCAAGACCAGAACACCGCCCCAGATGGGAACGTTGACCTCCTGGTCTTCGTCGACAACTATGTCAGGCTGGATGACCGCGCGTCGGAGAATCGCCTGAGCGGATCGATAGGCATCGATGATGGTGAAGACGTAGAAAGCGAAGGCGGCAATACCGAAGATGTCCGGGCCGCTTCCGGCTATGATGGTCAAACCCGCAAAGATTGCAAAATGAAGAACCGCCTTGACGTACTGGCGGTTATAGACCGCGCCTATGCCTGGGATAATCGCAAAGAGCGCCGCGCGCCCGGGTGAGTAATTGGCAAACCGGGGGGATATCGCCATTGCGGCCAGATCCGCCCCCGCCACCAGACAATCCTGACAGTAAACCCTACCCTTGATCGTATGCGCGCAGGATGTACATAACAGCTTGCGGCAGACTGAGCAGCCCTGCACCGACTCGAGATCTGGGTGATAGTAACATTTCATACGATTCATTTCTCCTGCCTGTCTCGCGGCTCCCCCCAGACGATCACGAATTCACTTTTCACGGGACGGGTCACTTCTTTGGGCCTTCCTCTTTTTTATCCGTAGACTTGTCTTTTATGGACTCTTGATAGCTCTTGAAGAGCATGTTGATCAGATGCGAGTCCAAGCGACCGTAAAGGTCTTCCTTCAAGCGCCACATCTCGCCGACCAGGCGCTGTTCCGCGTTCCTGACCTGCATCCACTTCTTGTAAACCTGCCCGGAAACGCGATCTGCCTGTTCGGCAAGAGCCGCGGGCCTGAAATCGGAGAAACTCAATGCCGAAAAATCGGGACCGGCCATGTTTGCGACCAGCGAAAGGAAGACAAACATGATGAGGGTCGCAAAAGCGAACCTCCGGGTGGCAAACGCCCGAAGCGTCGGCAGAACGAAGTCCGCCAGGAGGGATCTGACCTTGATCTTCCCGCAGGTCTTTTCGAGGATCCGGTCGACGAACTCCGGCGACGGCTCAACCTGGGGGAAGTCAAGGAGCATCTCTCGAAGCTTGCTGATATCGGCAAGCAGGCGCGAGCAGTTCGCACAGCCGCTCAGGTGCTGTTCGAGCGCGACCCTGACCCGGTGGTCAAGCGACTCATCCATGTAATCGGCGAGAAGTGTCTCGAATCTGGAGCAATTCATACGTCAACCGCTCTGCTTACAGGTCGCAAATCAGGCCTAATTGGTTAAGAAACCCGACTGGGTGTCGCCATCCCGGCGCAGCACCTTCGCCAGTTCAATTCTTCCCCGATTGATTCTTGATTTGACCGTTCCCTCAGGTATCTCCAGCATCGCTGCGATTTCCTGATAAGAGAGTCCTTCGATGTCCCTCAAAATAACTGCCTCTTTTAACTCGGGCGTGAGGTTTTCAAGCCCGCGCATCAAGTAGTTCGCTTTCTCCTTAAGATACAGGTTTTCGAATGGCGTTGCCGTCTGGCTCTCCATCTCGAAATCCAGCACCTCCAGCTCTTCGCTTCCCGCAACCTGCCTGTCACGCTTGTTCGCCCGGTAGTGATCAATGATCAGGTTGCGGGCGACCCGCATGATCCAGTTCCTCAATGATCCGGTGGACGGGCTGTAGCTGCGAAGATTCTGATAGATCTTCAGGAAAATATCCTGGGTCAGCTCTTCGGCGACGTCGAGTCGGCCCGTGTAGTGGTATGCCATGTTGATGATGCGCCGGCCGTAAAGCTGCACCAGGCTCTCCCATGCCCTGGCGTCCCCGCCAAGGCATCTTTCAACCAACTTGGCATCTGACGGCTGCAATTGCAGTTCCTCTACAGCTTTGGTCCCGTCTACTGGTCTTGAACGGAAACCAGACTGGAAAAGTTCCATAGACCACACGAACCGGAAAATCGGCTGGGCATGCTTTTGCGCAACAAGCGCCAGGCACGATTTTTATAGCATCATTTCCGGTCCGATGGTATCTATCTCTAATATCAAGCCAAACATATGCGTTGCCCTTTCTGCAGTCATCATGAAGACCGAGTCATAGATTCGCGCGAAAGCAAGGAAGGAACGGTGACCCGGCGTCGACGTGAATGCCTGCAGTGCCATCGTCGCTACACCAGCTACGAGCGCATCGAAGAGATCACTTACTTCGTGATCAAGAAAGGCGGCTATCGGGAGCCCTTTGACCGCGCCAAAGTCCTTTCGGGGCTAGCCAAAGCCTGCGAAAAGCGTCCCGTTTCACCCCGCCAGCTCGAACAAATCGTTGACAACGTGGAGCAGAAGATCGTCGCTTCACCAAACTTCGAGCTGACATCCGTGGAGATCGGGCACTTTGTGATGCAGCAACTCAAGCAGCTGGACAAAGTTGCATACGTGCGCTTCGCCTCCGTGTACCTGGACTTCAAGGATGTCCGCGAGTTTACCCACGAAATTGACCACCTCTCTCATTAGGGTTGCACGGTTCTAGGTTAGACGGTTCAGGGTTAGACGGTTCAGGGTGTTATGAGAGCCCGGCAAGCGTAACCCTGAACCGCTCAACCTTGAACCGTGTAATCTTGAACCGTATAACCCCGAACCGTG
>Ga0105091_10001223_pt1 | contig 11146 bp, 9 predicted proteins | sample PPLLak1March2015_FD_87022 | JGI IMG/M metagenome (GOLD analysis project Ga0105091, IMG submission 87022) | Freshwater sediment microbial communities from Prairie Pothole Lake near Jamestown, North Dakota, USA - PPLs Lake P7 Core (1) Depth... | ecosystem: Environmental > Aquatic > Freshwater >... | reverse complement strand
GCAGCGCCTCTTCGGCTTCCCTCTGTTCGGTTATGTCCCGGAGCACGGCCAGATGCCGGCTTGGCCGGATATTGGCGACAGCGAACATCTCGACCAGAGGACTCCTCCCGTGCTGGCGAAGAACCCGCAGTTCACCCTGATAGCAACCGTGGATCAGGAAGTCGGACCAAACCTGCTCCATCCGGTACTCGGGCGCAACGAATTCAAAAATCCGTCTTCCGACGACTCCCTGGTCATTCGTGACACCCAGCAGCTTGTTCGCAGCCGGATTGGCCTCGACATATCGGGCATCGTCGTCGAGGATGACGATCGCGTCCGGGGACACGGCAAACACCGCGCGCAGGCGAGATTCGCTGTCGAGCAGGGCCTCCTGCTGCTGTCGGAGCTGTTGGAGCATCTCGGTGGATGTTTCCAGTTCGCTAAGGTCCGTGGCCACAATGCAGACGCTGATCCCATCCGGTTGATTCAGGACGTTGGCCGAGATGTGAGCGGGGACGGGCGGTTGACCTTCGCTCTGGAACACCAGACGCTGCTTTACCGGCTCCTTGGCACTTCGGGCTATCAAAGCCGGGATGGAAGAGCTCTGGTCAGGGGCGACAAATTCATGCAGCCGATGGCCGAGAATTCTCTCCTGCGGAAGCTTGAGGAACTCACCCAATTGCGCATTGCAGAACAGGATCGTCTCGTCAAAAGCCACGGTCAGAGCCGCTTCTTTCATGGTCTCGACGATCAGCCTATAGACCTGCTCCGAGCCCGTCAGTGAGAAGACCCGATCGCCGCCTCTGCCGGAGACCACGATCGCATCAACTTCTCCCTCGCGGATCGCGTGCAGAGTCTCCTCGGCCTCGGCCAATTTCTGCCGCAGTTCCCGAATCTCCTGATCCCGCTGGAGGTCCTTACTCGCCGCTTTGTTGCTCATTGATCGACCTCCACCAGGTCGAGCCCTAAGATAAGCTTTTCCTTGTTGGTCATGTCGCCGATCAGCCGGCGCAGCGGCAATGGCAGCTTCTTGACCAATGTGGGCGCCGCAATAATCTGCCCTTCCTTCAGAACTTCCGGATGCTGATAGATGTCCACGATCTGCAACTCGTAAGAATCTTTCAGGCGTTGCTCGCAGATCTCTTTCACCGACCGGATGGCCTGCTCTGATCTTGGCGAAATGCCGGCTACGTAGAGGATCAGGATATGCTTCGGTCGATCCTTCGGCCTCACGGCTCTTTCAAACGCTTCGTACTGGTCCTGCGGCTTCTTCACGGATCGTCTCTCCCCCCGGGCGTTAGGTGTTCAGTTCGAGTCCCGCGATCACCTTCTCCGTGTCAGACAAATCTCCAATCATCTTGACCACGGGCCGGCCGGCAATTCTTCGGACGAGCGTGGGAAGGGCGACGATTTGTTCAATGGCGGCCATTCGAGGGCTCTTGACGAGATCGATGACTTCGATCCGGTAATTCCCTGACAAATGCTCCTCACAGATTCTCTTCAGGTTTTTCAAGGCCCTGAGCGACCGTGCCGCCCGCCCATCCACGTACAGACGGAGATTCCACTCCTTGGGATCCTCCGCCTTGCTTTTCGACCGTGGGGCTTTTTCCACCTTACAATGGTATCTCCTTTAGTCCGCTTTACGAAGAGTAGCGATCCTCTCGCGTTCCTCCCGGGCCGTCGAAAGCCTCTGCTGTTCCTGCCCGCCGGCCGCCGCCAGTTCCTCGGTGACGTTCTTCAACTTCTCTTTGTGTGCCCAGGAGCCTTGGAGCTGCCCTGCTACTTCTCGGCAACCGCATCGCGGTAGACTGGCGTAAGAGTCACCTATTCGATGACCATCAACCCACTGCCCTTTCGCTCCCAAGTGGAGGACTACGAGAAACAGGCCGAGGAACTGCTTCGAGCTTTCAAGGCGGGGGATCGCCAAGCCGTCGAGCTAATAAGGACCAAGCACCCTCGCTTCTTGGATGAGCGCATCCCCTGGCTTCCGAAAAGACTGCCCGAGTCCGAAGTTCGGAGCGCCGCTCTCGAACTTGTCGACGCTCAACTGGCAACAGCCCGCTCGTACGACTTTCGAGATTGGCCCGCTCTAGCCGAATATGTCCAGGCAGTCACTCGCGATGATTCATCGGCCTACCGATTCGAAGCCGCAGTTGAAGCGGTGATCAATGGCGATGCAGGCGGGCTTGCGCAGACGTTGGGCGCCCATCCGGAACTCGTGCACGCACGCTCGATCCGTGTCACGCCTTTTGATCCGCCGGTCCATGGAGCTACCCTTCTTCATTATATTGCGGCCAACGGCGTCGAAGGATATCGCCAGACAACGCCGAAAAATGCGGTCGAAATCGCCAGGATGCTGCTCGAGGCGGGTGCCGAGGTTGACGCTCTCGCTGACATGTACGGCGGGCGACACACGACAATGAGCATGTTGGTCTCGAGTGACCATCCCGCGCGCGCCGGAGTCCAGATTCCACTGATCGAGACGCTCCTCGATTTCGGGGCCGCCATCGAGGGCCAGGGGTCCGGCGAATGGACGTCTCCGCTGATGACCGCACTCGTGTTTGGATTCCGCGAGGCGGCTGAGACACTGGTTCGGCGGGGTGCGAAAATGGACAATATTGCTGCTCCGGCCGGTCTGGGACGGCCGGCCGAGGTCGACCGACTGCTGCCAAGCGCAAGCCCCGAGGATAGGCATCGAGCGCTCGCCCTGGCCGCACAACTCGGTCACACCGAGATCGTCCAGTTGCTGCTCGATGCGGGCGAGGATCCGAACCGGTACAATCCCAAGGCCACTCATTCCCACGCCACCCCGTTGCACCAGGCGGTCTGGGCCGGCCACCAGGCGGTCGTGCAGCTGCTCGTCGACCGAGGAGCCCGCCTGGACATCAGGGACACGATTTACCAGGGCACCCCTCTCGGCTGGGCGGAATACGGGGGACAGGCCGAGCTCGCGAAGTATCTGCGAGCGAAAGGGGCGACGGCCTGAAGGTTCGAGATCTGGAGCGACATTAGTTGCGTCCACCCCGATCGTGGCCGGACTCTGGAGCAGCGATTTTCAGGGATTAATTAATTAGAGTCCCGGGTTCATGGTTCCCATGCCCGGAACCGGCTTTTTATTGTGGCCGGACTCTGGAGAGTCCGGCCACGATAGGGCTGGACGCAACTACTGTCGCTCCAGAGCACCGCCCTGTAATGCGACTCGCCCCCGCGGCCTAGCACCCGCTCCGCGGGATTTTCACGCTTACGACGGTGCCGGTCGGCTCCGCCGGAGTAATCTGCAACTCGCCGCGCAATCGCAATGCGCGTTCCTTCATGCTCAAAACCCCGAAAGTGTGGGACCGGACGTAATCGGGGCTGATCCCTTTTCCGTCGTCTTCGACTCGCAGCACGATTTCGCCTTCCCGCTCGATGAGGACGACTCTCACGTGCCTGGCTTCCGCGTGCCGTGCGACATTTGTCAGGGCCTCCTGGAGGATGCGGAACAGGGCCATCGAGCAATCAGAGTCGAGGGTCCCTTCCTCAACCCTCAACTCCAGATCGCAAGCCGCACCGGTTCGTTCGCGGAAATCATCAACCAACCACTCGACCGCTGAACTGAGTCCGAGCTCATCGAGTACCAGCGGGCGGAGATGGCGCGCGATCCTCCTCACATCACCGATGACCGTGTCCAGCAGCCCGGAAACTGACTGCAAACCGTCCTGCACGTCTTCCGGGGGGGCAGGCCACGTCTTGCGCAAGCGAGCAAGTGCCATCTTGGCTGCTGTCAGGGACTGTCCCAACTGATCATGAATTTCGCCGGCGATTCGCTTGCTCTCTTCTTCTCGAACGCTCTCGAGGTAGGCAGTCAGGCTCCGCAACTCTTCGGTCACTTGCTCGGCTTTTGTGCTTTTTTCGCTCAGCCTCGCGATCAGCGACTGGTTCTCGCGGTTAAGCTCAAGGACCGCCAGATAGGCCTTATGGTTGCGAAAGGCGGACATGAACATCAGGACGAAGAAAAGGCAGCACATGACCGCCATGGCGATGTGCATTCGGTCGGAAAAGGTAAAGAACCGAATCGTGACCGGAAGGAAAGCTGGGACTGCAAAGGCCGCGAACGCGGCCCTGAGGTTTGAAAACGTGCTGACCGCACCCGCAACCATCCCGCCGATCACAAAGGCCTGAAATACCTGGTGCGGCATTGATTCGGCCGGAAACAGCAAGATTGGGAGCGAGCCCCACATTACTCCCGAGAGCAAATTGCCGGCAATCATGAGTCTCCCCCACGCCCTGCTGGATTTCCGGCTCTCCGATGCCGAACTGTACTGCTTGATCAGGACAAGACGGGCGGCGGTGAGGATCAAAAGGCCGGCGAGCCAGGTGACCAGAGGCCCGTGAGGAAGAACGGACCAGAGAACGGCGACGACGATGACCGAATTGATTGCGTTGCCGAGCAGGCCAACCGGGAGAAAGGAGTAAAGCCGCCGGACCTGCTCTGGATAGAACGTAACCGTCTCCCCCCGTGACGGCTCGATGATGCTTTCTAAGCCTTGCTTATCACCTGAAGGCGCTGACGGTATTGGCATGCCCGCCCCTCCAGGACCCCATACCCCATAAATACGACTATGCGAGAGCCGTTTCAAGGACGGACTTCGCTGCCTGGGACGCCGCCGCCCGGCTGAACCCGGGTTCTGTAGTTCTACTGCCCGACGCCTGCGCCGGCGCGATTGCGATAAAGGGAGGCTTCCACTGCGCCTGCCATCTTTTCGACGTCAAGATCGCGTCCCAGGAATTCGCGGATCTTCCGTGCGTGCGCGAGCGGGTTCGCAATCACCTGGCTGTACTCCAGCTCCATCACCTCGAACTGTTTGCTCGACTCGAGCCAGGACCTCGTTTTCTGAAGATGCTTTTGAAACAGGCCGCGCATTCGCTCATCGGAGGCCGGGTCGACTTTTTCGCCCCGGCGCAAAAGCATCTTGTTCTGCGAGGCAATCACTTCGTGCAGGTTCCTGTTTATGAAGAGCACCTTGTAGCTGTTCGCAGGAGGGAGCTCAGGCAGAAGCTGAGAGATGACCTTCAACGCCTTTCCCCTGGCTTCCCGGACCCAGTTCCTGTCCGTTTGCTTCTGCAGGTTTTTCACCTTTTCAAGTTCGAAGTACCCTCTCGGATTATCCTCATCAGCCTGCCGGACGCCGTCGGTGAAGATCTCGACTCCGCCCGCCTCGAGCATTTTCATGAGCATGGATGTCCCCGAGCGGGGAAGGCCGGAAACGACGATGACCGGCTCGCTCTGCTTTTCCTTTCCGAAGAACCCGAACAACTTCATACGCGCCTCATTCCTCAAAATCCGCTAGAACTGAACTCCAAAGACTCCTTTTAGAGCAAAACTTGCCGCAACGGATATGATAAAGAAAAAGACCAGCCAATCCACGCTCCAACCGAGAACCTGCAGCGGAAGCGGCCGGTACAGCACCTCGACGGCGCGTATGCCTGCCCGCCGATCCAGTCGAGGCTCCGAGGGATAGAGGAGCGAATCGAGCCAACTTACCGTCCTCAGCGACGAAACCGCTCTCCAGCCGTTGCCGATGTCCAGCGCTTTTTCAATTTCCTGGTCACCGATTTGCACTTTAAGCGAGTGGTGACCAGGCCGCACGGCTCGTATCCGCCAAGCCGCCTGCTTGTCCGATGAGATCCGTACCGGAGGAGTCTCCACAATGAACGACCGATCAGCCTTCAGAGAAATCGGACGACTCAGGAGCGCGGCATCGGCCACACTGATTCTGACAATCGCCTGCTCACCCGGGCGGAGAGGACGACTGGCGAAATGCAAGTTGAGCTGCACCATAATCAGTGACATCGGTATCAGAAGCACGAGCATCGGGGCCACCGACAAAGCCATGTATCGCATGGTGTCGCCCAGGATCTGCTTCTGCAAGCGGAGTACGACGCCGATTTCGTGTTGATAGAGGCGCACACCGAACAGGTTGCCCCGTATACGGTCCTTGATGCCCCGTATCTGTTCCTGCCTGGACACCCGGCCGAAAATCCAGACCATCAGCGCCCCGGCAAACACCGAGACGACTGCCAGCGCCCAGATGGGCGGCAGCGGCGCGAGCGGCCAAAGAAGCAGTTTGAAAAACCCGGTGATCAGGCGATTTAGCAAGTCCATGATGCGAGAACCCTCGGACAGGCACGGACGAACACGGACGTTCACGGACAACATCTCACTCGTCCGTGTTTGTCCGTGCCTGTCCGTGTTCGTCCGTGGAAGTGGATACTCCTACGAGATGTAGCCCAGGCCTTTCAGCCTTTCCTTGATCTCCTCTTCGGAGCCGGCGTCTTCGAGTTTGGCGACTTCTTTCTCGAGCGCATGGGTGATGAACTCGTCAACCGACGAATAGCCGGCTATCTTCGAATACTTCCGAACCTTCTCCAGCAAACTCTTGTCAATCTTGATCTTCGATCCAAACATAGCTTCTCTCTCCCAACAGAAGTCAGAAGTCAGAATGACAGAACTGCTTCGCTTTTCATTCTGACTTCTGACTTCTGACTCCTGACTCCTGACTTCTGCCTTTTCCTAATCCAGGCAGTCCTTCCCGATCATCACCGGGAGCTTCTGCACCCCGTATTCATCCAGCACTCCGACAGTCAGGTCGTAAAGCGCCGGTTTGTCGAGGCTGATTTTTCGATTTGAAAGCAGAACCCCTGGAACCAGGCGGTAGTCAATGCTGTGATCGCCGCTCCACGGGTCCCGGTTGTCCAGGAAGACCTCCCGCGGGAATTCGCCCAAGGGACTCTTCCATGAGCTCCGGTAACCGCGGTTGTAGCCGATGATCAGATCCGGACCGGAGTCGACATTGCTGCCTTTCAGATCGCGGCGAGTCCGGGTCACTAGCGTAATCGGGTGATTACCATTGCGCGGATCCTGCATCGCGAGCAGATCGGCTTCCAACCGGTCGAGCAACTGATCGTACTCGGCGCCCTGGGAAACGATTCCGTTACTTTCGCGGCCTCGCAGATTCACATACAGGCCGTTCAGCCCAACGGCATAAGCCTGAGTGCCGGACCAGTCGACGTTCTGGAACAGCGTCACACCGTCTCGCTGCGTGAGATCCTTCAGCTTCACATAGCCCTTCTCGAGCAGCCAGGAATTGAGATTTACTTCCCAGTAGAACGGGTTGAAGCCGTGATCCGACATAACGACGAGAGTCGTGTTGGCGTCGATTGACTGCATGACCCGTCCGAGCGACTCATCCATTTCCTGGTAAAGCACCCGGATTGAATTACTGAGCTTGGCATCACGTCGAAAGCCTGGATGCTTCTCGTCGCTGTATTCCCAGAACATGTGACAGCCCTGATCCACGCTGGAGAAGTAGAAGAACAGTAGACCTTCTTTGAAGTTTCGCAGCGCGTAATCCAGGGCTCTCCGACTTTCGTGGTACACAAACTGTGACTGTTGCCAGAACTCCTCACCGGTGAAGATGCCGGCCGAAAAGGCCTTGCTGTCTTCGGGCAGCTGCTGGGTGTAGAAATAGCCCAAGTCCTTCTGAAGCTTCTCGGACCAGTTGTCCGGTGTTGAAATCGGCATGGCCGGTTCTTCCGGGTTGATCTGCAGCGGGGTGACGTAAAGCTTGAACGCCGGGCGGACCTGCTTCAGGTAGAACCGGCCGATCGCGCTGACGCCAACCAGGTGGGGAAGCGCGTCAAAATCGATACGAACCCAACCACTCCACTCGCCTTCCTTCAGGATGAACTCCTGGTCCTGGACCAGGAATCGGGCCACCGGCTGCGATGGATCCAGGAAGACCTCGAACGGGACTGTCATCTTCCCACCCGCCACGCGGAAACTATTGTCGGGCCCCACCAACTGGGCCGCGATCCTGGAGTCCTCGACCGACACCTTGAATAGCCGCCCCCCCGACACGTCTTCCTGCTCGTGTGCAAGTTGGTCGGTATAAAACGAGAAGGTGCCCGGAGTGCCAAGAACGTCCGGTGTTCCCATGCCTGATAAGGTGTGTCCCTCAGATGTCGGAGGGAAGTTGGACGGAATCCGGTAAATTGTAGTGGGCACGCCCTTCTCTTCCAGCAACTCCCAGAACGCGCGCCCCCGCCGAAGTTGCTCGACTCGGCCGGCATGCAGCGGAATCACCCAGGGGCCCAGGGTAAAGGTCCAATCGGAGGGAATCGTCCTCGCCATCGCGAACTCCGGCATCACGGTCTTTGGGTCGCGATGGATGAAATCGTAAATCCCGTGCCCTTCGGGGTTAGTCCCGGTGATAAAAGTGGACCAGGCAACCGGGCTCAGCGGCGGCATCGTCGTCTGGAGAGGTTTGAAGTCGCCTTCCTTCATAAGCTTGCTGAAGTGCGGGAGAACGCCCTCATCGGCGAAGCGCTTCAAAAGCCCGGGGTCCATTCCATCAATGCCGAGGATTACGACTTTCTTCACGGGCGGAGGCTCCGTCCGTTCCATCAGACCGACAGCCAGGACCATCAAGAGAGTTGACGGAAAGGCGACAGACACAACCTTAAACCCGGTTCTCATAGCGTTTACCGCCTAACATCACGAACCGCTTTTTCGAGTGCGGTGGCAACGAGACGCCGAATGCTTTATCAGGCGGCGAGGCAACACCGCTTTGGTACATGCGGGAACGTCGGCTCCTATAGCGCTTGCTCCTCCACGTACCAAAGCGGTGTCGCCTCGCCGCCTGATAAAGCATTCGGCGTCTCGTTGCCACCGCACTCCAAAAAAGCGTATGCGGGCGCTCCCCTTCACGCCTGTCCTCCCGACTCCGCCGGCATGAGCGATCGTCCATCACATTGTTCCGGAACGGGGACGCCAAAAAGGTCCAGGACCGTGGGCCCGACATCCATGATGCTGACCTTGTCGGCCTGGATCTTCCGATTGCAGAAGAAAATGCCCGGAACATCGGGGGGATTAAGACAATGGTCGCCGCTCCAACTCTTGACGTTGTCTTCGAATACCGACGGCGCAACGGCGCCGGTAACCGAGGTCCACGAAACCCGGTATCCTCGGGCAAAACCGACGATCAGGTCCGGTCCCTCGTCGGCGTACGGTCCCCGGTAAATCTTCTTCGTGTCGTAAACGCCGCGAATCGCCTGGGCGCCTGATTCCGGATCGGTGAGGACGCTCAGCTTGGCTATGATTTCGTCCTTCACAGCCTGCGCCTCTGCAGGCGGGACAATCCCTTGCGCCTCACGCCCCGCGACGTTCAGGTAAATGCCGCCAAGGCCGACCGCAAACGCCTGGCTCCTGCTCCAATCCACGTCGCGAAACCACTCTTCGCCGGTGGGCTGGTCTTTCACGGCCAAATAGCCGTTTTCGTACAGCCAGGAGTTAAGGTTTACACTGCGTTTGAAGGAGCTGAAGCCGTGATCGGACATGACCACTAAGGCGGTCCCATCGTCGACCTTGTCCATCACCCGCCCGACGAGATCATCCATCCGCTGGTAGAGCTTCTGGATCTCGTCCCGGTGCTGCTCAAAGTCCTTGCCCCGATTGGCCGGGTGGTCCTCTTCGAGATATCTCCAGAACATGTGCTGGAGTCGATCGGTGATATCGAAAACGCAGACCACCGCGCCCCGGGTTGTCTTGTCGATCGCGTCGAAGAGCATGCGCTCTCGCTCTTCGTGCACCGAGTAGGCCTGCTTCAGGAAGGCCTCTTCGTCAAGCACGCGCTCGTTGAGCGCCCACGTGTCTTCGGCCAGGCCCAAAGTCGAAAAGGGACCCTGGGTTTTGGACAGGTACATCGAATAGGTCATCGGCTGCGAGATCGGCAGCGCAGGCTTGTCCGGGGCAATATTGACCGGGGACATGTAGAGCTTGAAATAGGGCTCTTTCTCTTTGAGATAGAAACGGACCATGCCGCGTACTTTCATGCCGGGCATCGCCTTGAACTCGAGCGGTATCCAGGGAGTGAACTCCTTAAGCGGAAGCGGATACCTGTGACCATGCAGATTGAGAATGGGCCCATCCCCGTTGTGGCCGACGAGCACGCTGAACGGGATCTTCATCTCGGCGCCTTCGGATCGGACTGGATTTGCGGGACCGAGGATGTGGCCGGCGACTGTTCCATTGGTTCGCTCTACTGGGATCTGGGTACCTCCGGTGAACTTGCCTCGCTCCCCCGGATCGCTGCTGTAGTAGGAGAAGGTGCCCTGGGTCCCGAGCAGATCCGGCGCCGACATCGCAGATAAAAGCAGTCCTTTGAATTTTTCCGGAGGAAAGCTGATGGGGACGCGGATGATTGTGCTGAATACCCCGTGATCACCGAGTATTTTCCAGAAGGACTGGCTCTTTCGATCAAACTGAATCTTCGCTTTGCCGAGCGGAATCTTGTAGGGACCGATGGAGAAGTGCCGGGAGGGCGGCTCAATCCGCGCTGAGCACAGCTCCGGCAGGTAAGACTTGCGATTAGGCACCAGGAAATCGAAGACCTTGTGGCGTCCCGGGTTGCACCCTGTTTGGAAAGACGACCATGCGACCGGCGATTCGGCGGGATACGTTGTCTGGAGATCGGAGTAGCTCCCCATCTTCTGCAAGCGGGCGAAGTTCGGCAGCAAACCCTGCTCCATGAACTGACGGGTCAGCTGGGGATCCTGGCCATCCAGGCCGACGATAATCACTCTCTTCACCCGGCTTTTCCGAAGCGCAGCCCGTCCGCGGAGCAGTCTGACGAACCAACGAAACGGCCAGGTCAGAAGCGTCACAAACGCCAGAAAGATGGTCGCGAGAACCACCAGGAACGAGGAGACGAAAGCAATGCCGGCGCCGGGGCCGATGTACGCGTTCGCGCTCGGAGGTGCGAGGAGAACGGCCAGGAGGAGAAGCGTCAGGGTGAAGAGGAAGCCGGTCTTGTTCGCATTTTTTCGGAGTCTGTACATTCGAAACCTCACCGGTTCGCAGGCTTTGCGTACCTGGAGTCGCGTTACAGAGCCGCGCACGGAGTTAAGGGTTGCGGAGCGTCTTTTGCGGAGCAGCCTGGAGCGAAGTAAGCGGACCACCCAACGCGCCTTGATGGTTCGTTGGGTGGGTCCGCTTACTTCGCTTCAGGCTGCTCCGCAAAAGACGCTCCGCAACCCTTCACTCCGTGCGGCTCTGTAACGCGACTCCAGGTAGGCAAAGCCATAAGAAGTGTGGCTGCCTCGGCGCTACTTCACATACCCCAGCGCT
>Ga0105091_10001222_pt1 | contig 11148 bp, 9 predicted proteins | sample PPLLak1March2015_FD_87022 | JGI IMG/M metagenome (GOLD analysis project Ga0105091, IMG submission 87022) | Freshwater sediment microbial communities from Prairie Pothole Lake near Jamestown, North Dakota, USA - PPLs Lake P7 Core (1) Depth... | ecosystem: Environmental > Aquatic > Freshwater >... | reverse complement strand
CCAACAACCGCAAAGTGCTCACGCAGGTTCTCCTTAGCACGGGACAGCATTTCGGGGGAACAGATCCCTGAACTTGTGGCAAGTTCCCCACCCGCCAGAAGCCGGGTCTGGTCGTTATTGGGTTCGCACAAATTGCAGTGAACAACATACTCGCTCAGACTCATTTCTTTTGCGGAGTTATACAGGTAATGGGATGGCTCGCGCCGGACGTAGTAATAGTGAGAAACAACCCGAGCTACCGGCTCCCGCAGCATCGTCACGTAGGTGTATGGCTCTTGCAAAAAGTGATGGACTCCAAAGTAGAAGTGCCCGATAAGAACGGCTGCCTGATCTTTTTGGCGCTTGGGAATAGTTTTAATTTCCTCCCCAAAGGTAGAATCGTAAAGTGGCAGGACAGCCTTTGGACCGTACTGATTTGCCAGGATACTTGCGAGTGTGCTTCCTGCTGTTTTGGGGATGTGCATAAAAATTAGCTTGCCCATCTATTTCTGCTGTAAGGAATAGATCTGATAGGAATCACTTCTGACCAGTAATGGATAGTTCGCCCTTAAGAAATGAGCAAGGTCTTTTTGTTCTTCGAATTCTCGCAGGTCAGTGATGATGAAATATTCGGGTTCTTCCGGATAAAACCAGGCCTGAAAACGATCTTCTGCGTCTAATATTTCTTGATTGGCAAGTGATTCCCACTGCAGGTCAGAGACGAGGGGCCAGGGAAGGCCTGAAATTTCCCCGTGGTACTCGAGTGAAAGGCCGTAGTCAGAAGCCAGGTAAACGGTTCTAGTGCTGTGTTTTATGCGACTGCCAATTTCTTCAGCCACACCCACGCTGGTTACATTATTGGGAGCTGCCGCAAGATTGCGGACCGTTACCGCGGCGTATATAACAAAGGCGAGAAGCAAGATGAACCGGATGGCCATCTGCCGGTACCATTCCCGGTTATTGTCTTCCAATCGCTCGGCAATCGCCATTACAAGAGGACTCAACGATAGGGCAGCGATTGGGATAAGCTGCAAGTGGTAGTAATCATGAGTGGCGATGTGATAGTTAAACACCAGGCAGAACAGAATGTAACCCGCCCACATGGCAAAAAGCAGGATGAGCGGCCGGTCTTTGGGAACCATCATCAAGCCCAGCAGCGCGCCCAAAAATGCGATGAACCCAATGACGGCGTTGATATTCTCAAGCCAGCCTCGCCAGTAAAACGGATTGAGGAGTAGTTGTGGCAGGAAACTTGCTTGGGCCTGGGTCTGGAGCGTCTCACTGGTAAGAATACCGTATAGGTAGAAAAGGAGCGCAGGCAGTGGAGTAACCAAAAAGAATACAAATATTGCTGGATTGGAGACGGCTTTTCGGAATCCCTGCCGGTTGAATGCCAGCGTTCCAAAAACAGTGTAAATAACAAACAGAGAAACGGGCTTGATAAAGATAGCGCAGGCAGACAAAATGTAAACAACGATCAGCCGGCTCGTTGAGGGCTGCTCATCATACCGCAGACAGGCATAAACGCTCGACAATAACAACAACACCATAAGCGGATCTGGTTGAAAACTCCTGCTCGCCTGGATCGAAAAAGGTAGGAAGAGGTAGAAGGCTGTTGCGAACAGAGCAGCTTTAGCATTGGCTATCTTCTCTCCAATCAGGTACACAAAACCGCCGCCAACGAGCCAGAACAAAATGGACAATAAACGGGGGAACCAGAAATATTCGCCCCCCACCATCCGGTAACCCGCGGCAGTTAAAAGCTCTATCACGGGCGGCTCAAGCAACCCCTGCCTCTGTTGGTTGATCCGGGTAACCTCCTTCTTCCATTCGGGAAGCCCCTGTAAACCCTGGTAATAAAAACCTCTAGCAATCAGCAGCGAACGATACTGGCGCGTGGCATGAAAACTTAGCGGCGGCTCATTGATTCGATAAAGCCGGATTCCCAGGGCGGCGATGAATATTAGAGCAAATACAATCGCTTGTTTACCCATTGAGCCACCATTGGTGTCCCAATACACCCAGTACCCATTCTCGCGGAGGGAGCATTCCCGTGCCAAAAAAATCGTCCGCTTCGATGTCAAAGAAGCCTGCGTAAGGCAAGTAGTCGGCACGCGCGTTCCCCTTCAGTAATTCAAGATGTACAAAACATCGCCCCGGTGTAAGATGTATTGGATCGGTAAGGCATGTAACCCTTCCTTCTGCCGGAAGAGTTTGAGGAAGACCGCCGGTGAAATCGTTATGCAGCAAATAGATTCCGATATCCATGGGGTCGTAAATGGAGATCACGAATTGAGGACGATGGATTTCTGTCTGGCTCCGGTAGCCAATGGTCAGTTTTACCTTGCTCCCCGACCGAATGATTTTATCTGCATCGGCGCTTTCGATTTGGAGGGAAACAATTCGTACGCTTCCGTCTCCTTCGCGGTCCTCACGTTGATCGAGTGGTATGAGGCTGACGGTACTTTCCGATCCAAGATAATGCTGAACGATTTCCGCTGGCGCCCCCAGAGCTTTAATCTTTCCGTTTTCGAGTAACATGACCCGGTTGCACAAGGCGAGGACTGCTGGCATATTATGACTGACAAACAATACCGTCCGGCCTTCAGTGGCTACATGCCCCAGTTTTCCCAGGCACTTCTTTTGAAATGCAGCGTCACCAACGGCTAAAACCTCATCGACAATCAGGATTTCAGGCTCCAGGTGTGCAGCAATGGCGAAGGCGAGGCGCATATACTGTCCGCTTGAGTAGCGTTTAACCGGTGTGTCGAGAAATTGGTCAACTTCGGCGAACGCGACGATTTCATCAAACTTTCTCAGGATTTCGGCCTTTTTCATGCCGAGAACCGCGCCATTCAAGAAAACGTTCTCCCGCCCTGTCAGTTCGGGGTGGAAACCCGTGCCTACTTCCAACAGAGAACCAATCCTGCCTGAGATCACGGCTCGCCCAGTCGTCGGATAGGATACGCGCGCCAGGATTTTTAGCAGGGTACTCTTTCCAGCGCCATTTCGGCCGATGATGCCCAATACATCCCCCTGTTTGATCTCAAGATTGACATCTCGAAGCGCCCAAAATTCCTTCGGGCTGTTTTTATGGTTGCGGCGAAACAGCATTTGGATCGATGCCTGTGCTGTGGAAGCAATTGCATCGCGCAGTGTCCCGTAGGCTTCACGCCGGCTGCCAATATGGTATCGTTTTCCAAGATTTTTTACCTGAACTGCTGCCCTGCTCATGAGCTACACCACGTCTGCAAATTCATATTCCATCCTGCGGAAGAAGAACAGTCCGCCGATAAAAAGAGCCAGAACCACCAGTATGGATAGAAAAAGATACGGTCCAGGTAAATATTGTTGGCCGAGCAGCGCCCAACGGAAACCTTCCACCACGCCGGTCATCGGGTTGAGAGAATAGAGGAACTGCCACCGTTCTGGGATGATGGAGCTGGGATAGGCGATTGGGGTCATAAATAGCCAGAATTGGATGAGGAAAGGAATGACATAGCCAATGTCTCTATATTTCACGTGTAGGGCTGACAACCATAACCCGATGCCGAGAGCGCTGATCAGGGCGAGAATCATGAAAAGTGGTAGCGTAATGATAGCCGGCTCGGGGATAATACTATAGATCAGCATCATCCCGATGAGGATCAAAAAGGCAATGGAGAAATCCACCAGCATGGACAGTACGGCAGCAAAGGGCAGGATGATTCGGGGAAAATACACTTTTGAGATCAGGTTGGCATCATAAACCAGACTTGAGCTAGAACGGGCCAGGGCTCCTGCAAAAAAGGTCCAGGGAAGAAGGGCTGTATAAGTAAAGATTGGGTAGGGGATTCCATTGGTCTCAATTTGCATAAATTCCCCAAAAAGGACTGAAAAAATCACCATGGTAAGGAAGGGTTGTAAGATTGCCCAGCCAGCGCCAATCACCGTCTGTTTGTAGCGAACTTTAACATCCCGCCAGACCAGAAAATAGAGCAGCTCCCGATAATGCCAGATCTCTCGAAGGTCGAGCGCATGCCAACCATGCTGTGGCTCAATCACGATGTTTTCTGGAATGGAGTCTGCTTCTTTATTTTCTGAGCCTTTCACAATTCGGGCTGGAGAAATCGGCTCCTTCCGCCCGGTATTAACTTTCATATATTTCCCACTTCCGGTCCGGTCTGTTTCTGAGTCTGATCCCAAAGGCCCTCATAAACCTGAGTAACACCCTGAACCATGTTATTGACGGAGAATTCTTGCCGCACCCTTACTTTCCCGGCCTTTCCCATACGAAGCCGCATCGTTGGATCAGAAATCAGCTTTCGCATCGCGCTGGCGAGCGCTTTTGAATCGCGCCTGGGTACCAGCAGCCCTGTTTCCCCATCGCTGACAGCCTCCGGCGTTCCACCCACCGCTGTCGCGATGACAGCTTTACCGGCATCCATCGCTTCCAATATCGAAAGGGGCAGCCCTTCATAAATCGAGGGAAGCACAAATAAATCGCTGCAGGCCAGCAAATCGTCGATATCCTCGCGATGGCCAAGGAAAATCACCCGGTCATGTATCCCCAGGTCTGCTGACAGAGCTTCCAGGGCTTTTCTTTCTGGTCCACTGCCTGCCAGGACCAATGTCGCTTCAGGAACCTGGCAAAGGGCTTCGAATAAAAAAGGGTGGCCCTTTTGTTTGTCGAGGCGGGCAACGGTCAGGATGAGCGGGCGTTCTTCGCCTATTCCAAACTCGGATCGCAGCGAGAACCGGTGACGCGTAAGGTTTCGATCTCTTGGGATACAGTTCGGGATGACCTGAATTTTATGAGCAGGCACATGAAAGGTCTTGCATAACTGGCCTGCGACGGCATTTGAAACGGCAATATATCGATCGACATAGCGGGACAGTAGATACTGCTGGATCTCGATCGATTTTCCCCAGGGCGGATCCATGAACTGCTGAACGGTCGCCACGACGGGTATGCGGGAGAGGGCGGCAGCAAGAATGCCATATTTGCAGGATAGCAGCCAGTTAAGGTGTGCATGGAAGACCGCCGGTTTCTCCAGGCTCAACTGCCGAAAGAAACGAGGCAGCCCAGAGAATGTTTGGTTCCCTTTGAGAATTGGGACGACCCGTGTTTGAACATCTAACTGGCGGGCTTTCTCGATCAACGGGGCTATTCCTGGTTCATCATGGTGATACAGGACAGGCTGCCATCTGCGACGGTCTAGACCGGCCATTAGATGCAAAAGGGCCTGTTCCGTTCCGCCAAAAGTAAGGCTGTCGATGAAATAGACAACGATTCGAGGCATAGGTGGTGATTGGTAATCTATTGATTTCACACGCTGCCTTTTAACAGCGTTTTGTAAAGCGCTTCATATTTGGCGACCGCCGTATCCCAGGTCAAGTTTGCGCAGGCCCAGGCTCTGGCGCTGTTCGCCATCGATGCGCGCAGGTCCGGTTTCGAAAGTAATTTCAAAATGGCATGAACGAATTCATCATCGCTTTCAGCGAGGATAAAATGTTTTCCGCTGATCAGGTCAAGCCCTTCTACGGCAACTGGTGAGGCAACGATTGCCTTTCCCATGCCAAGGGCTTCTAATACCTTCACACGGATTCCACCCCCCTGTCGGAGTGGAACGATGACCAGGGAAGCCCGATCAAGGTAAGGGGTTACGTCTGGCACTCTTCCGGTGATGACCACTCCGTCGGCAGCGTTTTGGTTTTTTATAAAAGTCGGCGGCTGATCTCCGACGATAAACAACTGTAAATCTGGAATCTTCGCCCGAACGGCGGGAAAGATTCTGCTAATCAGGCGCATGGCTGCTTCTGTGTTCGGCGGATGGGAAAAATTCCCAAAAAAAAGAAGGTTTGGGTACCCTGAAACGAGGGGATCGGAAGCGCGTTCTGGGATCTCTGTCCCTGGCGAAATCCTCACGGTTGGCGTATCGGTTCCCAGCCTTTCTACGGACGCCCGGTCGTGCTCTGTAAACACGATCACACGCTGAACTTCTCGGATTATGGACGGCTCATATCGCTTCCATACCTGGCGGTCGACGAAATTCATTAGGCGGGCAGCTCCATTTCGGGATTGTATATAAGGCGCCGCCCGTCCGGCGGGCTCATGCTCAGTTAAGATCCTTGGCGCCGGGCAGCGCCTGAGGGCGGATAAGTATTGGCCCATGACGTGATATTCGATATGGATAATCTCAGGCTGCCAGTTTTGAACAACATCACGAACACGGGTCGAAAACGCCCGGCTGGACCAGTCGGTCACCCATAGCGGCCTGGCAAAAAGCAGGCTTGCAGCCAATCGACCACGGCGAATACTTCGCTCGCTAAATGACGCCCCAGTCCAGGGTCTGGTCACTTCCTCAACCAATTCACATTGGCGATTAAACAGCTCGTCCAGGGGAGGTTCGCCAAAGCCGCGCAAATAAACCAGAGTAACCCTGTGCCGGGTGACCAGATGCGCCAGGAGCTGAGCTATCACCTTCCCCCCTCCATGGGTGGCATCTAATCTTGGGGGAAAAGGAAGGAGGAAGAGCAGCCGCCGGGGTGGATGCACCATTTGTTCAGAAGCCATTCAGGAGTAAGCTCTTCCAGAGTTTCATATCGGCAGTAAGACGGGCCTGTGTTTGGGGATCGCGCGTAAAGAAAAGTCCCATACCTCTGTGGATCAGGCTCGCTAGCGCCATAAATTGGACAAATACGAACAATTGAGCTCTTCGCATGCCCGAATAGTGCTGGCGGTAAAAATGCTGTAGGCTGGTGAAGTACTGTAGGGTCATCTGGGATTTATTTTGCTTCGTACTTGCGCCGCCCAAGTGGATGATCTGTGGGGACGGAGAAAAATGAACCTGCCACCCTGCTCGAGCCAGCCGGTAACAAAGATCAACCTCTTCAAAATACATAAAGTACGATTCGTCAAATCCGCCCACCGACTCAAAGGCCACCCGGCGAATACCCATGGCTGCGCCGAGCACCCAGGAGACTTGCTGGGGAGCAACGACCAACCCGGACTGTAAGGAATGATCGCGAAGGATGGGAAGAACGGGAATAGCTCGATAGAGGTTCGTGAGGTAGAGAAAAACATGCAAAGGCGTGGGAAAGTGAAAACAGGATGTTTGTATGGTCCCATCCAGGTTCAATATCCGCGGGCCTGTGACAGCGACACTTGCGTTTTTATCCATGTATTTTTGAAGCGCCTGAACTGCTCCAGGCTTCACAATCGTATCGCTGTTTAGCAAGAGAATGTGCTGTGAAACACAATGCCTGATCGCGCGATTGGCTGCCGCGCCATAACCCGTATTTTCGGGGTTGGTTAAGAGCCTGACAGAGGGGAATTCGCTATGAAGCATTTCTACGCTGCGATCGCCTGAGGCATTATCGATCACAACGATCTCGTCTGGGTTCTCAATTAACAATGAATTGAGGCAGACCCGGAGAAGGTCCCGGGTGTTATAGTTCACAATACATACGGCTATCGACATGGTTTTAACCGGTTATTCGCTCGGTTTTTTTCCAGGTGCGTGACCGGTTCAACAGCGTATCGATCATCGACCGAACTGCCGCCAGGACGTCGAGCGCTTAAAAAACAGGCACGAGTGGCAGGCGTACCCACATTGCCAGAGGAAACCGCTCCTTGAAAAAAAGTGCCAGGATTGGCAGGGAGGGAGTGACCAGAACGAAATAAAACCATTTTCGGGGAAAGGGAGAAAGACCTTTGAAAATCAAATCGAGGAATGATATTACGCCTACAACAATCAAAGCAATCCGGTCGAAATATCCCGCCATAAAAAGAAGCAGCTCCAACCGCAATGGTACAGACAAATCCCGGTTACGAATCACCTCTGGGATATGTATCCTGGCAACATCATTTAAGCCACGACCCCAGCGGATATGTTGCTTCAGGTAACCATGAATGGTCTGAGGGACTTGCTGCCATGAAACGACTTCCTCTGCGAAATGTGTGTGGTATCCCCGGTTATTAAACGTAACCGTGAGATCCGAGTCTTCAGAAAAAGCATCCTTTCGGAAGGTGCCGCACTCGACCAATGCTGTCCGCCGGTAAGCGCAGTTCGAGCCAAGCAAGGCAGGCGCAAGCCCCAATCGATCCTTCCCCCGCATCGTGACTAACTGGTTAACGTAGCTCTCCAGGGTAGCATAATAGGCGCTGAGGCTGCCGGTGGGATTAATCACTTTTGTATAACCAGTCACACCAGCGACTCGTGGATCGTCGAAGTACCGCACGATTTTCACAAGGGTGTCAGGCTCGGGGCGGTGATCAGAATCCAGAACATAAATAATCTCGCCAAACGAAAAGCGGGCTAATGCTGAATTCAAGGCAGAGGCTTTACCAATAGATTTTGTCAGGTTGAGCACGCTCCACCCGGGTCTGCCGTTTGCTTGCTGTTCGATCCGCTTCCCGGTCTCATCCGTAGACCCGTCGTTGATTAAGACAATCTGGAGTTTTTCCCTGGGGTAATCGAGCCGGGCAACAGCCTGGCCCAGGCCTGGAATCATCGCATCTTCATTCCTGCACGGAACAAGGACCAGGACATCGGGAAAATCCGCCGGGTTTTCTGATCGGTAATTTTTTCTGGCGGTGAATAGGATCGCCAGGGTAAACAGGATCCTCCGCAAATTAAAAATGAACAGGACCGTCAGGATTGGGATTGAGATGTACCGCGCGAGTTTTTGAACCAGGGTCATTGGTCAGTTGCCTTCCCACTTTTTTCCCGTAGGCCGGCAATCCAGTTATAGAGCAGAGCAAAACAATAACCGGTGACGAATCCTGTCACGAATCCATACAGCAGGCCAATGATGCTTCCCAAAAAGGAGACTTGATATCCGATAAAGAATTGGCTGAGTAAGGAGAGGTGCGGTCCGATGACTTCGCCGCCTCTAATCACGAGCAGGTTTGTAACGAGGAAAATACCTAGCCCTGCGAAAATCCCTAAGGTGAGGCCGGCAATCATTGCATTGAGACGGACCAGACTCCTCAAAACGATTTTTTCAATGACATTATTTCGTTCGATCATAGACCTTTCGATATCGATAATCGGGTTAGTTTATGTCGAGCAGACCCCGCATCGTGTGAAGCTCTGCATTTCGATAAATGAACCACGCGCTGAGAAATACTGCCAGGTTCCTCAAATATCCAGCGGCCCAACCAAAGAAAAAACCTAGGAAAAACAGGAATAGCATTCCAACGATCCCTCCACCAATACTGACGGTGTACCCAGGGATGAAATTTGCCAGAAGCTGCAGGTGAGGGCTGGAATATGGGCCATTGACCAGGACCATTATCAGGGTGGTAAAAAAGATGAAAAAGCCGGCTATGGTTCCCGTTGAGAATCCAAAGGCGATAGGGTCAAGCCTCTGAAACACAACGGTTAAGTTTTCGATCATCTCTTCTTCTAGAACACCATCACTCCTGAGTTCCCCGTTGTCAGCCGGCCGGAACTCCTCGTGGTATTCCTGATCGGCATTTACATTCCAGAGGTTATGCTTTTCCCCAAAAACAATATTGCGAACAGCCAGCATGGCGGTGAGCATGGAATGATCCTGGTTGTTGTAGCGGTGCAATCCATTGCGGCCAACGGTCTGAAAATTTTCGAGCTGATCAACAAAAGACCTGACCACCTGAAGGTAATCGTAATAATCGGAATCGTAAATGGGATATGCCTTTGGCACTCGATAGACATAACCATCGACGACATCGCCAGCGTTTGCTAGGTGGATACGGTTCAACTCCTTTTTTGCCAGCTCAATTAATTCGGTATCCGGCATATTCCATAAATCATCCCCTTCTGTACAGAAATACTCTAATCCCAGGCTGGTCATTGCGGGATCGGGGACCATGTCCTGGCTCCAATTCTTAAAATTCTGGATCCTGCCTACCCTTACTTCTGGAGAGTGAACATAGATCCAATTGTCTGGGAAGAGATTGGGCTGGTTTATGATTAAACACACCGTTAGAAAATCTCTGTAGTTCAGCTTCGAAGCTGCCTCCAACACTTCAGGAGGGACAGGATCGAGGCGTTTTATAAAGTCAGAGATGGGAATGGAGGAAATAAAATCGGTGCCATGATGGATCTTTTCTCCGCTGCCATTTTGAGCTGTCGCGACCCAGTCAATACAATTCCCAGTGCGATGAATCCGGGTGACAGGGCTGTTAAGATAGACGGTACCTCCTCGCTTTTCAATCTCTACTTTTGCCCGCGTCCATAACATCCCAGGACCTTGACGTGGATAGTCGAACTCCTCAATCAATGATTTAATGGAATTTTTCGGCTTAACAAACATACTGATCAGCGCTGTTTTGAAAGAGAGATCTTTGATCCGTTGCGCTGCCCATTCTGCTTTAATCTCTGAGCAGGGAATCCCCCAGACTTTTTCTGTATAGGTCTTAAAGAAGATCTCATACAGCCGTTTTCCAAACCGGTTTGTGACCCATTGTTCGAAAGTGTCTTCCTGGGGATAAGGAAAGATTTGCCATTTGATAAAGCTGAGGGTAATGAGGATCGACTGCCAGATCCCGAGCCCGGCTAGCGCATTTAAGGATTTTAATGGATAGAAAAAGAAGCGATCTCGGTAATAAATCCGTGATAAGCGGGGCCTGTGAATGAAATCATCCCCAAGGATTTCCTGCCACAGCGCGTTCACCTGCTGCGACTTTGTAAAAAAGCGGTGCCCCCCCATATCAAAATAGTATCCCTTGTAATTTTCGGTCCGGGCAAGCCCGCCTACAATATTGTCCTGTTCCACCACGACTGGACGGATGTTTTGCCTGGTAAGCTCATAAGCAGCCGTTAATCCCGCGGGCCCTGCGCCCAGGATTACGATCTTTCTTTCACGCTGATCAGTCATTTGAAGTTTCCTCTACCGCCCCATCGCCCGTGACCGGAACTTGAGCCGGGGTTGGTTGAAATATATTGGAGAGTAAATTCCAAGATGAAAGAACTGCAAACGTCATACTGCTGTAGATGAAGTAAAGCATGTGTAAACCCATTGCTCCGATGGCAAACCGAAGCCCACCAGCCATTGAAAAAGCATGATATAGAGAACGATTCAAGGTGATAAACATGCCGAGAAACACTCCTGCTCCAATCCAAGACTGTGGAAACCAGAATCCTATCAGCGCGAGCAGAATGAATAACCAGACCATCATTGCGCTGGCACGGTTCCGAATGT
>Ga0105091_10001221_pt1 | contig 11151 bp, 10 predicted proteins | sample PPLLak1March2015_FD_87022 | JGI IMG/M metagenome (GOLD analysis project Ga0105091, IMG submission 87022) | Freshwater sediment microbial communities from Prairie Pothole Lake near Jamestown, North Dakota, USA - PPLs Lake P7 Core (1) Depth... | ecosystem: Environmental > Aquatic > Freshwater >... | reverse complement strand
GGCGCGGAAAGACCGATTACGAGCACGAGCACGAGCACGAAAAACAGATGACCGAATAATGGCAACGAATCACGCGACCTTCGTTTTTCGTGCTCGTGCTCGTGCTCGTAATCGGTCTTTCCGCGCCTTTTCTCACTCGGATCGGTGTTCCTGCCGCCCAAGCAGCCTGAGCAATCCGTCCAGAATCGTCACCGGGTGGGGCGGGCAGCCGGGGATGAAGAGATCCACGGGCAGCAGGTCGGTCACGCCGTTATGAACCTCCGGATGGCCGCGGAACGGCCCGCCGGAAATCGCGCACGAACCTACCGCGATCAGCAACTTGGGCGAAGGAGTCGCTTCCCAGGTCTTCAAAAGAGCCAGCCGCATGTTCTCGGGAACCGGGCCGGTAACGATCAAGCCGTCCGCATGCCGCGGCGACGCGACAATTTGGATTCCAAAGCGACCCAGGTCAAAAACGACAGTGCCAAGCACGTTAATGTCCGCCTCACAGGCATTGCAGCCGCCCGCACTCACCTGGCGAAGCTTAAGCGAGCGCCCGAACAGGCTCTGCGCCTTTTGGTCGATTGCCTCGGCGAGCTGATACTCTCGTCCCTCGATCTGAAGTCCTGGCCGCGAGCGAGTCGCCATCCGGTATTCCTGCCCAAAGCTGATCGCGCCTGACGGACATGTCTCGGCGCACTCCCGACAGAACAGACACCGTCCGAGATCCAGGGCACAACCAAGCGAGGTTCGAGAGATCGCCTCGGTGGGACAGGCATTGCAGCAGTCGTCGCAGCCGTCTGCGCAGACACCTGCCTGAACTTCCGGCCTTCCCTGGAAGCCGGCCGGCAGGACCGGCGGGACGACCGGAAATCCGATCGTCCGATGTCCTTGACGAACACGGGCAAGCAAAGCCTTCAGCACAGTTTCACCTCGTCACAGATCGTGGCCGCAATACGACAGGTTGAAGCTCTTGTTGCAGAGCGGGAAATCCGAAATCTGCTGGTTGCGGAGGGCCAAAGCAAGGCCCATCCAGTTGTGGAAAGAAGGATCGACGATTTTGTAGGTGCGGAACCGGGCATCCGCATCCGTTATCGCCACGTGAGAGATCTCGCCCCGCCACCCTTCAACCAAGCTCACTACCGCGGCGTTCGGCGCCGGAGAAAGCGCACCTTTGTGACCGGCATCGGAACAGCCCTGCTTCACGCGATCCAGCAGCTGGATAATCATCGAGATGCTTTGCTGGATCTCAAGCCAGCGCACCCATGCTCGAGCCTGAACATTGCCATCCGGGTGCGTCGGAGGCGTGAGCGCGATATCCCGATAAACGCCGGATTTAAATTCCAATCGAGCATCCCGTTCAAGCCCCGAAGCGCGCGCCGCCGGCCCGACGAGCCCGATCTCGACGGCGGTCTCTCCCGAAACCCGGCCGGCATTCTCGAATCGAGCTCTCACAGAAGGAGTCCTCCAGAGCAGCTCGATCGCGTTCCGAGCGTCGATCGAGGCCAGCTCGAGCCGCTTCCGCAGCTCGACGGGGACTTCCGGACCGATGCTGATTCCCATGCCTCCCGGACGCAACATTCGCCGGCCAAAACGGTTTCCACATAGCAGCGCGGTCATATTGAGGAAGTCCCCTCGTATACGGCCGCAATAGCTGGCCGTCGGGAGGTAACCGACATCGTTCGCCAGGGCCCCGAGGTCGCCGGTGTGGTTTGCCAGCCGTTCCAACTCGAGCGCGATGGCCCGCCACGCCTCCGACTCCCCGGATGGCTGGACTCCGGACAGGGCCTCCACAGCCTGGCAGTAAGCGGTCGCGTGTCCAACGCTCGTATCCCCCGCCAGCGTTTCGATCAGGTGGATCGTTCGCTTGTCCGGGCCGCACATGAGTGCCCGCTCAATACCTCGGTGCTGATAGCCAAGTGAGATCTCCAGGTGAAACACTTCCTCGCCGTGACACTGAAACCGAAAGTGTCCCGGCTCAATGACTCCCGCATGCACCGGCCCGACGGCCACTTCGTGGACTTCCTCGCCCTCGACGGCAAAGAAGTCGGTGACCGAAGGCAGGATCTCAGGAGCACCCGGCGACTGATAGGAGCGCTGAAACCTGATCGGCTTGAGCCAGGGATGTCCCTCGGGACGGACTTCCCATTGCTCAAAAAGCTCCCGTTCAAACCAATGGAATTGCGGGCATTCGGGCGTGAGGGCCGGATAAGCGTCATAGACGCGCGTGATCCACCACCGGAATTCGCCAGCAGCCCCATCCGCCACAACGGCGTGCAGCTGCCCGCTGTCATGTTCGGGCACGATAAAGAAGGCGCTGACCCGAGCCCCGCGGTGCACGTCCTCCAGCACCCCGGCTCGAAACTCATCCAGAGGAACCGGCCGCAGGTCATCGAGACTGACAGCCTGGCCATTCTTGACGGCAACAGTGCTCACAGCACTCCTCCGATCGTTCGGGCCGCCATGGAAAGCAAGTGATTCAAGCTCTCAGGAATCCCGATCCCGAGGGCCAGGGCAACGGCCGCGAGCGTGGCCGAAGGCACGAGTGTGAGCCAATGGCAGGGCCCGGTCACCCGGGCCGCGGAGGATTCCGCGCTTCCCTGCGCCATACCCAGGCAGGCGGTCGCCATGGCAATGAAAATGACCGCCAACAGGACCAGCAGAACGACGCCTACGAAAAGCTGTCCCTGGTCGAAGGCCGCTTTGAGAATGATGAACTTACTGAAGAACAATCCGAATGGCGGAGTCCCGGTAATGGCAAGGAAACCAGCCACCCACAGGGCTCCGGTGCCTGGCGAGCTCCGCAACAGGCCCCGAACCTGAGCGATAGATTTCGTGCCGTAGCAGGACAGGACGTTGCCGGCCAGCAGGAACAGCATCGCCTTGACGAGCGAGTGATTCACGGCGTGAAAAAAAGCCCCGAAAACGCCGGCTTGCCCGAGACCGAACCCGATGGCAAGGAGTCCCATATGCTCGACGCTCGAGTAAGCGAGCAGGCGCTTGAAGTCCGTTTGCCCCACAAGGAAAACCGCAGCGACGGCGACGGACAACAGGCCGAGCGTAAGAAGAGCCTTTTGACTGAACGCGCCCTGCCCGCCTGCGTTGCACACCTGCTGGATCCGAACGACGCCGAGAAACGCGCAATTCAGCAAGGCTCCGGAGAGCAGGGCCGACACCAGCGAAGGCGATTCGCTATGCGCATCCGGAAGCCAGGTGTGGAGCGGGGCCAGTCCCATCTTGGTCCCGTAACCGACCAGCATGAGCGCGAAGGCCGCTTTCAGCCACGCCGGATTCAGGGATCGGGCCCTCGGCAGCAGTTCGTCGATAACCAACGACGCTCGCCCGCCGTCGATCGAGACCGCCGAAACTCCCAGGAAGAAATTGCCGAGCAGGGCGAGCGCGATGCCGACGGAGCAGATGAGCAGGTATTTCCACGTCGCTTCAAGCGAACGATGATGACGATGGAAGTAAATCAGCGGAGCGCTGACGAGTGTAGTCGCTTCTACCGCGATCCAGAGCAGGCCGAAATGCCTGCTGACGGTCACGAGGGTCATGGCGGCGAGAAAGAGAAGCAGGCAGCCGATGAAACCCGCTTCCGGCGCGTTCCGGAAGAGAAAGTGTTCCTCCAGATCCGTCATTTCGTCCTTTGATTCCCGGGCCAGATAACCCAGCGCGTAAACGGAGGCCGCGAGGAAAAGGCCGCTCGTGATACTGAGGAAAAGCAATCCGGCATCGTCCATCATCAGCCACCCGGACAGCGCGGGCGCCGGATCCAATCGCCAGGCGAGGCCGGTCATTGCGGCGTGAGCAGAAGCCACGCAGACCAGCAATGCCCTACGAAAGGCCGTCGAGGGAATGAAGAATGCAGCTGCGCCGGTGATAGCCGGCAAGAGGATAAGGGCAAGAAGCATTTCAGTTCTTTAGACTCGAGAGACGATCGGTCTCGATATGGTCAAACTCCCGGTTGATGTGAAACAGAGCGATTCCCATGACGAAGACGGCGACAAAAACGTCCAGCAGAATGCCAACCTCCACGAGCAATGACGTTTCGCTCATGACTCCCGCACCGAAAAGGTAGACTCCATTCTCAAGGACCAGAAAACCGAGGACCTGGTTAATGGCCCGTTTGCGACTGACAATCAGGAACAGCCCAGTGAAGACCGAGAACAGGGCCGCGGTCACGAGCAGAGAACTGGCGCCGGCCGGGAAGGGCGCCAGCCTCTCGCTGAGCAGGAACATCGCCGCGAGGCCGATGACTCCAATCAGAACCGAAGCGGAGTACCCGACATACGGCTGAACATCGCGGCTGATCCGTGTCTCACGCACTGCCCGGAAAAGCAGCCAGGGGAAGACAACTCCCTTGAGGGTCATCCCGACAACCGCTACAAAGGCCGCTCGAAGTCCCGGCGCATGCATCCCGGCGAGAAGTGGTACAAGCCCAAGCAGCACGCCTTGCGCTGCAACCGTGCGGATCTTTGCGCCCAGGCGCGTCGAGGCCAGCAGACGAAGATTTCCGAGAACGAGGAGGACCAATATCCAATCCAGTTTCATTCCCCTTACCTCATCCCCAACAGCAGGGCCGTTGCGGCGAGGGCCGCCGAGCCGACCAGAAGATGTGGGATGACCGTCATCCGCAGCCTCGCCATCACCGATTCGATGACTCCCACCACTACCGCGAGGCCGAGAACGCCGCCAACTCCGACGGCCACATTCACCCAGGGACTGGATGAAAGCGCCGGCACGGCGATCCCCGCGACCAGGCAACCGAGGATCCAGGCGCGCAGCGCGGATCCCCACAGGACAAAAGCGAAATCCGGCCCCGAATGATCGAGGACCATCACTTCGTGAATCATCGTCAACTCGAGATGGGTATTCGGGTCATCCACGGGAATACGGCAGTTCTCTACGAGGAAGACGCCGAAGAGAGCGACGGCGACGAGAACCACCGCCGGGTCGACCGCCATCCAGTTTCTCTGCGACAGGACACCGAAACTGTCGGACAAGCCGGCGCTCCCGGTATGGCGCACTAATGCCGCCAGAGCCAGGTACAAGGCGGGTTCAGCCAGCGCGCCAAATAGTGCTTCCCGGCTCGCCCCCATCCCTTCAAATGCAGAACCTGTGTCGAGAGCCGCCACAATCGTGAAAAATCTGGCGAGCCCCAGCAACGCGCAAAAGACAACAATGTCGCCCGTGAAGGAAAGCGGCGCTTGCTGTCCACCGAGCGGAGTCATCGGCACGAGGGTCAAGAGCACCGCCAGGGTAACCAGGGGACCAGCTCGGAAGACCCAGGTGGTCGTCCCGCTGTACACGGCGCCCTTCCTGAGCAATTTCACGATGTCGTAGTAGACCTGCAGCAGCGGTTGCCCCGTCCGACCGGCAAAAAACGCTTTGGTCCGGTTGACGACCCCCAAAACAAGGGGCGCGAGCAGCAGTGCCAAGGGTACGGATAACCAGCTTGCATTCATGAGAGTCAGCGCGTCATCCAGAAAAGAAGCCCGAGCAGCGTCAGGGCGATATAAAGCACGTACAGGTGAATGTTGCCGTGCTGTAACCAGCGCAAGCCGGCAATCAGCCGGGCGCCGGTCCCGAATAGCCGGCCATAGACAGTGTGAAGAAAGGAATCGGGCGTCTCGGTTGCAAAGGCAGCTTTCTCTGGAAAAAGCCCCGGGGACATTTCAAGTTCCGCCTGCGTTCTCACCACGCGGTCGAACAGGATAGTAATCGGCCGCGCGAAAGAAGAGGCGGTGTACTGCATGCGCGCCGTGGGACGCGCATATCCACAGTCCCAAGTTACGGAAGTCCCCACGGTCCGTCCGGAAAGCAGCCGCCGGCGGAGTGCCGCGAGCGCTACGCACAAACCGGCAAGAAGCGCGAAGGCCCAAACCGTCTTCTGTAAAAAAGCCGCTGTCGTCGTCATTGGCTCAACGGTTGACCGAGGCGCGACGACGGAAATCACCCCGGACAAGACCGGCAAGAGCAGAGGGGCAGCCAAGCCAATGCCGAGGCACGCCGAAGCGAGAAGCAGCATTGGCACGCGGAGGATCCAGCGGTGACGGGCCGGGACCGCCATCTGAGCCGCCTTGCTTCTCGGCTCACCGAGGAAAACGATCCCGAAGGCTTTGGTAAAGCACGCAATGGCGAGACCGCTGATCAGCGCCAGGCCGGCGATGACCGCCAGGCCGGTAAGCACTCCAGAGGCGCCACCGATTGCCACAGCTTCGAAGCCACCCAGAAAGATGAGCATTTCGCTGATGAAACCGTTCAGCGGGGGAAGCCCGCAAATAGCCACGGAACCGACCAGGAACAACGTAGCGGTCCACGGGATCCGCTTGGAGAGCCCGCCAAGATGATCGATTTCGAGCGAACCGGCGGATTTGAGAACCGTTCCGGCGCCGAGGAACAGAAGCCCCTTGAAGAGGGCGTGGTTGACGACGTGCAGGAGGCAGCCGGCAAAACCAAGGGCCGACAACCAGCCAAGATTCAGGCTGAGCCCAAGCTCACCCAATCCCAGACCCATGAAGATGATGCCGATGTTCTCGACGCTGTGGTAGGCAAGCAGGCGCTTCAGATCGTGCTGGGCGAGGGCGAAAAGAACGCCGAGTATGCCCGATGTAACGCCGACGATGAGTAGCATCCAACCCCACCACGAAGGCGGATCCCCGAGAAAAGTCAGCGCGCGCAACAGCCCATAAACGCCCGTCTTGATCATCACGCCGGACATGAGCGCCGAGACGTGGCTGGGAGCAGCCGGATGTGCCTCCGGCAGCCAGACATGAAGCGGGATGATGCCCGCTTTGGCTCCAAATCCAAGGAGAGCCAGCAGAAACATCAGGCTGGCAAGCGACGGCACCGACGAACCGACATTCGCCCATTTCTGGAAATCAAGCGACCCGGTGTCACGTGCCGCCAGAAGAAAAAAGGCAAGCAGAAAGGCTGTGCCAAGATGAGTGGCAACGAGGTAAATCCATCCGGCCCGACGCACCGATTCTTTCTCATCGTCCCGGGTGACGAGAAAGAACGAGGCGAGGGCCATCACTTCCCACGCGGTCAGAAACAGAACAGCGTTCCGGGCCATCAGCACCGTGGCCATTGAAGCAACGAGCAGGTTGAAGAAGAACCAGGAAGGCCCGGCCGAACGGTGATGGCCTTCACCCGCCAGGTAGCCGATTCCGTAAATTGCCGCAAGTACCCCAAGAAACACTGTGGGGAGCAGAAACCAGGCAGCCAGCGCGTCGAGCCGGAGGGCGAATTGGCCACCGGGCACCGACCAGCGGGCGTCCAGCAGCAGCGGAGGAGCACCGCCCAGAACTGCAAGGATAGCGGGAAGCATCGGGACGGCGCCGGCGAGCAAAGCCCCCGCGCTGATCCACCCGGACAGCCGATCGCGTCGTCCGCCGGCAAGCGCCAAAAGCCCTCCGATTATCCAGATGATTACACCGCTAATGACACCAGTCATATAACCAGCCTCAGTTATCCCGCCGCTTATTCATGAAAGACGGTTGACCAGGTAAGTTCCTGGCGAGCGGCAAAAGTTTTGTTCATCCGAGCCAGGATGTCAAGGATCTTTCGAGGGGCGGAGGGAAGGAGGGAAGGAGGGAATCACAGCGGCGGTTGAGTGGTTCGCCGCTTTTTGCGCTGTATCGAAACCCCGCGCTCCGGGGTCGCGGGGTTTCGATACAGCGCAAAAAACGCGCCACTCAACCGCCGCTGAGATTCCCTCCTTCCCTCCCTTCCCTTCTTCCCTTCTTCCCTTCGCCCCCTTCGCCCCTTCGCCCCTTCGCCCCTCGCCCCTCTGTTTGCTCCTTCTCGCCAGATCCTCTATATTCGACTCAAGTCCTTTTGTAAGGAGACCGAGGCGATGAGAACGGTCAGGCAGCTTTTGGAGGCCAAGGGCAGGGATATTTGGAGGATTGGGCCGGACGACTCCGTCTATGACGCGCTCAAACTGATGGCGGAGAGGAACATCGGCGCATTGGTCGTCATGGATGGCAACCGGATGGTCGGGATCTTCTCCGAGCGCGACTATGCCCGAAAAGTGGTCCTCCAAGGCAAGTTTTCTCGCGAGATTCCAGTCAGCGAAATCATGACACAAGATGTCTATTCAGTGAGCCCGGAGCACAGCATTAAGGAGTGCATGGCAGTAATGACGCAGGGGCGGTTCAGACATCTTCCTGTCCTGGTCGGCGATGACCTCGTCGGGGTCATCTCGATTGGGGACGTTGTCAAAGCACTCTTGTCTGAACAGGACTTCATGATTGCGCAGCTCGAGAACTTCATCGGCGGCGGGCGGGGCTGAGCGGGACTGGCTTCGTGTAGGATTTTTGCCCAGAAGCGTGTCAGCCGCATTGCACACTATTTGTGCAATCTGGTCCAAAAGCGATCAGCAGACCATCCGCAGCCCGTTTTCCACTAGTTCTCCACAAAAGCCGTGGAAAGCTCCCTAGACACTGGCATACCATTGCTCATTCGCGAAGCGGAGGTGAGTTAACATGCGAAATCCCGGGACTTCTCGGCTGACCTTGCTTGCGTGCCTGCTTTTTGGAGTTGCGATCGTCCAGGCGGCGGTCGTTCCTGGCCGATGGGAGAAAGTCGCAAGTCTGGAACGGGGAACGCCAGTCTCCGTTGTTCTCAAGTCGGGGGCGCGACTCCCGGTATACTTCGAGGGACTGGACGCCGAAGCAGTTCGGATCAGGGTCCCGGGTGAGGGGGAAAGACAAATACCGAAAATCGAGATTCAACAAATCACCGCCGGGAAAAAGGACTCGAACTGGAACGGCGCCGCCATCGGGGCAGGCGTGGGCCTGGCGGCAGGGCTGATCATTTCAGCCGTCCAATACTCAGATGACCAGGAGTCACGAGCAATCGTAAATCTGGTCTACGCTCCCATAGGCGCGGTGTCAGGTTTAGTGGCAGGCTATGTCGCCGATCGACTGCACGAGGAAGAGGATTTACTTTACGCCGCGCCATGAGTGGAACCGCCAAGATACGTCCAATGCTCGCGCTCGGCCTGTTGTCCCTCATCTGGGGGTACAACTGGGTGGTAATGAAGGAGGCGGTTCGCTATATCGACCCGTTCGCGTTCTCGGCATTGCGTTCGATCCTCGGAGCATTGGCTATTTTCGCGATCCTCCTCCTGCTTCGTCGATCCTGGTCGCCCGGCTCTTTCTTGGGAGTGCTGCTCCTCGGCTTCATTCAGACCACACTCTTTGTGACTTTTTCCACATGGGCGCTCGTCGCTGGAGGAGCGGGCAAGACGGCGGTTCTGGTCTACACGATGCCGCTGTGGCTCCTCATGCTGGCCTGGCCGGTTCTTGGCGAACGGGTTAAGGGGTGGCAGTGGCTGGCTTTACTGTCCGCTTTTGCAGGCTTGCTTCTTATCCTGCAGCCCTGGCAGATGCGGGCCCCTGTGTTCAGCACTGTGCTCGCATTATCAGCGGGGGTGTCCTGGGCGGCTTCAGGAGTCTGGGTGAAGCTACTTCGGGCGAGGGTCAGGACAGATCTTCTTCCCCTAACCGCCTGGCAACTTCTCCTCGGAAGCGTTCCGCTTCTGATTGTTGCCTTCATCGCACGGCCTCAGCCGATCACTTGGGCGCCTACCCTGGTAGCGGCGCTCGTCTACAACGCCGTTCCGGCCACCGCGCTCGCCTGGCTGCTGTGGCTCTACGCGCTCCAGGAGCTTCCCGCCGGCATGGCGGGAATGGGGACGCTGCTGACTCCTCTGGTGGGCGTATGCGCAGCGTGGATCCAGCTGGGAGAGCAGCCCCAGCCGATAGAGGCAGGGGGAATGGCCTTCGTATTCGCCGGTCTGGCGATACTGATCGCCGAAAGGTGGCGCAGCCGCTAAAAGCAGTCGTCAGTTGTCAGTTGTCAGTCGTCAGTCGTCAGTCGTCAGTTGTCAGTTGTCAGTTGTCAGCTAATTCTCCCAATCCAGCACGACTTTTCCCGACTTCCCGGAACGCATCACCTCGAAAGCCTCGAGGTACTCCGTATAGTGATACCGGTGCGTGATGACCGGGGAGATGTCGAGCCCCGTCTGAATCATCGAAGTCATTTTGTACCAGGTCTCGTACATCTCGCGTCCGTAGATCCCTTTGATGTTCAGCCCGTTGAAGATAACCAGGTTCCAATCAATAGAGGCGTTGGAGGGGAGGATCCCAAGCAAGGCGATCTTCCCGCCGTGGCACATGTTGGGAAGCATCTCTCTGAAGGCTTCCATGGATCCGGACATTTCCAGTCCAACGTCGAAGCCCTCTTTCATGCCCAGCTTCTTTTGCGCATCAGCTATCCGCTCCGTGCGGACATCGAGGGTCATGGTGGCCCCCATTTTTCGCGCCAGTTCCAGCCGGTAAGGGTTGACATCGGTAACGACGACGAAACGTGCTCCGGCATGCTTGGCAATAGCTGTTGCCATCACCCCGATTGGCCCGGCTCCAGTGATCAGGACGTCTTCACCCAGAAGGTCGAAGGAGAGAGCCGTGTGGGTCGCGTTTCCGAGCGGATCAAAACAGGAAACGACGTCGAGCGGAATGCGTGGATCAGCCAGCCAGACGTTGGTGACCGGGATGGACAGGTATTCCGCAAAACCACCCGGGCGGTTTACCCCAACGCCGCTGGTGTGGGGGCACAAATGCCGGCGTCCGGCCAGGCAATTCCGGCAGCGGCCGCATACCAGGTGCCCTTCCCCGCTGACGATCTCCCCGGCATGAAAATCACGGACGTTGCTGCCCACCTCCTCTACGACTCCTACAAACTCATGGCCGATGGTCAACGGAACGGGAATGGTCTTCTGAGCCCACTCGTCCCAGTTATAAATGTGGACATCCGTCCCGCAAATCGACGCTCGCTTGATTCGTATGAGAACGTCATCAATTCCAATTTCCGGCTCGGGGACGTCTTCGAGCCACAGCCCCTCTTTCGCATGCCTCTTGACTAGCGCTTTCATGATTCTCCTGATTTTGGTCCGGTAATCATAACACGGCTAGGCAGTTGCGAAGAGAAGGCGGAACGATGAAGGATGAAGGATGAAGAAGGATGAAGGATGAAGGATGAAGAAAAGGTTGACGGTTGACAGCTGACTGAGACTACGGACTCTCAGAGGAATTGGACAGTCCAGCCGTCAGCCGTCAACCGTCAACCTTTTCTTCATCCTTCATCCTTCATCCTTCATCCTTC
>Ga0105091_10001219_pt1 | contig 11154 bp, 8 predicted proteins | sample PPLLak1March2015_FD_87022 | JGI IMG/M metagenome (GOLD analysis project Ga0105091, IMG submission 87022) | Freshwater sediment microbial communities from Prairie Pothole Lake near Jamestown, North Dakota, USA - PPLs Lake P7 Core (1) Depth... | ecosystem: Environmental > Aquatic > Freshwater >... | reverse complement strand
TTGGCTTTATTTAAAATCGGTAGTCCTGGACGCCCCGGCCTACAGCAAAACGATTCACCAATGGTTGTCGGACCGGAAATTTTTCACCAAGATATTGGACTGCGGAACCGGCGCCGGCGGATTTGTCGGGGTTATTAAAAAATTAGTGGACTTCGAGGAACTCATTGCCTTCGATATCAATTCCCAATTGCTGGCTAAAGCTTCCGAAACTTTCGCGGATGACCGCCGGATAAAATTCATCGAACGCAACCTATACGATACCGATAGATCGAAAATCCCGGACGATTTCGACCTGGTTACTGCCCAGGCAGTGCTGGAACACAGCAATATGAACGATTTGATCCCGGTCTTGAAACAGTTCTGCAAACCCGGCGGGTATTTGTATTGCCCCCACAATTATACTTCACCCACTATTTTTCAACCGGTTTTCGATGAAGTCATCGACAGCCAGATGGTGAAAAATTTCGACGCTTTTTCCATTGAAAACCAGGACTATGAAGGCAAACTCACCGGGGACAGCCGGGCCGGCGCCAAGTCTTATAATCTATTCGCGGATTCCGGGCTCGAAATCCTTCACTTCGAGTGCACCGATTGGCTAATATACCCCAAAAACGGGAAATATACCCCGGAAGAAGAAGAAACCCTGAGAATGCTGGTCAACTTTTTCTATAACGCCAATAAACACGCACTGATTCCTATGTCCACCCGCATCAGCGATAAAATACTGGAAGACTGGAAATGGACACGCCTCAGCCAAATCGAAGAGAATAAATTGGTTTATATTTGCCCCCAAACCAGTATCCTGGCCCGAAAACCATAATAATAACACCGCCCCTTAAACGGCCCTCAGCACACAGCGCGCAGCGATGAAAATTTCCCCCGGGGGCGGTTTCCTCGATCCGGGAAAAGAATTCAAATCGATTAAGAAAAAAACTCGATAATAGAACGAGAGGAGAAACGAGAAATGGAAAGCAGCACGTTCGCAAATCACCTGGCGTATGAGAGCAGCCCTTACCTGCTGATGCACGCTTATAACCCTGTAGATTGGTACCCCTGGGGTGAGGAAGCTTTAACGAAAGCAAAGAGGGAAAATAAATTGCTCGTTATCAGTATCGGTTACGCCAGTTGTCACTGGTGCCACGTTATGGAGCGGGAATCGTTCGGGAATAACGATGTGGCCGCTGTCATGAATGAACATTTTGTTTCCATTAAAGTAGACCGGGAAGAACGCCCGGATATCGACCAGGTTTACCTGGAAGCCGCCCAACTGATAATCGGCAGCGGAGGCTGGCCCCTTAACATTATCGCTTTACCCGATGGAAGACCCATATTCGCAGGTACTTATTTCCCTCAAAACCACTGGATCATGCTGCTGGAAAAGATTTACCGCTTTTACAACGAAAACCTCACCGAAGTAGAAAAACAAGCTGAAACCGTGACAAAAGGCGTCCGTACGATGGCAGAGATACATGGGTATGAAACAGGCGACGATATGAACCCCCGAGTCCTAGACCAGGTTTTCGACCGGTGGCAATTATTACTGGATTATGAATGGGGCGGAGAACGACGGGCTCCGAAATTCCCACTACCCATAGGTTTCAAGTTTCTCCTGGCTTACAACCGGGTGAAAGAAAATCATGATAAGCCGAAAAGCAGCGAGTTCCACACCCAAAAATCGATAGAAGCCGTCAAGATCACACTGGAAAAAATGGCCCTGGGCGGGATATACGACCAGTTGGGTGGAGGTTTCGCCCGTTATTCTACGGATATTTATTGGAAAGTTCCCCACTTTGAAAAAATGCTCTACGATAACAGCCAGCTTCTCAGTCTTTACTCCAATGCCTATCGATCCACCCAGGACCCTTTATATAAATCCGTGGTATACGAAACCATCGAATTCCTGGAACGGGAATTGACTTCCCCGCTATTTGAAGGCGGCACGTGCGGTTTCTACTCCTCCCTCGATGCCGACAGCGAAGGGGAAGAAGGAAAGTTCTACCTGTGGACGAAAGACCAATTAGAGGAATTATTGGGGGATGATGCACCCCTCGTGATGGATTATTTCAATGTTACCAAAGCGGGTAATTGGGAAGACGGGAAGAATATTCTTTTTCGCACTCATCCGGGGGGCGGCCTAAGTATGAGCCGCCAAGTTTTGCAGGAGAAAATAAGGACCGCAAAGAAAAAAATGTTGGAAGCGAGGTCGAAACGAGTCCGTCCTGCCCTAGACGACAAGATTTTGACTTCGTGGAATGCCCTCATGATAAACGGGTTGGTGGATGCGTACCTGGCTTTCGATGAAGAATCGTTTCTCCGCCTGGCGCTAGAAAATGCAGGTTTTTTTATTTCCAAAATGATGAAACCCGGAGGAGGATTGTACCGGGTTTACAAAAACGGCCGGTCTTCTGTCGATGGATTTATGGATGATTATGCGTTCTTAATTCAAGCCTTTATTTCGCTCTATCGTGCTACTTTCGATGAAGAGTGGCTCATGAATGCGGAAAAGCTGGTTAAATATACGATGGATCATTTTTTTAACCCCATGAGCGGCCTGTTCTACTATACATCCGACCAGGCCCCCCCTTTGATCGCACGAAAAATGGAGATTGCCGACAATACCATCCCGGCTTCCAACTCCCAAATGGCCCTGAACCTCTTCATCCTGGGTAAATACTTTTCGAATGACGATTATATTCAAAAAGCCCGGGCAATGCTTCATTATGTCAAAAACGAGCTGGTAAAAGGCGGACCCTATTACGCCAACTGGAGCTTATTGATGAGCTATTTTGTCTACCCGTTCTCCGAGGTTGTTATCGTGGGGGAAGAATGTATCGCCCTTCGGAAAGAGTTCGATCGGCTGTACATTCCTAATTTCATACTGGCCGGGGCGAAAACAAAAAGCAGCCTCCACCTCCCCATTACGGAAGAAAAGTCCTATTCCGGGCAAACCATGATTTACGTGTGCCGGGATAAAACCTGTTTCAAGCCGGTAACCGATGTGAGTGAGGCCCTGAAGCAAATTTTAGCCCCGATCTCCGCGCAACATGTATAGGATGGCTTTTATAAACATCGAATTGAAGGTCTAATTTGTCTTCGCCCACCAGGAACCTTTTTGTAAAAAGGTTCCTGGACTTCCAAAAACTTTTGTTAAGGGAAATTCCCATGTAGTTCTAACAATATTGTGAAACCACACAGCGGGGGATTGACATCCGTTCTTTTTTTTGTCACAATAATACATGAGATTTGATTCGAAAAAATATTTTCCAGCGAGGATCGATTAAAATGAAATCAGAAATTTGGGTCATCGGTGGCGGTAAAGGCGGAACAGGGAAGAGTTTTTTAACCAGCAGCATGGGGATGAAGTTGGCTCAAATGGGAAAGCGGGTAACCCTCATCGATGCTGATTTAGGCGGGGCTAACCTTCACACCTTTTTGAAAATAAAAAAGCCGGAATATTCATTAACCGATTTTTTTGAGAGAAAAATTCCCCTCAGCGATATCATCAAAGATACCGATATCCCCAACCTACGTTTTATCACGGGAGATATTCGCTCCCTGGATTCGACGGGGATCAAATATACTCAAAAACTTCGGCTCTATAGGCATATAAAAAGTATTAGCGCCGATTATGTTCTCATCGACCTGGGAGCGGGTTCAGGCCCCAATACCATCGATACTTTTTTGATCGCCGATAAAATGATTGCCGTAACGATGCCCGAAATAACCGCTATCGAAAATTTATATCTCCTGATTAAAAAGGTATTATTTCGCCGTTTGAATCGCGTATTAAGCGAACATGGTTTGAGAGACGCCGCTAAAAAAGCATGGAACCATAAAACTTCCAAAAATATCAAAAGCATCCGCGATTTGATACTCTACCTGAAATCCCTCTCCCCAGACATCGATATTGTCGTAAACAAAGCACTGTCCGAGTTCAAACTCCATCTCATCCTCAACCAGGTCAAAAACGATCGCCATATCGAAACCGGTTTCGACACCAAAAGCGTCCTGTGCAAGTACTTCGGTATCGATGCCCGATTAATGGGATATATCAGCTTTACCGAGTTCTTCTGGAAGTTTGTAAAAGAGTCCGGGGCTTTTCGCCCTGTAACGTTAACCGCTTCTACTTCTCAAGAAATAAGCAGCGTCGTCCAAAACATTCTTGAGAATAAACAGGTTAAAATACCGGGACTGTCCAATGAATAATGAAAAATATAAAAAATACTTAGAAACCCTGGAATTATATAACGAAGACGATCCGTCAAAACTACCGTCACTCGAAGAAACCCGGGAAGCCCATTCCAGGTTGAAACGAATCTTCGAATCCGACTCCATGGCCATCGACCCCCTCGAAGATGAATTCAGCACCGCCGATCGCCAAAACATCATGAACCAGTTGAATGAAGCTTATCAAGCCCTGGTCCAATGTATCCCGGGAACCGAACCCGAAAAAGAAATCCCCATCCGGGAATTTCAATCGGAAGTCGATCGCTATGAACTCGATATCATGGATATCGGCCTGGAAGAAGAAAGACCGCAAGAGTATTTTCTTTCGAAAGTATTAGCTCAACCCGAAGAAATGAAAACCGAAGAAGAGAAAATCCCGGAAGAAGAAAAAAACGCAGAAACCGAAACGATTGAAATCGATGTAGAAGAAGAACTCCAACCCACCGAACACCTGCGAGAGATCACCCATCCTGTCGAAGAAAAACAAGAAGAAAGATATATCGAGATACACCTGGAAGAAGAAAAAACCGAAGAAGCAGAGTTTACTGAAGTCCCCGCACCACCCGCAGAAGAAATCATCGAAAACCCAGGAGAAACCGGGGATTTAACTCGACCCACCGAAACCCTTTCAACCGTAGAAGAACAAGAAAAAAAAGAATTCACCGAGATTCACCTGGAAGATGAAATACCTGGACCCCACGAAGGCGAAACCCTTTCAGAAGAAGAAATTCCTTTAACAGAAGAAATCTCCCCCACCGGAAAACCGGGCTCCCCCCAGGAAAAATCCAAAATGGAAGACACATTGGCCGAATGGATTCCCGGTGCGAAACAGGATGAAAGCGAAGAAATTCTTATTTTAAAAGAAACACGTGAAAACCTGGGCCTGAGTATACAAGATGCAGCCGTTTCAACCGGGGTCAAGGAAGAAACCCTCCGGGATATCGAAATGGAAAACTTCCCCTCCCTCCCGGAAGCCGGGGAGTTGAGATGGTGTATCGGGACCTATGCGAAAGCCCTTTCATTGGATTCTCACCAAATCACCGACGAGTACATGAAAAAATACCGCAAGTGGCAGCGAGATAGAGAATAATCGCCATTTTAAAAGGATTAATAGGTAAAATTATTGGTGGCGCTTTTTGGGGGTAGAAAGAAAAAGTTATCTTGAAATGATTGATATTAAATGGTTTATAAAAAAGCAGCATTCTTCGTCTCATGAGCCAAATCGTTTCTCAAAAAATGCAAATTGTTGTGTTAAAACTGTTGATTTCTAAGAAGAATTAGGTTAAAGTTTAATACTTCTTTTTTTTGAATCAAACGGATTAAGACTATTTTTACGAAGAAAATCGATAATTTGTTTGACAGGATATGAATGCATCATGAGCAAAAGACCCACTGTAACTTTTTTAACTGATGAACTCCGTGACCGGGTTATTTCAGAAGCCCGCGAAATTCTCTTCAAAACAGGGATCGCCATTTTAGACGACCAATTGTTGGATTTATTATCTGATCACGGCGCATCGGTGGATAAAAACACCCAAAAAGCCTGTATCCCTCCCGACTTGATCGATAAAACATTAAAAACCGTTCCTTCGGATTTCTCTCTCTTCGATTTGCAGGGGAGATGCACCCATCATTTTAATGGACGCCCGGATGCCCAGGAATCGTACTTTACACCCGCTTCTGCCGCTTTAAATATCCTCGATGATAGTACTGGAGCGGCACGAGAACCCAAAACCGCCGACTATATCCGTTATGTCAAAGTTGTCGACGGATTGAAGTACATTGCCTCCCAGAGTACCGCGTTTATACCATCGGATATCGATCATCGAGCCGCCGACAGTTACCGGCTCTATTTAAGCCTTCTTTACAGCGAAAAACCCGTAGTCACCGGGACCTTTAGTGAAGACGGATTTCACGTGATGATGGAGATGCAAATTGCAGCCCGGTCCACTGAAAAAAATTTAAAAGAAAAACCTTTAACTGTATTTTCCTGCTGCCCCACTACACCCTTAAAATGGGCAGGCCGGTCTTGCCGTGATATTGTAAACTGCGGGAAATACGGCATCCCCATCGAATTGATTTCAATGCCTTTAACCGGCTTTACAGGCCCCATAACCCTGGTAGGCAGCCTGGTGGAGCATACTGCCGAAAACCTCTGCGGTATAGTCTTGTGCCAGTTGAGCCAACCCGGCGCACCTCTTTTGTACGGCGGAGCTCCCGCCTCTTTCGATATGAGATACGGAACCACTGCCCTCGGCGCCATCGAAACCATGATGATGGATTGCGCTTACAATGAAATCGGGAAATCCATGGGTATCCCTACCCAGGCCTATATTGCCCTCAGCGACTCCAAAACACTCGATGCACAAGCCGGCATCGAAACCTCAATGGGTGCCGTTATGGCGGTTCTCTCCGGTATAAACAATATTTCCGGGCCCGGTATGCTCGAATTCGTCAATTGTTTCAGCCTCGAAAAACTCGTCGTGGATAATCAAATCTGCGGCATGGTCCAGCGAATGGCCCGCGGGATAGAACCAAAAGAAGATTTCCCCGCTCTTCCCCTGTTCCGGGAGCTGGTCACCCAACAAAACCTATTGTCTTCGGCGCATACACGGCGTTATATGAAAGAAGAACACTTCCTCCCGGGAAAAACCATCGACCGAACCACACGAACCCGGTGGAAAAATGACGGGCAAAGCTCCATAAAAAGTCGCGCCCAGGCGGAAATCGAACAACTGCTTAAAGATTATCAACCGCCATCCATCGATGATTATACCCGCAAAACTCTTACGGCTCTGATGGAAAAAACCGTAAAACAATATGGAATGGATAAACTCCCACCCCTCTTATGAACGAATGACCAGGAAACCCCTTATCCTCGATATGACCCTCGATGCGGTCAAACCGGACCCGGAAGGAGTTTTCCTTCTCCAGGGGATACCCAAAGGTACTCAGCCATCTTCTCGTTTAATCGATCTTTATAAATCCGGGGAAAAAAATTTTTCCCGGTTAGCTGCACCGATCGGTTTGATGATGGAAATTACCGTCGATGAATTTACAGGACTGTATAAGGGGGAGGGCTTGAATGAACCCGATACTCCGCTTCCCTACATCTTCCCCAGGGCTCGACGGTTATCATTGTTCGCATTTACCCTGGGGCCAGCCGTGAGCCGGGAGATAGAAAGCCTCCACCGACAAAAAAATATTGCATTATCCTACATGCTTGATTCCATTGCTTCATTCAGCGCAGAAAAAGCAGCGAAAGTCGCGGAAAGAATCTATTTTGAGAAACTCTATTCCCTGGGAGAGGCAGAAAATTCCACTCGCGTACTGCTTTATAGCCCGGGTTACTGCGGTTGGCATGTGAGCGGCCAACGAAAGTTATTCGATTTATTGAAACCCGAAAATATTGGGATTTCGCTGAATGAACGTTTTTTGATGATTCCTTTAAAATCGGTTTCCGGGGTATTGGTGGCAGGCGATCCGACGATTCACCAATTTAAAAATTCGTTTCCTTTCTGTGCATCATGCCGTGCGTCCTCATGCCGCGCCACTAAGTGATATCCCAATCATCGATCTCCGATCACTATTGTACAGGCCAAAATCCACCATCCAATTTGTCTTCGACGACCAGGAACCTTTTTGTAAAAAGGTTCCTGGACTTCCAAAAACTTTTGTTTGGAATATGATTTTGAACATACTCTAAAAGACCCGTCCGTGACGGGCTGGACTTCCAAAAACTTTTGTTTGGAATATGATTTTTAACATACCACCAGGCCCACTTTACCCACGAAACAAAAAAAAACCACCTCACAAAAAATATTGCTATTTGAAAATAAAAATGTTATAATATCACACTAAGATAAATCGGATATATGCTATATAAATAAATTAATTTAGATTGAAAATTGGAGGTAAAATGGCAAAAGAAAACAAAACCGACGAAACAGTCAACGATAGCGAAAAAGAAAAAGAAGAAACCGGCAATAAAGAAAAAAAGACCGAAACCAAACCCGAAAGCGAAGTAAAGACCGAAGAGAAAAAAACCGAAGAACAACCCACTCCCCAAGAAGAAAAAATCGAAGAAGAAACAAAAACAGAAGATAAAGAACCTGGATCCAAAGCAGAAAACTTCGAATTCCAATCCGAAGTTCAACAATTGCTCCACATCCTGATTTATTCACTGTACAAACACAAAGAAGTCTTTTTACGCGAACTGGTTTCCAATGCCGTCGACGCTTTGAATAAAGTTCAATTCCTGGCCCTCACCAACGAGGATATCGAAGATAAAGAACTCGATTACAGGATCGATATTACCGTAGACAAAGATAAGAAAAAAATTATAATCGAAGACACCGGCATCGGGATGAGCAAAGAAGAAATTATAAATAATATCGGTACTATCGCTCATTCAGGTACCCTGGATTTTGTAAAACAAATCATGGAATCCAGCGCCAATGACAAAATGGACTTAATCGGACAATTCGGCGTGGGCTTTTATTCCAGTTTCATGGTGGCAGAAGAAATCCATGTCCATACCAAATCCTATAGAAAAGGAAGCAAAGGCTATCTATGGAAATCCAAAGGCGGAAACCAATACACCATCGAAGAAAAAGGAAAGAAAAACCGCGGCACCCGCATCGAACTACTACTGAAAGAAGATGAGAAAGAATACCTGGAAGCCAGGGAAATAAAAAACATCATCAATAAACACTCCAAATTCGTTCCATTCCCCATTTACGTCGATTACGAAAAAATCGAAAGCATTGAAGCCATCTGGACTCAACCGAAATCCAGCTTGAAAGAAAAAGACTATAATGACTTTTTCAAGTTTTTCCAGAATGCCAACGAAGATCCCGAAACCTACCAGCACCTCTCCTCCGATGCACCGGTCCAGTTTAATTCCATCCTCTATATCTCCAAAACCAACTCGGAAATATATGGATGGATTAAAAGCGACCCGGGCGTAGACCTGTACTCACGGAAAGTCCTGATCCAAAAAGCTTGCAAAGATTTATTACCGGAATACTTCCGGTTTATCAAAGGCGTCGTGGATTCGGAAGATATACCGTTGAACATTTCCAGGGAATCCATCCAATCCGACCTCAAAGTCAATAAAATCCGGAAACACCTGATGAAAAAAATCTTTGAACAATTTGCAGATATTAAAACCAAAGACATGGAAAAATATTTGCGAATCTGGAAAAATTTCAGCCGGAACTTCAAAGAAGGCATTCCAAACGAATATGAATACAGGGAACAACTGTCAGGCCTCCTCCTCTTCAACTCTTCCAAAACACCGAAAGATAAATATACCGACCTCGACCAATACATCGAACGGATGCCCAAAGACCAATTCGAAATCTTTTATGCCATCGGCCACGACTACGACGCCATCGAACGAAACCCCGCCCTCGAAGCATTTAAGAAAAAAGATATTGAAGCACTGTACTTCTTAGACCCCATGGACGGCTGGGTAATCGATCACTTGCAGCAATACAAAGGTAAAATGTTCCGCCCCGTCGAAGCAGCAGATATCAAATTGGACGAAGAAGAAAAAGAAAAAGAAGTAAAAGATTTCACCGATGCCGAAAACCTCGCCGGCTACATGAAAACCATCTACGGCGACAGGATCGAAGAAGTACGGATTTCCTAACGACTGGTCGACAGCCCCTGCATCCTGGTCAATTCCAAAAATGCACCCTCTTTCCAACTGGAACGGATTATGCGCCTCCAAAACACTAAAGCGGATTTCTCAAAAAAAGTACTGGAAATTAATCCCAAACACAAACTGATCAACGAAATGGTCCGCATCCACAAAAATCAACCCGATTCCCCCGCACTTAAAGACCTTGCACTCCAATTGTTAGACAACATGATCCTGCGCGAAGGCGTCACCGAAGATATCGAAAGCATCGTTCCACGAATCCACGATATCATGTTCACCGCCGCTCAGAAAATATAAAGAGAGATTGAGACCGGGCCCCTTTTCACGAAAAGGGGCCCGGACCACCAAAAGCTTTTGTTTAAGACTTTACATATTAAGAAATACATGCGATAATTCATGTATGAAAGATGAAAATTGCATTATCGAAGAGAACCGGAATATCAGGAAGAATTATTTCCTGATGAAAATTAAAGCGGACTGCATCTCCACGGAAGCAAAACCCGGTAATTTCATTATGATGGCCGCTTCCAGTACAACAGAACCCCTCTTAAAACGCCCTTTCGGCATTCTAAAAGCAATTCCCCCCCATATCTGGGTCTATTACGAAACCGTAGGCAAAGGTACGGAACTGATATCATTATTAAAACCGGGTATTAACGTGCACATTATCGGCCCACTGGGAAACTCTTTTCCCACCGCGGAAAAAAAGAACATCCTGGCAATCGCCGGGGGAAGAGGAATCGCACCCATCTACTTCGCTGTCCAATACTACTCGACATCCAATCCTGTTTTTTTAATCTACGGGGCTAAATCCGAACAAGATTTGAACCTGCTGGAAGATATTGCCCGAATTCCCCTAAAGGAAACCTATTTATATACGGACGACGGTTCCAAAGGAAAAAAGGGATTTGTAACAACGGATATCCGGGATATCATCCGAAAACACCAAATCGATATCACGATTTCATGCGGCCCGGAAGCGATGTTTGAAAACCTGGCCCGCATCCTCCCCGGATCAGGACCGGAAAATTATGTCTCACTCGAATCAACCATGGGATGCGGTTTTGGTATTTGTTACAGTTGCGTTGTTAAAAATTCGGCGGGTGAATACAAGAAAGTTTGCTCCGACGGCCCGGTATTCAAAATGGAGGAAATCGCGTGGAAGCTGTAGACTTAACAACCGATCTTGGATTTATTAAACTAAAAAACCCGGTGATCCCGGCTTCCGGGACATTCGGATACGGGGAAGAATTCCAACG
>Ga0105091_10001216_pt1 | contig 11165 bp, 10 predicted proteins | sample PPLLak1March2015_FD_87022 | JGI IMG/M metagenome (GOLD analysis project Ga0105091, IMG submission 87022) | Freshwater sediment microbial communities from Prairie Pothole Lake near Jamestown, North Dakota, USA - PPLs Lake P7 Core (1) Depth... | ecosystem: Environmental > Aquatic > Freshwater >... | reverse complement strand
TTTAATAGTATCATTTGCCAAGTTATTTTACTTCTGAATCAAAGTACCTGATCTCTTAATATTTGGAATTTAACAGATTTGTTATAATTTAGGAGTTATTCCTGATCCTGCGTACAAGATTTCTTATAGCCTCAGCAACCTGGTATTCCGATGCCCCCCAGTGGACAACAGCTCCCTCAAAGCCCGAGATGTTTACAAGACCGGAATTTTCAGACCTGCAGCAGCGTGTGATAAAAGGTTTTGAGGGTACCACTATCTCGGATTTGAATGGACAAATATTTATAAAGGAGTATTCAAGTTCAGGAAATCGCATCTCAAACAGGGTCTTTGAGATCTCGCACCCTACAAGCAGGTGTCCATTCTCGGTAAGAATATCTGAATCAAGGCATTTTCCTTTAAGCCCAGATGCACTGCATGGAAAAACAGTATCTTTTCCTTCGAATTGTCGGAGGTCAATTATCTTCTCAACAAACCTGACCTGAAGGTCGCCGAAAATTCCACTGGTTTCAAGCCTTCTCACAACAAGGGAGAGCCAGGAAGGCTCAGGGGGAACAACATCAAGTATCTCTATCTCAAGGATACTTGAGGGATCAGGGTCATGAACCATTGTTATGTGTTTGTCCACCCCTGTAAAAATAACTGTATTAACTTTGTCTCTACAAAGTTTTGCTGCAGTTTCTATCAGGAGGGTGCGGTCTTTTATATTCAGTTCCCTGTCGTATTTGATCACCTCTTCTCCAGAGGCAATAAGTTCCAGCTCTTCAACCTTTCTAAGCAGCCCCTCTCCGCTCTTTTTCACTTGATAAACCTCATAATAGGTACAGCCGGTCTTGAGGTTTTGCTTTTCAGCGATAAGGTAGTCTGTCAGGAAGTAAACAGGTTCTTCAGCGGCTGAACAAAGGAGTTTCGTTACGCCCACATTCTTATACTCGTCAGGAAAAATCATAATTATCGGCTTTTAATCAGTTATTGATTTTTTAAGGTTAGTGTAGGATCTGGCTATTCTTTTTGCTCACTCTGAACTTTTTTTCTGTGGGATACAAGTCCGCCATCAGTAAGGATATCGAGCAGGAAATTCGGCAGTTTGTTTCCTTTGAATGTACCTTTCTCTGGAACTACAACCTCACCTTTAAGCAGATCAACTTTTATCTCATCCCCTTCCTGACAATCAACATCAGCTTCTAAAAGAGGCAGTCCGACATTGATTGCGTTTCTAAAAAAAATTCTTGCAAAAGACTTTGCTATAACGCAGGCCACTCCTGCGTATTTCAAAGCGAGAGGAGCTTGTTCCCTTGAGGAGCCACAGCCGAAATTCGTACCTGCAACTATGATATCCCCAGGCTTGACGTTTTTTGAGAATTCCGGATCAATGCCTTCCATTGCATGGGCTGCAAATATCTGCATATCCTTGGTTCGCAGGTATTTGCCCGGAATAATCACATCAGTATCAATATCATCTCCGAATTTCCAGACTCGGCCTACAATAGGGTTTTCCATTACATTTCACCTGAAAAATAAATTTTTTAATAGTATATCTAAGTAACGGGATATAGGAAGAGAAGCAAATATTAAGCCAATATTAAGCCAATATTAAGCCAATGTTAAACAAATATTTAGCAACGTGGTTTAATAGAAGGCACTAAAAGTTAGTATGACCTTAAAAATGGAAGTAAGGAAAAGGAGGGAATAAATAATCAGAAGTGTGCGGTTACGCACACTCCAGACGGCTTCAGACTTTTACCTCATCTCCTTTTAACACGGCTTCTTCACTTACTTTTACTTCTTTTAACGTATTCCCGTAGCTCAATTTGTATGGGCCTGAAGGTGCGGTATCGAACTGCGTCTCACCTGAAATCGGGCCTTCTGTTGAGTAAGGCACTGTAAATTCATACCTTCCTTGAGAATCCGAGGTCGTTGACTGGGAGTATTCAAAGGTCCTTTTCTGCCCCGTGTCAATCTTAGTACTGATTGTAACCGTCTCATTAGGGGAAACAGTTCCGGTTACCTTTGCACCTTTAACGTATTCGAAAACCTTGACATAACCTGTATTTACTTCGGGAATATTGCCTTCAAAAAGGAAATTGTAGACCTGTTTATATCCTACTTCCTGAGTCTGAACTGCCGATGTTTCATGTACCATACGGTACTGTTTCAAGCCGTTTCCGTCAAAGATATGGAGTCTTGCCTCCATTGAATTATAATAGCGAGTTGAAGGCAGGTAATTATATCCGGTTCCTGTCCAGTAAGGCTTAAAGTAATCTTCTGTATCAAGCGTCCATTCAGGCATTGCCAGGAATATATCCGTAGCCATCTTTGCATCAGACACGACGTAACGTGCGCCTGCTTTATCTGGTCTCGGGTCTACAGCTTCAAGCACTGCACTTGCTTCTTCCTCTGATTGGGCTGTCAAAAATGTCGCAGCCCCAGGCTGATTCGTTTCGTTAAGACTTCCTCTGCGCCCCCCTATTCCGGCCTGGAAAGGATTGGCATTAGGCATTCTATGTCCGATAACTTCTATATAGTGGCCATAGTCCCACCAGGACATTACACCATATGAAGTATCTGGATAATTGAAAGTTTCTCCGGCTTTAGGAGCATCGTAGATAGCGTTATAGTCCATCCCGGGGTCCGGCGTGTTTGAGCTAAGCCACATGCATGCTTCTAACCACTGTCCGTTGGGGTCGTTCGAGCCGCCTGTATACAGCATCGCAGATCCATATACCGGAAGAATCAGTACGACTATTATTGCAAGGACTGCAGCGACCTGTTCTATTCTAATGAACTTGAAGAAACTCGGGATATCTGCAAACGACTTTACATTGGATTTGAACTTCTCATCGAGTTCATCCCATTTTACCTTTTCAAGCAGCAGGCCACCTACATAGGCACTGAGAACTGAAGCATTCACAGAATAGTAGTATGCGTAGCGGTTCTGACCGTAGATTGCAAGGAGAATAAAAACGCCCCAGACAAGAGTAAGTACTTCTACAGGTTTCGGTTTTCTGAAAAGATTTGCTGTCAGGATGAACATCCCTAGAAGAGAAGCGAGAAATACTGGAGCAGTAAAATTCCCATAAACTTTTGATAAGGTGAAAATTCCACCTTCGTAAAATATTGAGGAAGCTTCAGCAACTGTGGACATTCCACCTGTATTAATTCCAAAAATTCCGTTTGGGGCGCTTATGATGCTGGAATAAAGCGACGGGGCAACAATACTTAATGTTATCACCCCGAGGGCGCCAATTCCGAATACTGCCAGAGGGTAGTAGCGGGAGTCTAATTCCTTTCTTACAAACGCCTTTTCAATAAGACTTAAGGCCACAAAACCGATCATCACTCCCAAAGCTACAGCGACAGTGAACCAGGAGTAATCGACTATACTAAATCCTAACTCTGGGTGGACAGAAGGCAACAGGAGCACTGCACTTAAGAAAAATATGGATATTCCTACAATCCCAAGGTAGTCGCTTGATTCTTTACGTAAATTGTTAAGAATGTATTGGAACACAGCATAAACCAGAGTGATGAATGCGAAGAGAGCAGCTCCTGGCCATGAAAGCTGGTAAGCCGAATACATGATACCAGCCATAATAGAGTACATCAAAGGCTCTTTCAGAATATTGAATTCCTTATTTAATACGTGCTCAAAATTCAGATTGTTTTTCTTTGCGGAGATTAATGCCAGCATGAAAAACATTATGAAAAAGGTACTGAATAGAGACTCTGCTGCATGATGATCCACAAAGCCGATCATCGAACGGGACAAAAATTGCCCTGGAGCAAAGGCAATCAAAATTGAAGCTATTACCCCTGTTTTGCGGCCTCCAAGATATTTCCCTATATAATAAACCGGAACAACCGTGAGAGCGCCCAGGACTGCTGGGAAGTAGGCACCTATGTGGTTAACGAGTTCAGAGCTGGGATGACCCAGTCCCAGAATTAGGGCAGGAATAGCCATCATCTGGTCAAACAGTGGGCCGAAATGTATGTAGCTACCGTAAGGATAGGCAGTCATTGGGTTGTAAAACATCCTGTTGGGATAGTTATTAAGAAGAAGATTTAAAGTTCGCATATGATACCAGGCGTCATTGCTAACAAATCTTACAATCCCATTGGGTAGAAATACGGTGTTTGCTGGGAGTATTCTGATCCACAGGGCTACAAAAGCGATTATCGCAACCGTTAGAGTGTAAGGCCAGCTGGATTTTATTTTATCTTTGAATGATGATACAGGACGATCCTGAGAGCTCATAGTAATCTCCTTAGGAGGTACATTTTTGAAATTATATATATAATTTGTGGGAGAAGAAAATCAAATTGATATATTAATGCAGTTCGCGATTCACGTTCTATTAATATATAAGGAACTTCTTATATTTTCCCTTCTTGCACAGTCTCCGAATTTCAAGATTAAGTTTGTGATAATATTGTCTGTTACAATTCATCGGAGAAGTAAAGTTTTTAATATATATTTAAGTATCGAATCCACAAGATATGAATTCAAACTGGTTCATCGATTATTCTTGCGTTCGAAGATAATTTTCTTCTTGTTAGAAAGGGACATAACCAGGCATTTTCCAAGGTGAACCAAATATCTAGTACCCTTATCTCCGGTCATATAGTTTAAAAATGGATAGCAGATAGCCCAAACATAGGATATGAGCCAGGGGATTGTAATCACTCTCAATCGATTATTTCGCCGTGCTCTGGCAGTTTCCTTAACCAACTTTGTACATTTGGCAGTAACTCCTCCTGTTTGCATTCCTGCCACAATCAATCCATTGACAAAAAGAGCATCTCCGCCTTTCTTAAAAGCCCTGATAAGCAATTCGTAGTCTCCCGCGATTTTAAAAGATTCATCAAATTTTCCGTAGAGCTCAAAAAAACTGCGGTGGTGAAACATCCCCTGGTGTTCAAAGGTGCATATTCCATCTATGATTATTCCTCTCCATGTGTACTCCCACGGGCAACCATCAACGCAACATATCTGATCTTTTTCTGTTACTCTTGCAACCTGTCCGTACACCATCCGCATACCTTCGGATTCTGCTCTAATCATATGTGGTATTATCTCTTCAAAGACATTACTTTTCCAAAGATAATCGTCAGATCCCAAAAAGTATATCCAATCTCCACTGACATAGTCCAGTGCTTTATTCCATGCATCATAGATGCCGTTATCGGGCTCTGATTTCCAATAAGTAATTTTATCGTTGTTGGCCAATAGGATATCTACAGTACCATCTGTGGAACCTCCATCAATGACGATGAGCTCTTTATAAGGATATGTTTGATTAGATACACTATCGATGCAACGCTGTAAGGTTTTGGCACCATTATACACGGCGACAATAACGGTGATAAGAGGTTCTAAGGTCATTTTTCTGATAACTTTGTTCCTTTAAATGTTGAACTGCTATTCAATTTAGCATTTATTGGCGTGTTGATTTAATTTTACTTACATACCACTCATATGACTGCAAGATCCCATCTCTTAAGGAGATCCTTGCTTTCCACCCCAAGCTATTTAGCCTGCTGACATCCAGAAGCTTTTGCGGCGTTCCATCAGGTTTTGTGGTATCGTATACAATCTTTCCGCCATATCCCACAATATCTTGTATTAATTCAGCCAGTTCACGGATTGTAAGATCCTTTCCAACCCCTATATTCACAAACTCTCCTATATCCTTAGCATCGCGGTTCTCCATCAAATATACGCATGCATCCGCCATATCATCTACATGCATAAACTCGCGCTTTGGCGTTCCAGTCCCCCACACGATAACCTGTGACTCATTGCTAATCTTTGCCTCATGGAACTTGCGTATAAGCGCTGCCATGACATGCGATGTTGCAAGGTCATAGTTATCGTTTGGTCCATAGAGATTTGTAGGCATTACCGAAATAAAATTTGTCCCATACTGTTGATTATAATGCTTACACATTCGTATCCCCGCAATCTTCGCCACCGCATATGCCTCATTAGTGACCTCAAGCTCGCCTGTAAGCAGATACTCTTCCTTCAGAGGCTGTGGCGCAAGTCTGGGGTATATGCAAGATGAGCCAAGGAAGAGCAGTTTTTTCACGCCATGAATGTACGCGGCATGGATAACATTTGCCTCGATCAGGATGTTTTCATAGATAAACTCGGCTGGATATGTGCTATTTGCAAGGATTCCACCTACCTTTGCTGCAGCTAAAAAGACATATTCCGGCTTTGAGTCTTCAAAGAAGCTATTTACTGCCTGCTGATTGGTTAGGTCAAGCTCGTTGTGGGTGCGTGTTATGATGTTATTATAGCCTTTGGTTTTGAGGTTACGGTGAATGGCTGAGCCTACCATACCGCGATGGCCTGATATATATATTTTAGATTGGAGATCCATTGTTTTACTTCCGTATATCTTCTTATTATCCAGAATGATTTTAGGAAATAAGCTTCATTAAATCAGTATTTTAAATCATATGCATACTTATATACTTTAAATGTTTCATGAGCAGTTTTGTCCCAACTAAATTTTTTCTCTTGTTCAAAACCGAGATTGACCAATTTCTCACGTTTTAAGTCATCGCTTTCCAACAATTCAATTGCACTAATTAAACTATCTTTTGAATTGGGATCAAAAAGTAAAGCTGCTTTATCGACTACCTCTGGGATTGAACTTGTATCACTGGCAATTACCGGACATCCCAGGCCCATAGCTTCAAGCAAGGGTATGCCAAATCCTTCATATAAGGAAGGATATATGAAGCAAAATGCATTTTTATATAATGATGCAAGTAGATGATCTGAACCGCTTAGATGAATTACTTTCCCTGAACATTTTTTTATGCCCTGAATAGTTCTTAATTCATTACGATTAAAGTCTCCTCCACCAAAACAGACTAAATCAAAACTATCTGAAAGCGTAGTCGTATATGTTTCAAGTAACATAGTAAAATTTTTATAAGGGGTCTTTCGATCACCGACGTACAATAAAAACGGTTTGGTTATTGGGTACAATTTTTTTAAATCAGCAAGTTTTAGAAATTCATCAGATTTTGGCAGCGAGTTGCCATGATATATTACTTCGATTTTATCCTCTGGTACGTCATAGAGGTTAATCAAATCTTTTTTGGTATTTTTTGAGACACATATTATTTGATCAGCTGTATTAATGGACTTTTTTTTAGCTTTAATTACAAATCTACTGTCAATAAACTGGTCAGAGTATAATTCATGAATCATATCATGTACTGTCAACACGATAGCCGATTTATTATACTTGTCCAAATTTGTTTTGTAATATGTTGGGTGATATATGTTAACACCTAACGAGCGTATGTAGCTATCAAATAACACTTTATTGGGCATTGCAAATATAAGTGCCATATATTTAGCAGCGGGTTTTTTGTACTCCCACTTATAGCCCCAATATGAATCAAAATTATGCTTATGCTTAGAGAGAGCATATTCGTTAATATGTAACCCCTGAAAAAGGCTGATATCCACATTTTCTTTAGTTGAGAGCCTTGTTATGAGCTCGTAGAAATATCTTGATATTCCACCATATCGCTGGAATTGAAAAACAGTGTGATCATAGAGTATCTTCATTTGAAGAACTCCTTAACGAATCCCCTTATCTTCATTGCAAATCTTACAGGGATTGATAATATTTTAAGATTATTACACATCTTCATATCCGATGCCTTGCAAAAGATGTGAAGAAATGTGTCATCTAATGAAATCAATTTGTATCCATTCATTTCGCCAAGTAACGTCAAACTTTTTTTTGACCACAAAGTGAAATGCCCTGAATCCGGTTCTAAATAGAACCAATCATCAATGGGTTTGGAAGCATTGTCTGTTAAATTTGTTGTAAATATTATCAATTTTGGGTCATGAAAATCAGCTAAAATTTTACGAATTTCTTCAAATGCATTGGTGAAATGTTCAAAGACTTCTACCATCAATAGTACATCTGCATTAAAAGGTGCATCACAATAATATGATTTCTCTAAATAGGTGTTTTTTTGAGTGAATGGTTCATAAGCCAAAACATTAAATTCTTTATCAATAAGAGCTTTGCTTAAATACCCATTACCTGCACCAAAATCGCAAATTTGCATTTTTTTAAGGGGGACCAAAGTATTTATATATTTAATATATATGCAAACTATTTTGGCTCGTCCTTTCCACCCATGATCGACTTTAGTAAAATATTCGTCAGTATATATTTTAGACAAATTGTAGTTCTTTGATTCTGGCGCAGTTATCATGCCGCATGATTTACATTGAACATACTCAACAAAGAGATCAAGTGTCTGGGAATGTTTATGATATTCCTTGAATTCTGTAGAATTGCAAACACATTTGTTTTTCTTTTCGAGCATGATATCAACCATTTTAACAAGGCGCTATCTACTTTAATCCGTGTATGAAATTGTTATTGTGTATCCTTTAAGTTACTAATAGCTCTATGAATAACTCGCAGTATCAATGTACCGGAAAACATTTCTTTTTCAACTAAAAAATCCGCTTTTGAATCGCGTAATACACATTTTGGATGTGAAATCGGGTAACTCATGGGTTCTGTTTCAATCCCCGCAAATTTATCTTTGACTTTTGTATGCTCGGCTTTCGCATCAAATCCAATATTTGAAATCAGATTTACATTCGGGATAACAGTCAATGCACTTTGTATCCAGCATGAAAAGGTCCACTGGTAATCCCAGGTATCTGTCTTCCCTTCATACACATTTTCAAATATATGTCTCCAATACCAAACACTTTTCTTATCCCCCAGCAAGTCTTTTAACCAACCACCGTCGCGAATCTCTGGCCATAGTTTCATATCAATATCGTAATTACCCCATGCCCTACGCCAGGACGCCCATCCCCATATATGCGAATATCGGGAAAAATAGTAACTATATCCGGTCCTTTTTCTGCCAAACTGAAAATTATCCCCGCTGATCATAGCAATACGCTCATCATCGCGATATTTCTTTAACATTTCCTCGCAAAATCGGAAGAAAGTCGGATGCGGCAGACAGTCATCTTCAAGAATTATCGCCTCATCAACGGTGTCAAACACCCAGTCCAGGCCACTCGATACCCGGCGTTTGCAGCCCAGATTAACATCCGAGTAATTGGTCAGCACTTCGCAATCCCAATTCACATCATCGACAATGGCACGAACAGCAGCGCATTTCCCTACGTCATCAGGACGACTCGCACGCGGGCCATCAGCAATAACCAGAAGTTTTGGCGGTCTGGCTTTTGCTATTTCTGCAAATACTTTTTTGGTGGTATCTGGGCGGTTGAAGATTACGAAGGCGACTGGAGTTTTTAGTTGGAAATCGGACATTTTTATACCTATTTCTGTAACAATGATGTATATAAGCTAATCATTTTTTTATCTTGTGCATCTTCTGAAAAAAGCGTTTTTGCCCGCAATTTTCCAGACTGTCCCATTTTACACCTAAGTTTATCATCATCTAATAGTTTAATAATTTGTGAAACAAAACAATCCACATCATCCGGCGGACACGTAAAACCAGTTTCACCGTTTACAACTGATTCAGGTAGGCCACCAATATCTGATGTTACGCAAGGTAGTCCATGAGCCATAGCTTCTATAACTGATATACCATGACTTTCAAGTAAACTTGGCTGAAAATATATTGTACTTCTTTTATATATCGAATCTAAGTTTTTCCGGTATCCAATAAACTTAATAGATTCTAATCCGATTCGGTTTATCATATCTTTACATTCTTCAAGAAGATCTCCCTAACCAACCCATATAAACTCAACATGCATGTCTGGTCTTTGCCTAATTACGATTTGTGAAACTTCTATCCATAATTTAGGATTCTTATACCAATTAACATGTCCTATTGTTAGGACACGACAAACATTTACGTTTTCATTGTGACTGATGCCTTCAATAAAAGATGTTTTCTTCACAGAATTATAAATAACATGAATATAATTGCTTTTTCTCGCCGGTACCCAATATGTTAATATTTGTTTCTTTGAATATTCCGAAACCGTAACCAATATTTTATTGGTATTTATAAACGAATTCAAAAACAGCTTTTGTATACTACTAAGGCCAATTATTTTACTCTTTAATGGATATGTATGAAAAACATAAATAAACCTTACAGGAAATAAAATCAGCCCTATAAACATCCCAGGAGTACCATTTGATACAACTATCATATTTGGTTTTTCTTTTAAATATATTGGAAATATCGAAAAAATATCAAAAATGAGATTTAGTGGAAAAAAGCGTAAGAACTTTTTTAACCCTGCTCTATGTTCAGGAATAATATAAACTCTATATTTGTAATTTTTTATAAGTGATTCTATTTCATTATCTAGCTGGTATTTGGATAGAACAATTGCAACGTCATAGTTTTGGGAAAAATAAAACTTCAACAAATATATAAAATAGCTGCGAGTGCCCCCGAATAAGTCGAATTCTGGAACCAATAAAATTTTATTTCGATTACACATTTTTTAACTCGACCACTTTATTAAGCATTTAGCAAATAAATATATCTGTTTATAAAGTTCACTATATTTTCTTAAGGGGGAATTCCAGTACATCAACCAGGTAACGACCCCTAATCCTGCAGCGGCCCTACAGACGAAAAACCACCTCTCTGCGAGGACATAAGTGAATTCTGGTTCGGGATAAAAATGTACTTCCGAATTTGCATTTTGCAGTTTTAAGAGCCATGCATGGGCAAGAATTACAAACTCTTTCGATGCATCAAACTCCCATGCTCCTATCTTTCGATGAATTTGTTTTTCATCATCTGTATATATAAAATTTAATTGCTCAAGCTGTCTTTTATGTATATTCCAGACAGATGCTTTCTGTTTCAGTATATTTCTGGTTGAAGTTTGATTTTCATGGAGACGATAATACGTCAAAAATTTCGGGATATTAGTGATTTTGCAACAGCAAGAAAGACGCTCCCATAAATCATAATCTTCCGCTGGAGGATAATTCAAATCAAAATACTGGTTCTCCCCTACTAACAACTCTCTCCGAAGCATGACTGACGAAGTTGCTAATGGATCATCAAAAAGCATTCTGCAGCGTATTAATTCAGGATTAGTGGGATAACGCCATTTGTGGCTGATTTTTGTTCCAATAGTCTTAACCCAG
>Ga0105091_10001215_pt1 | contig 11166 bp, 7 predicted proteins | sample PPLLak1March2015_FD_87022 | JGI IMG/M metagenome (GOLD analysis project Ga0105091, IMG submission 87022) | Freshwater sediment microbial communities from Prairie Pothole Lake near Jamestown, North Dakota, USA - PPLs Lake P7 Core (1) Depth... | ecosystem: Environmental > Aquatic > Freshwater >... | reverse complement strand
GTTCGACTTAGGCACAGCCTAAGCCGAACAAGCCGATCCTATTTTCACTCAACTATTTCTTCAGTAGCCCGGTCCCAATAAAGTTTCCTGCCCTCGCGGTATGACCTGGTTGCCATGATCTGGCCCACAGAATGACCGAAGCCGGTGTGAATATTTCCGTTGGTATTCGGATTCCGGCTTCGCATACAGTCCACCCAGTTGTCAAGGTGATATTTGCTGTCATCGCTGAGGGAAACCGGAGCAATTTTCCCATGATACACTTCATCCACGGTCACAATTTCAGCCTTGCCGCTCTTAACGGCCTCATTCATCCCTTCAAAAAAATCAAAACCTCCCGGCAGATCCTGGTGCTCCGGAATGTAAAACCACCTGGGGCTTCCTTCTCCGCCATGTGCGAACAACGTACCATTTTTACCCCGGATGCAGGAATAATCGCCGAATTTATTGCCATAATTTGATGTGTAGGAATAAAGGAATCCGGCATCTTCATAGGTTGCAAGGGCCTGAAAGGTATCCGGATTCTGGCGGATATCATGCCAACCGAATATGCCGCCATTGGCCACCATGGTATCGGGGATGTGGGTGTCGGTGTAAAAATGCACCAGACCGATGGCATGACTCATCCATTGTGAGGTTATACCCCCTGAAAAGTCGCGGAAGATCCTGAATTCAAAATAAGCCCATGGATTGAACGGCAGGTAGGGTTTACCCAGCAGCCATCTTTGCCAGTCCGTGTCCTCCTCCCGGATGGCCGCAACATCCGGATCATCCGGATCATGCCACCTGTGATTGTTATCGTTCCAGGCCTGTTCTATTTTTGTGATCTGCCCCAGTCTTCCGGAACGGACAATATCCCGCACTTTGCGCTGCACCGGATCGCTTAACCACTGGGAACCCATTTGCACCACCTGTTTGGAGGTAAGAACAGCCTCACGTGCCAGCTTGGCCTCTGAAATACTTTCAGCCATCGGCTTTTCACAATAGCAGTCTTTACCTGCCTTCACCACTTCAGCCAGGAGTTTTGCATGCTGGAAATCCCCGGTGGCGATCATCACGGCATTCAGATCCGGCATTTTCAACATATCTTCCGAATACCTGAATTGCTTTACCTCCGTTCCGAACATCTGCTTACAGCTGGCTGCCGCCCTTTCCCGGTTGGTCTTCCAGATATCGCAAACTGCCACCACTCCAAGATTTTTATCCTTTTCCGACATTTTTACCATATTCTGATGTCCGCTGCTTCGGCTTCCGCATCCCAGGAAACCGATATTAATCCGGTCATTTGCACCGATAATTCTGCCGTAGGAGGCAGCGCTCATGGAAGATGGGTGGTTTAGTGATAACGAAGCTCCAGCAAGCCCGATGGCCGATTTGCCAATAAAGGTCCTGCGTGTCAGGGGATTTTTCGCCATATTCTGCTTTTTATCCGGTAAATAAGAATTTCAGTTTACAGGATCACTTCAGATGATCCTTTTTCAAGATCGAAACATAAGACAGAGCCCGATCGACCTGCATACCAGGTATTTGCCTTTAAATCAAGGATATTTTCCACCTTTGTGAAGGGTCTCGTTTCAATTCCGTTAATCCGTAAACCCGGATGTCGGGCCATAAAATTCAGATCAAGGGTAAATCCCTTTGTGGCAAAGGGTGCCGACAATGAAATTGAATTTTTATTCAGAACAAGGGTTGTCAATTCCCTGGCTGCCCAGTATCGTGAAATTTCACTCAGTTTCATCCAGATGAGATGATCATATTTCCGGGTGAGTCTTTCGACAACCTGTTTCAGTATATTAAATCCGATCTTATCACCATTGTAATAAATCCCCGGCCAGTGGCATACCATAATTGCTGGTTCACCGCTTTCAATCACATCCACCATCCGGCCTGAATTGAGATCCCCTGTGATCATCAGATCCTCACTGCCGGGATGCAATCCATCCCAGTCACCGAACCAGTCATCCGTACATCCGATAATTGAAACTACGCACCTGGGATCGGAACTGCCGAGACCTGAGGCATTGAGCACCCGGGGTGCAACGCTGACTCCTTTATCAGTAAAAAGATCACGAAAATAATGTGGAATTTCCGTATTGTACACACTCTTTAAGGATTGCAATGCACTGATGGACAGATTTTCCTGGTTTTTTGAACCATATCCCCCGGGTGTGGTGAATCCCTCGCAGGTTAATCCGGCTTCTTTTAAAATATTGAGGGCATAAACCTGGTAGGATGCCAATTCATCAGCACTTTTGGTCTGGCTCCATTCCCAATTTTCCATAAACTCAGGTGTGGACAGGGGATAAGGCCTTCCGGTCTTAATATCGATCACCCGGGTATGGCTCACCATTTCGGGGTGAATGTCCCAGTCAGGAACTATAATTTCACGGATCAGGTTCAGGCTGTTCAAAAGCTCGCGTTGTGTCCATCCCGGGATAAACCGGCTCACCCACCCTGTACATGCCGGGTAAGGCACTACACTGTATTTGCCTTTCACTCCTTTTTCATGACACCACTCGGCGAATTCCCGCACAAAAATATCCGGTATTTCACGGGGAAGTTTTGTCCAATCCTGTTTGTAATTATCGGGGAAAGTCTGCGCAAATTGCGGTATCCCGAAATGAGCAAGATTGACAAGACAGGTGGAATCATCAATGATAAGACTCACCGGAACCCGGTTATAAGGGTTCACCACTTTCACCGCATGTGGTTTACCCGTTAACACGTTCACCAGAGAACCGGATGCAAATCCCATACCGGCAATACCGGCGGTTTTTACAAAATGACGCCTGCCAAGGATCATTGTCTTTTGGGTTGAGCAAAATATTATAACTCAACAGCCTGTCTTACAATTTTAAAATACAAATTGTCATTAAATTTGGACTCAAGCTGTTTTGCTGATGCGACATCATTTTTATATACAGCAGTGATCCAGGATTGGACCGGATTTTCCGCAGGCGCTGTGCTCTTCAGTTTCTGAAGAAGCTTCTCTGCGGCATCCGTTTCACCTTTCTCCCTATATGCTATTAACACAAGAAGATTATTGACAGACGGGTATGCAGATTGCCTCCCGGTAAAATCCACCACTGCCTGCAGTTTGTCAGAAGCATCTTTTGTCCGGTTGAGCTTTTTCATGCAATACGCCGAGAGATAATCCTGGATTCTTTCATCCGGCTCGTAGGGTTTGCCAACGCCAAGAGTTTCGGGCCATGCCCTGGACTTTTCAATCTTCTTAATCGCTTCAGTATATTTTTTGCTTTTGATAAGTTCCAGAGCCTGCAACAAATATGACTGTTCGTATACCACTTTCCCCTGGCTTGCACCTTCACTGGGAATAATATTCATGGATTCCAGCGATTTTGCGCTGGCGGCATACTGTCCATTGTTCAGCAGGGCTGATGCATACTGCATTCCAATGACAAAATTTCCCTTGAATTTCTTATAGGAGTCTGTTGCAATCTCAAGAGCTTTCTGATTGTCATGTACATTTTCATAATAGTAAATAAGCCTGCTCCTGGTTCGCCAGTCATCAGGTGCCACTTTTTGTGCTGACAGAAGATCATCCAACATCTGTTTTTCATCCTTTGAACCGGATAAAACCGCGCGTGTAAGATAAAACGGAGCATAATCCGGATCCTGTCCGCATTCTGCCATAAGTTTCCGGGCATCATCCTGCCGCAGCATAGCCCAATAATTCAATGCGAGATAATATTTGAATTTCCAGTGGCTGTTTTTTGATACCGCCCATTCCAGGGCTTTTGCAGTTTCAGTGCGATACGGAAAAACATAAGCTGCGGATTCGCGCGATAATGCATCCAACATTGCCGGATCATTTTTAAGATATGCTTCCCACAGCATGACCAGCGGATGTGCGGGCGCTTTATCCAGAACCCGGAGCGCTTCAGCATCCAGACCAAAATTCCGGTAAATCATGCACAATTCAAGATAGGTCTGATAGGGAAGTTCATTCCTGATGGTTGAGGCGAACCGTGCCAGATTTTCATCCGTAGTATGAAGAAGATACCGTTCAAAATCAGCGAAATGATCCAGCGGGTCAATCTGACTCATGGTTTCGATGTTGCCATCTGCCAGGGCAGTTTTGCCGGATTCGCGGTAGATGATTGCAAGCACACGTAATGCATTGATATTGTACCGGTTGAATTCAATTGACCGGTTTGCGTAATGTTCCGCAAGTTCTGAATTTTTAAGCTCCAGTTGTATGCCCGCCATAAGCGAATAAGCAGCTGATCTGAATTCGAGTGACCGGGCTGCCCAACCCAGGGCTTCCAGGGCATTGATTTTATCTCCTTTTGCCTGGTATGTGATCCCTGCAAAATAATTTGCTGCCGGATGATATGTATCAAGCTGCAGGGCGTTTTTAATATGGAATAATGCGGAATCATAATTACCCTGCCGGTAATATAATTCAGTCATGGCCACCATGGCATCTATATGGAGCGGATCCTTATCAAGACATTTTTTGAACAATTCCCTGGATTGATCATAATATCTGCCTTCCTTCAGTTCCATTCCTTCATGATAAAGAAATGCCGGGGTCATCGGTTTGGTCGGTATTGATGTAACAAAGGGACGGTCTATGAGATTTCGTTTTTTGGGGTTGTATTTCAGATCCATACCCGCTGCACTGACTTCATAATCCGCTCCGGAAGCCAGGGGTATGGTTGTCTGGAAAACATCCATCGGCTTAAACTCATGGTCTTCCGAAAAGATGATCTTTTCACCGGATTTTACGGTAACTTTTGCTTTTACAAATGCAAGTGCATTAATACCTACCTGAAGTTGCCCGTTAACATGTGACACATTCATCACGCCCATCGGTGAGACTTCCACATAGCCACCGATCGCTTTGACGGGGAACCAGATTTCTTTCCACCGGTCTGTCAATCCCGGCGCAAAAGGAACCTGCGTGATGGGGGTCTTTAAGGTGGAAGAAGGCGAATACTGGTTCAACATTCTTCCGGCCTGGAATTCCATGTATTGTCCGTCGGTATCCGTCAGCAAGTCTTCCCAGATGCCTCCGCTTCTGGCTTGTGACCAAAGCCACAGTTTGTGACCCGGCATTTCATCATACAAAGCCCAATGTCCGAATCCGAATCCTGATTTGTGATAATAACCTCCCATAAAATCGTTGTACTCACCGACTACATGTGCGGACCTGTCAGATCCGTACGCATTGTTCGCATACATCGAAAGGTCCTTTCCTTCTTTATTGAGGGGCCAGGATTCCGCCGAACCGTCATGATCGAGCTCAAGATTCCCCGGATACATAAACTGCAGATCATCAGTAACTACCGCAGCAGCCGTCATCCAATTGTAATAGGATTGAGGAAGGGGTGTGGGATTGTTCCACATTGCCCTGGTTTCAAAATAAGCTTTATCCTTCGGAAGTCTGACCTCTACAACCCATTTCGTCCGGGATGGCAAATCCAGGCTGCCAACAACACAACTAACACTTCCGTCGGCGTTTTCTATGGTTTTATAATCAACCGGAACGCATGTAGATGGGTTATGTCCGATAAACCCGAAATTCAACTCAATACCTCCCGATGTCCAGGGCCCCCGCATGGAAATATTCCGATATTTCATGACTTCATTACGGTATATGAACTCCTTGCCGGTGGATTTTTCAATTGCACCCCAGATCTTACCGCCATCCGACGGAAGGACATAAACTTCGATAAAGTCATTTTCGAGCTTGATCACATTCCATTTTTGCATGGTGCCTGTCAGGCTGTAGCCATTAAATGAAAAATAGGGATATATCTCACCTCTTCCTTCAGCAAGGCCGGGAATAGGATTTGGATCACTGTAGGGATAGGTCAGAATGTCCCTTGACTCTGTTGTAATTGTAGCACGCTGTGCAATAACCAGTTGTGCAATAATGGAAAAAAAGACAATGAAAGATGTTTTAAGCATGACGGTATTTATTTCGCGATTAGGTGATTAAGTGATTAGGTGATTCCTTACTCATGTGTAACTACATTTTAATTTATAATACCATATCCCCTCCGAGGAATTGGAAAAATTCATTATTTGTTTTCTACAATACCTTAACCGCTCTGCGGTATAATTAAAATGAATTAGTAAACGACATTCTTTGCCCAGAGGGCATATGGTATTGTAGAAAAATCGGACATGGTAGATCTTCTCATACCTCGGAGAGCCAGCCTGACGGCGGGCAGGGTTAAGGTATAAATTTCTACATATTTGTTTGGTACCGTGGCTGCAGCCCACGGTTATTGAAATTTGACCCCTTTGGGGTTTGCCGATCAATACAAACCAAAAAAACAAAGAACGTTTTTATTTTATTTATTATCAATTATATACAAACAAACTTTAAAGTCAATGCATCACGGGGATTCATAATTCTTCTCGATACTTTTCCTGTACCCTTTTTTCCTTGGCCCTTTTTACTTGTCTGTTTCCAAAATTAATCAAGATAACGAAAGTGTCAATTATTTTGCAACATTTTATTTTGATAATGCACCGGTTCAATATTATGAAACGATAAAGCGAATCCTGACCCATCATTAATTTCTTATATCCTCAGTTTGCCCGGAATTGAATTGTTTTGTTAATTTCGTGTTTCTGATATTCCTAACCTGAATAAATACCATGGATCAATTTATCCAACCTAAAGATCTTTACACCTGGTGCAGCATTCCGTACGACAAACTGGCAAATCATCCCGAAATCAGAACACCGTTCCGGCTTGTTAAGGATTCCGCAGAAATGGGCCGGATCATGGCCAGGGAACTTGTTGATGAAATACAGAGAAACAACGAAAAAGGATTGTCAACACGTGCTATTATCCCCTGTGGTCCGGCCTGCTGGTATGCTCCATTCACTGAATTGATAAACCGGGAAGCCATAAGCCTGAAAAACCTGGTCGTATTTCACATGGATGAATGCCTTGACTGGCAGGGGCGTGAATTACCTGAAAACCACCCTTATAGCTTCAGGGGATTCATGCAAAAGTACTTTTATGATCCCGTCAGGGCTGAACTTACTGTGCCTGTTGAAAACAGGAACTGGCTGAATGGCAAAAATATTGATGAAATCATAGAAAAAATTGCCGACGCACCCATTGAAATAACTTATGGAGGATGGGGACAGGACGGCCATATAGCCTATAATCAATCCAGGCGTCACCCGTTCAGCCATACAAGCCTGGATGATGTAAGGAATTCGACCGTCCGGATGCAGGAAAATAATATTGATACAATTATTGCCCTGGCACAACGGACATTTGGATCTGCCTATCAGTTTGTACCCCCAATGTCTGTCACATTGGGTGTCAAAGAATGCCTTTCGGCAAAAAAAGTCAGGCTTTTCAGCGATACCGGATCATGGAAACAGACAGCACTGAGGGTAGCGCTGTTCGGCCCTCTGACGCCCGAATATCCTTTAACATTGTGCCAGGAGCATCCGGACGCATTGCTTACAGCCACAATTGATACGGCCAGGCATCCGATCAGTGAACATCCGGAGTGGGAGCTTTTCAACCAATAGATGGCCTTCATACCCGGCCTAATTTATGATCTTTTTCTAAACATATCAGGCAAACCATTAAAAGACCTCCATATGGGAATAGTAATGAGAATCATTCAGCAATTTGAGCCCGCACATGAACGGGAATTCATGGTACTGGAGAAGAAATTCGATGAACTGGAAAAAAAACGCCCTGATTATCCGAAGGGAAAAAGAATGCAACCCATATCAGCCGGGGAACCGGTAAATTCTTTAATCTGGCAATATGAGTTTCCCGATATGGACTCCGCATACAGGACACTGGATTTTTTCAGCGGCGATGAAGGGCATGAGGAATTGTTCAGGCAACAGGTTGTTTTCATGAAACAGGTGAAAATAGAATTTTATAAAACGCTGGATTTTTGATTATAAAACAGGGAGGTAGTCATGCTGAGAACCATTCTGATATTCATATTACCGGCCGCATTGGTCCTGACCACAATGTCATGCAAATCACCTGCCGGTGTGAAACGTGTCTGGGCTGTTGACGATGGTGAAAAAATCCGACGGGATGACCTCACCCATCCATTGGCATCCGATGTAAACAACGCTGTATGGAAGGATGGGAAGATCAATGTTTACGGCGGAAAAAATGAAATTGTGGCCTTTCAGCTGATCATTCAGGCCGGAACTTCCGGTGCCTTGCAGGTTAACGTGACTGTGAGCGACCTGATCAATGGAAATGACGTGATTCCGGGCTCCGAGCGGAATCCTGAAGATCCGTTTGACTACAGGGGCAGAAACATTGAACTTTTTACTGAACATTACCTTAACATGGTTAAACGGTCACCTCCCTTATGGTTTTTTTCTGACAGTGCAAAGCCCTCTGCTTATTATTCGGGATGGGTTCCGGATTGTCTGATCCCTTTCGCCGCCCCATCAGGAAAGGGAGGTGCACCATTTTCAATCGAAGCAAACAGCAACCAGGGCATATGGGTCGATATACTGATACCCAGGGAGGCTTCAACAGGAATATATTCCGGAAATGCAACCATTTCCGTATCAGGCAGGGAATTTATGAAGATCCCTGTTTCACTCGAAGTTTATAATTTTACCATGCCGGATTCAATTCATCTGCATACCATGTTTGGTTACGGGAAATGGGCTATATCCAAACGACATGGCGTACCCGAAGGCAGTGCAGCCTATTACGACCTGGAGTCAAAATATTATCAGATGGCACACCGTCACCGCTTTGACCTTGTAACAAGCGTAGCCAATCTCCGGGACATGACAGAGCACTATAAAAGATACTATACCGGGCAAATATATTCACAATCCAGTGGGTATGAAGGTCCGGGTGAAGATATCGGCAATACAACTTTTTCGATCGGTTATGGCGGGGATATTCCTGAAGAATATGGCAAAGGCATCAGCACAATGAAACGGGCCGACTGGTGGAAAGGATCTGATGCATGGGAAAACTGGTTCCTTCAAAATGCACCCGGCGTTGAACGACACAAATACCTGTTTCCGGATGAACCAGATTTCAAAGGACCGGAGGGGGCAAAAGGAACAGGTTCCATGGACACGATCAGGATGCAGGCAAAATGGACACACAGTAATCCGGGGATTGGCAGGAATATTCCCACCTTTGTAACCAATAAAATCAAGCCTGACCTTAGGGGGCATGTTGATTTCTGGTCTATTTCAAGCGAGGAGTTCACCCAGGATGTAACTCCGGAGCAAATAGCAGCCGAAAGGGCTATGGGTCATAAATTCGGGATCTATAACGGTTTCCGTCCCGGCATGGGTGCCGTAGTGAGTGATGCGGACGCAATTGAATTCAGGGTGATGCCATGGGTGGTATGGAAATACAACCTGGATCAGTACTTCTATTGGTCAACAACCTTCTGGGGTGATCTGAATGTATTTGTCAATCCGCTTACCTATGAAGACCGCATAAACGGTGACGGAACCTTCCTGTACCCCGGAGAAGACCATGTTTTCCCTGATGAAAACCGCGAACTGGCAGGTCCTTTGTCATCCATAAGGGCGAAAAACTGGCGCAGGGGCGAACAGGATTATGAATATTTGTGGCTGGCAAAGCAGGCTGGACTTGAGGAAGAAATGAACGCAATTCTGAATGAATGCATCCCAACCGGACTTTGGGAAGCCAGGGCCCAAAACGATGTCAGCTGGTCCAGCCGCGGTTATAAGTTCGAGCAGTACCGAAGGAGGCTGGCGGACCTGATTTCTTCAAGATCCGCTGATATAAAATAATATCCGAATGGCAAATCCCGGAATTTAATTTTAAGCATCCTGCCGTACATGAAAAAACTCATCGAAAACACCATACAGCCGCTGGAAATTTTCCGGGTCAGAAATAAAACCCTGCTATCAAAGGAAAGGGTGGTTTCCGTAGATGCCCTTCGAGGTTTTGACATGTTCTGGATCATGGGTGGGGATATAGGATTCCAGTCGCTTGACAACATTTTTCATAACCGGATCACTGGCTTTATAAAAACACAGTTTGACCATGTCGAATGGTTCGGATTTCATTTCGAAGACCTGATCATGCCGCTTTTTCTTTTCCTTGTCGGTTTATCTATGGTTTATTCATTCCGAAAAAGACTGTCAGCGGATCCGTCTTACAAATCAATCTGGCGCCATACCATCAGAAGAATTCTCATTCTCTGGATTTTGGGCATGGCTGTGCAGGGAAATCTGCTTACCTACGATGTGAACCGCATTCAGTTTTATACCAACACCCTGCAGAGTATAGCCAGTGGTTACCTGATCGCCACGATTTTCATACTGTATCTTCCTGTTTTTTATCAGGTGGTTGCAACGGCAGGTCTGATGCTCGTTTATTGGGCCATAGCGGCACTTGTTCCGGTAAGCGGAACCACGGCCAATGCATATACTCCCGATGGGAATGTGCTCATGTATGTTGAGAAGGCCGTGATGGGAAGGTTCATCGGATGGGGAGCGTACACCTGGATCATTTCCTCAATAAATTTCGGCGCTTCAGTAATGGTTGGTGTGTTTGCCGGGTATATGATGCAATCCCTGCGCTCTAAAATGAAAAAAATCCAAAGCTTCATCCTGGTTGGAATTTTGCTGATCCTGCTGGGTGAGTTCTGGGACATCTGGCACCCCATAATTAAGCACATATGGACGGGATCCTTTGTTCTGTTTGCCGGAGGTATTTGTTTTCTGGTCCTGGCTGTTTTTTATATCATTATTGATGTATGGGGTGCCAGAACCGGCTTCAGGTGGATGATCATAATCGGATCAAACGCAATATTTGCCTATGTAGCATGGCACCTGTTTGCAGACAATTTCATGGATATGGCGGCAGTATTTTTAAACGGTCTGAAGCCCTGGATCGGGAACTGGTTCGAAACGCTCAGAATATTCGGCGGGACATTGGTCCTATACCTGGTGTTATGGTATATGTACAGGCATAAGGTGTTTATTAAGATTTAGGGTGTTAAGCCTGCAGACATGATTAGGTTATTTGCGGTGCCAGGGAGGCTGTAGGCTGAAGGCTGAAAGCTGACCGATGACTGCTTCCAGCCTGCCTGCCGGCAGGCAGGCTTCTGACTTCCATCTTCATTCCCTCTTCATAATATCCCCCGTGCACCTTGCCACCCTGCGCCTTACACCTTCAAT
>Ga0105091_10001213_pt1 | contig 11172 bp, 12 predicted proteins | sample PPLLak1March2015_FD_87022 | JGI IMG/M metagenome (GOLD analysis project Ga0105091, IMG submission 87022) | Freshwater sediment microbial communities from Prairie Pothole Lake near Jamestown, North Dakota, USA - PPLs Lake P7 Core (1) Depth... | ecosystem: Environmental > Aquatic > Freshwater >... | reverse complement strand
TGCAGACATAATTCTAGTTGTATCATATAGGGTAATGTATAAACGTGTTTGCCAAGAAATTCAATAGACACGTTGACGGCATTTGCCAATTCTTACATGGGTCTGCTTTTTCCAGAAGATCTTCCCGAAAGGATAAAAGCATTTTTGGCTGGTAAAAGAGACTTTCCCTATATCTCCGCAGACGAGATCATCGGGTTGTTCTATATTTTTGGAAAGCAGAAAGAGCTATCTTCTGGAATAGAAACAGCACAAATATTGCAATTGTGCGGCAAAACCGCCCGCGATTTCGACAGGGCAATTGCCCAATATAGAACGAATGTAGTCCCTGTAGATTCCAGTTTTACTAGAAGCAAATACTTGAAACGGCAGCTGCAAATCACCGTAGAGATGAAGGGAAGATCTACATCAGAAAAACTCTACAAAGACCCAATTATTGTCACTGATTCGATCGTTCAGCATATTTCATTTCATAATGAGAAATACTTCTTTCAGGTTTACGGGCCATTAAAAGAGCAAGAAGTTGTAAGAGATCTACACAAGTCATTGCTAGGCCGAGTTGTAATGGTGGGATTTAATCGGGAAGGTGAAAAAAGTATCCCCTATACTCATCCACTCATCCCATTATTTGCATTTTTACGCCAGTGAGTGGATGGTTAAATGGTGCAAGTAGGCTAGTTATTTGTGGTAATGTGAGAAGCTTTACGCTCGAAAACCCCAAGACCACGGGGGCTCAGTCAGGAGTCACAAGTCTAGAGACTATTACATCATGAGACACTTTCTGCTCGACACCTGAAATAATTGCTGATAGATTCCTTATTTCTATCATTATGAGTTTTAATGCAGCGAGCATGATGGCAACACTGAAAACCGATCTAAAAGCACTAAAAACACGTTTCAAACTTATCCCTTCAAAGCCTGCCTCTAATTGCATAATAATATCAATATCGTCGGATACATTCTGAGGGATGATTTCTCTATATACTGTATCCCCTAGTTCTGAAGCTGCCTCTGATATTTTTTCGGCGTTCATGAGCTTTTGCAGGGTCTCTCTTGTAACCTTTGGGGTCGTAGATACAATTAGCTCATTTATGTCTGTAGGGCTTAAGTTCCAATACTTGCCTCTAAGTACCGCTAAAACGTTATACGAATCTATATCAACTGAGACCACCCTCTTTATGTCTGGATCTTGTGCCTCAGACTTCATAGCTTTATCAAGCGTCTTAAAGAAGACATTGTCTAGATATATATCAAATAATCTCAGGTCTTTTTTCTCCTTATAAGCAGCAGCTGCTTTGGATGCCTGTTCAAAAAATTCACTCCCTGACAGGACTGAGACAGCTTCGTCAAGGTCTTGAGCTACTAGTGCTTTCACCACCAAATCTCTCCTGCCTACTAACTCTTCCGCTCGGAGGTTAATTTTTGGCAATAGCTCCTCATAAGACTTGCCCAAAGCCTTTCCTTTTAAAATCAATTTAAGATCCCAAGTAATATACTTTGTAAAGTAGGCGTACAGTACTCCTGAGCCTCCCGAGATATTAACTAATTTAGCATGGACGTTGACCAGGTACTCGCGAAGCGCGCTCTCAGCCTTCTCCGCGGTATAGGGCTTTGTGAGTTTTGCTAGTGCGTCAAGATATACCGTGTTCTTCATTCGTGTAACGAGTTCATCTATATCTCGCGATTCAGCAAGTGTATGGAGCTCATTCTTAGATAACATGCGTCCTCTCAATCCGTGAGATAACACTGTACCAAAAATCTTACTTGGCATACTTACAGTAGTACTCATTTTAACCTAAAATCTCCATAAATATTGGTATCGTGACAAGCATTTTAACATTTAGCTGACCCTTCAGTGTACGGAAAATGAGATTGACGATTAAAGTCTTCTCAGCCTCAACAGCAATGACGTAGCATGACCCTTCAGATACTCATTCCATGAATAGTCTTTCCAATTGTGAGCAAATTCTGACGGAGAATGCTAGAATCACATAGTGGACTCCAAATCCTATAAGTGAGGCAATCAGAATATCCTCTGTACCGTGGTTTATCCCGACAAAAATTGCCAGCGGTGGTAGAACTAGAACTAGGGCCATTGCTGTGCTTAGCCAAAACGATTTTATTAAATCGTCGGGGGAGAAATCCTTGCTACCGTTATAGGAAAAAACAATCCTCGTGGGCGGGGAATGCATATAATTCTTGTCATAATTTCTTACTTAGCTACGAAATATAAACATTGGTCATAGAACTTTTTCAGCTTTCTGCTTCAATCTGTCCAAGAAAATAAAACTGAAGGTTGATGGGTGAGGATAATTTAACAGCAAAGCTCTTTTTCAATCAGAAAGAAGAACGACGACGATAACAGGCCCTCTATATCTGCAATGAAAAAATAAAAATAAAAATAACGTAATCAGTCCATTCAGCATAGATGGCTGACTAGTCGACCACAATATCGGCTGTCGTTTTTTTTGATACGTTTCACTATCCTCTAGCCAATAATGATATCTAAGGAACTGATATTGTGAATTTAAGAAGAATTGTCCCCCGCAAGCTTCTTTTAGAAAACAATTGAAATCACAAGATTTCGGCTGTGCCACCTGAAAAAGAAGTAGATTAGCTGTCGCCAAATCATAATCTTATTGCAGGTCCAGGAAATTCAAGGATATGAACAAATACATGTTCCTCTTCATGTAAGAGCGGGAATGATTTGTAGGTCATGAAAGGGGGGAATGATGAATCCAGTCCATTAAGCAAGACAAGACTGTTCGGAGTGAGCAGCCTAATCGCATTAATTATCGCTATCCCAGCACTAATCGTGACTTTTTTGATGCACTATTACGTTAAAGCAGACCTACTGGTTACAATGTCGCTTGGTCTATTGACTCTTTTTATTGGAATGGGAGTGGGATACAGAGTCTCAAAGAAATTCGTTACGATGGATTAGATTAATTGAAATAATTTCCTTTCCGAGTTTCAAAAGTAGGACGAACGGTTTAGTGTATAAAGACAATTGCAGATTACTTTATGTGGAGATGTGCTCAAATTTTGAGGCCAAAAATGGTGAATTTAAGCCCTACTTTGTTATTATCCCAATCTGTTCAGACATAAACGCTTAAAAAGCCAATATTTATTATTATTCACAAGATGACATTACCAAAAGGATTTGGTGAGCAGCCCAAGAGTGGAACAAAGAGGACCTATGAGGAATGGTGGGCCACTGTTCCGAGCGATTTGAAGACAAAGACCAGAAAAGGAGATGAAAATAACAAACCATTGCTAAATCAGGTTAATTATGTACTACTGCACCTCCATCTGGCAGGAAAACACGACGCAAAGCCAAGTCACGAAGAGCTAAAGGACTGGCTACACAGTGGACAGGTAGATGTTCTAAGAATGACCAAGAAATAACTTTCAGAACTGAGCAGAACTTCCATTTTTCATTTCCGATTATCTTTTTTTTCATTTTATTCATCTATCTTTAATCGAGTATCGTTCTTGATCCTTTCGAATGCAAATAATTTCCAATTGTGCTTGAAACTACACCCTAGATGATGTATATTGATTCCTTTTTTTCTCAAGCTTTTTGATGTTGGGGTAAGGTAACTGGGATTATGTTCCTAAGAACCCACCAGATCGCATCTCAAGACAAAAGTTCATCAATACCAACTACTCGGGCGCAATATCTGCATCTTAGGACAATATTCTGTTTATCGATAATGTCGATCGACGGTTTAATATAATCATCGCTATTGGTAACACATTTCAGATTCGGACACCGAAATATTCCAATGATTGCATCAGGAAGCTGTATTCTTCTCTTTTCCACAACTTTGTAATCGCTTATAATGTTAATTGTGGCCGTTGGAGCGATAAGAGCGAGTTTGTCAGTTTCATCCTTTTTTAGAAATCTGTCTTCAACTTTAATAATGTCTTTTTTAGCATGTTTACTGCTTGGCACATTTAATGCGACTGTAATTACATTACCTTCTGTACCCGTGATATTTAATATACGCAGGACAGTTAGGGCTTTACCGGATTCGATATGATCTATGACCGTCCCCTCTTTGATTCTTCTAACAAGAAGTTGGCTGGAATCAGACATTATGATTTCAGATGCCTAATGTGAATAAAAAGTATATGTGATTAGATATTGCAATGAATATGTCACGAGCTGCACTCGGATCCCCCATGTCACAATGATGCTATGTTATTTGAAGATATTTCTCAAAAATAGGCCGCCACTTCTTGCATTAACTAATAGCCGACTCATGCAAAAAATGCAGTTATGCATCGACTCAAATATTAAGAAAGAAGTGTTGCTCTTGACTTATCAAACGTTATCGTTGTTGGCGCAATGTGAACGTCCAGCGTAATCAGAATTAAGAATTCCTTAGTAAAATATCAAACAAACTAACTATTCAATGAGCTCGCGAAAAAAAGTCGTGTAGAGATCTAGATGCTTGACTTGAACTTTGTGCAATGGGGCTATCAACCAAATAGCTTATTGTAATTGACATTCAACATGGGCAAATCCCTGTTCAATGCTTACTTTCGATAACTAGTTAATTTACTTCTGTAGATTTTGCAATATTGTGGCTCAGTTCGCCGGCATCAAATGGTTGATCTCGTCGGAACAAAGTGTTACTTGGTAGCCTATTGCCCAGCCTATACACCCATTCTTTCCCTTTCTTTATCCTTGTAAGTTTTCCTTTCTCTGAATATCTCGAGAGATAAGTGGAGATAATGCTCAATTGTATTGGCTCAACATAATCTGCTTCGAACATTTCTTGAATATCTGATGAAGTGAAAGCGTTAGAACTAAACTTGTTCGCAACGACACTCCAGATCTTGTCTCCTACCGAAATAGGCCGATTTTCATCCACTCTGCTATTTGAACTGGAATAATTATCAACTTCTCCACGACTGTTTCCGTCATAATTCCTTGTCTTCCCATCCATCATACTCATGAACTCGTATAGCTTTAGGATCTTTGTTTTAGATATACTACCTTCTAAAGAAAGGTTATATTTGGCCCCTTCCTCGTCTTCCATTTCTATCTTTATCTTCTTCTTTCCTAGGTTCAATTTCGGGAATAGACTACAAATTCTTGATTAGAATCAAATACTTAAGGCAACAAGTCACGGTTTTAGTGACTAAAAGATTAGCTTTAGTTAGCTAACACATTCACGGCGAAATGCATTTAATAATATTGACAAATCTCATAACATACAGCAATAAAAAGTAGCGTATATAAGATAACATTACGTTATTTTCAGAAGGATTGTTATGATTCGCAATAAAAACTTGTCCACAGGAGCTATTATTATTATTTCGACATTTGCAAATGAAAAGTCGTTACGCGATACTGCACATGAAATGATAGTGAATGCAAAATTATGTGCCTGCGTAAATTACACAAAAGTGCGCTCTTTGTATTGGTGGGAAAATAAACTAAATGACGAGGAAGAATTTATTGCGTTGTTCAAGACAACCAAAAAAAAAGCCAGAGAACTAAGGAGTAGGATTGCAAAACAGCACCCGTATGATATTCCTGAAATTCTCCAAATATCTATAGACAAAGCTTCCAAACCCTATCTTGACTGGCTGATTGGGTCTACATCGATTGCTGTAGGCGATAAGCGGAGACAACGGTTGAGGCACTGAGTATTGACTTAAGATTGGGAGATTTCTAATGAAATAGATACCACTTAAGCCTAATTATAAGGAGTCAATCACAATGCCCCGTGCCTGGTACTGCACTCATGTACTAATTTGATATCTCAGAACTGAAACAATTCCTCCAAGTGACGAGACTCTCATTCCGATGTCCGTGGAAGAGTCTATAGCAAACGCTGAAGCACCTTGGCTTTCTATCGTATTTAGCAATTTAACCAACTCGTCTTCTTCCACGGTTCCAAATATCGAGCTAGAGAAAATCACTGATTCTACAGCACGCACGGCAGCAGCTTTTGCTACGTCAGCGAAGCCCATGGCGAATCGATTCTCCCCTCTACTTACGAATATCATGATCTCGTCTAACAATGAGAGGACCGTAGAGATCTTGCTGTTTTCCATGACCTCCTTCATTCTCGGTGAACGGACAAATAGCAATATCCCGTCTTCACCTGCCACATCTATTCCTTCGATAACTGAGGCCAAATTTGATAGATTCTTGTCCTTTCGCACAAGAAAGTTATACAATCGTTTTTTCGTTTCGCCTGGCCCAAAAATAATCACTTTATCAGTCGTGAATTCAATATCTTCCGCGCTTAACTGTGATTTTATGACTTTAATTATTTCATCGAAGAACTGTTCAGGTTCGCCAGTCTTAGAAGTCTGAACGTGGTATCTTTTTCCGCTTTGGCCCGAATAAATGTTTGGGACTATTCCAAGATGTGTTCCGCTTAATTTGGCCACTGCGCATTCTTGAATATCCACAGCAACAAGAAGATATAGAGAGGCATCAGAGAACCTGTGGATAATATTTTTCTCGTAGGGTAACCAGTCCCCCTTCTTTTCAATGGTAATGTTGTCCCCTATCCCAATTGTTAGCGAATGATGAGAACCTCGCGGTACGAGTTCACTGCTTGCATTAGAAATTATTCCCTTAATTCGTAGTCTGTCAACCATCTTGTCGAATCCCAAACTCTCAACCCGGAGCCACACCTTGACACTGATTCGCTCACCTCTTTCTGGGCGAGAATATTCTTTCTCTTGTTTAATCACACGAGTAGTACTTGCAACAACTAGGTCGTCACGTGAAAGTATTCTTCTTACACTGAATAGGTCATCTGCGTCTTGAGGAATTAGGAAGTACGCCTTTCCCTCTGATCCCTTTACTTCTTTGACTATCATACGACAATCTTACCAACCAAAGAGGTTTGAAAATCTACTAATGTGGGGTAATTACTGACTATTGGAAGTCGGAGAATGAGTTGAAGATGAAGGTGGAGGAGGTTGGGGGTGAGAAGTTGATGATGTTGAATGAGGAGCAGCAGCGGCCGGTTCTGCAGCAGCTGATTGTAAAGGCTGGTCAATATTCTGCGAGGTTTTTCGTGAATGGGAAGCCCTTATGTAGTTGTCTACCCATTCCTGAGTTAACACTCCTGCCTCAACCATATTCACAAGAGCATTCGACGAAGCATCTCCTTGCACCTTACCTATTTTCTTTCTTGTCTGTCTCCATTTCAGTCGAGTATTCCCACTCTTTGATGAGTAGATAATACCTAGAATTTCCTTAGCATTCACGAATGTCATTTCCCTAATTCGTTTCAATGTTACCTTATCTGCCGCTTCGATATAGATTGCTCCAGGGCCCTCTTCCCTTTCTGGAAATACTTCAAAGTCCTTAAGATAGCTTTCCGGAATAAACGATCTACAAGTACTAACAATTATAAATTTTCGAAAACTTTCAAGAGAAGAAGTAGTTTCTATAACAACCAATATATATTATAAGATGGGTTCAGCTCCTTATCAAGTTTATGAACAAGATTTTATGAATTGACTAAATCCAATTTGTATAGTGATGACAAACTCCAAACTCAAGATCCTCGTCACATTTGATTTCGGAAGGTTTTTCTTGTCATCGTTTGTCAATGAAGAATTCAACTCAACATAATTTAAATGTCATCCAGAATTGAAGAATCACGGCTTATAGATGGCTGCCTTTTTCTGCATTCAAAGTTTTGAATTAAAAGCCGAAGTTATTATTAGAAATGATCGAGGTCTCCGAAGCTAACTACTTCATAACACAACAATATGATAGTTCGAAAACCATATGTGAAAACAAAAAAGGTATGCGAAGCTCTAGGCTCCAGCCATTCCGTTTCTTAGTTCTACTCCCTTGTGATCGTCGTCGGCGGAAGCCTCTGCGGCGGCCTTATGCATCTCTGACATTGCGCAACCCATCTGTGCTTCTGATTTTCCTCTTCTCATTGTTCCTCGGTAGAGACCGGCTTCAAGGGTCTGTCCGTGTGCCTTTTCCCAATCTTCGACCGGAATGCTGTATTTCTTCTGTATCCTATCCCTGTACCATTCAGGTATTACGTTAAATGCACAGAATGGTATTATCCTAAGATCTGGTGTCAGATAATGTATGTCGCATCTCTGAAGACGCTCTAAGTCTTCATTGTATTTATCCTGAAAATGCATCATACCAAGGAAAAGAGACCTGCCATGCCACGAACCTACTGAGTCGAAGTTCCGCTTCAGTAAAATACTGGAGAACATCTTGGCCAAATCTAATCCTCTCGGTTGTTTGCTCTTGTCAACAAATTGACCTATCTTTCTCAAAACTTCGAGCATTTTCCAATACCTATTAGAGCCAGACTTGATTTCGTCAACCTTCTCTTCAAAGTATTCTAACAGACCTTTAATGTCAACGAAAGAAGTGAGAGGCACTAGCTTCTTGGTGTCGCTGTCTTCAAAGACATATGTTCCTGCTCCACATGCAAAGTGTATGGACAACTCGTATTTTGGCTTCTTTGAGAATGCCTCGATGACATTTGTCATGGGCATACATGATGGAACTGGGAACCAACCATCTGAAGGAATTTCGCCATTGGTCTGCTCTTCTATCCTCTCGATGCAATCTGGAATAGTTATTCTATATTTCTCCCGTTCCTTCTTTGACATTCTACCAGTCAATGAAACTGGCTGGAAATTAACGGCATGAACCACATCCATGTTCTTTTGAGCATACCTAATAATGCCTCCGAGTTCATGATCATTTATTGACTTTATCACAGTTGGAACGAAGACAACAGTCGTTCCACACTTTCTTGCAGATTCCAGAGTATACGGCACCTCCCAGTGATTCTTTGGATTAGTCCTAGGTGTCACTCCGTCAAAGGAAAGATACAGATTACTCACACCAGCCCCCCTAACCTGGCGCATTGTCTCAGGGGACAATGCTAGTTTTATGCCGTTAGTATTAAGTTGGACATGATCTACTCCTTCCTCCTTGATGATCTTGATTATATCAGTAAGGTCGTCCCTGAGCATTGGCTCTCCTCCTGTCAGCTGTATTGAATTGCCAGCTATAGGTCGTTCAGCCTTTAAGGTCTTCATCATTGCTCTAACTTGTTCATGAGATGGTTCGTAGAGATACGCTCCCTCCAACCCCTTCTTGACGTAAAAGAAGCAATACCAGCAAGTAAGGTCACATCTATTGGTGACAATCATGTTAGCAAGTCCGGAATGGGATAAGTGGTTGGTACAAAGTCCACAATTATTGGGACAGGCACACTTATCGACCATCACATTTGGTGCATGTGCCCCTTTTCCATCCATCCAATAGGTGCTAAACTTTTGGTACATCTTGTAGGACCCAAAATAAAGTTCTTCGCACTCACCATGAGTCGGGCAGGTTTTGGTCATGTATACCTTGCCTTCTCTTTCGAAAACCTCTGCATCCAATATCATATTGCAATCCGGACAAATGCTCTGCGTATACCTTATCGTCTTCTTATCAGCAATATTCTTACTAGTAAGATTTGCTATTTGAATTAAATCCATTTCTATCTAACCCTTATCCTAATGTCAACGGGCAGTGAGCTCTGGATTGTATATAAACATAACCTTACGATTCATAAGGTGATTAGGATATTTTGACTAATTCTACACAAATACCAAACTTTTTCGATCGGTAGATAAGATCCTGGTCATTCCACACTTGTGCACCATGAATAAAAGTTTGAGGAATGAATATATTAGAATTATTGTATCCCTTTCAAGGTTTTAATGATTATTAGCGACAAGTCAAGGAAAGCAATGGAAAACCTTGGCTTGACAGGCTATGAAATCAAAGTTTACCTTTCTATTTTAGAGGGTGGGCCTGCAATTGCATCAGAAATAAGCAAAGTTTCAGGTGTTCCATATTCTAAAATATACGAGGTTATCAATACGCTGGAAGATAAAGGCTGGCTCGAATCAAGCAGCTCCAGACCACAGAAATTTTTTCCCAAATCTCCACAAAGTGCTCTAGCAGCAATGAGAATTCGGATGGAAAATGAGATCAAGGATAACGAAAATTTGATCATGAGTGAGCTGTTGCCCATATACCAAAAGAGAGGGATCAAGGAACGACCAGAAATATGGGTCGTTAGGGGAATACATAACATCGTCGGGAAGGTAAGCGAGATAATCCTTGATTGTCAGGCTGAATTGCTAATTGCACTTCCGGAGGTCGCCGAAAATATTGCGAAACCGGCTCAACCGATGTTACGGACACTGTACGAGAAGGGGGTTAACATTTCTGTGCTAGCTTCAGGAAGGACTAGCTCGGATACACTACGAGCAATATCAAGGATAGCTCAAGTCAGAGTCAAAGATCACATGTTTGGCGGTGGAGTGATCGGCGACAGCAGACAAGTAATGCTTCTGCTTGGAGAAGGTGGTATCACGGATAGTAATGGTTTCGAACCCATTGCAATTTGGGCTGAGCATTCTGGATTAGCGGGGCTGGCGAAGGATTATTTTGAATATTTATGGGCTGATGCTGAAAATAGATAACTACCTAATTGAGCATATGTAGCGTTAATTGTGAAAATTAAGTCAATTCCTGCGAATCTCACTTAATAAGATTTAAAATTTACACAAGATTTAAGTTGACCAACCTGTCGCTTTACGATAATGTCTACTATGAAATATATTCAGATCGAACCGCTAGGAGAAGTATGTTTATTACGTATTAATAGACCTGAGGCGTTAAACGCTATGAACACGGATGTCATAGCAGAATTATCACGATCCATTGACATAGTTGGATTTGATGATTCAATCAAGGTCGTCATTATTACTGGCTCCGGCGAAAAATCGTTCTGTGCTGGCGCCGATATAGCTTACATGGTCAACATTGATCCAATGAAGGCTGAGAAATATGCCTCTTCTGCGCAAGGCGTCCTCAACAAGATTGAAAAGCTCGATAAGCCCGTCATAGCAGCCGTCAACGGATTTGCATTGGGAGGAGGATGTGAACTTTCGATGGTCTGTGATATCAGAATCGCTTCGAGCAATGCAAAAATTGGCCAACCAGAGGTTACCATCGGTATCCCACCAGGTTGGGGAGGTACTCAGCGTCTAGTAAAATTGGTGGGACCAGCAAAGGCTAAAGAACTAATCTTTACTGGAAAGATGATTTCTGCACAAGAGGCATATGAAATTGGCTTGGTTAAC
>Ga0105091_10001212_pt1 | contig 11178 bp, 11 predicted proteins | sample PPLLak1March2015_FD_87022 | JGI IMG/M metagenome (GOLD analysis project Ga0105091, IMG submission 87022) | Freshwater sediment microbial communities from Prairie Pothole Lake near Jamestown, North Dakota, USA - PPLs Lake P7 Core (1) Depth... | ecosystem: Environmental > Aquatic > Freshwater >... | reverse complement strand
TGTGTATTTGTGGAAAACCTGAAACCCTCGGTGTCGTGCATTCTTTGGACGTGCCGTGCTTTCATTATCAACCGCCGGACCCTCGAGCTGACGCTTTTGCTCGCGAGTTTTACGTCGCTGCAATCCTTGGCAACAAGGCTGCTGCAGATGGCGCATCAGAGAAACTGCTTCGATACGTGCTTTCGACGCCGCCCCTGATGGCCGCCACGGTACCGCCTAAAGTTGAAAAACCTGAGCCGAACGTGCGGGAGCAGACATTGGAAAACGGGAAAAGGAGTGACACTTCCTCTACCAACTGATTGAGGAGATTTTTTATGGATTCATATACCGCTGTAGGTTTGGCTGAAGGCTTTATCGAAGCCGAGTCTGAGGAGCAAGTTATCGAGGCTTGGCAGTATCTGCACGATACCCGCCTCGCCTACCAGCTTCAGGGCTTTTTTGGTCGCACCGCTCAGCATCTGCTGGCCGAAGGCATCATCGTCGACAATTCTGAGGAGAACTGAAATGAGCAATGAATTCAATCGTATGATCTTTGACGTGGCTCATCAGGCTGGCCACGAGGCCGCGACGAAGGTGGTGCCAGAGCCCATGATGGTTGTGGGTGACAAGCAGGTCTGGCACGTCCCTGAGGGCATGTGCGGCTTTGCTTGGGTGGGCTTCAAAGGTAATACCAGCTTCGGTCGATGGGCTCTCAAAAACAAGCTTGCCCGAAAGGCTTACTCCGGTGGTTTGCATCTTTGGGTGAGCGATTACGAGCAATCGTATGACCGCAAGTCGGCATATGCCTCCGCATTCGCTCAAGTCTTGCGCAATCACGGCGTCGATGCCTACGCGGACAATCGACTAGATTAAGGGGAGAGCGACGGGGGGATGGGGGGGATCAAGGGCGGGACTTCACACCGCCCCTTTTTTCCGTTACGATCCCGCCTTAATTTATTCAATGAAGGCTATTTTATGAATCCTTTCGAATCTCACGAAATTGCGCATTTGTCCGCATCTACTTGCAACATGTTCGCTTCATCTCCAGCGATGTTTGTGCTGACAAAGGTTTTGAAGCGACCGAACGTTGTCGGCGCTGCAGCTCATCGTGGGACCGCCGTCGAAGACGGCATTTCGGCTGGCTTGAAGGATCATTCGCTCGATCCGTTGCAATGCGCGGGCATCGCGCTCGATAAATTCAAAATGCTGACCGCGCTTTCTGGCGATTCGCGTCTCGAGAAAGAGCAGGCCTCTGTGCCCGAGATGGTGAAGCAGGGCTTACAGGCACTTCGCCCATATGGCGTGCCCTCATCGATGCAGGGCGAGATTCGATACGAGATCAATGGCCTCGCCGTACCTTTCATTGGGTACTATGATTTTGAATGGGACAATGGCCAGCGCAAGATCTTGATCGACTTGAAGACCACGCATGCGCTGCATAGCGAAATCAGCAATGCTCATGCGCGGCAATTGGCGCTGTATCATGCGGCTCGTGGTGGAGAATCCGACCCACAGATCGCTTATGTAACGCCGAAAAAGCATGCGATTTACCGACTCGAGAACCCTTCTGCGCACGTCAAGGCACTGCTGCAAATTGGTCTTTCGATCCAAAAATTCTTGTCGATCACGAAGGACCCGGGGGAGCTTGCATCGCTCGTGGTGCCTGACGTCGACAGCTTTTATTTTGCCGACCCGTTGACGCGCAAGGCCGCGTTTGACGTGTGGGGCGTCTAAGTTTCTGCATAAGCAGGAAAGCAAGCTGCGAGCTATATCGCGGCATCTTGTAAGAGGTAATTGAAAATGGCACTTGGTTTTAACTTTTCTGAAGGCGGCTCTGGTGGCGAGATCATCCCGATCATCAAGTTTGATTGTCGGTCTGGCCGCATGTTTCGCCGCGACCGCGTGAATGGTGAAGACAACATTGTCGACATCAGCCGCAGCTTCAAGGCGGTATTTGATTTCGAGAACATCGAAGTCGGATACATCAACTTCGATACCGGCAGCGCGCCTGACTTTCAGGTGGTTCGCTTCGGTCAGAAGCAGCCTGATCGTCCGAGCGAAAAACACAAGCCCGGTGTGCGCTTGTTGGTGAAGCTGGGCAAGGAGCTTGGCGGCGATCTTCGCGAGCTCGCGTCGACCGCTCGTGCATTCCTTCGTGGTATTGACGAGCTGCACTCGGCTTATACCGCTGGCGCAGCGGCAAATGCCGGTAAACTGCCCGTGGTGGCCCTCAAAGACACCGTGGCCATCACCACGGGTGAGGGCGCTCGCAAGTCGACGAACTACTCGCCGGTCTTCGAGATTGTCGGCTGGGTCGCACGTCCTGCGGACTTGGTCTACAAGCCGAAGAATCCAGCCCCGGTGGCGCCCCCTGCGCCCTCTGGCGGTCCTCCGGCTACGGGGTCGACTCAGGTCTCTGCGCCATCCGCTGCGGGTGACGCTGAGGATTTCGGATAACAGGTCGGGAGGGGGCGGAGAGGGACCGCCCCCATCCCTTTAAGGGAAGGTCATGAGGTATATATTCACACTGAACATGCCATCGAAAGCGGGCAATCCGGTTCATCAGATCATCGGCGACCATCCAGCAAAAACGCTCGAGGCCCTCATCTCTGTGCTGATCGATGACGGAATCATCATCGTCGATGAAATCTACCGGGACAACAACTCAGGCAATTACTACAGCGTCGGCCCGATTGCTTTGTCATCGAGCGTTATTGGGAAGGTGAAGGTGTTGAACCCGTAGAGTCTTTTGAAATGCTTTTCGCATACATTCTTTTTGCAGAATTGGCGACGTAAACAGCGCGTCGATGCCAACCCTTACCAAAAGTTTCAAAGTTTTTTAGTTGTTTATAAAAATCAAGTCGAAATTGAAAATAAGCAATTATAAATTGCTCAGGCTCGGTGGCCATAACCGCCTTCATTGTGCCGGGGCCAAAAATCCCATCTTCTTTGACGCCCGCGACCCTTTGTAAAATGATGGTCGATCTTTTGACGCCAGCGTTCACGGCAAAATCAAAAACAGAAAGGTCGACGCCCGCCGGCAATTCGTCACATCGGCATTTGTCCCAGTACCATTCTTTGTACAACGGGCGCACAAGATCTGGCGTGAGATCTCGCATTTCTTTTTCAGTCACTTCGCGCTTAACCCATGTTTCCCACACGCGCTTCGTGACGCCGAGATTGGTCATGCCGCCCGGGTCTTTGGGATGATTGACGAAGCCGCCTTCATGCTTGAGGACTTCGGCAAGGCAAAGATCAAAATTCTCTTTCACTTTTTGAATACCTCAGCTACTGATGGCAGAATCTTTTCTGCGCTTCGGCCGATGACGTAACCGCCAAGGCCAAGCTGGACGATATCCCAAAGGGCCAAGTACTCCTGCTGCGAAATGTTTGGCGCCGCCCATCCAAACCATCGAGCTACAATCAAAAAAACAAACGTCAGCATGGTGATAGGTCGCCAACTTGATGCAAGCCAATTCTCCGAGGCCGCCTCGGCCTTAACAATTTCGGCAGCGCCTTTGCGCAATTCAGTTTGCGCGGCGAGTTCTGCAAGCGCGCCAGTTTGCTGCATCTTGAGTAGCTCAAGCTTCGCCTGATCGCGCTGGGCGGGATCTGGCCAAAGGCGGTCAATGAGCTTTGAGCCGATGTCGAGTGCTGCGGATACAGGATCGAATGCCATGGCTACACCCTCCAAAAATTAAAACGTATTTGGCCATCGCCGCCTTTTTGACCCCAACTGTTATATCCACCACCGCCTCCTCCTCCGTTGACTGGATCTATTGCGAAGCAAAATCCACCATCGTCGAATTCGCCAAATAACGAACCGCCAACGCCGGTGAGGAAAGGTTGAGATGGGTCAACCGCTCCGGCGCCCCCCTTGTTAAGGCCATAGGCATTCGTTGTGCCAGTTGATCCGCTTGCAACGGTTCCGCCGGCCAGTACGTTAGTCCAAATCGGCCCGCTTCCTGATGCAACACCGCCAACTCCATTGACGCCGCTTGCTTTTCCACCTTTTCCTCCACCAGCGGTGATTGTATTCCCGGGCCAACTGACCGTATAACTTGCTCCATCCGCGCCATCACCACTTGTTGTCGTGTCATTTTCCGGGGTCACTGTTACAGTGAATTCGTCAAATTCATTGACCACAAACCCACCAGAGATAGGATCGTAATTAAGCACCGCCCCGCCTCCGCCAGCACCTGCTGCAAAATTAGTTGTTGATGCTGCTCCAGCACCGCCTTGTGCTTGAATGCGGAAAGATGCTCGATTGCAGGAATATGGGACAACTATTTTCCCAACAGTTCCTGATGGATATATAGGAGGGCTTTCCCAAAATGCTGCTGTGTAAGTAAGAAAAGTAGCCTCAAAAAATGGAGCTACATAAGGATTATCTGCCGGATTACCGTTCCACCAAACAGCATTTCCTGTCCAAGTCCAAAAAGGAGGGAAAGGTCCTCCTCCAGTAAATGTTCTTCCGTAAGAAGCTCCGTCAACTAAATTTTGCGGTACTTCAGGGGTAGTAAGGTTGTAGAACCAAAGATTTTTTGGTTGTGCCCATACGCCGCTTCGTTTGACGTAAACCTCGTTTACTGTTTGCCAAACACCGCCAACTTTTACAAATACAGTCATAGCTTATGACCAGCTAAGGTATAAAACGGCACTGATTCCAGCCTGACCCGGCGCGCCATTGTATCCGCCTGCGCCACCTCCTCCGGGGAATTGCGGAGGAATATTGCCAATCGATTGACCACCGGCTCCACCGCCCGGACCACCGGCTGTTCCGCCGACGCCACTTGCAGGACCCGCCACAGCAGGACCTCCATTCCCCGGATTGCCCGGGTCAAAAAGAACATCACCGCCAACATTGTCCCATACGGTTGTTCCGCCCTCGCCGCCTTGAGCAAAAAATTGGAAAAACGGTAAGCTACTGTTTGAAAGGACCGCTGGGTCTCCTCTGTTACCACAGCCCCAACTATCAAGCGTAAACGCATGAGTGGGATTTGGAGGGTTAAGAACGCCAAATGAAGATGGCCCGCCCAAATAAAAGTTGTACTGTTCAAGCGGCGTAACCGCGTACGGCCCTTCAATGTTGTACTGAGCGCCGCCGCCAGATCCAGCTAAAAGATTTGTCCCAGAGGAAGCATCTTTTGCGCCGCCGGCGCCGCCGGCTCCCCACCCATAGACTGTCAGCGAAGTTGCGCCGCAAGGAGCATAAACATTCCCGGTATACCCATAAAGAATAGGATCTTGAGTCGGTTCATAAAGCATCTGAGTAAATGGCACGAAGCCATTCGGCTGCCAAAAAATTCGCCAAGCACCTTGGGTCTTGTGCCAAGCCTCTGTAAGTAACTGCCAAGTCCCGCCAACTTTTACGTAGATTTCGTTGACTTGTTCCCAGTTACCGGCAACTTTGACGTATACCTCGCACATTTAATACCTGAACCAAACGTCACCGTCATTGCCTCCAAAAGGCGCAGCGGTGGAGGCCGTAACAATTGCGCTGCTGAAAGCTCCGTCCCAATTTAGAAAATCAGATCCTCCGCCACCACCAGAAGAGTTGATCGTGATGGAGCCATCACCATTTGTGATGGTGACGTTCGTTCCTGCAGTCAGTGTGGCCTTCGTGAGGCCGCCTGCAGCGTTACCGATTAGGATCTGGCCGTTGGTATAAGTCGTTTCGCCAGTACCGCCATTCGCTTCGGTGAGCGTGCCTGCGAGCGTAATAATGCCGGTCGATGCAGTTGCAGGCGTGAGGCCTGTAGTGCCGCCAGAGAAAGACGCTACACCACCACCACCACCACCGCCGACAGCCCAAGACAGATTGCCACTGCCATCTGTCGCAAGCACGTAGCCCGCAGCGCCGTCAGATCCGGGCCACGTATATACCGTGCTGTCCGAAACTGCGGCTGGGATCAGCCCAAAGAACCCGCTGGTGGCGCCTACAAACGTCAGGCCTCGAGTGCCGACGTACGTACCGTCAAAGGTAAAGTTTGCCGACCCAGCCAATACGCCGTTGTCGTTGTATTGAACTTGCGTATTGCTTCCGCCCGGTAGCGAGTTGGTCGACGAGTACGAAATGTTCGTGCCGTCACTAATGACCTGAGACCGATAGCCTTGGCGCAAAAGCAGCGATGTGCCACCGCCAGCAGACGAGAAGGTGACCGTAAAGTTACCCGTCGTGTTGTTGTAGATGGACCAAACGCCACCCTTGCCAGAGGGCAATTGATAATTGACGTTTGCGCTTAAAAGACCAGCGATGATGATATTGGGAGGGCGGTACTGCGAGTCCGATAAGGTAACCGTGCCACTCGCGCCCACCGCATTGATGTTGGTCGTACCGCCAAATGCCGTATCGATAATATCAAAGTCAGTATTGACTGGCTGATCCCACGTATTGACGTAATCGCCATTTGCCGGCTTTTCGATAAGTTTGTTAGTTGTAAAAGTACTGGCCATGATTACTCCTAAATCGCTTTATCAGCTACTTCAAGTGCCTTTGCAATGTGATCATCGTGAACCCCTAAGAGGTCCTCCGTCTTTGAATTGCTGCGCTTCTTGGCATCTTCAGTAGCAACCATCAGCTTATTCAGCAAACTTTCTACTGATCCGCCTATCTTACCGCCAGTCGCACGCGCAATTCTGCCGCCAGCTCGAGATGCGGGCCTGCCGAAAATTTTCAAAATGTAGTTTTGTGTTTCCTCAGGCAAGAAATTGGCAAAACTCTCGCCGCTTTCTCGAGCTGCGTTCAATGCGCGCCGCACCGCGCCGGGGCCTGCATTGTAAGCGGCTGCTGCAATAACCGGGTCTTCGAATTGCCTGAGCATGTCTTCGAAGTAAGCGCGGCCTAAAGCCTCGTTGTACGCCGGATCGCTCCTCAAACGCTGTGGGTCGTAGGGCAAGCCGGCTAGTTTTGCTGCTTCTGGCGCAGTTCCCGGCATGACTTGAGCAATGCCCAAAGCGCCAGCCGAAGAAGTTATAACATTGCCCTGCTTGTCGAACTGCTGCTTCCCACTTTCAACTTGCAACATTCGATCAAAAACCTCAGAAGCTGGAAGCTGCTTCGGTTCCATGCCGACCGAACCCTCAGTGAGAGCGGCACCCGGAGCCGTGACTTCCTGCGAAGGCGGCGTACCAATAGTGCCGCGAACAACGGAATTTCTCATCAAATCTAGCGTGCTTCCAAGGATGCCCGGAGCAGCCGGTACCTTGCGAATCATTTCGCCAAGGCGCTTTAACTTCTCTGGATCTTCAGTGCCAATCAGAGACAGCATTTCGTTCGCTGTCTTTTTGTAATTTTTTGCCGAAATACCAGTTGTTAATGCTTGCTGTGCCTGAGTTGCAAGGATATCTGCAAGCCGGCCAAAATCACCCTTGATCGCGGCCAATATTGCAGGACCATATTCAAATTGAATTTGTCCTTTAATAAATTGCTGCTGGATTGTCGGATCATCCATATGCGCGCCGTAAGCTCTGGTTCTTTTTAAAATAGACTCAGAGGCAGCGCGGCCAAGAATTGAATCAAGCTCCGTTTGGCCAAGCGCGGATTGCAAAACTTTGCCCTTATTCGGGTCTTTAATTAATCGAAGTATGTCGTCTGGACCGCCCTTTTCTGCAATTTCGGCGAGCTGAGATGCCAAGCCCTGACGGAACATATCTTTTCGCTCAGGAGAATACCTGTTGAAAGCAGACAAAAGTTGTCCCGCTTTGAACGTTGTTCCCGCATTTCGAAGAGCGCCATAACCTGCCTCAACGGCATTTTGCGCACCTAAAGATTCAGAAGCAGCATCACGAGCAAGCTTATAGTTTGGAGCGGCTGTATCGAGTTCGCTCATCAATTGACTTCGCAAACTTTTCAAATCAGCGGCTTTATTTGTCTCGCCTCCTCGATACGCGCTTTCTATTGAGTCGTCCAAATCGCGCTTGATTTGATCCCAAAAAAAGATGTTGCCCGACGTAGTTTTTGTTGGCGCAATAATTCTGGATTTTGGCGTCGTCGCCATGCTTCGAGCATTTTTTGCCAAATCTTTAATTTTGGAACTTTTCATTAAATCGGTAAGGCCCACGCTGGATAAGGCCCGGGCTGACGGGTCTGTTTCCAAAGCCTTGTACAGGCGATTGATTTCGGCTTCGTTTGAAGAGCGAATAGCCTGTTTGATATCAAAAGCGTCATCTGTAACGCCGAGCGTATTGCCAATGTGTTGCCTCATGGCAGTACTTGCATTAGCTGTCTGTGCGGCAACTTTGTTGTTCAGCTCTTCAAGAAGCTGCTGCGACTCTGGCGTGGCAAAACCATACTTTGAAATTAGCTTTCGAGTATCGGTTCCGGCCATGTTGAAAAGACCCGGCGATGCGCCAGATTCAATAGCCTTTTTCAACTGCTCGGGATTCATCTTTGAGGAGCCATTTGCAACGTCGCGTGCAATAGCCTCAAGCAGTTCTTTCTCAATTTGCCCCTTTCCGGGTCCGGTCACAATTTGAACGGCGCCCTTTGCGGCCTTGAAGCCTGCTGGGCCAAGGAATGAGCCGATAATTCGAGCAGGGGTTTCGTACTCAGTTCCTTCGGTATATTGACCTGCAATTTCAGACAAGACGCCTGATGCACCCGCAACACCAAGTCGGGTCAGCAAGCCAGCGCCACCGCCCGCAATGCCGCTTGGCACTGCGCGAAAACCAGAACCAACAATCTTTCCTGCTGTTGTTTCAGGCGCGTAAGACAAGTCTGGCGCCGCAGCACGAACCATCTTCTCCATGCCTTGGGCGGTGGGCAAAGTAATGCCGAAAATTTTGTTTACATCACCCGCAATTTCCTGCGGCGACTTTCCTTTCGCGGCTTCTTGTCTTGCAAGAGCAATTGCCTTGTCAGCCGTGCCTCTTGGATCAAGAGCAAATGCTTCTCGTCCTCTAGCAATGCCTTCTCTTAACTTCAGCGCGCCAACGTCATAAAGCTGCCCGGCGCTGCCAATCATGCCCGGCAGGTCTGCAAGCAACCCCATCGCAATGCCTGAGCCCGCCGCCTTTGAGATGTCTTCAATAGTCCCCGGGGGCGGTTTACGAGGGGCGGGCGGCGCTTCCGGGGTAGGAGCGGGAGGCGCCTTTTTTGACTCAGGTGTCTCGTATCGACGAGGGCGACGAGGCGCCGCAGCCGACGTCTCTCTTGCCGCGCCATACTGCGCCAAGATACTGCCTGCACGCGAGGTTTCTGCCTCAGGCGCTTTCGGTGTAGGGGCTTGAGGCTCCCCTGTCGGGGTTATCCCGTAATTGGCAAGGATGCTTTCTGCCATGGCGGGTTACCTGTTAAAGAAGAACCGCGTGAATCCCGGCATGCCGAGTTCTTTATCCAGCTCCGCCGGATCAACTTTGCCATTGATTATGTCGTCAATCAAAGTTGCGCCAGTTGTTTTGTTCTTTCCAGTTTTCAAAATTTGATTCAGACGTTGCCGTTGCCTCTCATAGAACTGATCGTTGTAGTCCGTTCTAAATGCCAATCGAGCCTGAGCCGACTTGTACATGCCCGGCATCGAAGCAAGTTCCTTGTAGTCTTCAAGATAACGGGCCTGATCGAGAGCTTTTTGCTTGTCGATGTACATGTTGGCCATGATCTCAAGCGCGGCATCTCTCGGCATGCCTGCGCCCGGAGTCGCTGCGGCAATTTGATTGAGAGCCTGAAATGCCCTTTGCCCTGCGGCCTGAACGCCCTCGAATTGCATCGCCGTCGAGAGCTTTTGCGCAATGATGGACTTGTCGACGTCAGAGGACAAAATTCTATACTCTTGCGGAACTCCTAATGACTGTTGGACATCGTTGATTCTAGCTATCAAAGTCGTTCTAAGTGAGTTCAAAGGGCCCGCCCCGACAAATCCTCCCTCTAATCCCGCAAGTTGTCTTGCGAGTTGGTTCAGGCTTGTTCCAGATTCTGCCGCAGAGATTGCGGCTGCATTGATGGCTTCTTCATCTGCAATCGATTTTGCGATAAATGCATTGCGCTGAGTCTCCGGCATCGAGAGCAGCGCATCAGAATCCGCACGCGCCTTGGCCATATTGGCCTCGGAAATTGTCGGATTCCACTTGTACTCACCGACCGCTTTGTCGCCCTCGGCAGAAGACGGACGACCCGGAACGGCAGGTTCTTGCGGCGCCGCAGGCGTCGTTGCTGCGGGCACACTGGCGCCAGATACAGGAGTTGCGCCCGGGGAATTTTTGATGATTTCGGCAGCTTGCGCAGCGCCTGCGGTAGGCGGCTTGCCCATGTTGTGCCACTCGGAAAGCGTAACGGTCTTGCCATCGGCGAGCACGACGTACGTAAGGCCAGCACGGACAAAAATTGCGTTCTGCGGAATCGTCTGCGCTTCAGCAGCCGTAAGAACTCGAGACTGTTGCGTGTCCGCCTTCGTCTTTTCGATGTCCGCCATTTGTTTACGGATATCGGTGTAAGACTTCGTACCAGCACCAAGGCCGGCAGAAAGTGCTACGCCAAGGCTATAAGTCGGCGCCGTGCCCATGGCTGCAATGCCGCTGAGAAGCGGAATTAGATTCTCGGGCTTACTCAGACTTTCGCGAGCGCCGCTGATAGCCTCAGTAATTTTCTGGCCACGAGTCGGCATGCGAATGTTTGGCGCTTGCAGAAGACTTGAATCGAGAGCGCCAGCGCCCATCATTGTTGGCGCAGAGATATCAAGGCCCGGACGCGGAGCCGCCGCAGGCGGTGCGCTCACTGCCGCTGCAACTGCGTCCGCCGCTGGCGTATTGGACGCCGCCGGACGCGGACGGACAGGAGGACGATCAGGTTGTTTCACCGGATCTGGCGCCCCTTCAAAGCTTCCGGTCGCGCCAGTTCTATCGCGCTGAGCTAACCTCTGGCGCTGGGCTGCCGCGCTTTCTGGCGTCACCCCATAGCCGGCATAGTCTTGGATGTCTTGAAGGATTTCAGAGAACAGGCCGCCCTTTTTCTTTGTGCCGCCATCTTGAAAGCCTTCGCGACCAGCAGTGCCGCCGGCGGCTTTCTTTTTACTGTCGCCGATTGACGAAGCTGTTGCAGCAAGATCCAAAATCTTCTCGAGCTCATCAAGACCGGACTCTTTTTCAGCAAGCTTACCGGGCGTGGGCAGCGTAAAACTTTGCGCGCTGGTAGGGATATTTAACTTCGCACCTTTACCGCCGCCATAAGGCATGGCCTCACCGCCGGCAGCCATTCTCGGGCCA
>Ga0105091_10001210_pt1 | contig 11186 bp, 14 predicted proteins | sample PPLLak1March2015_FD_87022 | JGI IMG/M metagenome (GOLD analysis project Ga0105091, IMG submission 87022) | Freshwater sediment microbial communities from Prairie Pothole Lake near Jamestown, North Dakota, USA - PPLs Lake P7 Core (1) Depth... | ecosystem: Environmental > Aquatic > Freshwater >... | reverse complement strand
ATTAAGAAATAATGGCAAATTTGAAGTACATGTAATAAGCAACTTCTTGCCCTATTTGTAACGATGGTAACATCAATCACGGAAATAGAAAGTGCATTATGTATTGTGGTGGGATTTACTTTGACCTATTTGTTCTTAGAATTAGCATGGCATTTTACTGCCTGCAAAATTAAAGATGGGACAACACTTAAGCCATGCTTATTTAAGGAATTGAGAAAACAAATCCTTTTTGTAAGCAATAGATTGTGAGGCGAGAACAATATGGACATGCATGATTGTATATGTGACCGAGTCCAAGAAGTTGATAGATCTATTAGGTATGTAGGTTTAGCAAACAAGATGGGTACAAGGATTGAAGATCATTATAGAAACAGATTGGAACCACTTCTAAAAGAAAATGATTTAGCTCTCTCTGCCTTAGAATCCGTTTTACGAATGAACTTGAGATGTAATATGCAGCATAAACTTGGGAAGCCTTTATACTCATTTACTCTATATGAGAAGGTTAAAAGGGTAACAATACCACTATTTGATAGTAATTATCAGATACTTATGATTTCATTTGACATTGATGGAGAGAATGAATACGTTATTCTTGAAAAAGTATTATCATTGTTAAAAAAGGATACATATAATAATTGTACTTAACATGAAAATTACATTCTGGTGACACCGTAATTGGCTAGCTAGAATGCAGGTATACATATGAATAACAGATATACATCGCATGAAGATCACAGAAAAGATTTGAACTAAGATCTTTATATCAAAGCTTCTTCTTTATTTAGGTTGTTATGTTACTCATGGAAGTAAAGGCTCATTTGGATCTAGAATAATTTATATTCGATTCGTTCGCGGATTGATTGTGACTATCATGATGAAAGTTGAAACTATGATAAAAGAGATTGTTATTGGGGGGGACATAAACAGTATTGCTATACGATTAATAGTAAGCATACTTATGTTGCTTGTGTATACATCGCTGCTCTACTTAATACTATAAGTTATGAGTATAAGTTGTTACTTATTAAATGAATTCAGAACAGTTACATATTCAACATATAATCTATTTAAGCTGTATAGCTATAGCGCTGCAAATTTCCTACATAACGTGTCTAATTTCTAATTTTGTGTTTTACTTTAAGAAGCTGAAGCTGTGTTAACAATCCATTGGATCTAGCTTGCATTTTCCAAATTTCTATTGAATGGGTTCTATATAAATAAAGAATATCTTTTTACTTCTCCAAGACTTTTAATGTTGTATTTAGCATTTCCGCCCAAATACGGTGGACAAAAGCTTCTTGCAGATCCCTTTTCTTTGCACATTCCTCAGCTGCAACAAGTTCTCGACTAAAATGCAAAGCTAGAGCGATCTTTGCACTTGCCTTGTGTTCCTTGATCTGTTGATCCAAGTTTTGACCTATGATCTCATCTAAGCTGTGTAATCTCATATCTCTCTCGTCCGGGCTTAGTGACATATTGATGATAAAACAGATTCACATGTTCAATATATTTGAAGTTAGCTATTCTTCCGGTCAGCATATCCAGTTTGTTCGTAATTTACACCATCAACAACTCTTCCGTTCATTTGTGAGATACGCAATCTAAGAATCGAGAAACGAAACAATCGATGGTTATGGCTATTAAATGTATTTTGTCTGAGCATCAGTGTTATGTGCTTACGACTTTTGGCACAACGTACATTTCTTATTTCAACCTAGATTAATATGTACTCATATCTGGTGATGCGCATAGTCTATGTATAATATGGTGGGATAGATCTTGAAGTTCTGGTTCTAGATGCTCCAGAAAAAGAAGCTATTATCGAGCAGAATCATTAGCTCGAATTTGCAGACGGTCTTACACTAAGCTAAAAGGCAGATTTCAAGATCCTAAGAGAGAAGTGTTGTCACTTTGCTACCAATATCCGTCCGACCATTGAAGGATGAAGCATGCAATAGTAATCATAAACTCCAACTTCATCAAAATTATGTTTAAAAACCTTTCCAGCATGTAAAATATTAGAATCAAACTCTCCCTTGATAGCAGTCACGGAGTGAGATACAAAATCATCATTTGTCCATACGACACTGTTTCCAACTAGAATCTCTATCGGATTTGGTTTATATGATTTGTTGCCTAAAGTAGATGAATCTAAAACGATTGTTGCATTCACATACCCCTGCCCTTGGACATTCAAGATATTTGAATCATTTGTTGAAATCAGGAATGCAAAAATGAATGATGATACGCTTAAAAAGTTTAAAATTGATACTGCAACCTTCAACGGGGTTGTAGCCTTCATTAAGATATATAATTGTCGTGCTCGTTTTAGAATTTGAGAATAAGGATCTTTTATGACCAGAATAGTTACTGAAATTATATATCGATTCGTGTTCCCATCTGATCTTGACATCATCATGTTGCTGTCATCATGGGACGTTGTACAACACTTAATTTTCTAATTATGATATCAGTAAGTATAGTCGCGATGAATGTTATTCATTAACAAATTCCAATCTCAACCATCATACTTATGTTTTAATAATTATCTGAGTGGTTTATACTGTTGTTATGCACTTGTAATATATTATGTTATTGAACGTATTTTGTTATTGTTATACCTGACGACTTGTATTTAAAAAGTATACAAATCCACTTTCTAATTGCCGACTATTTCTTATTTCTTGCTCATTCCTTATGTTTAGTAACAATCATAATTCTCGATATTATGCATTGGATCAAAAAGGGAAGTACATTTATTGATCCAATATTTATTGATCCAATATTATTCAGTATTCATTGTATCGTGAATCAAATGTATTTAACTGCTATGTATTATTAATTCAATTACAAATATTTACCTTTAATTTCATTCATGAAAAAGATAAAAACAACTATGTGAATAATAACATACTCAAGATGACATTGAGTCTCAATTGTAAGGAGGCAGGAGATCCTGTATGTACTCATACTATGTACGGCGATACGGAAGAAGAGCTTCTTTCTAATGCTAAGAAGCATGGAATAGAAGTGCATGGATATACTGAAGAAACGTGGAATGAAGAAGTTTCAAAGAATCTGGACCATTTTCGCAAATTAATCAAGACTTCTTAGAGAACAAATTACAACAAAATAAAATATTCACATTTTTTTATACCGCTTGTCAATATAGAAATATAAAAATATACTGATACAGTACGCCGTGTTTCGCAGGCTATTCTTCACCCCCGTTTGTCTCGACAATTACATATACTAAAAATTAAATATTAACCGTATATTATATGAACAATAATGAGATGACAAACGCCCACGCCCATGGTACTTCGATAAACAAAAACAAACTTGAAATTCTTTTATCAGAATGTAGCTTTTCATATGAATTTTACAAGAGAAAAATTGTTAAAGGCTCTCACACAATGTATCAAAGTAAGTACAAAGTAACGGATAAGCACCAGAACGTTCTTGAAATATTAGACAGTAAAGAAGATCTAATTATTGTTAGTATGCGAGGAAGTAACTTTCCATTTGCCGCCGCTCTAATCTTTGCGCTAGCAGTAAAATATGGTAGACCTGAACTAGTATGTCTAGATAAGAGAAATAATGATGAAATAAGAAACTATGAGAATAATGTCCGTCGCGATTATGCGGATATAACCATATATTACACGATGAACTTGCCATTAACGTCTAAAGTCAAAGATAGTATAATCAATCAGCACAGAGTAACAGGGTATAATACACAGCTTATTGAATGTGCGGAACTCGAGAAGATTGCAGGTCACTACCTTGAGAATTATTTTAAGTAGTAAATACATCACCTTTTTAACATTAACAGATTACCAAAATAAATGGTGGAAGGTCCAAAGAACGAAAACAGAATCCTCATAGTAATGGACTTACTATATACCGTCTGATTGTAAGCGGTAAGAAATCTGTAGACGATTTAGAGTTAGCATGTTATTCATGCAATGCTCTTCATGCCGTGGAGATGAGATATGGCAAATTACCCATGAGAGTTATATGGGATGGTTAATTGTCATCTTCCATCCATTCCCAAATAATTGTTCACTTGTGGTGTTTCTGCAGTAGCGTTGTGTATACCTGTGAGAAATGCTAGATCAGCGTCCAAACATTTTTGTGAAAAACGCAAAAGCAGGAGACAAGAACGTAAAGATTAAGATTAATTCAGTGAGTAGTAGATTTGCAACCGCAGAAGTGGTAGCAGATCCGACCTAGGTTTTTTTGTCATATCGCTGGCATAGCCCGCGCTAATCCCTCGTTCTAACAGAAAATATATCAGATATTAGTAGAGGCCTGATATTGCCTAATGTAGATAATTCGTCTTCGGCACCGATACGATTATTGCTCAAACAAACCAGGTCCCGATCCTAGACTATGCGTTAGTACATAAAACGTGATTTCCATCATTTTAGTAAGCCACATCAGTGTCGCTGATATGACAATAAATAATTTTGATATCTTTCTTATGATACACTCTCCCCCGACTCATCGTAATCCATTGATTATATCGCTAATTGATAACTGTTGATTAATGTCTAAACACAAACTCATTGAACTCAGAAAAATAATCGAGGAAAAAATTGGATCATTGACCGAAGAAGTAGAGATCGCGACTAACGTGAAATTAATCCATTGTACATTGCTGATCGTAAAGATGAAATTGAATTTTTGCGTTGGACAGCTACTATTATTAACTCAATTTTAGGTCAGGACATTGATCGAAAACAGGTACAACTTGGAACTACTAAAATACGATTGGAGATAGCTAATACCGTCGAGTTCGAAAACATACTCAATAAAAGAATTGAAGAGCTAAATTTGAAACTAAAAGAGTCCAATAATTTACGGGAATCTGACATCTTAATAAACGAGATCGATGAGCGTCCTAGGTCGTCTTTCGGATCTGAAATATGGTGATAAAGTACTCGCTATAGAGATAGCAGAAGCTGACAAAACTTCCAACAAGCAAATCAGTTAAGAAAGCAACTAATTAAGATCCAAGATGTAGAGTCGGAGATTAGCGCACAAATACAAAATTAGAGTCGACAGCATAGGAATTTGCCGACTATACTCATCTTAATAAAAAGCTACAGCTCTCACAGGAATACACTAATTCATCAAAGCTGGAGTGTGGCAGATGTTTGGAGCCTGGACATGTATGAGAAGATTTATCTGGTGCCATTATATACATGGATTTTGAATATGTCAGAAATCAGTAGGACGCAACTTAACCCAAAAGATATTGATGTAGAGATTTCAGAGATTAAAGATGGAATATACAGAATCTCAGGGATGGTAGATATGTATGGTATTACTTTCAATCAGTTTTTAATTGACGATGAGCGACCTATGCTAATCCATACAGGCCCTATTAGAATGTACAAGAAAATAGAAGCAAAAGTAAAAGAAGTTATTCCGCTGCAAAAACTAGCCTATGTATCATTTCTACATTTCGAAAGCGATGAGTGGGGTGGGATGGCATTTCTTGATTCTGCTAATACAAAATTAGTATGTAGTGATTTAAGTTCTAAGTTGAATCTAACAGGATGGTACAATATTCCCGCAGACCATATTTCTTTTTGGGATAATGAAGTTTTAAAAACTGGAAAAAGACAGTTTAGATTTATTATGACTCCACATGTACATCATTGGGACAGCATGATGATTTATGAAGAAACTACAAAGTCACTGTTTCCATCGGATTTATTCATTCAGCCTGGCAACAATAAACCAGTTATATCCGAAGACTTATCGGAAAGCATGATTGGTCTTTATAGGGGAGTAGGAATATTTGCAGGTGAAGAGCCAGTAAGACATACTACAAAAAGACTCATAGATTTGTCCCCTAACATGATATACCCAATGCATGGCTCATGTATTGAAAATTCCACTTTTTCGAAGTATACTGATGCCATAATGTGGAACGATTTTGCGTACACTGACATGCTGCTGGGACGGAAGTTGGAAGCGATTAGTTAGTCAGAAAAGTTCATAATTTTAAGTGCAAGATTTTCAAAAACGAATTAACTCGACTTGCCGAGTCTTAGAACATATAATTAATTCCTCTTGTCAGTCAATTATACACATTTTAGTAAGAAGCTACAGCTGCCGCACGTGTACATTAATTCATCAAAGCTGGAATTTAGTTCCATAACATCATTGCACCTGGGACATTCTATCTCCATGTCTAGCTCAGGTAGCACTGGTTCTTCTTTTTGCTCCTGTGAAATAGATTCTTCAATTATTTCGAGAAACATCGGCGGGGATCATATTTTATAGCAACATGTCAGCCATAACTTTAGCAATCCACCAATCAACGAATACTGGTACCCACTCTTCAACTGCAGACGAATTAACAAAGTTAGGAAAGCTTAAAGAGCAGGGTATTATTACCGAAGAAGAATTCATTAAACTTAAAAAAGATGTGCTAGACAGGATAAAGTAAACCAATTACAAGTCGAAGCAGGATGAGACAATAAATGAAGAAATTATCATTGATTATAATGTCTGGCTGTATTTGCTCTATGCTTCTCTTTTTGATTCTCGTAACGTCGAATCCGTATGTAGCTGAAGCTCGATGTCCCAATGGATATCATATGGGTCCTAGTGGTGAGTGTGAAAAATTCAGTCGCATTGGTGATTTACCAAGATGTCCTAATGGTTATCATAGAAGTCCAAGTGGCAATTGTGAGCGAGTATCTTCTGGAGAAACTGATAGTACAAATTCAGGACCTGAAGAGGATGGCCAGAAAGAATCAATCAGTGAAACAAAAAGCAATGAAAGACTTTCTTTTCCGTCTAGTGGAATTTCACTAACTCAAAGCAGCGAATGTCGTGGTGAAGCTGATTGCTTCAAGGGAACTGTAACTGAAATTGTTGATGGTGATACGATTGATGTCAATAATGTGCGGATTCGTCTTTCAATGGTAGATACACCAGAAAGAGGGGAAGCTGTATACAATGAAGCCACTGAGCTTACGGAATCTGTTTGTCCAGCTGGAGCTAAAGCATTAGTAGATGAGGATGACGGCCAGAAAGAGGGAAGCTATGATAGGTTAATCGGAATAGTGTATTGCAATGGCAGCACGACGTCCGTGAATCAAATTCTATTAGAAATGGGGAAAGCTATAGTTTATGAAGACTTTTGTAATGTCAGTGAGTTTGCTAGAGATAAATGGGTTACCAATTTTGGATGCTAAGATATTATATAGGAGTCGATGTAATCATGCTACAGAACGCTCAGTTATCTGATCTTGGCCAGACTAGAAAGAAACAAGAACTAATGAAAATGTCAGCCAAAAAAGACTTGAAGAAAAATAATTAGAACTGATTCAGTTAAGATTCGACTCTCATCTACTCATACTTTATACTTATCCATGGCTGGAAAAGCACTTACGTCATTTATTTGAAATATTTCCCCCTCCGGCATAGGCATATTAATTTTCTTCATCGCTGGAAGTACTCTATTATTTATAAAATTGTTTAGATGTTCTTCTGATTCTCAGATATCAGCTACGCAAAAGTTGCCAGAGTCATCAAATGCAGCCACATGAAGCGCTTCTCCGTCTGGATGTTGATGTTCCCAGTCTACTTCTTTTCTTAATTTTTCATACATTTCTTTTGTTACCGCATTTGTTTTGAAAATATCTAAGATAGCCATTGTATCACATTCTGCAAAGTTCTTTTATTTAAGAGATGCTTGCTAACTGCATAACTAATAATTTATGAGAAGAATTGATAGATCAACTCATAAAAATTAGTGGCCAATTTTACTCCGATGGTTGTAATGATCAAATGCAGCAATTACTGGTACGAGTACCAATCAAAAGTATTACAAACCCCCCAGACAAAAAGACTCTTAGATCTGAGCCCCGTGAAGATATCATGGAAAACTGTCCAAAATGTAACCAGATTACAGGATGTGGAGTTAAAAATTAGTGCACAAATACAAAGTCAGAGAGAGATTGAGTCAGCAAAGAGTTATAATATCTATCAAACGCCAATCTCAATCTCGCGGATCTAGGAAATTCGTTATTTGACTGCAATAGCCTAAACTCTACTGGTTTCATTATCAATTCAAATCAAAAAGAACTATCTAGTTGCCAATAAAAAAAATTATCTATATCATCATCACCGGGTCCTAATACGTTCAAATGACACGTCAGTAAATCAACGAGAACACTAAAATCTAATAGTATCGCATAGTAGATGAAAACACAAAGTGCCAGTGCCAATAAAGAGTATTATGTTGATAATATTGATAATAGTAGTGTCAATTGTAATAATGTTGATCTATTCGCTCTTCTTTGTTTCATTGTCTGTCAACAATTATTACTTTCAGTCGGACAATACCGAGGCATATCGGGTTAGGTTAAACGATTTTGGGTTGAACATCGAATATACAGAGCAATCTTCTATAAAACTCACTTAAAGAAACTATTTTTGCCACATTTTGTATAATTGTCTATTAAATGTCTAAAGCGAAAGCGAATCGTATTTATTGATTACATAAGCGAAATGTTTCCAGTAGATCTTGCCCAGTAACCGGCTGTTAAATTCAATAGCGGCGTACAAGAAGACAGCTATTACTATGATAATCGGTCTGATTGCCGGACCAATAGTTGGCGTGCTGCTTAACGACTATATCGCTGTAACCCCAGCTAGACTAACGAGGCTTTTAGAAAATGGTAACGTAGAGGGATTTAATGATTTAAGAGCACAATTCAAACAACAAATCTCGTTTGAAAGAATAGATCTTTCTAACAAAAATCTAAGCGGGGTAAACTTAGATTCAGTAATACTCTTGCATTCTAATCTTTTCAATACTAATCTGGAGGATTCAAGTTTAGAAAATGCTCAGATTTCCGGTAATCTTACGAGTATTAACTTGAAGAATGCTCTTCTCCCGAACGCTCATCTAGCAGGTGCTTCACTTCGCGGTGCTGATCTAACAGGTGCTTTTCTTGGTGATGCCGATCTAACAGATGCTTCTCTTGATAACGCTACTCTAACGAATGCTGAGTTTTCTGGCGTTACTTTAACCAATGCTTTTCTTATTGGTGCTGATCTAACAGGGGCTGATCTTGACGATGATACTCTCACAACTGCACGAATTGTTAATACCACTCTAGCGAATGCTTCTCTTGCTGATGCCGATCTATCGGATGCTTATCTTCGTAATAATGATCTAACGAATGCTAATCTTTACGATGCCGATCTATCGGATGTTAGTCTTGTTAATACCACTCTAGCGAACGCTAATCTTGGCGATGCCGATCTATCGGATGCTAGTCTTGTTAATACCACTCTAGCGAATGCTTCTCTTGCTGATGCCGATCTATCGGATGCTTATATCGTCAGGGATAATCTAATGAATGTTGATATGAATCTTACAAATCTAAGCGAAACTAAATTTGATTGTGAGAGTGTGAGAACTGTTACTACTAACTTTGCCGTTAACGCAAACCAGCTTCACATCGTTGAAATAAATAATGGAAGTATAAAAGAAATCTCAAGTTGTCAATAGGCATGACATTTTAACTGGACTTGGAACGAACAGTAAGAACAAAGAGCCTGAACGGATCAACATAAGGTTACTAGAAATTGGATTCAACGACGACGGAAGTCCAATTTCGAGTTCAAGTAGCAACATACAATCAAAATAAAAAGATATGACGTGCATTAGGAATTAAAATAATGCTCCCTAGTTATTTTCTCCGCCCTCCCAGCCTAAAAAGTCGGATTTTCCATCTTTGCATTGCATGGCGGCTGTTTTTGCTATGAAATAGGGATTACAATTAATTTTATACGATCTCGCCTACTAAATCAGTTAAGCGATTTGTCTCGAATGGTTTTTGCAAGTATTTTGATATATAATTACCGTTTTCTAACTCTTTTACGATCACATCAGCTATATTGTATGCTGAGTTGAGAATTATTTTGGTTCCGCTGTATTCTTTTATCTTTCGAGCAACAGTATCACCCATTATGTCACCCAGTTTATAATCCAATAGCAAAAGATCTATCTTATTACCCCGGTTTATTTCTTCTATGTACTTTTCAATACACTCTTCACCAGAATTTGCCATTATTATGTCATATTTTGACTTAAGTGTTAGCTCAAATGATAAAAGTACATCTGGTTCATTATCGCATATCATTATTGTTTTCTTTTTTGTTGCAAATTTATTATGATTGTATGTTAATTTCTGAATATTATCCATCTTATCTACTTCACAGCTTTTCCATGTTCCACACTCTATATGTGGATGCACAGTTATATATGATTCTATATATGGTCTCATATAGTCTAAATATTATAGTTGTTAATGCAGATGAGTATCACGTAGAATGGAGAGTATATTTAATACTGGATACAATCCAGCATATAACGCACGAAAATTTCGAAGATTCATAAGATAAGTCTATAGAGTTGTGACATTTCCAAAATCTTTAGAGATAAGTCGCTAAATAGCTTGTTGATTATATAATGTACAGTTGGGTCAGCAGTGACAGTAGCATTGCTGAAATACAGATACTAATGTATCAATTCCCTTTATGGTAATAGTTTTTTATATGTGGTTCATAATATTATAATAATATCAAATCATCCTGTACCTGACAAGAAAACTGTGATGATATGCGATGATAAGCAGGATCTGCTTCTACTATTTGGACTAGCCCTCGGGTCGAAATACAATGTAATTCAAGTTGGTTCTGGCGAAGATTGTATTGAGAAATATCTAGAAGAAAAGAATCGGGGCAACAAAGTACATCTTATACTATTAGATTACAGATTAGGCGACATGTTTGGCGATTCTGTAGCTCGTACAATAAAACAGTATAACGGAACTAAAATAATTCTTATTTCAGCTTATGATCTAGATAGCGCACTTGTGAAAGAATTGGAAGAAAACAACCACATAGCAAATTATATAAAAAAACCAATTCAGATAGATGATCTAATTGAGATAGTAGCAAGTATGATAGGTTAGATAGCATTAAGTGACTGTAGATCTAATAATTCCCCATATAAGTCGCTAAATAGCTTGTTGGCTATAATACTGATATAATGAGTCAACAGCAGCAACTCTTAAAGCAAGAACTGACTGTTTCTCAGATTCTGCGTGTGTATGGGAAGCGGTTTACACAGGTTACCGGGT